>SWCC01000686.1_pt1 | contig 21771 bp, 19 predicted proteins | sample 4692971 | NCBI WGS metagenome assembly SWCC01 (sample SAMN10267277, study PRJNA491770) | bioreactor metagenome | isolation source: DHS bioreactor inoculated with subseafloor sediment | place: Japan: off Shimokita Peninsula | collected 2006-08 | reverse complement strand
TTGCTCTGCATTTTTCTGACGAGCTTTGAATTTTCAAGCAGGTTATTAAAATTCAGTTCCCGGAGCAGTACAAGAACACGGTTTTCGCCATGGCGGATAATAGAGACAAGATTGTCTCCGTTTACTTTTTTTATTTCAGCCATCCATTTATCAAAACTATTTTCCATTTGAGCCTCCTGTAAAATGCGCTAAATGTTAGCAAAATATACAAACAATCTCAAAAATTATTCTGAGAGGACTGAAGTTGCACCTGAAAAGTGCATGTTTCATGCAGCGTCAGCAATTCCCGGATTTGAATTAGTCAGGGAGAGAGGGATAATCTATTGGTTGAACTTTTGAGGTTTTAGCGCAGGTGAAAGTTTTTGGTACCCCCGCGGGGAATCGAACCCCGACTGCCACCTTGAAAGAGTGGTGACCTAACCGTTAGTCCACAGGGGCACAAAATATGCCAGACAATAGCTCTATAAAATAACTTTTATGAGCCCGGATGGAATCGAACCATCGACACCTGCCTTAAAAGGGCAGTGCTCTACCTATTGAGCTACGGGCCCATGGTGCATATAATATCTTTATTCGGCCTTTTTTGTCAAACTTTTTATGTATTTGGCGAATGATAGTGAACACAAAAAGGAAAAAGAGCGCGCTTTTTCTACCTGCGCCTTTTCATATATTCTTCCATCAAACCCCTTGTGGATTGATTAGACGAAACCGGTTTTCTGTTTTGTAGCTGAGGTAAAATCAAAGACGCGAGTTTTTTTCCAAGCTCAACGCCCCACTGATCAAAGCTGTTTATGTCCCATATAACGCCCTGCGTAAAAATTTTGTGTTCGTACATCGCGATTAATCTGCCCAGTCTCCTCGGTGTGAGTTCATCCAGCAGAATGCTGTTTGTCGGCCTGTTTCCCTCAAACGCCCTGAAAGGGGAAAGTTTTTTTATCTCATCTTCTGCCAAACCTTCTTTCCGCATATTCTCACCGGCTTCGTCAACAGAAAGCCCGAAAGCCAGCGCCTCGGTCTGCGCAAAAAAATTCGCCATAAGCTTATCGTGATGGTCACCGAGTTCTTCGGGGGGATTGATAAATCCGATAAAATCCGCGGGAATAAGCTTTGTTCCCTGATGCATAAGCTGGTAAAAAGAGTGCTGTCCGTTTGTTCCCGGCTCGCCCCATATGACCGGGCCTGTCTGGTAAGCCACCTTTTTCCCCGAACTGTCAATGTGTTTGCCGTTGCTTTCCATGTCACCCTGCTGAAAATAAGCGGCGAATCTGTCCAGATATTGACTGTAAGGCAGCAGCGCATGAGTCTGGCAGTTGAAAAAATTATTGTACCATATCCCTACCAGCGCCAGTATAACCGGAATATTGCTTTCATACGGCTCATGGATAAAATGATTGTCCATATCATGCGCTCCGGAGAGAAGTTCGATATAATTGTCATAACCCACACAGCACACGATTGACAAACCTATTGCCGACCACAGAGAGTATCTGCCACCGACAAAATTCCAGAACACAAACATATTTTCAATATCAATTCCGAAATCCTTCACTTTTCCGGCGTTGGTGGATACCGCCACGAAATGATGTTTAACCGCGTCTTCGCCCAGCGCGTCCACCAGCCATTTGCGGGCGCTTGCCGCGTTAGTCATGGTTTCCTGCGTGGTAAAAGTCTTTGAGGCGACTATAAATAAAGTCGTGTCCTGTTTGAGGCTTTTCACAACTTCAATAAAATCAGCTCCGTCAACATTACTGATGAAATGAATATCCGGCCCGCCGGCATAATGTTTTAAAGCGCCGCAGACCATTTTGGGGCCGAGGTCGGAACCGCCGATACCGATATTAACAACATCGGTGATTTGTTTTCCGGTCGCGCCTTTCCATTTTCCCGCACGGAGATTTTCCGAAAAGTTTTTCATTTTTTCAAGCTCGGCGTTGATGTCCTTCATCACATTTTTGCCGTCAACTTTAATCTCAGAACCTGACCTGTTCCTCAACGCCGTGTGTAGAACGGCGCGGCCCTCCGTAAAATTGATTTTTTCACCGCCGAACATCGCTTTTGCTTTTTCTCTGACGGAACGGGCCTTCGCAAGTTCTGTCAAGAGATTCATTGTGCGTCCGTTCAAAATATTTTTTGAATAATCCAGAAACATATCCAGGCTGCCGGCACGGACGCTTAATTTTTTGAATCTCTCTTTGTCTCTAAAAAATTCGCTGATACGGACTTCTTTGATTTCAGAAAAATGTTTTTCTAAAGCTTTCCATTCCGGTATTTTGTTAAGAGATTCTTTATTGCTCATTTTTTATTCCCCTAAAACGCTCTTTTCGAATATTACCTTCGCCCTTCAAATTGAATTTTATTATAACATAATTTATGCGATTTACAGAAACGACAGTCACCGGGCACTGAACCGTGTTTGCGCGGTTCAGGGTTTTATAAAAAGGTTATTCGAATTTTTCGCCGCAGGAAGGGCATTTTTTGTCGTTCTCGCTGACAATGGCGCCGCATTCAGAGCATTTGAATTTTAAGGCGGCGCGCGGCGCGGGTTTGGCCGGGATCTTTTTATCTTTTTTTTGCAGAAGAGAATCTATCGTGTTTTGTTTTTCAGCAATGTTATTTTGCAGAATTGCTATTTCTTTTTCTCTGGAGAGCATAGCGGCGTTTATTTGCTCTGCGCTGTTTTTAAGAGCTAATTCTCTTTTTTCGGATTTTATGAGTAAGCTGGATTTTTGGGCGAGTTTCTGAGAGAGCGCCGTTTTTTCGTTTTCAATGACCGCCGCTTCTTTTTTTATTTCCGCCAGTTTTTTGTTTTCTTTTTTAAGAGAAATCAGGCGTTTTGCGAAGCTGTCAAGCAGCTTTTTATCTTTTTCGGCAAGATTGCGCAGTTCATTTATTGTTTGCGCGGTTTCCGCCGTTTTTTGGGATGCCCCGGATAAAAGAAGTTTATTGTCTTTTTTCAGTTTCTCTATTTCCGCGTTCAGTTCCGATATTTTTTCTTTTGATCGGGCGGTTTTGTCTGAAATTTCTTTTTCTCTTGAGAACATGGCGGCTTTTATTTGCTCGGCGCTTTTTTTAAGAGTGAGAGCGTTTTGCTCGGTTTCCATGAGCAGGTTTGTTTTTTCGTCGAGTTCCTGGGAGAGAGTAGTTTTTTCGTTAGCTATAACGGCTGTTTCTTTTTTCAAATTCTCAATCATGGCATTTTGTTCTGCGTTGCCTGAGGAAAGAGAATCTATCGTATTTTCTTTCGCCGTGATGTCATTTTGCAGAATCTCTATTTCTTTTTCTTTTGCGTTTTGAATATTCCTGAACTTTTGTTCAATTTCGGATTTGGCATTAGTCAATTCACCGCTGGTTTTTTTTATATTTTCTATTTCCGCGCTCAGTTCTGATATTTTTTCTTTTGATTGTGCGGTTTTTTCAGAAATTTCTTTTTCTCTCGAGAACATGGCGGCTTTTATCTGCTCGGCGCTTTTTTTAAGAGAGAGCGTGTTTGCTTCGGCTTCCATGAGCAGGTTTGTTTTTTCGTCGAGTTCCTGGAAGAGCGCAGTTTTTTCGTTAGCTATAACGGCTGTTTCTTTTTCTAATTCCTCGATCCGGCTGTCTTTTTCCGCATTTATGGCGGAAAGGGAATTTGCCATATTTTGTTTTTCCGTAATGTCATTTTGCAGAACCAGTATTTCTTTTTCTTTTGCGTTTTGAATATTCCTGAACTTTTGTTCAAGTTCGGATTGCGCTTTGGTAAGTTCCGCGTTTTGGGTTTTTAATTCCGCCAGTTTTTTGTTTTCTTTTTTAAGAGCAATCAGGCGTTTTGCGGAGCTGTCAAGCAGTTTTTTGTCTTTTTCGGCAAGAGTGTGCAGTTCATTTATTGTTTGCGCGGTTTCCTCCGTTTTTTGGGACGCCCCGGATAAAAGAAGTTTATTGTCCTTTTTCAGTTTCTCTATTTCCGCGTTCAGTTCCGATATTTGTTCTTTTGATCGGACGTTTTTTTCGGACATTCCTTTTTCTAATTCCTCAATCCGGCTGTCTTTTCCCGCCGCGGCGACAGAGAGAGAATCTATTTCTTTTTGTTTTTCCTCGATGGTATTATTTCGGCTAATAAGCTGTTCTCTCAAATTATTTATTTCTTCATCGGCTTCTTTTTTCTCAATAGCGCCTTTGTGTATATGCTCCTCCAGCCGCGCCTGCGTTTTTTTCGCGTTTTTCAAATGATCTTCGCGGGATTTTTCAAAGAGTTCTTTTTCGATTTTAAGACGTTTTTCAAATTCGGCTTGTTTTTCAGTTATGAGATCTTCTATCAGTTTTCTGCGGGCATCAAGCTCTTTGGTTACTTCGGCGATGCGCTCTTTCTCCATTTCCATGGCGCTGAATTCGTCTTTGAGCTGGTTTTTAATTTCACTGTCTCTCTTTTCCATGTAATTGCGGACAGCTCTGATTTCAATGTCTTTTACGCGGATATCATCCAGAAGCTTTGTCTGCCTTTTCTGGAGTTCTGATCTCTCCGCGACGATATTGTTTCTGAGTTTTGAGATCTGCCGTGACAGCACGTCTTTCTGCAGATTTAAGATTTCTACCTGCTTTCGCAGCGATAATTTTTCCTGATCGTCCATATAATTTTATGCCGCAGGGCATACCCCCGTTTTTAGCGTATTTGAATCAATGATAACAAATTTGAATATAAAAAAACAACTGAGCTGAGCCACGCCGGATACCATCTGCCGCAATTGTTTTTTGTCGCTCATTAATCCTCTTATGGCAAAACTTCAGGAGTGTCAAAGTCAGCTGACAATCCAGTCGTCGTTACCGGATATTCCAGCGAGAGAGTTTATTTTATCGCGGAGTTTTTCATCAAGGTCAGGCGTGTTTATTTTTAGCAGCGCGTTTGCCATGAGGCTGTTTTCCGAAGCTTCTGTTTTTTTCATAATTTCCTCTGCTATGGCGACGCTCTTTTCAGGAGGCAGTAGTTGTATAAGGCGGCAGAATATTTTTATGCCGTCTCCGCCTTTAAGCGCTTCCTGCTCCAGCAGTACGCAGGCTTCGTCTTTGCTGTATTTGTGCAGAGCTTTTATTGCCCGTATTTTCAATTCTATGTCCGTATCGTTCAAAAAAGGCTCAAGGAGTTTTTTTGCCACACATGCCTCGGTGCTGTCCTCGCTGGAAAGCTCGGCCTCTATTATGTCTATACCCTCGTATTTCGTGTCGCCCCTGGGACTAATAATAGGAATTCTCCTGGCTTTTTTTTGCCGGTCAAGTTCGGCTACTGAATTTTTTATGGAAAAATTGAGCATGTGATATCTGTTTACGGCATAGCGCGCTATCAAAAAAGCTGACACTATCAGCACCGCTATGGCTGCTGTTCCGGCGACGGCTGTCACCATAAAGGTTTTTTTTATATTTGCTCCGGCTTCGGATATCACTTTGTTTATGGAGGCAGCTATTTTTCTTATTGTGTCTTCCGATATCGCCGACGGCGGCGCGGATTTTTTCTCTATAGCTTCCGCGAGTTTTTCAAGTTTCAGAATAAGAGCCTTCTGCTGTTTTAAATAGGTGTTATTAACAGCCGCTTTTTGCGGGAGGGGTGCGATTGGCCTGGTTTCTTTTTTCGGGCTTTCGGGTATTTCTCCGTAAGAGCTTAAATCTTTTGCCGTGACGGCAAGTTCTTTTAGAGTGAGGTCGTCAGGCGCGAGGGTGAGCGCGCGCCTGAAAGCGTATGAGGCGGCGCTGTAGTTTTCCTTAAAGCTCAGATCAAGGCCGAGTTCGGTTAAATATTTGATAAGGGATGTTTTTAATTCACGATCGCCGGTTTTGGAGTATTCTTCTTCGGCAGTGGCCACGGCTTCGGCAAAGTTCCCTTGTTTATACAGCGCTTCGGCTCTGACAGAGGCGGGGGTTTCTCCGGCGCTAAGAATGCCCTGCGCAATAAAAACGGCAAGAGCAATGGCCGGCGCTCTGTTGCGGTGAAATAAATCAGTCATTAAATATTTCTGTTATTTTGGCGCGGAGATCTTTCATGAAGAATGGTTTTTCAAAAATGGATTTAACTTGATGAGAACCCGCGTCTATGAGTTTGGTTATAGCGGTCTTTCCCGTCATTATAATGACGGGGATGTTTGAAGTTTCCCGATTGGCGGCGAGTTTGCCTATGGTTGTTATTCCGTCCTGGCCGGGCATGACCACATCCATTATTATCAGGTCGGGAATATGGGCTTCGGCAAGTTCCTGGGCGATGAGACCGTTTTCAGCCTCTAACACCGCAAACCCGTCGCTTGTCAGCACGCTTTTAAGAAGCATACGGGTTTCGGGGGAGTCATCGCAGATAAGAATGGTCTTTACTGCTATTTTTTTTGCCATTTTACGCTTTTTTCTCCTAACTTAAACGGCTGCTGCAGCAGATTCCTGCGGCAAACCGTCAAATTTTTTCTTTACGCACCATATTAGTAATTTTATATAAACTCATTTTACAAGTCAAACGGATTTGATATAATCAAACTGTTAAAAGCAGCGCGGATTTTAGTGTCAAGCGGGGTCAGGAATAATGTTAAATAAAATAAAGATAAAAATAGGTGAAGGCGAAAAGCTTGTGGCCGCTCTTGAGAGTGAGCTGGCCTCAAAAGGTATAAAGGAAGCCGTTATAGTTTCCTGTGTGGGGGCTCTGAGAGATTTTGAACTCATAACCATTCATCAGGAGTCGGAAAAAATTCCGCCGGAGCATTATAAAAAAAAGTTTGATTTAAAAGCCGAGCTTATGGGAAACGGAAGTGTCTCGGGCGGTGCCGTTCATCTGCATGTGTGCTGCGGTCTTGACGGGGGAAAGGCTCTCGCCGGTCATCTGGTTGAAGGAACCGTGACATATTTCGCGGAGATAATATTATTAGCGGACAAAGACCGTGTCTAAAATAAAACGTTATAGCAAAGGCGCGCACAGTTTTGTGAAATGGGACAAGAACACCAAGGAGGTTAGAAAGATGAACCGCGAGGAAAGAAAAATTCAGATAGAAATAGACAAGGACATTCAGAAAGGCGCTTACGCCAATATGGCTCTCATAAGCCACACAAAAGAAGAGATTGTTTTTGATTTTGCTTTTCTTCAGCCCCAGCAGCCCAGGGCCACCGTCGCCAGCAGGGTTATAATGAGTCCCGCTCACGCCAAGAGGTTCATACAGGCGGCCGGCGAAAATCTAAAAAGATATGAAAATTCGTTTGGTGAAGTTTTCCCCTCCAAGGAGAAGAAAATAGGTTTTTGATGGCTCTTGTCAGATGGTTCGCTGTTGTTATGTGGGCGAAACTTATATATTATCTTTCATCGATACCGGGGCTTAAGATGGGTCTCGGCTTCTGGGATTTTTTTGTCAGGAAGTCGGCGCATATATTTGAATTCGCTTATTTGACAGCGCTTTTATATCTGGCGTGGGAAAGTTCCGCGCGAATGAACCGCAAGACGCTTGCGCTGCTTTCGGTTGTTCCGGCTTTTTTGTATGCAGCCGGAGACGAGTTTCATCAGCTTCATGTGATGAACAGACACGGCTGTGCGGGCGATGTTGCTGTGGATGCCGTGGGAATATTTATAGTGTTCTATCTGATATTACGCACGGATTTTTTCCCGCGTGAAAGCGGAATTTTGAGAGGAGGTAAGCTTAAGTGAAAGGAAGACGTAGAAAACTTGCTAAAGTAAAAAGACACAAGCTAAAAAAAAGACGCAAAGAAATGCGCCACAAAGCGAAATAAAGGTTTAATAAAATCTGCCGTGCCGGCCGCGTTTAAGCGGCTCCGGCCGGCTGGTGAAATATTTATTGAAAACCGATATTGTATTTATTGACGGGGAAGGCGTTCCGCACTGCGGTAAGACGTCTTTTCTGCTGGCAAAATTCGAGGAGCTTATTTCCGGCGGCGCTGATGTTTCCAGGATTCTGGTGCTTTGTCCTCTTGCCGTCAAGAACCGCTTTACGGATATAGTCAGGCGACAGGGCGGAGGCGGGGAACTACACATTGACAGTTTTTCGGGTTTCGCCAAATGGGCGCTTAAAAAAAACTGTTATCAATTCACCAAATCCTGCGATTTTACGATTATTTCCGGGAAAGAAGAGGAAGTCGTTTTAAAGGATATTCTTTTTCGTCCCGAGCTGAGAAACTCACTGAAAGTTTTTTCCTCATGCTGCCGTTTCAGCGGTTTTATTGCAGAAGCTGTTAGTTTCATAGACAGCTATAAAATAAATCCTTCCGGCCGCCTCAAAGCTGACGAATTCATTATCTTAACTGAATACGAAAAAAGGCTCAAAGAAAGAAATCTTTTTGACCTGAGAGATGTGGAAAACTGCTGCCTTGAATCGGCAGGGGCGGGAGTTTTCAGCGAAAACTTTGACTATATTTTCCTTGACGGCTGGGAGGATCTTAACAGAAAGGAATGCGAGATATTTATCAGTCTTGCCGAAAAATCCGCCAATCTGAAAGGCCTCTATATCGCCGGCGACGCGTCCCGCGGAATATATGATTTTCTCGGGGGGGACGCGGAGGGCACCAGGCGCGTCCTTGAGGAAAAATTCGGAGATTATAAAAAAACGCTCAGCGCGAAAACAGAACCCGAATTTGAGGTATTGAGCTTTTTGAGCGCTTATGACGAAGCGGAGTGGATACTTTCCGAAATAAAAACACTTCTTGCCGCGGGTGTGCGCGCGGAGGATATCGCCGTTATATCAAGAGACACCGGCGATGAAATAAAGATGCTTGAGGATATGGCTGCCATGGAGGGCGTTCCCGTGAGCTGTCCGTCGGGAGCGCCTTTTTTCAAGCATCCGCAATTTCTGGCATTCCTGTCTTTCCTTTATTTTACGGCGGATATGGACGAAAAAGTTTCTTTTACCGATATGCTTTCTTTGCCGGTGTTTCAGATGAATGAGGCGGATATATTCAGGTTCAGCGAAGGCGCTCCCGTCAAAAGAAAAGAGCTTTCCGCGAGAGTTGAAAAGGTGAGGGCGTCCGCCCGGAGCGCGATTCGTGATGTTTCTCTGGAAATCCCTTCCAAGATAAAGAAACTTTATGCTTTCTGCGGTTCGGAAAATCTTTCCGGGGACGACATTGTGTTAAACAGGCTTTTCGGTAAATTTTTTGAATACGCAGAGAAATTTCACAGCATAACGGGTGAGATGAAATTTGATGTGTTCATATCTTTTTTGAGTGATTCCCTCTCGACTTTCGCGAGGGCTCCCTACCTGGGGGATATTCCTGACACCGTGAAGCTTCTGACGGTTCATGAGGCTAAGGGAGCGCATTTTAAATTTGTTTTTATTCCCGGCGCCGTGTGGGGCAAATTCCCGCGGAAGTTTTCGCCGGGCGTCTATATAAAAAAGGAGGAAGACGAGGAAAAGCATTATGAGACCGAGGAGAAAATATTCCGCAGCGCACTTTTTTCGGGCACGGAGAAAGTCTGCGTCTCTTTTGTTGAAGCTTCAAACGAAGACAACCTCTCTTCACCTTACATAGAGGAATTTCTCAAAGACATCCCCGTACGCAGCCTTCCGCCGCAATCGCCTTTTTCAGTAAAAATGGAAATGTCTCCCGCGGATAAAGTTTCCTGCGGGAGCGTGAAAACAGATGTCTCCCGCCCCGGCTCCTTCGGACGAAGCGCCCGCCACAGCGGACGAAGCGCTTCGGTGTCTGTGAGTTCCCTGGAAAGTTATATTTCCTGTCCGCTGAACTTTTTTATAGAGAGAATAATCACTCTTGAGAAAAAGATTTCGGAACCCGCTTTGTGCGGCAAACTTGTTCACACAATTCTGGAAAGATTTCATAGCGAGTTTCCCGTTCCCGGCGACAAGAATAAAATGTCACTCCGTATGGCTGAGCTGACAGACGAGGTTTTTTCTCTCGATTCTACCGAAGACTTCGAGAGCCGCCATTCGGCGAAGTGCTGGAAGAATTTTTTCGCGTTCTTCCTTAAGAAATACGCGGAGGGAGGGAATGTTTTCGATGTCGCTGAAAGAGAAAAGAGTATCAATGTTTTAATAGAGGGCGTTAATGTGACCGGCAGAATTGACAGGGTGGATAAGGTGCCGGGGGGATGCGAAGTAATAGATTATAAAACCAGCCCCGGCGGAAAATTCAAGAAGGTCGCTTTGCGCAACAGGATAGAGAGAGGCGAGCATCTGGCTCTTCCTGTTTATGCGGAAGCCCTTGACGGCTGCTGCGAGATAACTCTTTTCTGGATGGCGGATTATGAGAAGCCGGAGGATTATCCTCTGAAAGTGACTCTCCGGCTGAATGATGAAAAAACCATTTCGGCTGTGGAAGAGATGAAAAAAAAGCTGAAAGATGCCGCGGGAAATATAAAGAAAGGCAATTTTCCGCCGTCGTCTTCCTGTCCGCGGCGCGGCTGTCCGTACGAATATCTGTGCCGCCGTCTTAAAGGAGCCGATATATATGAGCGGTGATAAAAAAAGCCTGCTGACCGTTGCCACTGCCGGGGCAGGCACGGGCAAGACGACCTATCTCGTTAGCGAGTTTCTGGGCAAAGTTGAACTGCTGATGAAGGAGGGCGAAACTCTCAAGGATGCTTTGGGGGGAGTGCTGGCCGTCACTTTTTCCCGAAAAGCCGCGGGTGAGATGAAGGAGCGTGTTATCAGAAAACTGGGCGAGCCCCGCATGCTGCCTTTTTTAAACATTTCCACGATAGACGCTTTTTGCGCGGATATCTTAAGGGAAAATCCAACCGCTGTCGGGATAGATTCTAAATTTGAGATACTCAGCGGCGGCAATGAATACATGTTTTTCAAAAAAATAATAGATAAGGCCAGAAACACGCTTCCTCTGAATCTGGTCTCACCCCTTGATCTGCGCAGCGCAAAGGAACTGTATTTTTTCATCACCCATCTGCGTCACAGTCTCATTTCTCCCGAGGCCCTTTCGGATTACCGATGGGAAGGCGGCGGAGATTTTATCTTATTTCTGCAGTCTCTTTACCGGCTTTTTGAATCCGAAATGAAAAGGCATTCGGTTATGGATTTTCCACAGCTTCTTCTTGAAACGTATAAACTGCTGGATAAAAACGAAGACATAAGAAAAGCGGTGCGCGAAAAATACAGATTTGTTTTCATAGACGAATTTCAGGACACGAGTCCCGTGCAGATGGCGCTTTTCATAAAAATCAATCCGCCGTCCCTGTGCGTAGTCGGCGATTTTAATCAGTCCATATACGCCTTCCGCGGCGCGGCGCCGGAGAACTTGTCAGAGATAAAGGACAATGCTAATAAGACGAAAAGTCTCTCCACAAACTACAGGAGTGACAGAAGCATTCTTGATTTCGCCAATTTAATAGCGGATAAGCTCAAAAATTATCAGCCTCTGGTTCCGCGCCAAGACGCCCCCGCGGGAGAGCCCGTTAAGATAGTGACCGCGGGAAGCAGAGAACAGGAGGCTCTGTACATAGCGCGTGAAATCAAGCGTCTGAAAAAAGAAGAAAAATTAAAGAACAGTGATTTCGCTGTTGTTCTGAGAAGCCTGAAAAGCTCCGTGTCCGATTATGAAAAAGTTTTCAGGGATGAAGGTATAGATTTTTTGACAGCGTCGGGAGGCGGTTTTTACGACAGGACGGAAATAAGGCAAATTACGGCCATCCTTAAATTTTTGGCCGCCCCCGCCGACGACAGCGCGTTTTTTGAATTTCTGGTCAGTCCAATGGTGTCTTTTACTCTCGGCGAAATACATTCTTTCGGATCGGGGAGAAAAAAAGGCGTGTCTCTTTTTGAGGCATTTCTCAATTCTCCGGGGGAAGCGCCGGAAGCCAAAAGAAACAGGGTGATGTTTTTCCTTAAAAACAGAAAGTTCCCGGGCAGCGTTTCTATTTACAGATACATAATGGCGGTTATTCTTGATTGCGGCCTGACGGAATGGGTCAAAGCCGACTTTGAAGGAGTTTACCGGCTCCGCGCTCTGGCGAACATAAAAAAATTCATGGAGCTGGCGATGGGCTACGAAAAATTGTCGTCAGCGCCGGTTCTTTCTGAATTCATAGAATATATCAGCGGCCTTGATAAGCAGGGGGCGGTGGAATCCGATGCCGCGGTGGATGCTTCGGACTGCGTTGATATAATGACGGTGCACAAGATTAAAGGCCTTGAAAGAAAAGTTGTTTTTGTCGCAAACATAACGCCCTCTCAGTTTCCGGGCAGAAACAGCTCGTCGAGCCCGTGGGAAATTACGGATAAAACAATAAGCCGCAGAGCTAAGAAAAAGGGAAAAGCTCTTGTGCCCGACGAAGAATGGCGTCTTTTTTATGTCGCTATGACGCGAGCGCAAAAAAGGCTTTACCTGCTCGGACACCAGAGCAGGGGAAAGCTGAGCCCCATGCTGTCTTTTTTTCTTGAAGGTGAGGGCGGCAGTTTTTTTCTCAAAGACGAATTCACCGGTTTGGCTGTACATTGCAAAGCGGAAGGCTCCTTTGCAAATACGGAGAAAAAGAAGGAAACGCTGATTCCTGTTTTCCGCAGGGTTCTCCCCGCCGAATTTTTTTCTGAAAGAACGGTCATAGACGAAAAAATAAAAAACGGTTTTACTGTTTCGGAAATCAATGAATATTATTTTTGCCCCTTGAGATACAGGAATGATTACATGCTGAAAAAAACGATTCCCGGCGGCAAAGATTCCACGAAATTAGGAAATGTTTTCCACACAGCCATAGAACATTTTGACAAAAGCCGCGGTGATGAATTTTTCAGGGAGAGCATAAGGGAATCCCTGCCGCCCGGGCTTATCCCGGGGGCCTCCGCGATGGCGGAGAATTTCCTTTCCTCGCACTTCACGGAGAAGCCTTTTATGAAAGAGGCTTCTTTTTATCTGGAAAGAAATAAGTGTCTCATAAAGGGCGCGATTGACCGTGTCGAAAAAAAGAAAGATTTTTATGAAATTTACGACTACAAAACGGGAAAAAAATCCGACGCTTCGCCGCACGCTTTGCCCATGAACATTTACGCCCTCGGCTGCAAATATGTTTTCAGATTGAGTCCCGTTAAAAAGCTGGGGCTTTTTTTTCTCCATTCGGGCAAAACGGCGGAAGTGGAAATTATGAAAGAGGCGGATCTTCTGAAAAAGCTGGATAAAGTTATAGGCGGAATAAAATCCGGGGATTTTCATCCGTCGCCGGGCGATCATTGCCGCGCATGCCCGTATTCAGCAAAATGCAAAGCCAAAGATCATGACGAATAATTATTGTAAAGTGTATTCGGGGGCGGATCCTCAGTTGATAGAAGACGATATTTTTAAAATGATAATACCGCTTACCCCTCAAGCTACCATGCAAGCTATCCCCCAAGCTACCCCCCAAGCTACCCCCCAAGCTGCCATGCAGGCTACCATGCAAGCTGACAGGGAGAAAATAAAAAAATTGTTGGATTTTTGCGTTGAGCCAAAAAGTAGAGATGAAATACAGGCGTATTTACGTTTAAAAGATAGAAAGCATTTTCGTTTGGAGGTGCTGAATCCTCTTCTTGAACAGGGCTTGCTTCATCCGACAGTGCCGGAAAAACTCACAAGCCCTAAGCAGAAGTATTATTCAGGAAAAAGAGTAGATAAAAGATAAATGGAATAACACGGTTTGGCATGTGTGCTGGGGTGAAATGGCAGCAAAGATGGTGATGTTTGAGTCAGTGTTGAGAGGAGTAGGAGGCGCAAGATGGAATGTGATATTGAGAGAAATTTGAGAGACTGTAATTGTACATACAGCTGTGAGAAAAAGGGTAAATGCTGCGAATGCATCAGATACCACCGGATGCGGGGAGAGCTGCCCGCCTGTTATTTTCCCGACGCTGTGGAAAAAACTTACGACAGAAGCGTCGAAAAATACATAGAAACCCGCAAAAAGCGCTAAAAAAAGCGTGACGATCCCAAAAGGAATTGTCCCCTTTGGCACATCCATGGATGTTAATCAATCCGAAAGTATAGAAAATGGCAAAAGGATCAAAAACTCCAGCGTCTAGAAAGTGGTCGGCGAAAGTGACCCGCGAGAGCTATGCACTGGATCTGGAAGAAGGTGTCTTTACCTGGAGAGATCCAAAAAGGATTGCGTTGTCACTTAAGAAGTCGGCCGATACCAGTAAGCACCGCAAGGCTCCGCCGTTTCGTTCTGCCATGTCCATGCTGGTGTTCTATATTAATCGAGCAGGCAAGAATTTGGACAAGGACCGGAAGCGTATTCTGGAAAAGGCAAAGGATGAGTTGCGCAAATTATATAGAAAACGAGGACGGCTCAGGTAAATCTTTGCGTTCAAAACTATAGGAAGATTTTTCTCTTCATGGTTTGGCTGTATTGTGGTCAAGCAAAAAATAATTTGAAGAAATTGCAAAGGCTGTGGCTTCCCGCAAAAAAGACGCTGTGATAAGCCTGCGGGTAAATAGTGAAGATCTGAAATTAATCAAAAAAAATGCCCATCGATTCGGAGTAAAATACCAGACATTTATAACAGAATTGATGCATCGTGTGGCGCATACCTGAATTGTCAGGACCTGACCCTGTGGTTTGCTTACATAGTTAACATTTCATATAATCGCGTTATGAAAACTTATCAGGCCCCGAGAGGCACAAAAGATATTTTTGGCGGCGAAGCGGCAAGGTTCGCTTATGTGAAAAAGGTGTTTTCTGAATTGGCGGTTCTCTACGGTTATGGCGGGATGGTCACGCCGATTTTTGAGGAGACAGCTCTTTTTGAGAGATCCATAGGCGGCGGCAGCGATATTGTCACTAAGCAGATGTATACATTTTTGGATAAGGCCGGGCGCTCGCTCACGCTGAGGCCCGAAGGCACGGCCGGAGTTGTGAGAGCCGCTGTGGAAAACGGTTTTTTGCGTCCTCTGCCGAAAAAGTTTTTTTATTCGGGGCCTATGTTCAGATACGAAAAACCCCAGAAGGACAGAAGGCGGCAGTTTTTCCAGGTGGGCGCCGAATATTTCGGTGAACAAGCCCCCTCCGCCGACGTGGAAGTCATAGAAATGTGCGCTGAGACGCTGTCAAAACTGGGAATAAAATATACGCTGAAAATAAACTCAATAGGCTGTTCTTCGTGCCGCGGGGAGTACGAAAAAAAGCTTCTGCTTTTTGCCGAAAGCAAAAAAGAGCAGTTGTGCGGCGATTGCGCCGGCAGAATGAAAAGCAACCCTCTGCGCATACTTGACTGTAAAAATGCCGCGTGCAAAACCGTTTTGAAAGAGGCTCCTCTTTTAAGCGAAAGCCTTTGCGGGGGATGCGCCGAAAATTTTTTACAGATTAAAAAGTTTCTTTCGGATATGAGTATTTCTTTTGAAGAAGATACGTCTCTTGTGCGGGGGCTGGATTATTACAACGGCTGCGTTTTTGAATTTTATGCCGAGGGCGCCAGAGACGCCGTGGCCGCGGGCGGGCGTTATGACGGCCTTGTTAAATTTTTAGGCGGAGCGGATGTGCCTGCGGCGGGTTTTGCCATAGGTGTTGACAGAATACTTCCTCTAACTGATTTTTCGCAGGAGCGGCCAGATTATATGATTGTTTCGGCGGGCGCCGTCTCGGGCGAACTTTTTTCTCTCGCGAGGGAAATAAGGTCATTCGGAAAGGTCTGCGCGGTGTCGTCGAAGCCGAAGCTGAAGAACGCTATGCGGGAAGCGTCTTCCGGATGTTTCCGGTTTGCCGTGCTTCTGGGTGAAGATGAAATAAAAAATATGGCTGTGACCGTCCGCGATCTTGACAGCGGCGAGCAGAAAACATTATCGAAAAAGGAGTTTTTAGAAAAATTATGATTTCAGAAAATTTGAAAGGTTTTAAATGTTTGAGGTGCGGAAAAGAATATTCGCTGAAGCAGGCGCATTATCAGTGCCCTGACTGCAGTGGTAATCTGGAAGCGGTTTATGATTACGCCCGCATAGGGAGAAACGCGGATGCCGTTAAAAATTCCGGCGAAAAAGGTATTTATAAATATCTGCCGTTTCTTCCGTTTGCCGACACAAAATTAACTCCGCCGCTTCTCGTTGGGGGAACGCCGCTTGTAAAAAGCGATAAACTTTCTTCCAGATGGAACGTGGAGCTTTTTTTTAAAGACGACACGAGGAATCCTTCGGCGTCGTTTAAGGACAGAGCGGGCGCCGTGGCCATGACCGTGGCGCGGGAAGACGGCCTTGACAGAATATCCTGCGCTTCAACCGGAAACGCCGGTTCTTCTCTGGCCTGCCTTGCCGCGAGCGTGGGAATGGACTGCATAATATTCGTTCCCGAGAAAGCGCCGCTGGCGAAAATAGCGCAGCTTCTTTTATTCGGCGCCAAAGTTTTTGCCGTGCAGGGGACTTATGACGAGGCTTTTGATCTCTGCGCCGAGGTGTCTTCGGAGATTAATTGTTTTAACCGCAGCACCGGTCTTAATCCATGGACGAGGGAAGGCAAGAAAACGGTGTCGTTTGAAATAGCGGAAGACATGGGCTGGGAAGTGCCGGATTATGTTTTTGTGCCTGTGGGTGACGGCAATATCATAAGCGGCGTGTGGAAGGGTTTTCGCGAACTTTTCTACGCGGGTTTTACACAGAGCATTCCGAAGATTGTGGCCGTGCAGTCAAAAAATTCGGATTCTGTACATAAAACTTTAGAAAAATACAAAGGAAAAGATGTGACGCCCCGGGAGATTGAACTGGTGAAGGTGAATGCCACGACAATAGCCGATTCCATAAGCGTGGATCTGCCGCGCGACGGCCTCGCCGCTGTGCGCGCCGTCAGGGAGACGGACGGTTTTTCCGTTGAAATAAGCGATGAGGATATTCTTTCCTCGATAAAGGAAATTTCATCAAACACGGGGCTGTTCCCGGAGCCGGCGGGGGCCACCGCGTACGCGGGGCTTAAAAAAGCTCTTGAAGACAGAAAGGTGACGCCCGAAAGCAGAGTTGTCTGTCTTGTGACGGGAAGCGGCCTGAAAGATATTAATTCGGCTCTCAAGGTGGCGGGGAAGCCCATAAGCGTTTCAACGGATAAATCAGAAACGCTTAATATGCTCGCGGGCAAATAAATGAAGTAAAAATGACCGAGCAATGCTTGAAAGATAATAGTGTCGCATTGTCTTGGTAAATAAATGGAGGAAGTATGGACGAGCATGGCTTAAAGCATAGCGAAGTCGCGCTGTCACTCGGAAGCAACGTCGGGGATTCTTTTCACACGCTTATAAGCAGTCTGAAAGATCTGAACCGCTTTGTGGATGATATGAAAGTGTCAAGTTTTTACAGAACCGATCCGATGGAGATGAAGTATCAGCCGGATTTCATCAACTTAGCTGTCTCCGGTAGAACGAGCATTTATCCCGAGGTCTTTCTTAAAAAAATGAACAGCGTGGAAAAAAAATACGGCCGGGCGCGGGAAATAAAATACGGCCCCAGAACTCTGGACATAGACATAATTCTTTTCGGAGGCGAAATCGTGAAGACGGATAATCTCATTATTCCTCATCCCAAATTCCGCAGGCGTTTGTTTGTGCTTGAACCCCTTGCTGAAATAGCTCCTCATATGCAAGATCCTAATGACGGCATGCCCATGCATGAGATTTTGAAAGAAGCGCGTTCGCGTTTCAGTTGCGGGATTGAAAAACTGTGAAGACGGCCGTTTCGCCGAAAGAGGTTTACCGGGTCTGCCGCGCCGCACGCAAAAAAGGGAAAACGGTGGGGCTTGTTCCCACCATGGGGGCTTTGCACGAAGGTCATATAAAGTTAATCAGAGAATGCCGGAAAAAATGCGCTTTTCTGGTCGTCAGCGTATTTGTTAATCCCGCTCAGTTCTCTCCGGAAGAGGATCTCAAAAGTTATCCGAGAAATCTAAAGAAAGATATTCTCATTTGCCGGGCAAACGGCGCGGATCTGGTGTTTGTCCCCGGCGTGAAGGACATTTACCCTGAGGGTTTTGAAACTTATGTGGAGCTTGAAAAACTCCCCGCGCATCTGTGCGGCCTTAAAAGGCCCGGTCATTTCCGAGGCGTGGCGACGGTGGTGCTGAAGCTTTTCAATATCGCGCGGCCGGATATAGCGGTGTTCGGTAAAAAAGATTATCAGCAGTTAACGGTGATCAGAAAAATGGTCAGGGATTTGAATGTGCCGGTAAAAATAATGGGCGTTGAGACCGTCAGAGAGAAAAGCGGCCTGGCCGTCAGTTCGAGAAACCGCTATCTTTCTCCGTCAGAACTTGAACACGCCGCCTTTTTGAGAAAGGCTCTGGCGGAAGGCAAACGCATGGCCTCGTCGGGAGATTCGGCGGCTGACATAAAAAAGAAAATAAAGTCTATGCTCAAATCTTCCTCAGGCAGAATAGATTACATCTCCGTCTGCGACAGAGGCTCTCTTGAAGATATCAAAAAAGTGAGAGGAAAAGCCCTTATAGCCCTTGCCGTAAAGATAGGCGGAGCGCGGCTCATAGATAATATTGAAGTTGACGGCCCTGAGCGCCGGAAAGCGAAAAGAAAAAAATGAATATAGATGAAATAAAAAAAATAGCGGAGCTTTCGCGAATTGAAATAGATGATGACAAGCTTGAAGCTTTTGCTGGGGAATTTAACAAAATTCTTGAGTATTTTAAAAAGCTGGACGAAGCGCCCGTGGAAGGTGTGGAAGCCTTTTCTTTTGAAGAAAAAAATGTCTTCCGCGCCGATGAGCCGCGTCTTGACGGGGGCACGCGGAACAGGATTTTGGAAAACGCGCCCGAAAGACAGGGCGATTTCTTCAAGGTGAAGAAGATAATAGAGCATCAGTAAAATGAAAAACAGCGTTTATTCGGAAATAAAAAAGACCATAGAAAAGATAAAAAAGGAAGACGCTTCTTATAACTCTTTCGTTGAGATTTTCGAAGAACGATCTCTTGAAAGAGCTGAAAAAATTGATTCTCTTATAGAAAATAATCAGCCCTCCGGAGCTCTCGCGGGAATCCCCGTTGCCGTCAAAGACAATATCGTAATAAAGGGAAAATCCGCCACATGCGCGTCAAAAATTCTCGAAGGTTTTGTATCGTCCTATGACGCCGAAGTGGTCAGTCGCCTGGAAGAGGCGGGAGCCATTATAATAGGGCGGACCAACATGGATGAATTCGCCATGGGCTCCTCAACCGAGACTTCCGTTTACGGAGCGACGAAAAATCCTGCCGATATCTCTTGTGTGCCCGGAGGTTCTTCGGGCGGTTCCGCCGCCGCCGTTGCCGCGGGTTTGGTGCCGTATGCTATTGGTTCCGATACAGGAGGTTCCATCAGACAGCCGGCTTCATTTTGCGGTGTTTGCGGAATGAAGCCCAGCTACGGAGCTGTTTCGAGATATGGTCTTATAGCTTTCGCTTCGTCGCTGGATCAGATAGGGCCTTTCGCGAAAGACATGGCCGGAATAGAAAAAATGTTCAATGTCATAGCAGGCTTCGATGAAAAAGATGAGACTTCGCGGGAGATTGAAAAAAATATCAGGGCAAAAGATAAAATTGTCTGCGGCGTGCCGAAAGAATACATGAATTGTTCGAAGGATGTGAAAGAGCTCTTTGATAAAGCGCTGAAAAAACTCAGCGCCGATTTTGAGATCATAGATGTGTCACTTCCTTCGACCGAATACGCGGTGTCGGTCTATTACATAATCGCGCCTTCCGAGGCCTCGTCCAATCTTGCGCGTTTTGACGGCATAAGGTATGGGAAAAGAGCTGATTCGGAAGGCCTCATAGACGGTTATTTTAAAACGAGGGGCGCCGGTTTCGGCGAAGAGGTCAAAAGAAGAATAATGATAGGCTCTTTCGCTCTTTCATCAGGTTATTATGACGCCTATTATTTGAAAGCGCAAAAGGTGCGGCGTTTGATAAAAAATGAATTTGACAGAGTTTTTGAAAAGGTTGATGTCATAATAAGCCCGACTTCACCGAGGACGGCTTTCAAATTAGCTGAGATAACGGATCCGCTTTCTCTTTATCTTCAGGACGTTTTCACAATTCCCGCGAACATGGCGGGAATTCCGGCGCTGTCCATACCCTGCGGAAAAGACGAAGACGGACTGCCCGCGGGTTTCCAGATAATGGCGCCGAGATTTCAGGACAGATTTCTTATAGAGACGGCAAAAAAAATTGAAAAAGTAATGGGGACGGTTCCTATTACAAAAACTTTGCCTGGGAGGAGTGTGTAATGCCGCGAACCGCGAGATTTACAATTGATAACGGAATATATCATGTTATGACACGGGGGAATAATAAGCAAAGTATTTTTTCGTGTGATAGTGATTGCGCGTATTATTTAAAATTATTGAAAGACTGCAAAATTAAATATGGACTGAAAATTTATCATTATTCTTTAATGGTCAACCATGTGCATTTAATGCTGCAAGCGCCAACCGGCGAGAAGTTGAGCTTATTTATGAAGCGGCTCAATGTTCTGTACACAAACTATTATAGAAAAAATTACGGGGGTGTTGGCCATTTTTTTCAGGACAGATTTAAAAGTTTTGTTATTCAGAAAGGCCGCTATCTGCTTGAGTGCGGAATATATATTGAATTGAATCCGGTAAAAGCGGGTATTGTGGAAGTTCCCAAAGAATATAAATGGAGCAGCTATTCAGCGTATGTGGAGGGAAAATGTGATGATTTGGTTGATTTAAGTCCTGAATATATGGATTTAAGCGATAAACCAGAAGAGCGGCGTGAAAGTTATAAGGAACTTGTAGAACAAAGAAAAATTGAAAAAAGAGAAGAAAATAGATTTTTTAGGGTTGGAGCGTACGGTTCAAAAAAGTTTATAGAAGAGATGCGGGCAAAAGGGCTAAAGCCCAAATGGGCGCATAGTGGGACGCCGAGGTGGGTAAAGCGAAATGTGTAATAGGAACCGTCCCCATTATATAACAGATATTGGCCTTGAGGTGCATGTGCAGCTGAAAACAAAAAGCAAGATGTTTTGTTCCTGTCCTGTGGATTCCAAGTCTGCCCCGAACACCAACATCTGTCCCGTGTGCACGGGTCAGCCGGGTGTGCTGCCGGTTAAAAATAAAAACGCGATTTCTCTGGGGGTGAGGGCGGCTCTCGCTCTCAACTGTAAGGTGGAAAAATTTTCTGTGTTCGAGCGGAAAAATTATTTTTATCCCGATTTGCCTAAAGCCTATCAGATATCGCAGTACGAGCTTCCTCTGGCGACAGGCGGTTTTGTGGAAGTTGGAGACAGAGTTGTTCATTTGACCAGGGCTCATTTGGAAGAGGACGCGGGGAAGCTTCTGCATGCCATAGGGAGCGAAGTCGTGGACGGCTCTCTCGTGGATTTAAACAGGTGCGGCACGCCGCTTCTTGAAATAGTGTCAGAGCCGGATATAGATTCGCCGCAGCTGGCTTTTGATTATCTGAAAACTTTGCGAAGGCTGCTCCGTTACGCGGGCGTTTCCGACTGCGACATGGAAGAGGGATCTCTGCGCTGTGACTGCAACATATCGGTGCGGCGGTCAAAAGACGAGCCGCTGGGTGTGAAGGCGGAAATAAAAAATATGAATTCTTTCAAGGAACTGAAAGACGCTTCCTCATACGAGATAGAAAGGCAGAAGATGCTGATAAGCTCCGGGGAAAAAGTTGTTCAGGAAACCAGGCTTTGGGATCCATCCAAAGGTAAAACTTTTTCCATGAGATCAAAAGAGGGGGCGGCGGATTACAGGTATTTTCCCGACCCCGATATCAGCCCTGTTTATATAAGCGCCGATATGCTGGAAAAAGAAAAAGGAACTCTCCCCGAACTTCCGCGGGCGGTGAAAAAAAGATTTATGGAAAGCGGGCTTTCCGAATACCAGGCGGACATACTCACGGACGAA
>SWCC01005754.1_pt1 | contig 21838 bp, 17 predicted proteins | sample 4692971 | NCBI WGS metagenome assembly SWCC01 (sample SAMN10267277, study PRJNA491770) | bioreactor metagenome | isolation source: DHS bioreactor inoculated with subseafloor sediment | place: Japan: off Shimokita Peninsula | collected 2006-08 | reverse complement strand
CGCCTCCTTGAAGGCATAGGTGAAAATCTCGGCGCGGGCGACATAGGATGTTCCCCAGTCACCCTGCACAAACTGCACCGCCCAATCCGCGTATTGAACGAGGAATGGCTGATCCAGCCCAAGCTCGGCTTTCAGCGAGTCGTAGCTGGCTTGGGAATACTCAGACCCAAGCATGATTTGGATTGGATCGCCGGGCGCCAGCTTCAGAAGTCCGAAACTGGCCACCGAGACGAAGAACAAGACAACAAGTGTCTGCGCGATTTTCCCCAGTGCCTTTAAGAGCATTAGTCAATGCTCACTGTATGCAGGTTCACAAGATCGGCAGGGATGTATTGGAAGCCCTTAACCCTGTTTGAAAACACCTTGTAGATCGGCATGTGCGCCATAACCGCAATACCGGCTTCATCCATCAGCAGGTCTTCAGCTTTGTTGTACAAAGCGCGACGTGCCGCGGGGTCCAGCTCGACCTGTGCTTGGGCGCAAAGATCATCGAAATCGGTGTTCACCCAACCGCCAAAGTTCCACGCCCCGTCAGATCTGAACTCGGGATAAAGCGTTTCATCGGGATCAAGGTCCGCAACCCATTCAAAATCATAAAGATCAAAGTCGGAGCCATTGCGCCGTTTGACCCAAGTTGCAGGTTCGACCAGCTCCAGCTTTGCCTTGATGCCGATTTCCGCCAGCATTGGCGCAACAGTCTGCGCCACACGGGTGCCAACAGGGCCGCGTTCCGCCATCATATAGACCGCTTCGATTTCACCTTGGTTTGCAGCTTTAGCGCGGTATGCTTTTGCCTTTTCCAGATCAAACCACTGGCCACGACCGCTGGTCGCAATACCGGGGTCAAAGAAGTCGGTCATGGGGGGCGAAATAGGCGTGAATGCCTTTTGCGCACGTCCGAAATACGCTTGCTTTACGAGGGTATCCCGATCAAGCGCCCAAGCTACGGCGCGGCGCAAGTTTATGTCATCAAAAGGACCACGTTTGCAGTTCATGCCAACGAATGTGTAGTTGCCCTCAATCTCACCGTACAGGTTCGCATTGGGGAATGCTTCAACCTGATCGACCAGTTGCATCGGGCAATCCGTCATACCGTCAATTTGCCCTGCCAGCAACGCTGCCAGTGCGGTAGAGGCTTCGTTCATCAGCACGAATGTGGCACGTTCAAGCTTAGGCAATCCTGCTTCGAAATAGTCCGGGTTGGCCTCCAATTCGATGGCGTCGTTCTCTTTCCATGACACAAATTTAAACGGGCCAGTGCCAACAGGGTTACGGCCATAATCGGCACCGTATTTCTGCACGGCAGCCGGACTCACGATTGTACCCGCGCGGCCTGTTGAGCCGTTCAGGGCAACGGGCAAGAACGCGTAGGGTTGGGAAAAGGTAAGTTTCACGGTAAGCGGGTCGACGACCTCGATATTATCCAAAAGCGCCAGTTTCCATGCGTGCGGAGACTTGGGCTCGCCTTCTTTGACGCGTAGCAGTGAAAATTTGACTGCTTCGGCATCACACGGGGTGCCATCGTGGAATTTCACGCCATCGCGCAGTTTGAATACATGAACTTTGTCACCTTCAATATCCCAGCTCTCGGCCAGATCAGGCTCAAACGTTACATTTTTGCCATCATAAACGATCTTGAGAAGGCCGTTGTGAATGTTGTTGATGATTTGAATTGAGGAAAGGAAGCCCGTGAAGTGGGGGTCCAATGTATCGATCACCTTTATCGATGCAATTTTGATGTGGCCGCTTTGTTGCGCCTTCACAAATGACGGCGCGCCTGCCGTCGCTGCAGTCAAAATACCTGCGCCGAGGCCTTTGAGAATAGTTCTACGCCCGAAGCGCGCCGAAAGGCGTTCTGCGAGAATTTTTTTGTGGTCGATCGTTGTCATCACTTATCTCTCCTGTTCGCATTGTCTCCTCCCTATTTTTTATCCAGCCGGCGCAAAACAGCGGTGGGTTTGCCCCAATTCGCTCGCCTCGGACCGGTTTCGAGGCATTTTTTGTCGAATCCTCCACTTCATTCGACAAGTTCGTGATTTCAGCTTGCAAGCACATGTATACAAATGAAAGCTAAAAGTGCACAAAGGCATTGGATTGGGTGACAGATGATTATTCGTGCAGCAGATAGCATTTTTGAAAGCCTAATAGACGAGATCATGGTAGGTCGGATGGCACCCGGCGAGCCGCTGGTTGAGCAAGCATTGGCCGAACAGTTCGGGGTATCACGAACACCCGTGAGAGAGGCGTTGCACCGGTTGGCGCAAGCAGGTCTCGCCGAGCGCGGCGCAAGAAGAGCATACATCGTGCGAGCGATGGCCCCCGGTGACCTCGCAGAATTGTTTGAAGCAACGGGCGAAGTAGAAAGCACGCTTGCTGCTCTCGCGGCAAATAGGATGAGCGAAATCGAACGGCGTCAACTATTGGCAGTAGTGGATAGCGGCGATGCCTGTGATGATCCAACGGCCTACAGCGAAATTAACAGTCGCTTCCATGAGATGATAAAGCTTGGTGCGCGAAATTCGATCCTCGCCGCTACCTTGGATGAATTGAGCATGCGAACACTTGCGTGGCGGGCTGCCAATTTTCGGGAAGACAATAGACGGCTGGCATCTTCGCGTATTGAGCACCGTGAGATTGCCGAGGCGATACTAGGTCTGGATGCCGACACAACGCGGCGACTGATGTGCAGTCATGTCGCGTCCTCCTACCTCGTGCTGTCCGACATTCTCGCGCGCCGCACGTCCGACTGACCTGAGCCCCTAAAACTCCTCCAATTTTGTGTAGAGTCCGCCCAACAAAAGGACGGACAAATGAAGGCACGATTTACGGACGAACAGATCATAGCGATGATCAAAGAACGGGAAGCTGGTGAGAAGACTGCCGATGTATGTCGGCGGCACGGGATCAGCTCTGCGACATTCTACAAATACGAATCAAAGTACGGCGGTATGCACTGCGCGATACCCTATCGGGCATGGGACAACGCGATGTTGCGAGACATCAATTCAAAAAAATGGTGACCGTAGCATGCAAGCCAAATCGCCAATGGCAGGTATGGGCCGTGAGCGATTTAAGTCATTTTCCACGAAATATTTCAAAGCCAGTGCAAACTAAATTTTCCAAAAAACTGAATAGGACCGGACACCAGTCACTATGAATTATCAGCTTGTCAGTTACCGTTGCTCAATTAGATTTAAAATCGGGGCAGATTTCCACTGCGATCCTCGTATGTCGATTGCTAGCGACCCATAGGTTTTCTGCCACGACTGAAGCACCTTCTCGCGCTGATAGACCGGGGGAATTTCGATATCCTTGCCGCAGACGATGAACTGATTTTATCCTAGGCGGGGGGATGTGCTCGTCATCCAGCGAACTCTTCTTCACAAGCGTACCAAAGAAAAAAGGGAGCCCAAGGGGCACCCTAAGTTTCGCATGGCCAAGCTCATCGTTAACCGCTCGTTTGTTTTATGCCTGCGGCTTGGCCGTCGTTAGGGGCTAGCGCACCGGCCCCCTGTTTGATGGATTGAACGAGGAAACTAGCTCCTCTCTCAAACCGAAACTGCGTAATCATATGCCGTCTCGAAGCTCATGCCCTTTAGAAGTCCCGTTTCCCCCACCTGATCGCCGTACTAAACCATCAAACTACATAGAAAATCGGCACCCAGTTCGCGTCAATAAAATCAACAACTTACGTGAACTGGGCGCTAATCACCTTGTAAATGGCCGCCGAAACACCCCGAAATGGGCTATATATGCTTGGCGTTTCACAAACCTCTCAATTACTCAGCTACAGCCGGACGTGCCGCCGCAGGTGTTGCACTTCATGCAGGTGCCGTTGCGAACCAGCGTGTAGTTGCCGCACTCGCCGCAGGCCTCGCCTTCGTAGCCTTGCATCTTGGCCTTGGTGCGGGCGTCGATACCGACCGCGCCGCTAGAAATCGCGGTGGTCGATTCCACGGATGTGGTGACCGACTGCGCGATCGCAGCAGTACCGGCGTCCAAGACAGCAAGGTCAGACATCCCCTGCCCGCCTTGCATCAAAACCAGTTCCTGCGGCATGCGGTTGCGCAAATACCCGGTCGAGCTGATCTGCTTGAGCACCTCCAAAGACCGCGTCGCGGCGTTTTCGGAAATCTCGGACACGTTGCGCACGCCCTCTTCCTCGCCGCGACCGATGGTGTCGAATGTGGCCCCTTCGGGTTTCACATGCGCCAGATCGGTGCGGTCCAGATAGGACACAGCCAATTCGCGGAAGATGTAATCAAGGATCGATGTTGCGTTCTTGATGCTGTCATTGCCCTGAACCATGCCGGCGGGCTCGAACTTGGTAAAGGTGAAGGCGTCGACGAATTCTTCGAGCGGTACACCGTATTGCAGGCCGACGGACACGGCGATGGCAAAGTTGTTCATCATCGCGCGGAAACCGGCACCTTCTTTGTGCATGTCGATAAAAATCTCGCCCAGCTTGCCGTCACCGTATTCGCCGGTGCGCAGGTAAACCTTGTGCCCGCCAACGATCGCCTTTTGGGTATAGCCCTTACGGCGCTGAGGCATCTTTTCTCGGTGCGATTTGACGATCTCTTTGACGATGACTTTTTCGACGATCTTTTCGGCCAGAACCACGGCTTTCTCGTGGATGTTACCGGATTCGAGCGTTTCAGCCGCTTCGTCGTCGTCTTCGACCAAGGCCGCGGCCAAAGGTTGCGACAGTTTCGACCCATCACGGTACAGTGCGTTGGCCTTCACACCCAAGGACCAGGACAATTCATACGCCTGCTGGCAATCTTCGATGGTCGCATCGTTGGGCATGTTGATGGTCTTAGAGATCGCACCCGAGATGAACGACTGTGCGGCGGCCATCATGTAGATGTGGCTGTTCACCGACAGATACCGTGTACCTTTTTTACCGCAGGGGTTGGCGCAATCAAAGATGCTGTAGTGCTCTTCCTTGAGGTGCGGCGCACCTTCTAGCGTCATGGTGCCGCAAACGTGGTCGTTGGCCGCGTCGACGTCTTTCTTGGAAAAGCCCAAGGATTTAAGCAGGTCAAACGTAGGGTCGTTCAGCATTTCTGCCGGAATACCAAGAACTTGCGTGCAGAATTCCTCGCCCAGGGTCCATTGGTTGAACACGAAACGGATGTCAAAGGCCTGTGCCAATGCCGCGTCGATCTTGGCCAGTTCGTTCACACCAAAGCCGTGGCCGACCAATGTGGTGTGGTTGATTCCCGGCGCATTGCCGATGCTGCCGTGACCCACAGCATGAGCGACGATTTCTTCGATCTGGGCCGATCCATAGCCCTGCTTTTCCAATGCCGCAGGAACGGATTGGTTGATGATCTTGAAGTACCCGCCACCGGCCAGTTTCTTGAATTTCACGAGGGCAAAGTCAGGCTCGATCCCTGTGGTGTCACAATCCATCACCAGACCGATGGTGCCTGTGGGGGCGATCACCGACACTTGGGCGTTGCGATACCCGTGCTTTTCGCCAAGGCGCAGCGCTTCGTCCCAGGTCGAGGTCGCAACGGCGATCAGGTTTTGCTGGGGGCAGTTTGCATGGTCCAAGGGGACCGGCTTTACGGCAAGGTTCTCGTAGCCATCGGATTTCCCCAATGCTGCGTTGCGGTGGTTGCGGATGACGCGCAGCATGTGGTCGGCGTTTTTCTTGTAGCCCGGGAAGGCCCCCAATTCGCCCGCCATTTCAGCGGATGTGGCATAGGAAACGCCGGTCATGATCGCGGTCAGGGCACCACACAAGGCGCGGCCTTCGTCGCTGTCATAGGAATAGCCCATGTTCATCAGCAAGCCGCCGATGTTTGCATAGCCCAGACCCAAGGTGCGGAAATCGTATGAGCGTTGCGCGATCTCCTTGGACGGGAATTGCGCCATCATCACCGAGATTTCCAGCGTCACAGTCCACAACCGCGAGGCGTGCATGTAGTCTTCGACTTGGAATTCGCCGTCTTTGAGGAAGGTCAGCAGGTTCATCGACGCCAGGTTACAGGCCGTGTCGTCAAGGAACATGTATTCGGAACAAGGGTTTGACCCTCGGATCGCGCCGTCTTCGGGGCATGTGTGCCATTCGTTGACGGTGTCGTGGTACTGGATGCCCGGATCGGCACAGGCCCATGCAGCGTGGCCAACCTGTTCCCACAAATCGCGGGCACGGATGGTTTTCGACACGCGGCCCGTTGTGCGGTCCAGCAATTCCCAATCGGCGTCTTTTTCAACGGCATGCAGGAAGGCGTTGGTCACGCGGATCGAGTTGTTGGAGTTCTGGCCGGAAACGGACGAATAGGCTTCGGAATCCCAGTCAGTGTCATAGGTCGGGAATTCGATCGACGTGTGGCCCTGCTTGGCATAATCCAGCACGCGCTTGACATAAGTCTCTGGGATCGCGCATTTCTTTGCGTCTTTGATCGCGGCTTTCAACTGTTCGTTCTTGGCGGGGTCATAGGCGTCGGCCTGAATGCCGTCCCATGCTTTGATCGCCGCAAACAGCTTGTTCAGCTCGCGTTCGTGCATTTTCGAACCGGCGACGATGGACGCCACTTTTTGCTCTTCGATGACCTTCCAGTTGATGAAGTCTTCGATATCGGGGTGGTCCGCATCGACGATCACCATCTTGGCCGCACGCCGCGTGGTGCCGCCCGATTTGATCGCACCAGCAGCGCGGTCACCGATTTTCAGGAAACCCATCAGGCCGGATGATTTACCACCGCCCGACAGCCCCTCGCCCGCACCACGCAGGCTGGAAAAGTTGGTGCCTGTGCCGGAGCCGTATTTGAACAAACGTGCCTCGCGGACCCACAGGTCCATGATACCGCCATCGCCAACCAGATCATCGGCAACGGACTGAATGAAACACGCGTGGGGCTGCGGGTGCTCGTAGGAAGATTTCGAGCGTGTCAGCTTGCCGGTCTTGTAATCCACATAATAGTGACCTTGCGCGGGGCCATCGATGCCATAAGCCCAGTGCAGGCCGGTGTTGAACCACTGCGGGCTGTTTGGGGCACCCGACTGGGACGCCAGAATGTGGCGCATTTCATCGTAATAGGCTTGGGCGTCGGCTTCGGTGGTGAAATAGCCACCCTTCCAACCCCAATAGGCCCACGCGCCTGCCAGACGGTCGAATACCTGCTTTGAGGATGTCTCGCCGCCCATGGTCGCATCATCGGCAGGAACCGAGCGCCACAGGAACTCTGGCACGCCCTTTTCTTTGATCTTTTTGGTGGCCGAGGGCACGCCCGCTTTGCGGAAATATTTCTGGGCGATCACGTCCGAGGCGACTTGGCTCCAGCTGGAGGGGACTTCAACGTTATCGAGATGGAAAACCACCGATCCGTCCGGGTTACGAATTTCAGAAACGGTGCTCACGAAATCCAGCTTGGCGTATGCATCTTGCCCGGATGTCGTGAATTTTCTTTCGATTTTCATATCTTTCGCCCCATTATCTCAGCTCATTTATACGAGGCCAAATCTGACATTGCAGACCGCCCCAAGACCTATTGACCAAAACAGAGAACGTATCACTCAAGGACCAATACGGCCCGTGATAAGCGTTCAAACATGCGCCAAAGCTGCGTTTGCCTCATCTGCCTCATCGGTCCGCCGCCTAATGTTAACCACTAGATATAGTGGCGTGACCGTCAATCCACACAAACTGACGTAGATGACCCTAGTCGGTCAACGAAAATATTCACAAATATTCGCAACTAGAGGCTTGACCGAAGTGGGATTTTTTGAGGCACCCAGCCCCGCAGTGATTCAAGGCGAAAATATGCACAAGCGTTCACTATTTGGCGGCCGCACAGTGACCTGTGGATAAGTCAATAAACGCCAAGGTTTAGCGCGCCCCCCTCATCTATCACTTGAGATATCCACAAAGAACTGCACAGCCCGTTGGGGGCATTTCCAAAATCAGCCAGCGATAGAAAAAATATTAGGCACAGGGAATGAAGAGCTGATTTTGCGCAAGACAACGGGAGATAGAAAGCGGACTGATACCCATTGAACACAAATATAGCGTACTGACCTGCACGAAGCAGATCAGGAACACTATATGTGGTGGTTCTTAAAGTGGTCGGGGCGAGAAGATTCGAACTTCCGACCCCCTGTACCCAAAACAGGTGCGCTACCAGGCTGCGCCACGCCCCGACTGCGGCCTACTTAGCTACAAGTGATCTGATTGAAAAGCCCTAACTTCACAGAAATCGACCGAATTAGCAGGGCCATGCCGGGTTGTGTGCCGCAAACGCCGGATGACGCAGCTCGGACCCTATTTTAATGCCCATCCGTCTGGCCAAACCGCCGTTTATCTCAAGCACAGACAGCAAATTTTTACCGCCATAAATCATAGTTTCATCCAAAGGCACGGCGTTTTCGTGAATATGTTTCACAACACCACGGGAATCAATGAACAGCATATCCAAAGGAATCAGCGTGTTGCGCATCCAGAACCGCATGGTTTGCGGGTTTTTATAGACAAACAACATGCCCGCACTGCTGGGCATCGATTCACGAAACATCAGCCCTTGGGCGCGCTCGGCGTCGTCATCGGCGACCTCAACCGAGAATCGCGCCTGCCCCCAATCCCCCCGCAGCATAACCGCGTCGTCAGAACAGGCCGCTGACGCCTGCCCCGCAAAACTGGCGGTCAGGGCGAACAGCAATAATAAGGTTTGTGCTATTCGGCGTCCGGCTTGGTTAAAATCACAGTTTCCCACGCATATACCTCTGCAGCCATCTTCCCGCGCTCGCCCGATATGACGCGCATTGCCAATGCCTCACCCGGTTGTACATCGGACAGCCCCGACTGACGCAATACTTCTACATGTAAAAAGATATCATCGCTTTTACCAAATACATTGGCAAAGCCGAAACCTTTGGATTTATCAAACCATTTAACCCGCGCTGGTTCAATTGGGACCGCTTTCACAATGGCGGGATCAACTCCGACGATTTCTTCCAGTGGGCTGGATAGCCCCATGTCGGGGGGATGAATTGCGTGAACGTGAGTGGCCTGCACACCGCGGCTGGTTTCATGGGCCGTAATTTCAACCCGTGCCCCATCCGCGATCGAGCTTTGGCCATAGTTTCGCAACACATTCACATGCAGCAAGATATCAGCCCCGCCGTCATCGGACACAACGAATCCGAAACCCTTTGCAGGGTCAAACCATTTTACAGTTCCCGAAATGACGGGGGCGATATTATCTAAATCTGACACAAATGTCCTTTGGTACTCTAAATTCTTGCCCAGCGGATTAATTAACTTTCTGTCTCATTTAGGCCTTATTATGGGCTTAACCTCGTGACAGTCCAGCCCGATCCTAAATCAGGCCGGCTCCAAACAAATCGATCATGCAGGCGAAACTCGCCATCTGCCCAAAATTCAATCTCTAACGGGGCCAATCGATAGCCGCCCCAAAATGGCGGGCGCTTGGGGTCAGGCCCTTGTTTAATCGTCACTTTTGCAACCTCGGCCATCAAGGCAGCACGGCTAGACAACGGGCTTGATTGATCCGACGCCCAAGCCCCCAGCCGGCTTTTCAGCGAACGCGACCGATAATACTCATCCGCCTTCGGTCCGTCTTCCTTCGTAATGATTCCGCGCGCACGTATCTGGCGACGTAGCGATTTCCAATGCATGACGAATGCGGCTTTTCCAGCCTGATCCAATTCGCCGGCCTTTGCGCTGGTATAATTCGTATAGAAGACAAATGCGTCGTCTTCGATCTCTTTCAAAAGCACCATACGGGCATTCGGCATGCCCTGCGCGTCAACCGTCGACAGCGCAATCGCGTTTGGGTCATTTATTTCGGTGTCAGTCGCTTCGGACAGCCAACGTTGCGCCATTTCAAACGGATTATCCCCCGCAAATTTACCTTTGCGTGTTTCAATATCTCCCAATGAACTCTCACTCCCTAAGCCCAAGCTCGCATTAGCAGCCGTCTATAACATTTGACACAGCCAAACAACGAAAAGCCGCGCGCGAAATAATAAATGCTCGCATGGGTTGCTTGCAACACACCCCAGACGCACAGCCTTGCCGAAAAACAATCAATCGCATAAACCGTCTTCAACACAACGATAAATTCGAAGGAAATAGAATGGCAAATGACCTGATGGCAGGCAAGCGTGGGCTCATCATGGGTCTTGCGAATGACAAGTCGATTGCCTGGGGCGTCGCGCGCACCTTGGCAGACGCAGGTGCTGAGCTGGCTTTTTCCTATCAGGGCGACGCGCTGAAAAAACGCGTTGATCCGCTCGCTGCGCAATTGGGCAGCGATATGGTTCTGCCCTGCGATGTGGGGTCAGAAGAATCCATTGATGCGCTATTCGACGGCATCAAGAAACGCTGGGACAATATTGACTTTGTCGTGCATGCCATTGGTTTTTCAGACAAAAACGAGCTGCGCGGGCGCTATGTCGACACCAGCCGCGGTAACTTTGCGATGTCGATGGATATCTCGGTCTACTCGTTTACTGCCGTGATGCAGCGCGCGGAAAAGATGATGAACAAGGGCGGCAGCGCCGTGACCCTCACCTATTATGGCGCGGAAAAAGTCATGCCGCATTACAATGTCATGGGCGTGGCCAAGGCCGCACTTGAGGCCTCCGTGAAATATCTTGCAGAGGACCTTGGCAAAGACGGCATCCGCGTCAACGCGATCAGCGCAGGCCCGATCAAAACGCTTGCGGCCTCTGGTATCGGCGATTTCCGCTATATTATGAAATGGAACGAATATAATTCGCCCCTGCGCCGTAACGTCACGATCGACGAAGTCGGCAAATCGGCACTGTTCCTACTCAGCGATCTGGGATCAGGCACCACCGGCGAAAACCTTCATGTGGATGCGGGGTATCATGTGGTTGGCATGAAAGCCGTCGATGCACCCGATATGGCAAAGGACTAACCAGATGAGCAAAGATCCGTCGCGCCTGCCCCACGAAAAAGGCTTTCACATCAGCTGGGACCAAATTCACCGCGACAGCCGTGCGCTGGCATGGCGGCTGGATGGAATGGGCCCCGATGATGGTGCATGGCGCGCGGTCGTTGCCATTACACGCGGCGGCATGGCCCCCGCAATGATCGCCGCCCGCGAGCTTGACATCCGCACCGTGGATACGGTCTCGATCAAGTCTTATGACCACCAAGACCAATCCGATGCTGTTGTTCTCAAAGCGCCAGACGCTGAACTTATGGGCGATGGTACCGGGATCTTGATCATCGACGATCTGGTTGATTCCGGAAAAACTCTCGAGGTGGTGCGCAGGCTCTATCCCAAAGCGCACCTCGCCACGGTTTACGCAAAACCAAAAGGCCGCCCGCAGGTTGATACCTTCATCACCGAAGTCAGCCAGGATACATGGATTTTCTTTCCATGGGACATGGCCCTGCAATACGTCGAACCCTACCGCGGCAAAGATTAAGCAAAAAGATTCCATGCCTTCGGCGAGGATTTTAGACCATTTGGAATGAAGACGCACACCGCGCCCCGCTTCTCTGGCTCTTAAATATCCTCGCCGAAGGCATCCGCCCTTGATCACAGGAACCTACATCCGATGTTGACGCGTACCGCTTCCACCTTTGCCCCACCTGTCATGGAAGCCCGCCGCTGGTTAGACGGTGTTGATTTCCCCGCAGACCGCCCCTTGATCAACGTCAGTCAGGCCGCCCCTGTCGATCCGCCCCCGCAGCCCCTGCGCGAGGCGATGGCGCAGGTCGCGTTGACCAATGACGATGCCCATCTTTATGGCCCGGTGCTGGGTTTGTCAGAGCTGCGAGCCGAGTTGGCGATGCAGACGTCGGCGCATTATGCGGGCCAGATTGACCCCGCGCAGGTTGCAATCACATCCGGGTGCAATCAGGCATTCGCCGCCGCCATCGCGACTTTGTGCAGTGAGGGCGACGAGGTCATTTTGCCGACCCCATGGTATTTCAACCATAAAATGTGGCTTGATATGTCTGGGGTGAACACGGTTGCGCTAAAAACCGGGCCTGATCTACTGCCCGATCCCGAAGCCGCTGCAGCATTGATCACTGATCGCACCCGGGCGATTGCGATTGTCACGCCGAATAATCCCGGGGGTGCAGAATACCCTGCCGCGCTGGTTCAGGCGTTCTTTGATCTGGCCCGTGCCCATGGCATTGCCCTGATCGTGGACGAGACCTACCGAGATTTCGACAGCCGTTCTGGCCCGCCGCATGCCTTGTTTCAAGACCCCGATTGGCATGACACGCTGATCCACCTTTATTCCTTTTCCAAAGCCTACCGCCTGACCGGCCACCGTGTGGGGGCGCTAATCGCATCCCAGTCGCGACTGGCTGAGGTTGAGAAATTTCTCGACACGGTCGCTATTTGCCCCGGCCAAATCGGCCAGCATGCGGCCTTGTGGGGGATGCAAAACCTATCGCAATGGCTTGCAGGCGAACGCGACGAAATTCTGGCAAGGCGCAAGGCGATCACCGACAATATGCCCAAACTTGCAGCCAAAGGGTGGCGGCTTTTGGGTCTTGGTGGCTATTTTGCCTATCTCGAGCATCCGTTTGAGGAACCATCTGATCAGCTCGCGCAGCGCATGGTGCGTGATGCAAGCATTCTATGCTTGCCCGGAACGATGTTTTGCCCCCAAGACGACCCCAGCGGGGCGCGGCATCTGCGGATCGCGTTTGCCAATCTGGACGCAGACGGTATTGGTGTGCTCTTTGACAGAATGGTGCAGCTTTAACGGCCCTCTTGCCCCCCTGCCGCGCACCGCATAGATAGGTTCAAACGCGCTAAAAGGGTAAGATCATGAAAGCCAAAGGCAATAGCCTCACGAAAACCGCAGTCTGGATGCTGATGGGCCTGCTGATCCTTGGCCTTGGCGGCTTTGGCGCGGTCAATCTGTCCGGTAATGTGCGCACCGTCGGCACCGTGGGCGACAAGGAAATCTCGGTCGATAACTATGCCCGGGAACTGCAGCAGCAGATCCGCACGATTGAATCCCAAACCGGTGAAACCATGCCCTTTCAACAGGCTCAGGCCATTGGTCTGGACCGCGCGGTTTTGCAGCGTCTTGTCCGCCTGCGCGCCCTTGATAACGAAGCCGACCAGATGGGTCTGTCCATTGGCGATGAAAACCTGCGCGAGCGGATCGTCGAAATCCCTGCATTCCAAGGGATCAACGGTGGCTTTGACCGCGAGGGATATCGTTTTGCCTTGCAGCAATCCGGCCTGACCGAAGCCGAATTCGAGGTGTCCCTACGCGAAGAAGCGGGCCGTACCTTGTTACAAAACGCGATCACAGGTGGCGTGGCCATGCCGGATGCCTATGCCAAGACCCTTGTCGATTATGTTGGCGCGAAACGCAGCTTTATCTGGGCCACTTTGAACGAGGTTGATCTGGCGGAGCCCGTGCTCGCCCCGACCGATGCGCAATTGCAGGCCTATTATGACGAGAACACCGACCAGTTTATGCTGCCTGCCAGCAAGTCCATCACCTATGTCTTGATGACACCGGGTGATCTGCTGGACGAGGTCGAAGTGTCGGATGCAGATCTGCAAAAGGCGTATGAGGACCGTGCAGCCGAATATATCCAACCTGAACGGCGTTTGGTCGAACGGCTGGTCTTTGGCGATCAGGCCAGCGCCGACCAAGCCGCAGCTGCACTTGAGGTCAACGGGACAACCTTTGAGGCCCTCGTTCTGGACCGTGGGCTGACCCTTGAGGATGTCGATATGGGGGATGTGGCCGCGCAAGATTTGGGTGCCGCTGGTGATGCGGTATTTACAGGCGACGTGAATGACGTCGTTGGGCCCTCGCCCACCAACCTTGGGCCGGCGTTGTTCCGGATCAACGGTGTTTTGCCGTCGTTGAACACCACATTTGAGGAAGCGCGCCCTGCCCTGCAACAAGACCTTGCCGGGGATCGCGCAATCCGCCAGATCGAAGTCCGCGCCCGCGATCTGGACGATCAGCTTGCAGGCGGTGCCACGCTTGAGCAGTTGGCCGAAGAAAGCAAAATGACCCTTGGCCACATCGACTGGACCCAGAACAGCGACGAGGACATCGCCGCCTATGCCGGTTTCCGCGAGGCCGCCGCAGCCCTGACCGCCGATGATTTCCCCAAGATCGATCAGCTTGAGGACGGCAGCGTCTTTGCCATGCGTCTGGACGGCACCTTGGACGAACGTGCCAATCCGTTTGACGATGCACGTGCAGATGTTGTTGCCGCATGGACCGCTGATCAGGTTTCGCTGGCGCTGCATGCGCAGGCCGAGGCGCTGAAGCCCGAACTTGAGAATGGTGCGGATTTCGAAAGTCTCGCGCTGGTGCCGACAGTGCAGACTGACCTGACCCGCGACGCGCTGATCAATGGTGCGCCTGCCGATATGATGACCGCCGTTTTTGATGCCGCCATCGGCGATATTCTCGTGATCGACGGCGACAATTCGGTGGTGATCCTGCGTGTCGACGCGATTGCAGACCCTCAGGAAAGCACGCAAAACCAGCAGCTTCTAACGCAGCTATCCGCCCAACTGGATCAACAGCTCGGCCAAGACGTGTTTACGATTTACGCAAGCGATGTCGTGCGCCGTGCAGGTCCGATGGTCGATCAACAGGCGATCAACGCCGTCCATGTGAACTTCCCATAACGAAGGCCGACCATGTCACTGACCCCTGACTATGACAGCTTTGCCGCAGGATATGCGGAAGGCAAAAACCAGATCGTTTATACCCGTTTGGCCGCTGACCTGGATACGCCGGTATCTTTGATGCTCAAGCTTACGGGGGCTGCGGAAAACGCCTTTGTCCTTGAATCCGTCACGGGCGGCGAGGTGCGCGGGCGCTATTCCATCATCGGGATGAAGCCTGATTTGATCTGGCGCTGCAATGGCACGACATCGGCTGTGAACCGCGCCGCGCGCTATGACGGTGACGCATTCGAGGACGTGCCCGACAACCCGCTGGATACCCTGCGCGGGCTGATTGCGGAATCGAAAATCGACCTGCCAGACGACCTGCCCCAAGCCGCCGCTGGCCTGTTTGGCTATCTCGGCTATGACATGATCCGGCTGGTCGAACACCTGCCGAATATAAATCCTGATACGCTGGGCCTGCCCGATGCAATGATGGTGCGCCCGTCGGTGATTGCCGTGTTGGACGGCGTCAAAGGCGAGGTCACAATCGTGTCGCCCGCATGGGTATCCGACGGCCAAACAGCCAAGGCCGCATATGCGCAGGCAGGCGAACGTGTGATGGATGCTGTGCGCGATCTGGAACGGTCCATGCCCGGCACCAGCCGTGATCTGGGCGAGGCCCACGAGGAATCTGCACCGGTCAGCAATTTCACCCGCGAGGGGTATAAATCCGCCATCGAAAAGGCCCGCGAATATATCGTTGCGGGCGACATCTTTCAGGTGGTGCCGTCGCAACGCTGGGCGCAGGGTTTCTCGCAACCGCCCTTCGCCTTGTACCGCAGCCTGCGCCGCACCAATCCGTCGCCGTTCATGTTCTATTTCAACTTTGGCGACTTCCATGTTGTGGGGGCCAGCCCTGAAATCCTTGTCCGGGTCTTTGGCAAGGAAATCACCATTCGCCCGGTTGCAGGCACCCGCCGTCGCGGTGCCACCCCAGAGGAAGACCGCGCCCTTGAGGCCGATCTGTTGGCCGACGAAAAAGAGCTGGCCGAACATCTGATGCTGCTGGATCTGGGCCGCAACGATGTGGGCCGTGTCGCCAAGATCGGCACCGTGCGCCCGACCGAGGAATTCATCGTCGAACGCTATAGCCACGTGATGCATATCGTATCCAACGTGGTGGGCGAATTGCGCGATGACCGCGATGCGCTGGATGCGTTCTTTGCGGGGATGCCTGCGGGCACCGTGTCCGGCGCGCCCAAGGTCCGCGCGATGGAAATCATCGACGAGCTGGAGCCGGAAAAACGCGGGCTTTATGGCGGCGGTGTCGGTTATTTCAGTGCGGGCGGCGACATGGACATGTGCATCGCCCTGCGTACCGCCGTGATCAAGGATAAAACCCTATATATTCAGGCCGGCGGCGGTGTTGTCTATGACAGCGACGCCGAGGCGGAGTATATGGAAACCGTGCATAAATCCGACGCAATCCGCCGTGCGGCTGCCGACGCGGCGCGGTTCTCGGGACGGGGCAACAGCTAACAATGCCCAACCGCGAGCCTTTTGAAATCGCAGGTCAAAAGGTTGCCCCCGGCACCCGTGCCCAAGTTGATCTACCCATCTCAATCCTGCCCGATCACACGCCGGTTGGTCTGTCCCTTGAAGTCATCCATGGCAAACGGCCCGGCCCCACCATGTTTGTCAGCGCAGCCGTGCATGGGGATGAATTGATCGGCGTCGAAATCGTTCGCCGGCTGCTGCGGACGCCCCAGCTCAAGTCCTTGCGGGGGACGTTGTTGGTGATCCCCGTGGTCAATTCGTTCGGGTTTCTAAACCGTTCGCGTTATCTGCCGGACCGCCGCGATTTGAACCGCTGCTTTCCGGGCCACCCGTCCGGGTCGCTGGGGTCACGGCTGGCGCATATTTTCCTTAACGAGGTGGTGCTGCGTTGTGATTTCGGGATCGACCTGCACTCGGCTGCGATCCACCGCACCAACCTGCCACAGGTACGCATTTCCCCGTCTGATCCGATCACACGGCGCATGGCGATCAACTTTGCGGCCCCTGTGGTGCTGACATCGCCCTTGCGTGACGGATCGTTGCGCGCCGTTGCGTCGGCCATGGGCACGCCCGTGTTGCTCTACGAGGCGGGCGAAGGGTTGCGGTTTGACGAAATGGCCGTGCGTGCCGGTGTCGCCGGTATTTTGCGAGTGATGCGCGCCGAAGACATGTTGCCCGCCAAGGGCATCGCCCCGTCGCGCCGTCAATCGCATGTCTGCTCCAGTTCCACATGGCTGCGCGCGCCTGTGGGCGGGCTGCTGCGCACCTTTCGTGCCGAGGGGGAAACCGTCAAGGCAGGCGATGCCCTTGCCACGGTATCCGACCCCTTTGGCAAGACCGAGGAAGACATCCTAGCCCCCTTTGACGGCATCCTGATCGGCCGCGCGATCCTGCCCGTGGTCAACGAGGGTGACGCGGTTTTTCATCTTGCCAAGCTGATGCCCCGCGCCGTCGTCGACACGGTCGAGGATATGATCACCCAGTTGGAAAGCGACCCGCTGTTCGACGAAGACGAAATTATCTAGCGTTATTCGCCGTTTGCGGCCAGCAATACAGCCGAAATCGGGGCCAAAGCGACTTGGTTCGCACGGTCTTGCAAGCCCCAAACCAACAATGCCGATATTGTTTCGGGCCGCATCCGGCCCAGCATGATTACCGATCCTTCGATCCCTGCCTTGAACGCGGCTTGGTCCAAAAAGCGGCGGATCACGGTTGGTGTCTGATCTTTGCTGTCAAAATCGCGAAAAATCGGGGATGCGGGCACGCCTTCTTTGACCGCCAGCTTTGGCATGGTGTTCAACCCTTTGTCCTGGCTGACCAACCCGTACCCGCCTTGGGCCAAAATCTCGGTGACCTGATCCGCGACATCGCGGTTAGGCTGCAAGCCTGCGCCCACCCCTTCCAAGACACCGACCACCTGCGGCATCCGCTGGAACGCAACGGCCAAGGTCGTCTCGGCGTCTGACGGCTCTGCGCCCTCTGGCAGGTCAACCATCGCCAAGACCTCGAACCCTTCGGCGCGGTAAATCTCCATCCGTTCGGCGGCGTCTGGCAGGGCGACATCAACGGCAAAACTGATCGGATATGGAAAACTGCGCAAAGCCGCGATACCAACTTCGCCGCCCTCAAGATCGCTGCCTTGATCAATCAACAATATGCTCATCAACGGCTTTTTGTCTTCGTTTACAAATGCTTGGGCATACATCTCAATCGGGCGGACTGTTGGCTGGGGGCCTGCATCCGCCTGTGTTTGATCCCCCGAATTTGCAGTCGGCAAACGGTTCACGGTGACGTCCGCCGTAGTTTCGGGCATGCCCGCATCCGGGGTTCCCGTAATCGGCGGTACCGTGGGTAATGCGCTATAGGCCGGGCGCGTCTCGGGGTCCGCTACGGGGGCATCCTCGGCCTCGACAACAATTGTTTTAATCTCGGGCAGTGGAATGGGGGCGATGGTTGGTTCCGTCTCGGGGGTCGCTTCAGCGGCGACAGGCGCATCGGGCATCACGGGGGTTTCCGCAATCGTTTCTTCGATCTCGGCTTCTTCCGCAGCAGGTTCCTCGATCGTAGCGCCTTCCGCCTCAACTTCCGCCGCCTCAACTTCCACTGTCTCCACTTCCGTTGGCACCACCGCAATTGGGTCAGCGGTTTGGGTCTCGACATCCACAGCATCAGGGGCTTGCGGTTCCATCGGGGCCAAGGCCATCGGATTTGGCAAAACCGGATCATCGCTGGAAATCTCGGGCACTGTGCTCTCGGCAGCCGGTGCAGGTGCCTCGACCGCTTGGACCATTTCGGGCGGTGTCAGCGGGGCCGTCGCCATTTCGCTTGCCACATCGTCCAGACCGTCCGCCTCGGGCGGGGCCATCGCCACGACAGGCTCTGCCACGGGCTGCGGATCATCCATTTCGGGCAGGACAGCGACAACGCCCGCGGGGTCGGCCGCGTCAATTTCGAGGGGGCCCGCATCGGTAATTTCAGGCGCAGTGCTGATTGGTACGAAAAACGACACGATCCCAGCCAAGACAACGCTGAACGCGCCACCGATCAAGATACCCCCTAGAAATCCGCGTATCATGCCTGAAATACTCCTGCTATTTGTTCTTGCATTGGCCCTTGCACGGACCTGGCACCCTTGACGATGGCTCTTAAGCCTGAACATGTATTGGCGAACATTGTACTGTGGTTTCGCGGCATTCCTCTAGCCCTAAACCCCGCCTGAATACAAAGAATTGCCATATGCTGCTACTGATAGATAACTACGACAGCTTCACCTACAATTTGGTCCATTATCTAGGCGATTTAGGGGCCGAGGTCGATATTCGGCGAAATGATGCCATTTCAGTTCAAGACGCAATGGCGCTGAACCCGGCGGGTATTATCCTGTCGCCCGGCCCCTGTGACCCCGATCAGGCCGGCATCTGTTTGTCGCTAACCAAAGCCGCCGCAGGCGCTGGCATCCCGTTGTTCGGGGTGTGTTTGGGGCACCAGACGCTGGGCCAAGCGTTCGGTGGCAAGGTCGTGCGCGCCGGTAACATTGTGCACGGCAAGATGGGGCAAATGCACCACACGGGCAAAGGCGTGTTTGCCGGCCTGCCCTCGCCCTTTGCGGCGACACGGTATCATTCGCTGGTGGTTGAACGTGCGACATTGCCCGATTGTCTGGAAATCACAGCCGAGCTTGAAGACGGGACAATCATGGGTCTGCAACACCGCGAACTGCCCATGCACGGCGTCCAGTTTCACCCCGAATCCATCCGCTCGGAGCATGGTCATAAAATGCTGCAAAACTTTCTTGATCTCGTAAAGGTGCCCGCATGAGCGAACGTCTCAAACCGTTGATTGATGCTGCGGCGAATGGCCCCCTGACCCGTGATCAGGCCGAGGAAGCCTTTGGCATTTTGTTCGACGGCGAAGCAACCCCAAGCCAGATCGGCGGCTTTCTGATGGCCCTGCGCACGCGCGGTGAAACGGTTGACGAATACGCAGCCGCCGCCCATGTGATGCGCGCAAAATGCAACCCGGTCGTGGCACCTGCGGGCGCGATAGACATCGTCGGCACCGGCGGTGACGGCAAAGGGACCTTGAACATTTCGACCGCGACCGCCTTTGTTGTCGCAGGGGCTGGCGTTGTTGTGGCCAAACATGGCAATCGCAACCTGTCGTCCAAATCCGGTGCCGCGGATGCCTTAACGCAAATGGGCCTAAAAGTAATGGTAGGCCCGAAAGTGGTTGAGGCTTGCCTGAACGAGGCCGGTATCGGCTTTATGATGGCCCCGATGCATCATCCTGCCATCGCGCATGTGATGCCAACCCGGTCAGAGCTGGGCACCCGCACGATATTCAACATCCTTGGCCCGCTGACAAACCCCGCCAGCGTGAAACGCCAATTGACCGGCGCATATCGCCGCGATCTGATCCGGCCGATGGCCGAAACCCTTGGTGCTTTGGGGTCCGAGAAAGCATGGCTGGTCCACGGGTCGGACGGCACCGACGAACTAACGATCACGGGCGTAAGCTGGGTCGCTGCCCTGAACCCCGACGGCACGATCACCGAATTCGAAATCACACCAGAAGACGCAGGCCTGCCCGTGCATCCGTTCGAAGACATCGTTGGCGGCACACCCGAAGAGAACGCGATTGCGTTCAATGCCTTGCTTGACGGCGAACCGTCTGCCTACCGCGATGCCGTGCTGCTGAACGCTGCCGCTGCTTTGGTTGTTGCAGACGCGGCCCCCGATCTGAAGGCGGGCGTTGAAATGGCGCGCACCAGCATCGACAGTGGGGCTGCCCGCGATAAGATCACCCAAGTGGCCCGCATTTCGAACGCCGGTTGATGTTCGACCTGTCCGCCCTTGGCGCATGGCGCGATCTGCCGTTTTTCGACGATACCCTGCCCGCGATCGAAACCGCATTGGCGCAAGACGAACGGATGATCCTGCCCCCCCGTCATCAAGTCTTTGCGGCCTTGCAACAGACCCAGCCCGATGATGTGCGTGTGGTTATCTTGGGCCAAGACCCCTATCCCACGCCCGGCCACGCCCATGGGCTGGCGTTTTCGGCCGAGGCTGATACACGTCCGTTCCCCCGATCTTTATCCAATATCTTCAAAGAGATGCGCGAAGATATCGGAAACGCCCCAGCCGACGCAGACCTGCGTTTTTGGGCGCAACAGGGGGTGCTATTGCTCAACACTACGTTGACCGTGCCCGCTGGCGCTGCGGGCGCACATGCGAAACTGGGGTGGCACATCCTGACCGCGCAAATTCTGCGCCGCCTGTCTGATCGCCCCCGCGTGTATTTGCTATGGGGCGCACATGCGCAGAAAGTCGGCAAAGATGTCGACCCGCAGGCAAACCTCAAAATCGAAACCGCACACCCGTCACCCCTGTCCGCGCGGCGCGGCTTTTTCGGCTCGCACCCTTTTTCGCGCAGCAATGACTGGTTGCAGGCCCAAGGGCAAACCGCCATAAACTGGGCAACCCCGGAGACATCATGACAGATACCATCCTAGACAAGATCAAAGCCTATAAACTGGAAGAGATCGCCACCGATAAAGCCGCAAAACCGCTTGAGGCCGTCGAGGCAGACGCCCGCGCCGCATCCACCGTGCGCCCCTTTGCCGACGCACTGTTTGACGCCGCCCGCGAAGGATACGGCCTGATCGCCGAAATCAAGAAAGCCAGCCCTTCCAAAGGGTTGATCCGCCCCGATTTTGACCCAGCCGCACTGGCAGCCGCCTATGCTGCGGGCGGGGCGACATGTCTGTCTGTGTTGACGGACACCCCCAGCTTTCAAGGGGCCAAGGAATATCTGGTCGCGGCCCGCGAGGCCTGCAGCCTGCCCGTCCTGCGTAAAGATTTCATGTACGACACCTATCAGGTGGCCGAGGCACGCGCCCTTGGGGCCGATTGTATTTTGATCATCATGGCATCCGTCAGTGACGCGCAGGCGCTAGAGCTTGAAGCCGCTGCCGCCGAATGGGGCATGGATGCCCTGATCGAAGTTCATGACAAAGCCGAGCTTGACCGCGCGGCCCTGCTGTCCAGTCGGATGATCGGGATCAACAACCGCAACCTCAAGACCTTCGAGACGTCGCTGGATACCACCCGCAGCCTGTCAAAATACGTTGATATGGATAAAATGATCGTCTCTGA
>SWCC01010157.1_pt1 | contig 21906 bp, 16 predicted proteins | sample 4692971 | NCBI WGS metagenome assembly SWCC01 (sample SAMN10267277, study PRJNA491770) | bioreactor metagenome | isolation source: DHS bioreactor inoculated with subseafloor sediment | place: Japan: off Shimokita Peninsula | collected 2006-08 | reverse complement strand
AGGAGTGGCCCAACTTCCAGCTCGACGGCTACGGCACCTGGCTGTTCGCACTCGCGCAACACGTGGGTGACGCGAAGCTCGACGATGCGACCCGTGAGGGCGTAGAACTTGCGGCCTCCTACCTCGCGGCATCGTGGCAGATGCCTTGCTACGACTACTGGGAGGAGTTTGGGGACCAACTCCACACATCCACCCTTGCCGCAATCGCCGCGGGACTGCGGGCGGCAGGAGGCCTCCTTGACCGCGCGGGACTTGTCGCGGAGGCAGAATCCGTCGCATCGTTCATACGCACCGAATGTGTCGTAGACGGATCGTTCGTGAAGGGGCCCGACGACGCCCGCGTGGATGCGAGCCTCTTGTCGCTCGCCACACCTTTTGGCGTGATCGACGTCAATGATCCCGTGATGCACGCCACCGTGGAGCGGATCCGTTCCGAACTGGTCTCGCCCACGGGTGGCGTGCGGCGATACGTCGGCGACACCTATTTTGGGGGAAGTCCGTGGATGCTCTTGACGGCGTGGCTCGGTTGGCACCTGCGGAACTCGGGAGACGATGCCGGATACCGCGCCGCGCGTGCTTGGGTAGAGGAGCGCGCCGGTGAGGACGGCTGGATGGCGGAGCAGATCACAGACGAACCACAGGATCCCGCGTTTGTCGCGCCGTGGGTAGAGAGGTGGGGGTCCGTTGCGAATCCGTTGTTGTGGTCTCACGCCAAGTACCTCCTGATGGAAAGTGGGGCAAGGGCATGATCCCCAACAAGGCGACCTACGGACCAGGCGATGCCGTCATCATTGAGTTCGATGAGCCCTCGATGGGCGGGGAACTTGAAGTGACCCATCTCGATGCCCTTGTCGTCAGACGCGCAATAGAGCCGGGTACCCAGCGGGTAGATCTTGGGCCGTTTGAGATCGGTGGCTACGGGGTGACTGTTGGGGCGCATTCGACCGCGTTCGACGTGCTTGCCAGCCGATGGGACCGGCCTCGCTACGGTTTTGTGGTGCGGCTCTCGGGGGACGTGGATGAAGCCGCCGTGACGCGGTGGTTCCGCCGCCTGCACCTCAACGCCGCGCAACTTTACGACTGGGCATATCGACACTCGACACTGATGCCGCCAACTCGCCACTACGTTGACCCGCTCGGACAGCCAAGGGACATGGAATTGGTGAACCAGATGTGCGCAGCCCTCACGGGTGCTGGTGTGAGTCCCTTGGGATACTCCGCCGTCTATGCCATCGGCCATGATGAGACCGAGGCCTGGGCTGATGCCCTGCTGCTGAAATCCGACGGTTCCCCATATCGCCTTGGTGACGAGTTCTTGGTACTGCTGGATCCCGCACACGAGAGGTGGCTCTCCCACTACCTCGACCAGCTCGAGCGGGTCGTAGCCGGCAGCAAGATCGAGGGCTTTCATCTCGATCAATACGGGTGGCCAAAGTTTGCGCGACGGGGCGACGGCGAGCCAATTGACCTCGCCGAATCATTCTCCACGCTGATCGCGGCGGTGAGGAATCGACTTCCCGATGTGCCGTTCATGTTCAATAACGTCAACGATTTCCCTACTCACGCCACGGCTCCCCTTGATCAGAGCGCTACGTACATCGAGGTGTGGGAGCCGCACACAACGTTGGGTGACCTTGGGGCGCTCGCGAACAATGCCTGGGCGGCCAGGAAGGACCACCCACCGATCCTGTCCGCGTACCTCAGGTGCTACGCGACGGGCCCCGAAGCCGGCGCGACTGAAGCCGCCACACTTCTCATGGCGACGGCACTGTCACATGGAGCCTCCCACTTGCTCATGGGTGAATCGGGGAATGCGTTGGTGGATCCCTACTACCCGACCAACCATGTGCTTTCGGAGGAGTCGCTCGACGTCTTTGCCACGTGGTACGACTTTGGCGTGCGCTACGGGGATCTCCTGTACGGCGCTGCCAGGGCGGATGTCACCGAGTTCTTTGCGGGCGGCATCAACGAGGACGTTGTGCTTGACGCTAGCGACGTTCCGGTCTCCACCAAGGCCGAGCCTGGGTCCTTGTGGCTCCGCGTGGTGAGGGTGCCCCGCGGTGTCGTGATTCACATCATCAACCTTGTGGCCCAGTCAGAAATCGCGTGGGATGCCTCCAAGGAGCCCACCCAGGGTGTTGAGGATGCGGTGGTGACGCTGTCGTTTGTGGGCCCGGGTGCGAGAGTATTCGCGGCCGCCCCTGGCTCTCCAGGCCTCGTTGCGCTGGCAGAGGCGGGAACCATGGAGGCCGATCAAACATCCTCCCTCAGTGCAGGGCAATCAGGTGTGCGGTTCGCTCTGCCGAGCCTCGGGGTGTGGACGCTCGTGTGGATCCCTACCGACGAACTCGCTGGAGGCTCGTGATGAGCTGAAGCGTGTTGAGACTAGACGCACCGGCCTTCTTCGACCTTCGCTGCGGACGCGGTGAACTTGTAGCCCTTGGTCTTGGCACGGTCGCCCTGAGGTTGGGTCGCGTCAACACACCAGTTGTCCTTGTTGGTTCCCACTAGCGGGCCGAGCACCACGCCGGGCCGCAACTCTTGAAATGGTTCTCCGTCGACCTTGACGTCCTGACCACTGACGGTCAAGTCGGGAAATACCGTGTTATTTGCCAGATAGGCGACCAAGGCAGTCCCGATGTCGTTGACGTCGGATTTGGTCGCGGCGTCGTGACCCTTCTTCGTCTGGTCCATGTACAGAGGTATCGCGATGCCCGCGAGCAGACCGATGATGATCAAGACCGCCAGAATCTCCATGAGCGAGAAGCCAGCGTCGGATCGCCGCCTCGTGAGCGCGGTATTCATGTGTGTTCTCTTTCCTTGCAAAACCCATGAGGAGCTACACGGGGACTCTTGTTCGAGTGTATGGCCGCTCTATCAGTCGAGCGTTGTTTGCCAATAGCCAACGTCAATCCATCGGTCAAACTTGCGCCCCACCTCTGGGAACGTGCCTCCGTGGGTCATCCCACACCGTTCCTGGAGAGCGACTGACGAATCATTGGGAAGGGCAACAATGCCCAGGACCGCATGGATGGGGGCGTGGGAACTTTGGCCAGGGTCGAGCTCGGCCAGGCGAGAGAAAAGTTCCGCATATATCGCTGTGCCAAGTCCCCTCCCACGTGCGGCCACGTCAAGATAGACGGACGTCTCGACGGTATGGAGGTACGCCGCACGGTCCCTAAAAGGAGCCGCATAGGCGTAGCCAAGGACGACGCCATCCTTCTGGGCCACCAACCAAGGGAGGCCGGCGGCTTGAATCTTGGTCATCCTCGCGGCCATGTCTGCGTCGCTTAGCTCGTCGACCTCAAAAGTAATGACGGTCTCACGGACGTAGTAGTTGTAGATCCGGGTGAGGGCCGCTACGTCGTCGTCGTTCGCGTCTCGCAGGGCCCAGTGGGCCGTCATCGAGAACCCCTTGCCGAGCAGAGCGAGAACATACCCAGATCATCTCAGAAAGGGATGGCAGAATAGGACGTCAGATTGCGACGATGACCTCACGGGCCACAACCTCGTCGTACGCACGGGTGCGGCGTAGGTATCTCCACGAAGCGAACATGATGACCAGCCCCGCGAGGCCCGCCACTGCAGTCACGCTAAAGCCATCCGCAGCGCTGCCCCTATCGATGAGGGAGCCTGCAAGCCAAGCGCCCGCGGCCACCCCCATGTCGAGCCCCACGCGCGTCCACGCCATCCCCTCGGTGACCCTGGACCTGGGGATGAGGGCGTGGACTACTCCATCTCCCACCGCCATGGTGGGTGCGATCACAATTCCCGTGGCGAACATGAGTGCGGCGAGCACCACCAGGTTGGGCGCCAACTGGAACAGAGCCGCCCCGACACCTGCTGTGGACACTCCCCACAAGAGTCGCGAGGCAAGCGAACCCGTCCATACCCGCGCGCCGTATGTGAGCCCACCAATAAGCGATCCGAGCGCAAAGACAGCGAGCACTACTCCCGACAACCGCTTGTGGCCCATCTCGTCCGCGAACGCGACCGTCGACGCATCGACCGATGCAAAAAGGGCGCCCTGGGTGGCGAAGATGATTGAGGTGATGACTAACGCAGGGGTGGTGACGAGGAGGTGACCCTTCAATGGATTCCGGTACCGGCGAGGCCGCGAGGGCGGGAGGTCACTGATTCCCACGCGGTGGTAGTAGCCGTCGATGACAGGCGCCATCGTGAGGGGGACAGTGCCAGCATCGGCCCTACGAGCGGGAGGCTCAGTGTCGCGCAGGGACAAGAAGACATACCCGCCCACAAGAAGCGTTGAGGCGGCAATGACGCTCGGGAGCCAGGAGGCGACGGCCGTGGCGAGGATAGTCGCGATTGCAGGACCGGCGATGAACAGCACCTCTTCGAGCGAGCTCTCGAGCGAGAATGCGGTATTGAGCGCGTGCTTGTTGGGCACGATGTGCGCCCACCTCGCACGCGTCAGGGTGGATTGTGATCCGGTCACGGCAAAGAAGGGTGCCACACAAAAGAGCACCCACGTGGGGGCGTGGGACAGCGCGGCCACGACGAGCACCACGCGGGCCGCGATGCCAACAGCGAAGGCTGGCCGCAAGACCCGAGACTGTCCGAAATTATCGATGAGTCTGCTCATCTGAGGAGCTAGTATCGCGTATCCGATGGAGGTGGCAGCGAGCACCGCACCTGCCGTCGAATATGAGTTGTACTCGATCTGGACCAGCATGAAGGTGGCAAGGCCAGTCATGCCCATTTGGACGCGAGCGATGAGGCCCCACCAGAAGAATGCGGCCGCGCCCGGGAGGGCGAGAATCTCGCGATAGCGCGCGAACATCGTGTTGCTCCTACGAAGAACGAAGGGGAGCGCTACGTCACGCTCGCGTCACACCAACTGCGCGATGTGACCGGCGCACCGCCGAGGACCAGCGCGATGAGCGTGTGCGGTGGCCGCTCCAAGCGACGGCCAATTCTCGCACAAGCCATGCGGGACTAATCGACAACTTACTTGGAGGCCTCGCCCGACCGTCGGCGACGTACCGCGATGAGTCCGGCGCCCGCGAGTATGAGCCCAAGCGCGGTCCACAAGCCCGCGAGCGAGGTGACACCCGTCATGGCAAGCAGCTCCGAGCCCGAGTACACGATGATGACGTCCGCGTCGTTGTCTCGGGTCTGAACGGGCGGATCCGCAACGTCGGGGTCTGTCCACGAAAGGGTGGCGACGTTGGTGAAACGCCCGATGCCCGTCGTGGGATCGAAGGCGACGTTCACGACGACGTCCGGCGCGGTCTGTCCATAGCCAAGCCAGCCATCAAGCACGCACTCCACCGTGCCGCCATAGCCTTTGGCGTCTCGACCGGTGACTGTGCAGGTGCCCCAATCCGGAATTGTCGGATCGGTGGAGGCAACAGGCACCACATCAACCACTCGCAATTGGGTGGGGATGGGGTCGCTCAAGACGACGTCGTTGGTGGCTCCATAAGCAACATTTGTGACACTCAGTGTGTACGCGAAGGACTCAGCGCGATTGGCCGAGGACACGCTTGCAGACTTAGCAATATCAAGGGTCGCTACCCGGTCATACTCGCAGCCAAGTCCGGTGAGCGTGAATGCTTGCGTGGTGCCCACTGACGCGTTGCTGGTAACAACGACGAGTGCACCGGCTCGGAGATCGTACTCGGGTAGGGACGGGTCGAGTATCAGATTCTCGAAGTCAGGCGTTTCGCTAGCGGTCACCACGCGGTATCCGGGGATGGCGATGGCCACGTTGGCGGCGTCCACCTGGGCACCCGGCCACAGGATGCTGTCGACGATGGGGCTACCGTCCGTGACGGCGACCAGGGTCTGCGTCGCGATAGCCGGGCCGTCCGCCACGCCGTCGGCATCGGCGTCCGGATACCAGGTGAGCGTGATCTCCTCGCCGTTGTCCACGTTGCGCGCATCAATCGAGTAGTCCAGCCACGGGGCATTGTTGACACACACCGACGCCGCATCGAGGTCGATCCACTGGACGTTCACCGTGTCATCGTCGGTGTTGAACTCGTCGACCTTAGAGGGGTCCTCAGAGGGGCTACCGACTGTCGCGGTGTTGGTGATGCTGTCGCGCGCCACCTCGGCACGCACCGACACGTCGTACGTGACAGCCGTTGCAGATGTTTGGGCGGCCAGAGTGGCGAGTTCGCACTCGAGCGTGCCACCGAAGCCGTCCGCGTCTTGTCCCGTGAGCGCGCAGGTCCAGTCCGCGCCGCCAATGTCGTCCAGGTCTCCCTGCACCGCAAAGTCGGCGGGGATCACGTCGGTCACGGTGATGTCATCGGCAAAGGCGTCGTCGTCGAGGTTGGCAACCGTCAGCGTGTACGTGAGCGTGTCGCCGCCTTGAACCAGGGTGGCGTCTGCCACCTTCTGGATCACGAGGTTGGGGGTGTCTACCTCGACAGGGTCCGTCGCATCGTTGTCATCCAATGACGTTTCTGTCGTGGTCGTTGTGACCACGACGTCGTTCGCCACGCCGGGAACGGAGCCCGCGTCGAGCACCACTATGACGTCGATGCTGCGCGTGACAGGCGTTGCACCCGACGGCAACGGGTCGTCGAGCGTGAGGGTGAGCACTCCCGAGGCATCGGGACCGGTCACGGTCCACCCGGTGTCGTTCTCAACCCGCGCGTAGGTGACATCTGCGGGGAGGGTGTCCTCCACCGAGACATTCGCGGCGTCGGCGATTCCGTCGTTCGTCACTGTCACGGTGAACGTCACTTCGTCGCCCACCCGGTAGACGGTCGCAGTGGCGTGTGATTTGGCAATGGAGATGTTGGTCTGGACGAACGGGTCTTGTTGTGCCGTGGAGGTGTCGTTGTCCGGATTGCCGTCGTCGGTGTCCGACGACACGGTCGCCGTGTTGGTTACCGTTGAAGTGACACTCGAGGCGACATCGACGTCAAACTCAAACCAAGTGTCGCCGCCATCTGGCAGCGTGCCAAGGTCTGAGTCAAGGGTGCAATCGACTTGCCCGGTCACGGTGGCTGAAGGCGTGCACGACCAGGTGTCACCCGTCGCTGATGTGAGGCCCCCCGCATACGTGAGGCCCGCAGGCAACTGGTCGGTGACGATCACGTTGAGGGCGTCGGACGGACCCGAGTTGGTCACTTCGACGCGATAGCGTCCAGTGCCGCCCGCAGTGAGTTGGGCAGAGTCGACCGTCTTCACGATGCCCAAGTCCGCCGAGGTGATGACGGAACCTGTCGTGACGGTGTCGGAGTTGTTGGAGGTTCCGGGCGTGGCGGGTTCGGGCGTCGTGCCGGTGACTGTCGCTGTATTGACGAGCGTTCCAGTCCACGAGGTGAGCACGTCGGCCGTGACGGTGATCAACGGCAGGGAATCGCCCGCGTCCAGCGTTCCGGAGGCACGATCGCACGTGACGACGCCCGTGGTGGTGTTCACGCCACAGACCCATCCCGTGCCGCTGGCGGCGGCCGTGGTCCAGTCGAGCGATGCCGGCAAGGGGTCAGTGACCTGGAAGGGCGCTTGCGAGTCCGAGGGCCCGTTGTTGGTGACCTCGATGGTCCACTCGCTCTCCTCCCCAGCCGTGTAGGAGGCATCCGCGGCGAGCTTCTCGAGTTCTAGGTCGGCTTGAACAATGACGGTGCCGGGATCGTCATCGCAGTTGTCGCTTGTGTCTGCGTCAAAGGTTCTTGCGACGACGCACGCGGAGTTTTCAGCATCCGTTCCCGGTGCCGTGTTTGCGGGGAAGGACACTGTGACCTGCACGGAGGAGCTTGATCCCGAGTTCAGATTTGCCGCGCGGGTGAACGTCACGACGTTCGAGGCGTTGGGTGTGCCCGCGACCCAGCCGGTGCCACTGATCGATTCCAGCGTCGCACCTGCCGGGAGCGTATCCGTGATGACGATGGGTCCCACCGCCGTGTTCGGACCTGCGTTCGCTACCGTCAGAGTCCACGTGGTGTTGGCCCCCGCCACGATCGCTCCCGTGTGAGTCTTGGTCAGTGACACGTTCGCGCGGTTGATCGTCACGATTGCGTCATCGTCGTCCTCAAACGTAGTAACGCTGTAGCCAGGCGCACCAGACGTGTCGGTGACCGTCACCGCTGCATCGTTGGTATGAGACACGGCGGAACCTGTATTGCCGGCGGTCCAGCTATGGGTTGCGAGAGGAACGGCCTGATACGTAATGGTGATGGTCGCTGACGCCGCGATATTGGGCAGCGTGCTCCATGTGAGGGTTTGCCCCGTCGCTTCTGGGTCTCCTGCAACGACAGGATCAACGGCGCCAGCGACGCCGGTGACGGTCGCGGAACCCATCACGTAGCCAAAGCCCACCGGGAGGTCATCTGTGACCTCGACGTTCTGCGCGGGGCCATCGCCACTGTTGTTGATCTGAATGGTGAAGCTCTTGTTCTCGCCAATATAGGCAAGGTTGCCGCCCACGGGCGACTTGGTAATCACGGGGTCTGGGAAGCCTGGTGTGACGTCCGCAGCATCGTCGGCCCCGCCATATTCCCGACGCTCGTCATCGTCATAGCCGGTACCGGTGGGGTGGGAGAAATATTGGGTGACGGTTGCCGTGTTGGTGAGCGCGGCGCCATTGAGAGTGGCGGAATCCGCGAAGGTGCCCGTGTAAGTGAAAGTCACAGGAGTCGTCGTGGTGAGCGAGGCGAGGGTCCAGGTGATGGTGCCTCCGCCGTTGACACCGGCGCCGGTGAGTACTCCGCCATTGGGGATCGTGCCCGTGATGAGCACACCCACCGGAACGGCATCGGTCACCGTGACACCAAAGGCGGTCGATGTCCCCGTGTTTCGGGTGGTGACCGCGTAATTGAAGGTCTGGCCAGGGTTCACGGTTGCACTGGTGACGCCCTGGACTGTCTTGGAGACGGACACGACGGGTTCCGTGAGGGTGACGGTGGCAGTCACCGTGGGGCTCGTCGTGCTACTGGTGTACGCGGCATAGGTGGCGGGCGCGGCGGTCAAGGTATTGACCTGGTTCCAGCGGATACGTGCCGAGTTCACCAACGTATTGGGCGCGATGTTGCCCGCAACCCGTAGCACAGTGCCCGTGTACGTGGCGGTGATGGTGCGCGCATTCGGGGAGGCGGCGATATCGCCCAGCCACCAAGCACGCTGGGTGCCAGAGGGGGTGAGGACGGAGCCACCGCCGGTGAGATCACTGTTGCAATCCCCAAGAACAGCAATGGTGCACTGGATGGTGACGCCTGAAATCGTCATGCCCGCGGGCACATCATCAACAAGCACAGCATCGTAGAAGTTGACCCTGGCAGGGATCGAGGCAGTGATGATGAAGTCGCGTTGTTGGCCGATGGTGGCGGTGGGTGCGTCGACGGTTTTGGTCACTGCGGAGCCGGTGGTCGTGACCGTCGCTGTTCTGTTCAAGATGTACGTGGCGCGGTCCGGGGTCGCGCTGGCGAGTGAATAGCCTGTGATGCGTGCGCTATTGATATAGGAAGCGCCACCGGCTGCGGACGCAGCCACTGTCGCTGTATATGTGAGAGTGCGTGTGGTGCCAGCGGCAATGTCGCCGACTGCCCACGTAATCAGGGTTCCTGTCGTGCACCCGGGTGCCCCTGATGAGGTGGAGGCAGTGCCTACCGACGGTGTACCAAGGGTCACCCCTTCGAGTTGCATGGGGACACAGTCGGTCACCGTCGTGTCGAAGAGGGTGGGCCTTGTAGCTGCGTTCCCTGCGGTCAGCGTGTAGGTGACTGGCAGCGAGGCGGACACGGTGGTGGGGCTGGCCACCTTGGTAAGCGTGGGGCTCGGCTCGATGAGCCGTGTCCCGGCGGTGGCGGAAATTGCAGTGTTTCCGGTGCTCACGAACGAGGCGGTATTGGATCGGTTCGTGGTGGTGGAGTGCGTCCACGCCGTCGCTGTGGACCTGATGTACGCCTGGAGGTTCACGGTGAAGGCTTGTGCCGTATCCGTGGTGTTTGAGTACACGGGAGGGAAGGTAACAGCGCCCGTTGCGGGGTTGACTGCGAAGGTATTTGACCCGATGGTGAACGACGTTGCGCCGGGCGCTGTAGTGCCTCCCGGGTACGTCACGGTTGTCGCTGACGAGACGATCGCCCAGTTAGCGGGGGTGTTAATCGCGTCGGTCAGGGAGCCGTTGTACACCGACGAGTAGGCGGGAATGTTGACGGAATACGTCGACGTCGCGATCTCGCCTTTGACTACCTGGCTTGCCGTGTTGTTGGTCGCAGTGCCCGACGCAACTGACTTCACAACGGTGGGATTCGCGAGGTACACCTCGGACGTGTCCGAGGTACCCACTCCGACAGTGTTGGCGCTCGCCTCGAGCGACGTGTCGAGCGAGCCAGCCGGGATGTATTGCTGCGCTGCGGGATCGGTCGAGGTGTTGATTCCGGCGGCATATCGGATGATCGAGGCCGTGTTGACGAGCGTTTTGCCCACACCGATGGGGGTGGGGACGGTCATGTCGTAGGTGAGCGTGGCATTGCCCGCAGGCACGGGCACATTTGTCCACATGATGATGGAACGGGTCTGGTTCGCGACCGCGAGTTGTGCCGTAGGGTATCCGGGGTCCGCGGGGTTGAGAGCCACACCACCCGCCGAAATACTTGTCACTGCCGACTTCGTGACGCCAGCGGGAAGGAGGTCCCATACTTCCGATGCTGTTGCGTCGTAGGGCAGTCCCAAGAGGTCGATACGGTACGTGACCCTCTCGCCTTCGCTCACGAGGATGCCGTCGCGGTTCGACGCGAAAGTCTCACCGTCCGGGGCAACCTGGCTTGTCGCGGTCCTCGTCGAGGACGAGCCGCCAGCATTGTTCCTGACCGTCTGAACGCCCTTGACGAGCTGGAGTTCGGGGTCGATCTCCACATTGGCTTGGTCGCGCAAGAAGTACAGCTGGCCGTCGACATTTTGCTGGCGGTACTTCATGAGGTTTTCGGGCTTGTCGACGACGGTGCCATTCGACGGTGCGGTGACTGATGCCCACACGTGTGCGACGAATACCGCACCTGGCGCGACATAGAGATCTCCGCCTGCGCCAGCGGTGCCGAGCGTCCAATCCATGCGTGTCGAGGTCGTGCTGGGGGAGACAGTTTGGGTTGCAATGGGTGCTGTGCTCTCGGCAGCGACGACGGAGCCTTGGTAGGCCAAACCGGCGGGCAAGAAGTCCTGAACCGATGGGTTTCGCGTGGCCACGCTACCCGGGAAGGCCACCCGCAGCTCGAAGCACACAGTGTCGCCCAAGCGGAAGCCTTGCAACGTGCCGTTCTGGAAGGTACCCGCCGTGCACGGGTCGGTCGATAACGGGAGTCCCTTCACCACCTCGTCGCGTGCCATCACGCGCTTGTCGATGGTGGTGAGGTCCGAGGCGATCGAGGCGCTCGAGTCGTCCCATGCCTGCAGAGCATCGGGGTACGTCGCGGCGATGGGGCCTATCGCCTGAGTGGTGCCAGTGACCTCGACACTATTGCTAAACGAGTCACCCGACGTGGTCGATCCGTAGTAGGTGGCCGTCACGTACTCGGAACGGTTCAGCGCCTGGTAACTGACCGAATGGTTCATGCTGGGCGCGAGCTCAAAAGTGTCTGGATCGCCGCCTGTCGTGGGCTTCAGCACCACCAAGAAGGTTCCATCTGCGCGGGCTGTTGCCGACACGATGACGGCACCTGTCACCACGCCGGTTGCTTCGCACTCGGCGGACACGCTGGCGCCGGGCTCTACGGTGAAATCGACGCCTGCGGGCAAGAGGGGACACAAGCCGTTGGGAATAGTGTCAGTGAGGACGATGCCACTCGAGGTCATGTACTCGCTCGTCAGGACCTGCAAGGTAAAGGTGGCTACCCTGCCTACCTCGAACTGCCTACCCACTGAGTCGACGGCCTTGAGGACCGAGAGGTCCATCGCGCGAATGGTCGACGTCGCGCTGTCAACGACGTCGCGGGTGCTGCCTGTGCGCACCACGCCGCTGTAGTCGCCGCTGATGGTGGCCACCGTGGTCCAGGCGACGCCGTCTGTTGGGGTGGCCGCACCCTGGCGGGTGGACGGCCCATTGTTGTTGTCAAGGTTGGAGCCCTGGGCACCCGATGCGGCGGTGGGTAGTGCGCCATCCCACGTGAGGGTGTTCTGTTGCAGCGGCACCGCAGACGCGTAGCGCACAAGCACCGTCGCCCCTGCTGGAACTGTGCCAAGTGCCCACGTGACACGCGTATACACGACGCCCGCGCTGACTCCAGCGGCAGCGGCATCGACCGCATTGAGAATGACGGTATCGACGGAGGCCGGGGCCGGGCAGTTGGCGGCAATAGCGGGAGTGCCCGTGAGGGATGCGGCGCCGTCGTATTCGTTGACGATGGCATCACCCAGGCCGCGGTCGACGGTGGAGTTGTCCTGCGCGCCGCAGCCGAGAAACTCGAGGCCGGCTGGCAGGTACGCGGTGAGCGTGGCGTTGTCGGTGGTTCCTTCCGACGACGCCCTGACCGTCAGGGTATTCACTGTGGTGTGGTCATGGACACCACGCTCGAGTTCAGACTCGGGGCTTGGCTCGGCCAAGCTCACGCGCAGGGGAACCACCGAAATGGTCGACGTTGCCGCGGTGCTGGTGCCGGTCTCGGCGATAGCAAGCGCGCCACCAGCGCCTGTGGATCCGTTGAATACCGGTAGGTAGGTGGCGTCCCCGCTGAGTGTGGCGTACGCCGTTGCCGTGATACTCGCGCCCACGGGGGACACGGTGGGGGCGCTCGTTTCACCGGAGCCGGGAGGGGGCTGTGTGGGCAGCACGGTGATGGTGCCGGTGCGCGTCCCGCCGACGGGAAGGTCCGAAAGGTCTTCCCAGACCCAGCGCTGAATGCCCGCCGGCAGCGGCACGGTGGGTGGGTTTGTCGCGTTGTAGATCACGGGAGTGCCAAGGGTGGAGCTGACAAAGTCGACGCCGTCCGGCATGTCAACGAAGATCGCGAGGTTGAAGCCATCGACTCCGGCAGGGTTGCTCGCAGTCACGCTGAACGTGGCGGGGGCCCCTGCGAGCAGATTGCCGCCAGAGATCGTTGCAGACACGGTGGGAGCGGCCGCCATGGCTCCTGGAGCAGCCGCCAGCGTCAGAGTGCTCGCGAGGAGCGCCGAGAGGATGAGTAGTGCGGGCAGCCGACCGTAACGAAGCGTGCGCGCGAATGATCCAGATGCCATGCGATAGAACCCTCAGCTCTCACACTCGACGGTTTTCGCCGTCATTTAGGTACAGCCCAAAAGGGCACACCGGTGACGCAATTGTAGGTGAGAAGTGCCTGCATAACTAGGGGTCATTCGGTTTCCCAGAGGCGGGTTCCGTTGTGCCCGAATTACGGGAGGGCCGGGAGTTTCGCTTTCGGTTTGCCAGCGATGAGGCGCGGCACGGGGATCTTGTCGGCAAAGCGCATCAGGACGGAGCCGGTCAGTGCCAGCATCAGTACGTAGGCGGCGGAAAGGGGGCCCAGTTCGCTCTGCACGCCCGCCGCGACTCCAAGGCCCGCGATGACGATGGAGAACTCTCCACGAGCGACAAGCGACAGCCCCGTGCGCCAACGGCCTCTGGTGCCGATGCCAGCCTTAGCGGCAGCCCACGCTCCCGTGGCGATCTTGGTGATTGCCGTGACGATGGCAAGTGCGAGCGCGGGGAGCAAGACAGGAGCAAGGTCACGCGGATCGATGGTGAGACCAAAGAACACAAAGAAGATCCCGCCGAAGACGTCTCGAAGTGGGGGGAGCAGTGAGCGCATCTCGTCGGCCACCTGACCGGAGAGGGTGAGCCCCAAAAGGAATGCACCGACGGCGGCCGAGACCTGCGCCGCTTCCGCAAGCCCAGCCACCAAGAATGTGAGCCCAAGGACGGACAGGAGCAGTAGCTCACGGGAGTGGGAGTGAACCACACGCGAAACCTGCGTCGAGTAACGCAAAGAAATGAAGAACGCAATGGCGACGATGGCGATTGCGGCGCCCGCCGCGGCCGCCCCTTGAATAATGCTCGCGCCAACGAGGATGACGGCCACGATGGGCAAGAAGATCGCCATGGCGATGTCCTCCATCACCATGAGGCTCAAAATCACGGCGGTCTCACGGTTGGCGAGGCGATCGAAGTCATCGAGTAGGCGCGCGATGATGCCTGAAGATGACACGTAGGTGACGCCTCCGAGCAACAACGACGCGACGGGTGACCAACCGAGGATGAGCCCCAAGGCAAACCCCGGAATGGTATTCGCCAGGACGTCGAGGACTCCCGCTCGCCACGACGTTTTCAAACCATTCTTGAGATCGATTGGCGAGTACTCGAGGCCGAGCAGCAGAAGTAAGAGGACCACCCCTATTTGCGAACCCACTGCGAGGAACTCTTCACCGGCCTCCACCTTGAAGAGGCCGCCCTCTCCCATGACAAGTCCTGCAAGGAGGTACAGGGGTACAGAGGGAATGCCGATGCGGGCGGCGACCCGGCCGAGTACGGCAAGGACCAGGAAAATCACGCCGAGTTCGATGAGCACTACGGCGGCGTGGTGTGGTGTGGCGGCCGCGACCTCGAAAGGCGCACCACCAAAGAAGGGCACTATCTAGCCGATCAGAATGGTGCGAGCCATGCGCACCGCCTCGTCAGAACCCATCACCAGCACGGTGTCGCCGGCTTCCAGCACGAATCCGGGTCCGGGGCCCGGAATCCCCGAGTCGTCCCGGATGACGGCCACGACTGAAGCCGAGGTTGCCGTGCGGATGCAGCCATCTCCAATGGTCTTGTTTGTGAGGCCACCCGTTTCGGGCATCGTCACCCATTCGATGGCGAGGCCGTCCACCTGGTGACGCAGTGAATCGAGCCGGGCGGTGATGCTTGTCCCACCAAGAAGCTCTGCCAGTTTGCTCGCATCGCTGTCCGTCAGCTCCATGGTCCCGCGACACGCGTCAGGGTCCTGGCGGTCGTAGAGTGCCACCTCTCGCCTGCCGTCGCGCCGAATCACAACGCCTACGTGATCACCGCGCTCTGAGGTGAACTCGTAGCGCACGCCAATGCCGGGGAGTGGGGTCTCGTAAATCTCCATAAGCCTACTGTCCCATGGCTCGCCGTTTGATGGCACGCACTGATGACGAGAGCAGCTTCCTGTCTGCGTGTTTGTCAACCGCAAACAGGCCGCCGGACGTCGTGAGATTGATGGTTACCACCGAGGAGGCCCCATGAATCACCTAGCGGCAGCAATGACACTCATGGCGATAGTGACGCTCAGCGCATGTGGACCAGCGGGGGACGGCGGGGCCGGTGCCTCCCCGTCAGCCACCGCGTCGGCTCAACCGATAGCGAGCGCGGTTCCATCACCGTCGCCGTCCCACTTGCCGTCAGCATCGGCCAGTCCCGACGCTGGTGCTGGAGATGCGGGTGATGAGGGCGACTCGGGCGCGTGGGTCAATGGCTATCTTTTGCCAGGCGCAACCGATATCCACTTCGGACCAGATTGGGGCCCTACCTGGTACTTCACTAAGACGATTGGGGAGCGCTTCACGGATTGGTCGCCGAGCGAGTTCGCCGTGGATTCAAGTTGTCCCTGGGCCGCAACCCTCACCTCGTACATCGAGGCCGGGGTCTACTCGATCGCCGTTGCCGATCCGCGCGGGGACACGTCGACGGCCTTGAGTTTCCGGATGGTCAATTCCGATCTCGACGGGACTCCTCTGCCAATCAACGGCGAGGGGATCACTATTGGGTCGGCCATGGACGATGTCTTGGCCGCATACCCTGGCACAACGGTTCAGTTTTTCAACGACGAAGCCTGGGGTGACGTCTACGAGATAGACGCCTTCCAAGAAGCCACTGACACGCACATGTACTTTTGGTCGTGGGAACCTCACGGCGTGGTTCAGGCGATCCAGTGGGGGCACTTCCCCAACGACGTGTCATGGCGCGGGCACACCTGCGGGGGTTGATTGCTCGACGCTTTGGCGTGCGGCGGGCGATGTCGGCTCGGTAGCATTGCCGCATGGGTTTTCTCGACAGGCTACGCGGCATTCCGGACGACGTGGCGCGGCCGGAAATCGCGGTACGGGTTAGCGCGTCCGCCGATGCGGAGATCGACAGGCTTATCGAGGCTGGCCAGAAGATCCAGGCCATCAAGGTGTACCGCGATGCCCACGGCACTGGACTCAGGGAGTCGAAGGATGCTGTCGAGGCGCGGTGGGATCACCTGCACCGCTAGTCGCCACCAGGCTTGGCGGTTAGAGACCCCTCAAGACTGTCCGGCCGTCCTCCGTGATTTCCAAGACGTCATTGATGGCGAATTCGATGGGAGAGCGCCACGCTTACCGTACGTAGCTCGAGTAGCCACCCCAGTACGCGATTCCCCGCGTCTTGGCGACAGCGCCGCCGGTACCAGCCCACTGAGCAGTGGCGGCGTCCACCTCGGGCGGTCGCGAAAAGTTAATGGCGAAGGACGTATAGCCAGGCGCATCGAAATCCAGGCCCTCCGCGGCCCACGACCTCCGCGACCACAGCGCTAAGACGAAGCCGTTCATCTGCACAAAAGCGATGTCATCGGCAAAGCGCATGCTGACTTCCCACCCGGCGGCCCGCTCGTAGAAATCGATCGCGTCGCCGAGGTCGTCGACGGGAAGCGTCATTAAGGACATTCTTTGCGTACTCATGGGACGAGTATGGGGCTTTAAGGGTGTGGGTCGCCAACGCTCATGCCGATCGGTCACCGGTAAACCTACGTTCGCCGGCCCTCCCATTCGCTGCGCAGAAGGCCATACCTGGCGTCGTCGGTCACCACATCGCCCAACCAGTAGGACTCGATCAACGTGCCCTCGTGGCGAAATCCGAGGCGCTCGAGCACGCGTTGAGACGCTTCGTTGCGCGGGTCGAGTGAGGCCTCGAAGCGGTGCAGCCCCCATACCTTGAAGCCGTATTCAAGAACCGCCAGGGAGGCCTCGGTCGCGTAGCCGTTGCCGCGCGCCCACGGGTGCAGCGTGTAGCCAATCTCGCCGTTGTGCCCGGCGTCATCGAGATGGAGCGCTATGTCGCCAACGATGGCGCCGTCGTCGTTGCGAACGCAAGCGAGTTGCGACCAACCTCCCAAGGCCGTTCCGCCGCGGGCGATCATTTCGTCGATGAGCGCGACGGCCCGCTCGAGCGGGTAGGGGATCGGCCACCCCTGGTACGTGGCGGTCGCGGGGTCGGAACGCCTATCGGCGAGGTCGGCCGCGTCGTCAAGGGTCATGGGCCGCAGCGTGAGGCGGGCGGTGTGCAGTACTGCGGGCATGTGCTCATGGTAGGTGGGCCGAAGCCGTTGCTCCCGAGAAACCCCTCTAAGCGTTCTCGTCGCCGCGCGGCAAAGTCACAGTGAACGTCGCGCCCTTGCCAAGACCGGCGGAGTCGGCGGCCAACGTCCCTCCATGGGCTTGAACGAGCGACCTGGCGATCGTCAGGCCGATGCCGCGGCCGCCAGGCGTCGACGCGTCGGGCACCCGGTAGAAGCGTTCGAAGATTCGGCCGCGCTCCTCGGTTGCGATGCCTCGACCCGTGTCGGCAACGGACACCCAAGACGTGGTTGCGTCGCCTCCCGAGGTCACCGTAACGGTGCCGCCACGTGGCGTGTGGCCCAGAGCGTTGCCTATGAGGTTGACCAGCACTTGAGCCAAGCGCTGCGGGTCGCCCACCACGAGGGCGGGTGTTCCTGCCACTGTGAGCGCGACGCCCGCGTGATCGAATTGCGAACGCATCTTGTCTGCGACGTCGGCGGCGACGTGGGCGGCGTCGACGGGCTCCATCTGAAGACTGAGCGTGCGCTCCTCCGCACGGGACAGTGTCGACAAGTCCTCCGCGAGGCGCTGGAGCCGCGAAGCCTCGTCGGCGACTCGCGCATAGACCTCCGGGCCAGGCTCCGTCACCTCGTCAAGCAACGCCTCCATCGACCCCTTGATCGTTGTGATGGGGGTCCTCATTTCATGGGCCACCTCATCGATGAGGCGCGATCTGCGTGCCTCAGTCTCCGCGAGCCGCTGGGCGAGAGCGTCGATGTAGTGCGACACGGCGGCGAGCTCGGCGTCCTTGGGCGTGGGCACACGATGGCCGTAGTCCCCGTCGGCGATGCGGTGCGATGCCTCTTGAATCGCGGCCAGCGGCTCCATGATCGATCGCGTGACAAGAACTGCGGCGACGCCGGCGGCAAGAAGGGCGGCGACTCCCCCAATGATCAACACGCTTGGCAAGACCGAAGTGAAAGCCTCCCTGGCATCGGCGGTGCCCAGGCCCATCCGGCCGTTCGTGCGGGTCTGGCGATTGAGGAGCGTTCTTCCAACCACAAGGCCGATGCCGATGAGCGCCGCGATGCCGACGAGCGCGACGGCGAGGTGAGAGGCGAGCAGCCTGCGCCTCAGTGTCGATCTCATGAGGGGAGGCCAATGAACTTGTAGCCGACGCCACGCACCGTCGCGATGAAGTGCGGGGCATCGGCAGCGTCGGAAATCGCCGCACGCAACTTGCGGACATGAACATCGACGATGCGTTCGTCGCCATAAAAGTCCCAGCCCCACACCCGCTCGATGAGCTGCCGTCGCGTGAACACCCGCCCGGGAGCGGAGGTGAGGGCCTCTAGGAGGTCGAATTCCAGGGCCGTCAACGTGGCCGAGGCCCCATCCGCCGCAACCTCACGCCGCGCGGTGTCGAGCCATAATCCCGCGAACTCGCGCCGTTCCTCGGTCGCCACGGCTCCACCGCGCCTGCGAAGAAGTGTGCGGACCCTGGCAACTACCTCGCGGGGGCTAAAGGGCTTGGAGACATAGTCGTCCGCGCCGACCTCGAGGCCGATGAGGGTGTCCGACTCTTCCGAACGAGCAGTGAGCATCAGCACGTAAACGTCTGAGGTCTTGCGGATACGCCTGAGCGTCTCAAACCCGTCGATTCCTGGCAGGCGCACATCGAGAATGACGAGGTCGGGCACCCGGCGAGCGAGCGCGTCAAGAGCCTGCTCGCCGGATCCCGCCTGTTCGACCTCGAAGCCATCGCGGTGGAGGTAGTCGGTGAGTAGCTGTCGGATGTTTGCCTCGTCATCGACGACGAGGACGCTCCTTGCGCTCACACCGTCCATCCTATTGACCGATGATGCTTGCCACGTCTGAGGAGCTCAGCACCTGTGCGTCGTACGTGACGCCAAGGCGATCGAGGTTCTTTGCGAAGGCCCGCAAGTGGTTTTCGCTTCCCGACTCAAGTGAACTAAACACCTGGTCGATCGCGACATTGGTGCTCTCGCGGTCACGGAGATCGGCGATGTCCGTTTCCTCGACAAGCGCGCCCACCTCGAGGGCGGCAGTCTCGGACGTCAGCCCCCGCGCGAGCAACGTGTCGTACAGGCTCTGCAACTCGGGGTTGGCGAATTCGCCTGTCGCCATTCCCGCGGTGGGGTCGTCTACGCCGTACGCGTCGAGCAGCGACCTGACGGCATCGGAATGGTGAGTCTCGGCGCCCTGGATGTTGACAAAAACGCGCATATCCCAAGCGTCGCCCAGTTCCACGTAGAGGTCGTGAGCGAGCTTCTCCTCCTCGACCATGTAGACCAGGCTTGCTGTCTCGTCCGCGGTGATAGTGGAGCCGGGCTCGACGAGCGCCGCAGCATCGGCACCCATTCCCGGCACGCCGTCCCGCATCGGCCCCACGCCCGAGCGCTGGTCCGATCGGGGGCCACGTGGTGCGGAATCGGACGCGCGGGCGCCATCATCTCCGCGGCTCTGCGCGCCGTGGGAACCCGAGGGGCTCATGGTGTTCAGGCGCGAGTCGTGGCTATCGAAAGGCCTCGTCACGATTGGTCCGGTATCGGCTCCATCCGCGACCGCGTAGGCGACGCCGGCGGGAACCGCAAAGAGGGCTGCGCCTCCGAGGGCGATGGAGGCAATGATGCGCTTCTTCATGATGAACTCCTTCGTGAGTGAATACCTCCATTCCATCAGCGGCGTGTGAAGCCATCTGGTGCGCGACTGTGAAGATTTCATGAACGGCAACGCTCCGCGCCCCATGCGCGTGCTGACAAGGGTGAGACTGTGCGTGAAGGAACGGCGTCGCTCGGTCTGCTTGGACCCCGACGAGACATCGGTGCCGATGCGGCCGGCTCCGATCAGTGACTAGGAGGTGACGTCTTCACCGTGGGTTGCTTGTCTGGCTCGGGCTGCATCTCCCGCTTCAGCGTCGGCCACGCCCCACGCCACCAAGGCCGCCCAGCTGGCTTCCGCGTGACCATCCTCCCGAATCCCTGTCATCATCGCCGCGTATGCGACGCCCTCCGCGCGGATTCTCGCCGTGGTCGCTGCAGAGAAAACTCCTGCGGACGATGCCGCGCCCCCAGCGTCGGCGTAGGCGCTGGCAAGAGCCTCGAAGTACTCGTCACCGACCAGCACGAGCGCCTGACCGAGGTCAGTCGCTGGATCCCCGGCCGCCGCGTAGCCCCAATCCAGAATCCCACCGAGGCGCCCGCCCTTGGTAATGATGTTGAGCCCTTGAATGTTGAGGTGACACCAGGTGGAGGGTCCCCGTTCTTGGATCGCGCCATTCTCGAAGATGGCGCGCGCAACGTCATCGTGGAGCGCACCTCCGTGGCGGGCCGCCAATACCTTCAGGCGCAGGGATAGCCGCTCCGCTCTGGAGGTCAAAGGAATGGACCGGAAGGGATTGCGGGGAGCGTCGGCCGTCGCGGGGACGTGTACCTCGGCGAGTGCGCGCCCTAGGTCTCCCGCACCCTCCCTGCTGAGCGGGTTTTCATATGCAGTGGTGCCATCGATCCAGGTCACGACGGACCATTGCCAAGGGAAGAAATCCGTTGGCGTACCGATCCGGACGGGCCTGGACAGTGGAAAGGACCGACCGCGGCCAGCCGCTGGGAGCCAGCCAAATTCCGTCGCGACGTGCATCTGACCCGAAGAACGTCGCGGAAGGCGAACGGCCAGGTCGTCCCCCAGTCGAAAGGTCACGTTGTCCCCGCCTTCGTGCCGCTCACCGACGGGCAACCTCGCTAGATCGGGGAACTGATTTTGCAGCAAGTCGACCACCAAGGCGCCGTCTATCGGCATCTCGTCGGGATGCGGTGAAGAGGTGATCACAACATCGACTCTACGGGGGAGCGCGCACGAGCGCATCGTGGATGGCGCACAACTGCGCGCGGGCAAGTTCCCGATGCGCGACAGTTGCGCTCTGTCACGGCACACTTGTCCCATGAGCACCGACATTCCCGACCACAAGCGCTTCAACCACACCATCAAGTACCAGCGTGAGCTTTTTGCGCGTTTGCCTGACGGCGCACAGACGGCACTCGACCTCGGATGTGGTGAGGGAATCGCGTCCAGGATCCTTGCGTCGGCGGGTCTTCGCGTTGTGGGTGTCGATATCGATGCCCCCACCGTTGCTCGTGCCGAGGCGCAAGACACCAAGGGGATCACGTACATCGTTGGCGACTTCCTTACTACGGAGCTGGCGCAGGCGGACGTCGTGTATTCCGGACTTGTGCTGCACCACGTGACATACGTGAGGGCCTTGAGCGCTGTAAGGCTCTTGTTGCGCCGGGTGGGGTGTTGCTCATCGTCGGGACTGCGCGTAACACGTGGGTGGATCTGCCGCGCGAATTTGCTGCCTCCGTTGTGGACAAGGCTTTCATGCTGGTCAAGGGCTCGTGGAAGAGCGGCGCACCCAGCGCGTGGCCGCCGCCGCACACCTATCGCGAGGTGGCACGGGCGGTCGCCGATCTCTTGCCTGGAGCCGAGTACCGTCAAAACCTTTTGTGGCGCTACTCGGTGAGGTGGGACGCGCCGCCTGCCTAGCCGTCAAACAGGGTGTGCCCAACGAATTCGCCCTCACCGCACCCTGGCGGGATGGCGAAGACTGCGGATCCGATCGGCGTGGTCCACACGTTGAGGAGGTCGGCCTCGTCGAGCGCTTGCTGAATGGGCACAAACTGC
>SWCC01003960.1_pt1 | contig 22029 bp, 24 predicted proteins | sample 4692971 | NCBI WGS metagenome assembly SWCC01 (sample SAMN10267277, study PRJNA491770) | bioreactor metagenome | isolation source: DHS bioreactor inoculated with subseafloor sediment | place: Japan: off Shimokita Peninsula | collected 2006-08 | reverse complement strand
ATTTTTCAAGACTTTTCGGAAGTTTTTTTATATCTTTAAGCATGCCGTCCACGCGAAAGCGCAGATAAACGGATGAGTCGCCGGGATCGAAATGTATATCGCTGGCGCCGTGTTTTACGGCTTTCTCAAAGATTTGATTGATCTCGGCGATAACATCCTTGTCATAAGTTTTCTCTTTACCGCCCGCGCCGTAACGCTCTATTTCCATCTTGTCCGGTTCGGAGTCTTCATTTTTATCGCTCTGCCCGGGCTCCGCGTCCGAAGGTGCACCGTGGCGTGCCGAAGATTCACCCGCGTCATTTTCCATCTCCGAAACATCTTCATCGCCGGTATTCTCTTCCTCAAGAACGGCGTCGTCGCCGGAATAGATTTTATCTATCATTTCAAAAATTTCGGAACGGGCGGAAACAACAGGGGCAACCTTGCAGCCGGTTATTTTTAAGATCGTATCAAAAGCGGGGATGTCATAGGGATTTGCGGCCGCGACAGTAAGAGTGTTTCCTCTTTTAAACAAAGGCACAATCATAAACCTTCTGGCAAATTTTTCGGCGATGAGTTCCGCGGCGTCTTGGGCGATGTGCTCTTTAAGAGAATCAATAAACGGCAGCCCGGCTTTGATGCTGAGCCATAAAGCCAGTTTGTCTTCTTTTATATAGTCCAGATCCACGAGAGCGCTGCATATATCAATGCCCGTGCTCAAGGCATGGCGCCTGGCTTTTTCAAACTGCCCGGAATCAATAACCCCCAGTTCCCCGAGTATTTTCTCCAGCAGCGGAGCTTTGCGCCTGTCAAAACCGTGCTTTTTAACTCTGTCCCGATGAGAATCTCTCAGGCTGCTTAAGCCTATTTTGCATCTTCTGTCGGCGTGCATATTATTTCCACAGCTCCTTTTCTTTTTTTGCCTTCTCCTTCAGAACCGGACTCTTTGATCTCAATATTATCTCATTCATTATTTTTGAGATGTGCTCGGACATCGCTATATTTACAAGATAATTCACATCATTCGGAATACACGGCTGTATCCTGTAAAACAGCCTGAAAAAAATGCTGTTTATACTTGAGCTTTCCAGTTCAAAAGTGAGGAGGAGAGCGTCTTCCTGACTTATGCTTTCCGGCAGACCGCTTAAAGTTTCCCTCACAATTTTTTCCGCATAATCCACAGACGGAGCGCTGACCACAGTGTCCAGAACCGCGGACTTCCCCGCACAGCTTTCCAGTTCGCTCGCAATCTTCTGCTTTTGCCCGCAAAGCTCCAGCCAGAAAGCTGCGTCCGAATCCTGCTCTAACCTTTTATATATCTCAAAATAAATGCGCGACAGCGTCATGCTGATATCGCAGAATTTCTTTAAAACTTCATCGGCATTCACTTCTTTTTCTCAGGCAGGGCATTCTTAAGCACGGCAAACATCTCATCCGGGCTGAACGGCTTCACAAGACATATTTTGACTCCGCAGGCTTTCAGAAGGGGGGCGTATCTTTCCTCATCGTAATAGCCTGTCATAGAAATAACGGGAACCGTAGATGTCGCCGAAAAATATCTTAGCCGCACCGCCACCTCAAAACCGGAGATCCTCGGCATATTCAGATCCAGCAGCACGGCGTCGGGCTTAATACGGGGAATCTTCTCCACCGCCTCAGCCCCGGCGCAAAAACGGCTCACCTCATAGCCGTTTGCCTCCAGAAGGCATGAAAGCTCCTCAAGAAATTCCTTATTGTCGTCCACCACGGCCACTTTTGTTTTCATATCCCCGTCCCCCTCTGGAATTTCTTTTCCTGAACTGCATTTTCTCAATACGCCTGTTATTATTCAATCGTGTAAGACCGCTTTCAATTGACTTTTTTCCGCCTTACCGGAAAAAACGAAATTGTTAACGCTGTAATCAGCTATATGTTCTGAAATTTTGTGTTATCGTGAAAGTCTTTTCAGAGGAAGTGACACACTCACGGATGTGCCGGAGCGGAGGCTGCTTTTTATTTTTATTTCGCCGCCGTGCAGATAAACAATCTGGCTGCTCACGGTCAGGCCCAGTCCTGTCCCCCTTGTTTTCCTGGTAAAAAACGCTTTTTTGACACTGTCCATATCATCCGGCTTTATGCCTGAGCCGTTATCCCTGAAGATAACGGCGACATTATTTTTACCGCAAAGGACAGGTTTCACCTCAATTTTTCCGTGCCCGTGCATAATGGCCTCGAAGGCATTATTCAGTATATTGCTGAAAACCTCGGACAGCTGAACGGAGTCGGCATCCAGAGCCGTATCCGCCGCGGCGGCGGGCTTTATTGTAATTTTCACATTTTTCTCTTTATATTTTTCACGGGCCGCTTTCACGCACTGCTTAAGAAGGGGGTGTATCTTCACTTTGCCGTATCTGGGCGGGTGTAAAGATGAATAATGCAGGAGATTATCTATGATTTGTTCCGCCTCCTGAATTTTTTTCTCTATGTTATGAATATTGCTTTCCGCGCCGGAAACATCTATTTTTTGCTTGATGTTGTAAATCGCTATTTTGATTGTCGCGAGCGGATTCCTGAGTTCGTGCGCGACCTCCGCCGACAAAGTGCCTATTTCCGAAAGCTTTCTGGCCTGATCCAGCTTTTCAAGAACGCTGAAAAGTTCAGCGTTTCTAATCCTCATATTATTTTCTGATGCCGCGCGGCCTTTCAACATTGCGATTTCTTTTTCTTTCCTTGCGCTGATATCCTCCGCATATATTAAAACGGCCGGAGCGCCGCCCGGCCCCCGTATTAACAGCGCGGAAAAAGAAATAAAAGTCTCTGTTATTTTTCCTTCCCTGACAAAAGGAAGTTGAAATTCAACGCCGAAAGAGTTTTTCCCTTTTTTTAAAACATTCCAGACGCAAACGTAAGCAGGGCACTTCAAGCAGAATGAGGCATGGCCGCAGCCGCGCACAGATTCAAAGGAATGAGCGCACTTAAAAGCATCCCCGGCCTTCATGCCGATAAAACTCTTTGCCGGAATGAGCGCAAAATCCGCCGCGCGCTTGTTCGCCTTTAATATTCTCAGCCGTATGTCGACGATAAGCATGGCCACGGGAATATTATCTATTATTTCAGCGTATTCTCTTATCCATTCGCTCTCTTCCCGAAGCCCCTGACGGCTGATGGAACGCGAACAGCGGGAAAGAGATTTGTTTTTCATTTTACCGGCGCGCGAAAACGCTTTTTTTCTGATAAAGATTTGCGGTATCGGGAAGGGGTGGTTCCCGTCATCTTAACAAACATTCTCATAAATGATTCAGGGTTTTTGAAGCCCATTTTATAGGATATACGGCTGACCGACAATTGGTCAGACTCAAGCAGCTCTTTGGATTTCTTCAGTTTTATCCCCGTTCTGTAGGAGCTGAAACTCACGCCGCTGATTGCCCTGAATATTCTGCTTAAATATTTAGGGCTCACAAACACCTCGGCAGCCGCATCGGCAAGCGTCACTTTTTTAAAACAGTTTCTTTCAAGGAATCTTTTTGCCAGTTCCACCTTTCCCCTGAGGCCCCCGTTGCCTTTAGCGTTCAGCAACCCGGCATTCAGAAGTCTTTCAACGGCGAGTTTCAGCTTTTCGGGACTGACCGGTTTTTCCAGATAATCATCCGCCCTGCCCTGAAGCGCCTTAACGGCAATATTCTTTGAACCGACTCCTGTCAATATCATAACAGGCAGTGAAGGAAAAATTTCTTTTATTTTTTTCAGCATTTCCGTGCCTTTCAAATCAGGAAGATTCTCGTCCAGAATCACGAGATCTATCATGTGCGGCCGGCGGAGAATTCCCAGGGCATCTCTTCCAAGGGAAACGCCCTTTACGTCATAAGGTTCAAGGCAGGCTGAAAGCTCTGCCCTGAATTCCGCGTCGTCATCCACAAGCAGTATTTTTTCGCTCATAAGCTTTTATATCCTATCTCATGTAAACAACATTAAAAATCACGTACAGGCCGTATGTGGCAAAAAGAACAAAAGACTTTATGCGTGAGGGAATTTTTTTATCCCACAGGAAAAAACAGATTTCGCCCAAAAAGAGAGAAAGCCATCCGAAAATAAACAGCGAATTCCCCACCGCGAGGGGCTTCACCACGGAAGACAAGCCCAGAAGAAGATAGAGATTAAGCACCTGCGAGCCCACGAGATCGCCCACGGCCAACCCCGGTTTGCCCTGCTTCATAGCGGTCAGGGATGTGGCTATTTCAGGCAGAGACGTTCCCACGGCTATAATGGTAAGGCCTATTATAAATTCCGAAACGCCCGCAAGCAGCGCAACCTTTGTTGAAGAAAAAACTATCACCTTACAGCTTACAAGAAGAAGCGCCAGAGACAACAAAAAATATAAAAAGGGCCCCGCAACGGGACGCCTCGTTTCGGCGGATACAAAAAATTCTCTGTTGATTTCAGCCGTCAGATAGAAATAAAAACCCATGAGCAAAATCATCGTGATTCCCCACGCGCGGCTTATTCCGTTTCTGAACAGAAAGATCATGCCGAAAGAACCCGCGCAGAGAAATAAGAAATTAAGGATAATAAAAAGAAAACCTATTCCGTTCTTATCCTCGGGCGAAGCCCTCCGCCAGGTTCTGTCGTAGAGCCAGAATATAATGGCCATGGCGAGGCCGGAGTTGGCGGCGATGGAACCGGAAGCGTTACCCAGAACAATTTCCGGGTGAGAAGACAGAGAGGCCGCCAAAGTGACGAATATCTCGGGCGCGGATGTGCCCACACCCACGAGAACCACGCCTATAAAAACGGGCGGAATGCCGAAGCGTTCGGCAATAAGGCTTGAACTGTTTACAAGAATATCGGCGGATTTAAAAACAACGGCGAAACAAATTAAAGTCAGCGCGAGATAAAGAAAAATCACCTTGACTCTTTCCAGAGTTTTTCGGCTGTTAGTATCTGATTTTCGGCTTTTTTCACATAGGCCGAGCGGGGCGGCTGAAAGCACTCTATAACGGTTTTGAACCAGTAATAAGCGTTTTTTGCGTCGTTGTCTTCCATTTTTATTTTGTACTGCATTTGAAGGGATTCGTTCAGCAAGTCTGTCTCTCTCTCATCCGCGGCCGCGATTTTTGATGTTGACTTCCCAAGCCACAAATCAAGAGCCTTCTTTTTGGAAGCGGGGTCATTGTGCCATTTCAGATATTTCATTCCCTCAAGGTAAGCGCTTCGCGCGCGGAGGGTCACATCAACAGCGGCCGCAATATTGAGAAAAAGCCAAACGCCCGTCAGGGCCAAAACAATTCCGGCGGCTTTCCGCACCTTCGGATGAGCCGGAAAAACACTTGTCACTTCCCAGATGCCCTCTCAAGCATATTTTTTATTATATCATCAGTGCCGACGCCTTCCGCCTCGGCGCTGAAATTGACGATGAGACGGTGACGCAAAACAGGATAAGCCGCGGACATGATATCTTCTTTCAACACCGAAAAACGGCCTTCCAGCGCGGCGTTTATTTTTCCGGCAAGCACAAGAGACTGGGATGCTCTGGGGCCGGCGCCCCACGAAAGCCATTTTATAATTTCGGGGTCACCGTCAGGATGCCTGGTCATTTTCACCAGTTTTACGGCGTACTCAAGCGTGCTTGAAGAAACAGGGATCTTCCTGACAAATTTTTGAATATCTATTATTTCATCTCTGGAAATCACCTTACCCAGTTTCACCGTTTCCGGGGAAGTTGTGCGCAGAACAATTTCCCTCTCCTCAAGCTCCGTCGGATAAAATATATTTATCTGGAAAAAAAATCTGTCAAGCTGAGCCTCGGGAAGAGGATAGGTGCCCTCCTGCTCAATGGGATTCTGGGTGCCTATAACAAAAAAAGGCTCATCCAGCGCGTAACTTTTCCCCGCCGCCGTTATCTGATGCTCCTGCATCGCCTCAAGAAGAGCCGCCTGCGTCTTCGGGGGCGTGCGGTTAATTTCGTCGGCCAGAATAATGTTGGCAAAAACCGGGCCCTTTATAAATCTGAAACTTTTTCTGCCGGAGTTTATGTTTTCCTCTATCACGTCGGTGCCCGCAATATCCGAAGGCATCAGATCGGGCGTGAACTGTATTCTGGAAAACTTAAGATCCAGAACCTCGGCGAGAGAAGAAACCATCATTGTCTTCGCCAGGCCCGGCACCCCGACAATCAGAGAATGCCCCCGCGCAAAAAGCGCCGCCAGGAGTTGTCTGATTACCTCGTCCTGCCCCACCACGACTTTAGCAAGTTCGACGCGGATAAGCTCAAACTTATCCGCTATAAATTTGACTCTTTCTGTGTCTTTCATAAAAAACTATTACGCACAAATGCCCTTAACAAACCTGTCCGCGAATTTCTTCGCTTCTTTGGCGGAAGTCGTTCTGATGATCTTCTTTATTTTCGGTATGGCTATGGCCGACATGCTGAAACTATCAAGCCCCAAACCCATAAGTATTTTTGTAAACGCGGCATCAGAGGCCATTTCACCGCACATGGCCACGGTTTTTTGTTTTTTGTGCGCGGCGTCTATTACGAATTTTATCAGCCTCATGAGAGCGGGATTACCCTGTTCATACAGATAATCAACATTCTCATTCATTCTGTCGGCGGCAAATGTAAATTGAATGAGATCGTTTGTCCCTATGCTTAAAAAATCGGCTTCTTCAGATATCAGATCCGCCGCGAGAGCCGCTGCCGGCACCTCTATCATGGCGCCCACAGGCGTTTTGGAATTAAAAGGCAGGCCTTCTTTTTCCAGTTCTCTTTTCACCTCGTCAATTATAATTTTCACTTTTTTCATCTCTGAAACATTCGTGATCATGGGAATCATTATTTTAAGATTGCCGGCGGCGGATGCCCTCAGCAGCGCTCTTATCTGAGTTTTGAATATCTGCGGCAGCTTAAAACACAGCCTTATAGACCTTAATCCCATCATGGGATTCTTTTCGGGAGGCAGTTTAATTGCATCGGCAAGCTTATCCGCGCCCAGATCAATAGTCCTTATTATGACGGGATAGGGGAGCATTTTTTCACAGACGGTTTTGTACTGCACATACTGCTCTTCTTCGCCGGGAATAGTCTCGGAATTGATAAACAGGTATTCGCTGCGGTAAAGGCCTATGCCTTCGGCCCCGCAGGCGAGAGCCGTGGATATTTCCTCGGATATCTCAATATTCGCCTCAACGCCGAAAACAACGCCGTCGGAACTGACAGCCGGCAGATCCAGAAGTTTCTGAAGAGAATGCTGTTCATCCAGATAACGTTTTCTTTCCCTCTTATAATTTATAACGGTTTCCTCGTCGGGATCCGTGATGACTATGCCGTTTTCCCCGTCCACAATAATATCCTGTCCCGCAGCGGTGATATCCGAAAAACCGCTAAGACCCGTCACCGCGGGTATTTCCAGCGCTCTGGCCACGATAGCCGTGTGAGAGGTTTTTCCCCCTATATCCGTTACAAAAGCCCTGATGTTGTTGCTCTTCATGTCAGTGGTGTCCGCCGGACTTATGGTGTAGGCCACAAGCACCGAAGACGGCGGAATATCTTCCCAGAGAACTTTATCGTCCCTCTCCATAAGATTGGACATTATTCTCCTTCCCAGTTCCGAGATATCGCGCGCTCTTTCCTTTAAGTAATCGTTTTCTATTTTTTTAAATTCGGAGATTATTTTATTAAGCTGCATTGAAAAAGCGAACTCCGCGTTAACTCTCTGCTCCTTTATAATTCCCTCTGTCTCATCTATCAGCATTTTATCCTCAAGAAAAAGCCGGTATCCCTCGAATATCCTGCTTTTTTTGCGGCTCAGCGCTTTTTTAACCTTGTTTTCCACCGCAAGGATTTCTCTCCGGGTGTTTTCAATCGCTTTTCTGAAACGCGAAAGTTCGTTTTTCACTTCATTGGGCAGAATGCTCCTGCGGTTCACCTGATGGGATTCTCTCTTAAGAGAATAGACCTTGCCTATGGCTATGCCCGGCGAAATGGCTATGCCTTTATAAACCATGTTTTTTATTCCTCTCCAAAATTGTCATCCACTAATTTATCAAATGCCAGCGCAAGTTCCAAGGAGTCAGGGCCTTCCATCCGCACCGAAATCTCATCTCCCTCAACGATACCGAGCGTGAGCAGCCCCAGCGGAGAATCAAAAACGATTTCCTGTCCGTCCTTGGCTATAAACAATTTGCTTTTAAATTTTTCCGCCAGCTTTGATATTGTCAGAGCCGTGCGCACATGCACCCCCGCGCTGATCCGGATGGTGTATTTTCTAACGACAGTATCTTGCAAAAAAACCTCCTAAAACGAGAACGGCGTAAAAAAGCGCGGTGGCCGAAAGTTTTCTTATAAAAAGCGCAACGATTATAAAAAGCACAGGATACACTGTTTTCAGCGCGAAGGACGCTCCCGTGCCCAGAAAACCTCTTATCAGAAGAAAAGCGGCCATGACAATAGCCGCTATTCTTACATAAACAAAACTTTTCTGCAGCATGCCGGTAAAAAGTTCCTCAAAAGCGCCATTTTCAAGCCTATAGCCCGTCACAATACCATGGTACCTGATATATATGTGAACGCTGCTGTAAAAAAGAAGAGCGGTGATGGGGCCTATCCACATGAGATTAATATTTTTTGAAAAAAGAATTATAAAAAATACGCCTATCACGGCGGCAAAAGGCCGGAGCGTTCCCCATATTTTTGAATCGCCGAAAGCGGCTATCGGTCCGCCTAAAATCTTTTTGGTATCAACTATCTGTCTGAGCGCCGTTTCCGAGCCCGTGGAGGCGTATTTTTCTTCGGCTGCGGCGACGGCGCCGATTATGTACGACGCGTAATACGGGTGAGTGTTGAAAAAATCCAGATGCCTCAGGTACGCGTTTTTTCTCTCGTGCGTTTCCAGGTAAAGAAAATCCAGAACGGGCTTAATGGTATAAAGAAATCCGACATTCTGCATGCCCTTGAAATTCCATAAGGCCTGAAGCAGAAATGACCTGAAAAACACTTTTTTCATGATCCCGGACGAAATCAGAATTTTACTCATTTCCATTTAAGAAACATCTCAAAAAGCTGCGCGAAACACAAAATATAAATAAACCTCATTATTATTTCAACGCCGCCTGTGTGCGTCAGTATCCGCCAGTAAACCCCCGGCAGCGCCGTCACAAGGGCATAGACCATAAGAAAAAAAAACACGCTTATGAAGAATTTCCTGATTACGGCGTAAAAAGTTTCTCTGTCAACGGAAGCAAAATCTCCCCTGATTATTTTCACCTTTACCGCGTCCGCCGTATTTGAGTTAGCCGCGCGGATTTTTATCTCCGCCATTTTAAAAAATATCCCGCACGGCACACTCGCCGCCAGGGCAAGCACAACGGCGGAAAAATTATCAATGCCGTAATTTCTCACAGCGATAGCAGCGGCAGCGCTTGCCAAAACAGCCGTCAGCGTGCTGTCGGGAGGTATGGAATCGCCTATTGGAATAACCCTTATCCATATAAGCTCCACGCACAAACCGGCTATAAAACCAACATAGGGATTTCCGAGTAAAAGACCGGCTATGGGACCGGCGATCAAAGGCCTGGAATACATGAATTGTCCGGCGACAACGGTGTCACAGGATAATATGCCGAAAAGCACCGATAGAAACAGAATCTCCGTCACAGAATTTTGACCTCGATACTTCTTTCACACGCTTCCCCCGGCTTGAGAAACACTTCTTCGCGGAAAGTGAGGGAAGTGCCCTGATACATCTTTTTCAAACCGTCTTCAAGACGGCACACGGTATAAACCGGGAACATCCAGATATTGGCGGACGCGGAATAAGTGAAACCCATCTCCACACCGTACTTTTTATCTTTCAGCAGAACTTTCTCCGCACGGCCGTCAAAAAAAGCGTCGCATTTTTCTTCTTTGCCGTTCATGAGAAAAACCGCGCTGTCCGGAGCGGAAGGAGACAAATTCATCTCCGTGCCCGTATAAAAGCGCAAATTTCTGTTTGAGTTATTTTTTATTTTGAAATTGTAAACAAGCACAAATTTTTCCCGCAGAAAAAAATTTTTCTCCACCGTAACATTCGCGAAATGATCGCCGCACCACACATGTCCTGTCCTGACAAAAGTCAATTCCCCCGCGCCGCTTTCAGAGGAGCGCTTAAACACCTGATTTACAAAATCCCCCTGCTCGGGGTAAGCGCATTTGGAAAAATCCCGAAGCCGCACATCTTTCTGAAAGAAGTGCGTGATAAAAGAACATCTGTCGTACCAGTCGTAAAAAAGATCCTTGTTAACGGCATTATTCTCCACTCTCACCTTGGACGATTTCAAATCTTGATGATAAACCTCGCGCCGCCGCCGCAGGACAAAACCCATGTTATAACAGCTTTTGTATTGGGAAAATTCGGATACCGCCGCGCCCAATTCGGGAAGTATGCGCAGACAATACTGCCCGTTACACACCTGAATTTCGCTGTATCCCGAATAACCGGCTCCGGAATTATTTATCTTTACATCTCCTCCCGAAATCCTGTGCAGTATTTTCTGGCATTTAAGAAGTTCATGGAAAATGGCCGCGCGGAGATGCCTCATATAAATACCGCCGAAAATACCGTGCCAGTATGCGCAGTTGCACTGGGCGCGAAAAAGATGCTTCTGCATTTTTTTAAATCCGGGGTAATCGCGGTAAAAGCTTATTGCCCGGGAGAGGTACAGCATTTTCTTATGCATCATATTACTCTCGGGATATTTAACAAGCATATTCCTGAAAAAACCGCCCCGTATAAAACGCATCCAGCCTTCTTTTTTCTTCTGCGGAGCGGACTTCACCTTGTCTAAAACGGGGCTGTATTTGAGTCCCGTGTCATAAGGCATAGACCAGCGTCCCATTTCCGAATATGAAGAGCAGGGGAGATATATCAGCCCGTCGGACGGATACGAATCCATATAACGGGAAAAAACCGTTGTCACAAAATCCCCGTCATCCTGCGCTTTTTTAAGAGCTTTAAAAAAATTCCTCAGCCATTTGTTCACATACACATGCTCATAGGAACCGTGCCAGACGCCGAATTTCTCGACATCATCCATCATAATTTTCACTCCGCCGCCGGCCTCATTGCCTATTTTTTTTATAAAAGATATCACTTCATCAGGCGCGGCATAAGGCATTCTGTAGCGCAGACTCTCAAGAATGGGGAAAATATTCAGCTTAAAGCCTTCATGCTCGGTGGTGTAATAACCGTGAAGCTTATCATCCATCCATCCCGCCGCGTGGAAATGGGTGTCATCCAGAAGTGTGTATTCCATCCCCGCCATCGCTATGGGTTTGACCAGATAGGGCTCCCACACTCTCTCCGGCAACCACATGCCTCTGGGCGCGGTGCCGAAAAGTTTTCTCAGATATCCTGAATATTGAATTATCTGTTCGCCTATATCACTTTCCGTTATGAGAGGAAGTATGGCCTCATAAAAAGGCCCGCCCATCAATTCTATCTGCCCCTTTTTTATCATTTCCCCTATCAATTCTATAAACCTCGGGTGATGACGGCGGAGCCATTCCATAAGAGACCCGCTTATATGCACGTTCATTATTATTTCAGGAAATTTATTGAGTTCTTTAAAAAAGGGCTTGTATGCTTTCTTGTAACAATCCTCCATTACGCTGTGATGATTGCCTATGGGCTGATGACAATGCACGCCGAAAGAGACTAAAGAATTATTCATTGGATTCCCCCTCCCCGCCGGCTTGAAAACCTTCAAGCAGCGCGCCCATGGGCAGTTTTTCGTTGAAAGGCAAAGTCTGTACAAATATTTCCACTCCCTTCTCAATCAAAACCGAAAGCTGTTTTTTTTCGCGCCTGTCCAGATACACCGACTTGGTCAGAGCTGTTTTTGAATCCGTAAAATTAATAAGGCCTATATTCACCGGCGGCATTGTTTTTGCGTCTGCCGGCGGAACGGACCCGGCGCTGAGGCAGTCATACAGGCGGCCGAACATGTCCACCGACTGCAAAAGAATAAAAAATCTTTTGGCAGAGACGCTGATATCCGCCCACCTCGCGGCGGCCTCACGCACGGATAAAATCTCAAGATCAATATTTGACGGCAGCGAGAATCTCAGTATTTTCTTTTCAAAGGGACTTTCTTTCACGAAATCATCAACAATTACAACCTCATCAACTCTTATGGACTTCAGCCAGCCCTCAACTATCTGGCCGTGTATGAGCCTGGAGTCAACCCTCAAAAACTTTATCAAATGTTCTCCCCTGGGGTCAGGTCTTGACATTGGACATTTCCGTAAACCTTGTTAATGTCCAATGTCAAGACCTGACCCCTTTTAGAAACTTCGTGCGGACATCCTCTATGGAATCCCTGGCCGCCTTAATAACATCGGCGCATAATTTTTCCGGCGGCATTTTTTCCTTTTTTATCATAATTTCTATGATCATAGGAAGATTCACACCGGATACAATCCACACATTACCTCTGTCCATGAAACGGCAGGCGCAGTTGCACGGGGACCCGCCGAGAAAATCGGTGAGTATGAAAACATCTTCACCCTCATGAATCTTCAAACGCTTACCCAGCTCCTCCACAAGCTCACCGGTTGACTGATGCTGCATAAAATTAAGGGCGCTGGCGCCTTCCACCGTGCCCAGCAGATCCTCAACGCTCTTTAAAAGATGCGAAGCCAGATCCCCGTGCGCCGCTATTATTACTCTCACCACCTGCGCCGCCCCGCATCGCGGTGACACACCTTTACATTGTATTTCCCGGAAAGCTTTTTTTTCAAATCACCCGCGAAAACAACGGATCTGTGACGGCCTCCGGTACATCCGACGCCTATTGTCAGAAAACTTTTACCCATTTTCATGTAAGATGGAATTATAAGTTTTAAAAAAGCGCTCACCGATTTCAGAGTTTTGCCGTACAAAGGATCTTTCCTGACGAATGAGGCGACCTGCTGAGAACGTCCCGTGAGAGAGCGCAGACGGGTGTCATAATTGGGGTTGGGCAGATAACGCAGATCATAAATCATATCCGCTTCCCTCGGCAAGCCGTATTTGTAGCCAAAACTCATCACATCAACGGTAAAAATGTTTCCGGAAAAACCGAGTTTTCTTTTAATCGTGTTTTTGAGCTGCCAGGGGTTGAGATCCGAGGTGTCTATGACGAGATCCGCCTCCGCGCGCAGGCTCGCGAGGCATTTCAACTCATCATCAAGCGCGGATGATATGCTCTGGCCCGCCCGTGCAAGAGGAGGTTTCCGCCGGTTTTCCATAAACCTCCTGATGAGAACATCCATCCTGCTTTCAAGAAATATTAATTGGAGAGACCTGTTTTTTTCAAGCAGTTTAATGAAAAGATCGAAATGCACTTTTTCTCTTATATCGACGCCCACAGCGGTTTTGGACGGCACAAGAGCTTTCTCCCGGAAAAAATTATCCATCATGACAACGGGCAGATTGTCTATGCAGAAATAACCCATGTCCTGCAGAAATTTCAGCGTCAGCGTTTTTCCCGCTCCTGAGACACCCGTTATCACAAGGGGACGGTGCAAGACAGTGTGACAGTAGTTTTTCATTTTACTTATTTTCATTTTCTTTTTCTTTGGCTACTGTCACACTGTCTTGCACCGTCCCTCTCTTATTTTTCCGCTTTTTTGAGAATGTCTAAAACCTCTTTCCCTTTTTTGGCTAAGGCGAGATCCCTCCGGAAATAAGGATCATTCAAATTCCGCGCAAGGACGGAAAGCACTTTTATGTATTCCTCTCCCGCTTTTTCGGGACCTATCAAAAGAAATATTGTCTTCACCGGCTCGCCGTCAAGAGAATTGAATTCTATTCCCGTTTCAGAATTTGCGAAAACAAAACTAATCTTTTTGACGCCTTTGAATTTAACATGCGGGAGAGCCACCCCCTGGCCTATACCCGTGGAGCCGAGAGCTTCCCTTTTCAGCACCGCCTTGCACACCAAAGCGGACGCCTTTTTCGAAATATTCTTGTTTTCCACCAGCACGTCCACGAGTTCTTCTATCACTTTTTTCTTTGAAACGGCTAAAACCCCGGTTTTTAAAAGCGAAACTTCCGTATAATCAGTAATTTTCATGATCTTACTCGTCAAAAACCGGGTGAGAGATGCACACCTGACCATCTTCTTTACGGTAAAGCGCCGTAAAAACGCCCGTATCCCTGTCAACAAAAAGCCAGAAATTATAATTACGGCCTGTCATTTTATCCATAGCTTCCTGGCGCGACATAAGCGACACACGCACCCTTCTGATTTTTTCTTTCTGCGGCGCGGGAACAGGCTCGGCGGTTCTTCGCTTTCCTGCTTTTTTCACTTTCACGCGCGCAAGCTTTTCCTTGCACACATTCCTCAGTTTGTCCACCGCCGCGTAAGCATCAATAGCGGAGCATTTAATTTTCATCGTGCCTCCCGCCGAATGCGCCGGCGCGCCGAGAAACTGAGCCGCGGATGAAGTTTTCTCTTTTGATACCGTGATTGTCACATCGCTCAAAGAGAATTTCTTTTCAATACCTGCCATTTTTGAATGGACATGCTTTTCAAACGCCTCTGTCAGCTTAAAATTTTTTACTACTATTTTCACTTGCCCCTCCTGTATCTATTTTTAACAATTTTCAGCTTTTTTTTCAATCAAACCCGGACAAAATCACATATCAAAATCCCGGCCCAGATATATCTCTCTGGCTTTTTCCGACTCTATAAGCTCGCGGCTTGTGCCGTGCATCAATATAGTGCCGCCGCAAATTAAATACGCGCGATCTATTATCTTTAAAGTATCTCTGGCATTGTGGTCGGTTATAAGAATCCCTATGTTTTTTTCTTTCAGTTTTGTCACAAGCTTTTTCAACTCTTCCACCGCGATGGGATCTATGCCCACAAAAGGCTCATCCAGCAGAAGAAAGGACGGGTTGGTCAGAAGAACCCTGGCTATCTCAACTCTTCTTTTTTCGCCCCCGGAAAGACTGGCGGCAAGAGTATCAGCGCAGTGAACAATACCCATCTCTTCCATTAAAGCGTCTATTTTCTCTTCGGCCTCACGCCTGTCAGGATAGATAAATTCTGCCACAGCGGTCAGATTTTCGCGGGCGGTCAGGCCCCTGAATATGGACGGCTCCTGGGCGAGATAGCCCAGCCCCAGCCGCGCTCTCTTAAACAGAGGAATCGCGGTTACATCCTCGCCCCCCAGAATTATTTTTCCGGAAGTCGGACGTATAATGCCTGTGACGGAATAAAATATTGTCGTCTTGCCCGCGCCGTTGGGGCCCAGAAGGCCTACAATTTCTCCGCGGCTTACGGAAATATCAACGCCGCTGACGGCTCTTTTCTTTCCGTAATTTTTTACAAGATTAACGGTTTTCAGCATTTTTCGTATAAAAGACGCCTGTCACGGCGCCTTTAAATTCATATTCCTCGTCTTCAAAATTCATTTTAATATAATCCGCCCCGGCACGCCACGGCGCATCCTCCACGGCGGATGAAACACTTTCAGCCTCATAAGGCGCTCCTTCAAAATAATTTATGTGCGCGTTCCCTCTCATTTCCGTAAAAGCGGGGGAACAGTCAAGCGTATCCGAAAACCCCGAAAGCTTTTCGCCTTTTATTTTAACAGGTTTTCCGCTTAAATGAAACTGTTTTTGCGAAATACGGCCGCTGAAAGAAGAACAGTTTATCGTGTACACATCTCTTATTTTCGTCGTTGAAACATTCACTATAAATTCGGATTCTGCGGGGGAAAAAACCATATCCCTATCTTCCTCGTAGAACAGCTTTTCCGTGGTGAAACTCAGATCGCCTTTCCCGTCATTTTTTATCTCCCCTGAAACCGCGCCGGAAGCGAAAACTTTATTTTTTTTCTTATCCAGTTTAAGATAATTCGAGCGGCCTTTAAAATCGTCCCTCTCAAAGACGACATTTTTTCTGAATTCCGTTATATTCCCTCTGTTGAGATAAACCAGTTTATCTGCGCGAATCTTAAGTTTGTTTTCCGCCGCTTTCAAGGGGACGGCGCAAAACAGTAGAATAAAAAGAAATGGGGTCAGGTCTTGACATTGGACATTTCTGTAAACCTTGTTAATGTCCAATGTCAAGACCTGACCCCTTCTGATTCACTTCCGGCTCCAGAATCTCCACCCTGTTCAAATCTTTATCCGCGCGGAGGCCGGCACCCGTGATAACGGCTTCTTCCGTCACCTGCTTCACTTGATTGTCCGTGTAATAAATTTGCCTCTTTTCGTCCCATTTGAGGTCTTCCATATAAAGCTCCGTATTCTCTGAACTGTCTTTAAAACAAACATTCCCCTCAAGCTCCAGAGCCGAGCCGTCTTCCTTAAAGAAGGCTCTGTCCGCTCTCAGAAACATTTTCCCTCCGGATGTATAAAAAAAGCCCGACGCTCCGGAAACGCTTATTCTATCTTTCCTGATCAGTTTGTCTCCGCTGATTTCCCACAGGAGTTTTCCACCGCGGGTTTTCCGCGCCCTGAAACCTTCCATGCTTTCGGAGGATGAAAAATCCGGCTGCTTCTTCCCGCAGGCTGAAAGAATAATGCAGACTGTTATAAGTCGTAGAAATCTACCGCTTCCCGCCATTTGCCCTGCACTTTCAGAATTTTTTCCGCCGTTTCTCTCAAAACACCGCCCCCGCCGTTAAAAGAAGACGTTATATCGCAAAAACTTTTTATTTCCTGCGCCCCGTCACGGGGACAAACGGCGATACCCGCTCTTTTAAGAAGCGAAATATCAACGAGATCGTCACCTATATAGAGTATTTCCTCATCACGCGCACCGAATTGTTTTTTGACTTTTTCCCACACTTTCAGCTTGTCTTTTATTCCGAGATAAATACCGTCTATTTGCATGTCTTCCGCCACTCGTTGAACGGTTGGAGATTTCCTGCCGGATATCCAGCATATACCGTAACCAAGCCTTCTTAAGATATAAAAAGCTATTCTGTCTTTCACATTCCACGATTTCAGCTCTTCGCCCGATTCAAGGAAAACAAGACGCCCGTCTGTGAGAACGCCGTCAACATCCATGGCGAAAACTTTTATTTTTTTCGCTCTTTCCGATACGGGAGTTTTCAATTCCGTCATTTATGCTTTCTTATTTTCTATGTTCCTTCCGTCCACGAAGAGAGATATTTCTTCTGCTGGGGCGTGAGAGTGTCTATCTTTATGCCCATGGATTTGAGCTTGAGAGTTGCCACGTCGTTTTCTATTTTTTCGGGCACATCATAAACGCGCGCCGCGAGCCTGCCTTTGTTTTTTATGCAGAATTCCGTCGCCAGAGCCTGCGTCGCGAAGCTCATATCCATCACGCAGGCGGGATGGCCCTCGGCCGCGGAAAGATTGATGAGCCTGCCTTCGGCAAGAACATAAACGGATTTTTTGGAAGAAAGAACATACTCGTCAACAAAGTTCCTGACATTCTTTTTTATTTTCTTAGCGATTTTGGCGAGCCCCTTGAGATCAAGCTCCACGTTGAAGTGGCCAGAATTGCACACAATCGCGCCGTTTTTCATTTTAGCGAAATGCTCAGGACGTATAACGCTGATGTCTCCCGTGAGGGTGCAGAAAATATCGCCCACAAGCGCGGCCTGAGCCATTGTCATAACTCTCATTCCGTCCATTGCGGCTTCAAGAGATTTTACGGGATCAACTTCCGTGACTATCACATTGGCGCCCATGCCTTTGGAGCGCATGGCAAAACCCTTGCCGCACCAGCCGTAACCGGCGACAACGACATTTTTGCCGGCGAAAAGAGCGTCGGTCGCGCGGATTATACCGTCTATCGTTGACTGTCCCGTGCCGTAGCGGTTATCAAAAAGATTTTTCGTGGCGGCATCGTTGACGGCAACAATCGGAAATTTCAAAACATTGTCTTTTTCCATTGCCCGAAGCCTTATAACGCCCGTCGTTGTCTCTTCCATGGAACCGAAAATTCTGTTGTGCAGTTCCGGATGTTTGGAAATTATAAGCGAAACAAGATCCGCCCCGTCATCCATTGTCACATTGGGTTTGTGCGCTACGGCCGAACGCAAATGAGAATAATAGCGCTTGTTGCCTTCGCCCTTCACGGCAAAAACGGGTATCCCGTAATCTTTTACAAGGGACGCCGCCACATCATCCTGCGTTGAAAGAGGGTTGGATGCGCACATGACAATATCCGCGCCGCCTTCTTTCAGAGTTCTGGCAAGATTGGCCGTTTCAGCCGTCACGTGAAGACAGGCCGACATCTTAACGCCTTTGAGAGTTTTATTTTTCCTGAATTTTTCCCTCACCTGCGCCAAAACAGGCATATCTCTGTCTGCCCACTCTATTCTCTTTTTCCCGGCTTTCGCCAGCTTCAAATCCTTAACATCACAATTTTTCAATTTTTCCTCCATTTAATTTCTCTTAAATTTTGACTTCAAATCATAATTTATACGCCTGCTTTCTTTTTAAGCAGTTCCACTTTATCTGTTTTCTCCCAGGGGAATTTTTTCCCTTCGGCTTTCTGACCGAAATGGCCGTAGGCCGCGGTTGAGGCGTAAATAGGATGCCAGAGATCCAGCATCTCAACTATGCCCGAGGGCGTCAGCTGAAATATTTCCTCGTCCCTGACAAGTTTCATTATTTCCTCGTCGGGGATAACACCCGTTCCCGCGGTATCAACCCATATGGACATGGGCTCAGCCACGCCTATGGCGTATGAAAGCTCTATGAGGCACCTTTTGGCCAGACCCGCCGCGACAATATTTTTTGCGATATACCTTGAGGCGTAGGAAGCCGAACGGTCAACCTTTGAAGGGTCTTTCCCCGAAAAAGCTCCGCCGCCGTGAGGCACCATTCCCCCGTAAGTGTCAACGATTATCTTTCTTCCCGTCACACCCGTGTCGGACTGAGGCCCGCCCACAAGAAAAATACCCGTGGGATTGACATAACAGTCTTTGTTAAAATCCATGCCTTTTATAAACTCCGCCGGAAGCGCGGCGCGCACCACGTTTTCCACAATTTCCTCACGCGCGCGGGCCGTCATAAATCTTTTGCCGTCTTTTTCCTCAACGACCTGTTTGGTGTGCTGGGAAGAAACAACAATCTTGGTGATTTTTTCGGGTTTACCGTCAACGTATTTGACCGTGACCTGACTTTTGCAGTCGGGGCCGAGATAAGTGAGAGCCCCGCTTGACCTGACTTCCCTGAACTTACGGACAAGAGAATGAGCAAACTCAAGAGGAGCCGGCATCAGATTATCCGTCTCGTCGCAGGCGAAACCGAACATTATGCCCTGATCCCCCGCGCCGCCGGCGTCCACGCCCTGAGCAATATCCGGCGACTGCGCGCCTATGGCGTTAAGTATGGAACAGGCCTCACAATCAAAACCGTATTCGGGGGAAGTGTATCCTATTCTTTTCAGGGTTTTTTTCACCACGTCTCTGACATCCACCCATGCGTCGGTCGTTATTTCCCCGCCGACAATAACCAGCCCCAGCGTAATGAATGTTTCACAGGCGCAGCGTGAACCCCGCACATCGTCCGCTTTAATTTTATAAGGCTTCAGCCCGTGTTCCTCATCGTAGCTCAAAATCGCGTCAAGCACGCCATCGGATATCTGGTCACAGACCTTATCGGGATGACCGTCGCCGACACTTTCAGAAGTAAACTCGTAATCTTTCATTTTTTCTCCTCCGTATTTATCACAGTTCCCTCGTAGAGGGTTATGCTTTCCTTTATTTTTGCCCCGTGGCCAACAATACAATTATTTATTTTCACCGAACTGTCAATCAGAACATTGTCCCATATCACCGAATTCTTTACTTTCACCTTCTTTCCGAGCCATGAATTTCTGCCCACCGTGACACAAGGGCCTATCGCGGCGCCCGAGCCTATTTCCGAATTATCTCCTATAAGGCAGGGCGGAGTAAATTGCACTTTTTTGCCTATCTTCACATTTTCGCCTATCCACACGGAATTTTTAAGTTTCCGCCCGGGCATCTTTACTCTCACTTTCCCGTCGAGAACATCCATTATCGTTTTTCTGTAAGCCGACAAATCCCCCACATCGCACCAGTAGGCATCGGTTGCATAGCCGTATATGGGGAGACCCGCTTTAAGAAGCCGCGGCCACAAATCTCTGCCGAAATCAAAGAATTTATTTTCAGGTATGAATTTAAACACTTCCTGCTCGAAAATATATATACCCGTGTTGACGGTGGCGTTAACAAAATCCGAGATACTGGGTTTTTCCATAAAATTCTTTATTTTTCCCGACGCTGTTGTCAGTGTGATACCGAAAGGAAAAATACTGTCAACATTTTTAAGCACCATCGTCGCCATGGATTTTTTCTTTTGATGAAATCTGACGGCCTTTCTTAAGTCTATATCCGTGAAGCCGTCTCCCGATATGACAACAAATGTGCCTGTGCCTCTAAAAAATCTCTCAACCTTTTTCAGCCCGCCGGCATTGCCCATCAAAGTTTTTTCAAGGGAATATTTTATATTCACCCCGAAATTTTTCCCCGTGCCGAAATGCTTTTTGATTTTATCCGCGTGAGTGTGCAGATTGAATATAAAATTAACAAAACCCTGTTCCTTCAGATTCAGAATTGAATGTTCAAGAACAGGACGGTTGATGATAGGCAGAAGAGGCTTGGGAATCTGATATGTCAGCGGCCTCAGCCGCGTCCCGTGACCGGCGGCCAGAGCCATAACCCTGATGTCCTGATTTTTATTTTGCTTATTTGTTTTTTTCATTTATCCGTTCAAATCCGCCGCCGTCCGCTAATAAGCTCCTTTCCCGAAAAACACGGCGGGAATCGTTCTTAAGAGTATACGAAAATCTTCTTCCATTGACCAGTTCTGAACATAAAAAATGTCCAGCCGCACCATTTCCTCGTAGGACAAATCGCTGCGGCCGCTGACCTGCCAGAGCCCCGTTATGCCCGGCTTTATCCGCAGACGTCTCTTTGCCGACAAATCGTAGCCATCGGCCTCGCTTATGATCTGCGGGCGCGGCCCGACTATGGACATATCCCCTTTAAGCACATTTAAAAGCTGCGGCAATTCGTCCAGCGAAAACTTTCTTAAAAACGCTCCTATGCGCGTAATTCTGGAATCATTTTTTTTCTTAAAAAGCAAACCCCCGTTTTCATACTGCGCGCTCCTTTCCTGCTGAAATATGGTATCGGCGCCCTCTACCATCGTGCGGAATTTGTAGAATTTAAAATCCTTTCCCTTCCTGCCCCTTCTTGTGTGGTTGTAAATGATCTCCCCCGGGCTGTCTATTTTTATCAGCGCCGCGATAATAAGAAAAAACGGCATCAGAAGAGCTGTCCCCGCTATGGTGACGCTCACATCAAAGGCATTTTTCATTATCAGATGAGTTCCCGTTAAAGGCGTGGGCTTGAGCCTTAAAAGAGGTATACCGAAAAATTCGTCCATAACAAGATCTCCGAGCTTGAGTTCCAGAATATCGGGGACAAGCTGGAAATCAGCGCCGAGCTGCTCGCACAAATTGGCTATGCTGACAACTTTATCGTGATTAAGAGGAAAATGCGCGATGACAACTCCGCTGAAACCGCGTTTTTGTATGAACATACTCAATTCCTCATCGTCGGGGTAATGATTTATCCATAAAGCCGCCTGATGCTTCAGACGAAGCCGCCTCTTCAAAGCGCGCACTATTTTTCCCCTGCCTATTACGAGCACTTTATCTGGAAGAAAAAACTTTCTTATGCACGCGTCCATGATAAATTTCAGTATTTCTCTTTCTGTAAAAACCAAAACCACCGACAATAGCAGAAAATAAGTGAGCATGAGTCTGGAATAAGAAAAGGGCCTCCAGAAAAATGTGAAAACTATAATAAAACCGAAAGCCACGCATTCGGCGCGGATAATTCTGAAAAGCTCGTAAACATAGGTCAGCTGCAGCTTGTTATAGAATTTATAGTGATAGAAAAAAAATATAAAAACCAGCAGAACCGGAGTAATCAGTGTGTTATATGCCGGATGAGAAAAAAAACCGTGCCTGAGATAATTTGCCAGAAAAAAAGCCAGCAAAAGAGCAAGCGCATCCGAAAACATATAAACA
>SWCC01010144.1_pt1 | contig 22327 bp, 25 predicted proteins | sample 4692971 | NCBI WGS metagenome assembly SWCC01 (sample SAMN10267277, study PRJNA491770) | bioreactor metagenome | isolation source: DHS bioreactor inoculated with subseafloor sediment | place: Japan: off Shimokita Peninsula | collected 2006-08 | reverse complement strand
AATATGGAAATTCAAATTGCTAGAATTGCTTTAATTATTGGCTTTATTAGCAACATGATTGGATTGATCATCTATCCGTTTTATATTTATATCAATATTCTAAAAAAGACTGAGAATCAACATAATATTCATATCGAATTTCATAACGATTATCTCATTTATGATTGTTTCTATTTCAATAAAAAAACGATTCCGTACGAATTGATTGATTACTATATTAGAAAAAAAGATTATCTTCTTATCTATACTATTAAAGGTCCAAGGATATATGTTCCTACTATAAACGATATAGATATAGATGATTTTTTATCTGAAAAAGTTGAGAGAAGAAAAAATAAAAAACCGTTTTGGAAATAAAAGCAACACACAATATTTTAGGGTAAAACTCCGTAATGTATACATCAAAATCGGGTAAAACTCCGTAATAAAGACACAAGTTTATAACAAAGAGATGCTTGATTATTAAGCATCTTTTTTTAATTGTAAATGTTATAATTAAATGTTATATTTATATATAGGAGTGCACAGGATTATTGCTTAAAGCATGGATTCAAAAATCAAATATAATATTATAGCGAGAGGAAAAAACAAAGAAATGAACGTTAAAGAAAGCGGAATCATAGATATTATTAAAGATAAATATCAACAAGACACGATACTATTAATTGCTACAGCAAAAGATAATGTACCATCAGTTAGATCAGTAGATACTTTTTATCACGATGGTTCTTTTTGGGTGGTGACAGATTTGAGATGTAACTACGTCAATGAAATCATGAGTAATGAAAATGTGATGATATCTGATGGAGGACATAACAGATTTTGGTCAAAGGCATCTGTTGTTGGTCATCCTTTAGAAGAGAAAAACAAATCCATTCGAGATGTATACATGAAAGTGTTTCACCATTGGTATGAAGAAGTCAATAATGAATCACTAGATAGTGTTTGTTATATAAAGATTACTCCATATAAGGGGTATATACATAAAGATAAGATTGGCTATGCGTTTAATATTGAAGAAGATAAAGTAGAGAAAAAAGCGATCACACATCATATAGATGTTAAACTTGAACCTTTTTGGTAACAGGATTATCATCAGCGAATATATAGTATAATAGACTGCAGAGTTAAAAAGGTGTATTATGAACAGAGAAATATATTTTTTAAATATGAAATTAGAGATTGGAAAACATGGGGAGATGTTTTTCAATCTGTTTCTATTTTTGAACCTTTAATCAAAAGAATTTTTGAGATTGAACAAATACCATTTGGTAAAATAGAAAACACGAAACCAGGTACTCATGGTGTTTTTAAAGTGGGTAAATATATAGTTAAGATATTTGCTCCAAAAGCATCTGAATATGATAGTACATCAGCATATGAAACAGAAATAAAGGCTATGGATATAGCTCATAAACTAGATATCTTAGTCCCAAAGATGATCGCGAAAGGTAGTGTTGATGATAAGTATGAGTTTAATTACCTGATCATGGAATATATAGATGGTATAACAATAGGAGACATAAAGTCTTCGTTATCAAGCGATCAAAAATACATTATCGGTAAGAAGATAAAATGGATTGTGGATCGCTTTTCAAAATCATCTGAACATATCAATGAAATTGAAGTTATAAATCGGACGTTAGCATCTGATAAATGGATGGATTGTCCAAAAGATATAAAAGATATGCAAACACTTTTTCTAAATCAAATCAAAGATGAAAAAAGAGTTTTTGTACATGGTGATTTAACAGAAGATAATATCATAATCACGCCTAATTTTGATATATACATACTTGACTTTGCAGATGCAGTATCAGCACCTAAAATATATGAATATATGCCGCTCATCGCAGACGCTTTTAGTTTTGATAAAGATTTTATTCGTGGTTTTTTTGGAGATATAAATATACATGAGCTTGCAACATTATGCTTGCATGGGATATTAGTTCACGAGTATGGTTTTCAATCTATAAAACAGCTTTTTACAGATGTGATTGATGTAAAAACACTTAAAGAACAGATTTATTTTGCTATGGGTAAAGTTTAGTTTAAATCTATATCTCTTGTTATGCATATATAATAATTTTTCTAAATAAAAGTGATATACTAAACATAGAGGTGACATTATGGATATTAAAAGAATCATTATTTACACAGTTTTAGCTGCAATTACTGTTGCAATTGCAACCATAGGCTTTACTAAGTTTGGAGATGAAGGATTACTTTATCCAATGCTTATCACATTAGGCTATTTCACTGTATTTTTTATTGTTGCACAAATAATTAAGGATAACTCAATTGTTGATATGGGCTGGGGATTAGGATTTGTATTTGGAGCGTGGGCTACGATATTGTTTACAGAAAATCCTACCATATTATCATTTGTGATTGCTGGGTTTATTACTTTATGGGGTGTAAGACTTTCCGCAAGACTAATCAGAAGAAATTGGGGGAAACCTGAAGACTTTAGATATGCAAATTGGCGTAAAGAGTGGGGAAATAAAGTTGTTATTATTGCTTTTTTTAGAGTATTTATGATCCAAGGCATTATCAACTTTATTGTTGGTGCTGCAAGTTATTACATCATTAAGTTTAATACATTTGCTTTTGAAGGCATATCACTGATCATTGTGATCATTGGGTTACTTATTGCAGCAATAGGATTATTCTTTGAAGTCGTTGGTGATGAGCAATTACGAAAACATATAGCTATGAAAACAAAGAAACTTATGGATAAAGGTTTATGGTCTATTACAAGACATCCAAATTATTTTGGAGAGATCGCGATATGGACTGGATTATATATTGTAGGTTTTTCAATGTTATTTACAGATGCAAATATAAGTATCATCTATTATCTCATTATGGTGATTTCCCCATTATTAATGAGCACAGTACTCATTAAGATATCAACACCTATGTTAGAAAAGCATATGTCGAAATATGACGGTTGGGAAGCTTATACAAAAAAAGTTCCTATGATTTTCCCTTGGGGAAAAGCTGATCAATAATATCATGAAACTCCAGATTATGGAGTTTTATTTTTTTAAGTGGTATAATAATCCTAAGATATGATTAATGGAGATTAAATCAATGGTTGGGTTTATATTATTTATTTTTTTCTTATGGACAATAAGTTGTCTTTCAATTTTCAAACCAGTCCTTATACTGAAAATAAGCGATTATTTTAGAATTAAAGGTAAAGTTGAATACACCGATTATGCTATTCATTCTGTCATTTTTGGTGGCGTAGTTATGTTTATTGTTAGTTTGGTCTTAATATACTTTTATATAACTGATGTATATGTTTTTACATATCTAAACTATCAGATATCATAGAGAAGGGGTAGACTATGAAATATGAAGAGTGGAGCAAAGAAGATTTAATAACAAAGATTCATGAGTTGGAAGAAGCACTGGAAAAAGAAATTGATGTAAAGAATAACTCATTTTTAGTAGAGTTTCCATGGCTGGAAATTTAGGTCAATGGCATTGGTTTTATGATCGTAATAAAGTTGTATTTAATGAAAAGAAAGTTTCTCAGTTAGGATACGATCCTCTTGTTATTGGAGAAGTAGGATTCGAGTTTTTTACTGATAAACTGCATCCTGATGATTATGAACCAGTGATGCAAAACATGAGAGATCACTTAGCTGGTAAAACTCCAACATACGAAGTTGAATACCGGATTAGACATAAAGATGGACATTATTTATGGTATTATGATCGAGGTACAGTGACTAAAAGAGACCAAAATGGGAACCCATTGTTTTTACAAGGTATTGTTTTTGATATCAGTAAATCTAAAAAAATTGAAAGTGATCTTATTGAACTATCAGAAAGAGATACATTAACACATACGTATAACAGAAGATTATTATTTCACAAAATAGATGAATTAATTAAAATGAAATTCCATAAACAAGCACCTTTTTCATTGATCATGTTTGATATCGATCACTTCAAAAAGATTAATGATCGTTATGGACATCTTGTTGGAGATGATGTTTTAAAGCTTTTAGCAAAATTAATTATGGAAGATAAAAGATCGAGTGATTATATCTATAGATATGGTGGTGAAGAGTTCTTTTTGGTGCTTCCAAGTACAGATATAGAAGGAGCAATTAAAGCAGCAAAACGCTTGCATCAATTGATATCAAATCTTAAAGTTCCAAAAGTTGGTCACATTACTGTAAGTATGGGTGTGGTTGAGTATCAACTAGAAGAAACCATTGATGATGTCATCAAACGCGTTGATGATCTCATGTATCAAGCAAAAAATGCTGGACGTAATCAAATCAAGTCATAGAAGATGCTCATGCATCTTTTTTTTTCGCATTCTTTACAAAAAAAAGATTGATAATCGATGTTTATTGGTTTATAATATAGATGGTTATCAATATAGATAAACATCGATATAGGATGGAATGAATTTATGAAAGAAAAAATGGTAGATTACTTTAAAGTGCTTTCAGATTTGAACCGGTTAGAGATTGTGGAGTTATTAATTAAAGGAGAAACATGCGGATGTACTTTAATCGATAAACTGCCAATTTCACAACCAACACTATCTTATCACTTAAAACATATTACAAAATCTGGACTAGCAACCGCTAGAAGAGAAGGTAATTGGATTAAGCATTACATTGATCGGTCAAAAATTGATGAGATGATTGAATTTTTAGAAAATTTGAAAAACGCGAGTGAAGATGCATGCAGTATATAGGAGATTTCTTTGCTTTTTTAAATGATGCTCTGCTAAAAATGACTTGGTTACAATCACTTGTTGATAGATTTTTAGTTGATGTAGTCGGAATAAAAGAACAAACTTATATAAAAGACAGTCTATCGTTTTTTATTTATGATGTAATCAAAATATTTATTCTATTATCGGTATTAATATATATATCATCTTATATACAGTCGAATATAACTCCAGAAAGAACTAGACAGACCTTATCTAAATTTAAAGGGATATCTGGTCATGTTGTTGGTGCATTATTAGGCACAGTAACTCCATTTTGTTCGTGTTCATCAATTCCAATTTTTATTGGATTTACAAAAGCCGGATTACCAGTCGGGGTTACATTTTCGTTTTTAATTTCATCACCTCTTGTTGACCTTGCATCTGTGATACTTCTTGCGAGCATCTTTAATTGGACGATTGCATTGTCTTATGTCGTTGTTGGATTAGTGATTGCAGTCATTGGTGGATTGCTCATCGATAAATTCCATATGGAAAAACATGTGGAATCGTTCATTACAGAACAAAAAGAAACTATGACTAATATTGAAACTGAAAGTAAAACACGAAAAGAAAAGCATACATATGCTTTCGAGCAGGTTAAGGAAATCATTTCAAGAGTATGGATGTATATTTTCATAGGTGTCGGTATAGGTGCAATCATTCATGGTTATGTCCCACAGTCATTGATTGAAACTGTTTTAGGAGATAACAATCCATTTTCTGTATTGATCGCGACGATTGTAGGCATTCCAATGTATGCAGACATTTTTGGAACATTACCGATAGCAGAAGCATTAGTGTTAAAAGGTGTTGGCATTGGGACTGTATTAGCCCTTATGATGGCTGTAACAGCATTAAGCTTACCATCAATCATTATGCTTAAAAAAGTGATTAAACCTAAACTATTAACGATGTTTGTATCTATTGTAGTTGTTGGTATTATCATTACGGGTTATTTATTTAATATATTTGGTTATTTATTCATATAAAAAGGAGATAAGAAAATGAATATTAAAGTATTAGGTACAGGTTGTCCAAGTTGTAAAAAATTAGAAAAAAATGTTTATGATGCTTTAAAAGCATTAAATATTGAAGCAGAAGTAGAAAAAGTTACAGAAATTAAAGACATTATGTCTTATGGTGTGATGCGTACACCAGCACTTGTTGTTGATGGAAAAGTTGTCATATCAGGGCAAGTACCTGTAGTTTCAAAACTTGTAGAAATTTTAAAATAAAAGGAGACTTACTATAATAAGTCAAGCAATAAATGATAAAAAATAGTAAAAGACCTCACATGGAAGCCTATATAAGTTTTATGAACAAATAAGAGGTAGCTACACCCTCATTTGATTATTTGAAATGTGAATGATCAAATGTCAGTTGGTTGACACCTAAATAGTATATCGTGCGTATTAGTTTTCTAACAGAGTGAACCATGGCGACTTTATGATGTTTACCTTCAGCACGTTTCTTAAGGTAATAATCATAGAGTTTAGGATTCAATCTTAAGCCCGCAAAAGTGATTTGCCAAAAAGTCATTCTAAGTAATCCGGATCCACGTTTGACGATATGTCCTCTGGTTTCTATTGTTCCTGATTGATTGACAGATGTATCCAGTCCAGCAAATGAAACAATTTGAGCTGGATTTGTAAAGTTTTTAAAATCACCAAGTTCGGCGATGATAATTGCTGCAGAGATGATGTTGAGACCTGGAATGGTTGTCAGTGTTTGATTGATATTTTCCATGAGATGGATGATTTCATGTTCAACAGATTCAATGATTTCAGTTAACGTCTCATAGTGTTTTATGGAGTGTTTAAGAAGTAACAGATCAGACTGAGTTTCATATCCAACTGATGATTTAGCTAAAGATTTAAGTTTTTGAACTCTAACATAAGATAATCTGCCTTTAGAGTGACTTCTAATGGATTCATAGTCATTGTTAGAAAGTTTCGAAATTCTTGCTCTGGATTTGAACTTTTTAAGGATGAACATCGCACTACTAGAGAGTCTTTCGTTAAAAAAAGGTTTAAACTCAGGAAAGATACGATCAAGGATGTTTGTCAGTTCAATGAGTGTTTTAGAACGATTGACCATTTGAACATGACGATACCTTACCAGTTGTTTTAATTCGTTGATGTGGTAAAATTTAGTATGTAAGGTCTTGTAGTCAACAGAACCTAGCATACTTGAAATCGTTTTGGCGTCAACTTTATCTGTCTTTGTCTTACGTAACGATAATGCCTTGGAAAACATGTGCGTTAAGTAAGGGTTAAATTCCAGATAAGTATAACCAGATGCCGTGATAAACTGTTTAAGGTTTGATCCATAGTGTCCTGTTGACTCAAGACCTATTCTTATTTCTTTTGACTGATCTAAAGATTTTAAGACCTCAAGAAATAAATCGAAACCTAAACGATTGTTATCAAAGCTGAATGCTTTGATTTGAATACCTGCTTCAGTAGCTATGAAGCAGTCGTGTTTGTACTTAGAGATATCAATTCCGATTAAGTACATAAAAACACCTCCAATATAAGTTTTAGCACTGGGTAAGTCACAGATTTCTTATTTATGTAGTCTTGTGATGAAGCGTCAAGCGCTAACTTACTGATTGACATTAAAAATAAGAACTGTGGTAAGAGTCTCCTCCAATAGTCAAAGCTATATATAAATGACACAAATCCACAGTGCTTAATTTAATTATAACAATAGAAAGAAAGGAAGTTATACTCTAACTATTATTACAGTTTTGAGTATACAAGTATATGTATGAAGAAAGTAGCGTTTGTTTGTATACACAATAGTTGTAGAAGTATTATGGCTGAAGGTTGGGCTAAACATTTAGGTGAGGGTGTTATTGAAGCATATTCTGCAGGCACTGAAAAGTATGATGCTCCAAAACCTATGGCATTAGAAGTCATGACGGATGCAGGTGTTGATATGAGTCATGCGAAAAGTAAATTACTAGATGTCCTTCCAGATGATTTAGATATCTTAATCACGATGGGCTGTGGGGTCGAATGTCCTTTTGTGCCATGTAATCATAGAGAAGATTGGGGATTAGATGATCCAAGCGGTGGTCCAAAAAGTGGATTTGAAGAGACTCGTGAGTTGGTTAGAAAAAAAGTTGTTGAACTGATTGAACGTATTGAAAAAGGCGAATTATAGTCATGAAACAGATGAGCTTCTTTGAAAAATACTTAACATTGTTTGTATTACTATGTATGAGTATTGGACTTTTGATTGGGAATTTTTTAGGATTTATACCAGAGTTTTTAAATCAATTTGAAGTTTACAATGTTAATATACCTATTGGTATTCTTATTTGGATTATGATCTATCCAATGATGTTAAAAATAGATTTCACTTCTATCAAAAATGTTGGAAAAAATCCAAAAGGTTTATATCTTACTTGGTTTGTTAATTGGCTTATAAAACCATTTACCATGTTTTTAATTGCTAGCTTGTTTTTCTTTGTTTTATTTAAAAATCTAATACCTAATGAGTTAGCAAATGATTATTTGGCAGGTGCTGTTTTACTAGGTGCTGCACCATGTACAGCTATGGTTTTTGTCTGGAGTAGTTTAACTAGAGGTAATCCTGCATATACCCTTGTTCAAGTAGCAACCAATGATTTAATCATATTGTTACTATTTGTACCTATTGTAGGTTTGCTATTAGGTATTGGTGGTATAACTGTACCATGGGGTACACTATTTTTATCAGTTTTAATCTTTGTAGTGATTCCGCTTCTAGCAGCTTCGCTTACAAGATATTATATAATCAAAAATAAGGGTGAAGAATTTTTAAAAGAAATAGTTATTCCAAAATTTTCGAAAACAACCATTATGGGTTTATTAGTGACTTTAATTCTTATCTTTTCACTCCAAAGTGATCTCATCATTGATAATCCAACACATATTTTACTCATTAGTATTCCACTTGTTATTCAAACGTTTTTCATATTTTTTATTGCTTATTATGGCGCAAAATTGATTAAACTACCACATGATGTTGCTGCTCCTGCAGGTATGATTGGTGCGAGCAATTTCTTTGAGTTAGCAGTTGCTGTAGCAATCGCATTATTCCCCCTTAATCCAGGTGTAGCTCTTGTGACAATCGTTGGTGTATTAGTAGAAGTTCCTGTGATGTTGATATTAGTTAAAATCGCGAACAAAACTAAAATGATGTTTGACTAGAACAAAACAATCTGTAAAGATTTAGAATATTTCAATTGACTTTATGTTGACATTTTTTATTAAAAAGATATAATGGAAGCGTATAAAAACTTAGGGGGCATAGAAATGATAGCTAAGAAATATTTAAATACAACTTCAATATTTTTTACTATTTTATATAGTTTATTCATTTATATGATTATACAAGGTGTATTTATAATTAGGGGCAGCGTTTGTACAAACACATTATACGATGATACATTCTTTATGGTTTTGAGAAGTGCGTTTTATGTGGTTGCGCTAATGATACCTTTAGCGACAATATTAAAATTTTTTAAGGATATGAGTAAGACAAATTTGATCAAGCTGATCATGAGTATCATACCAATCATTACCGCTTTGTTATACATCATCTACGCTTGTATGTAAAAAAATAGTTTATATGTTGACAAAGAAAAAAAATTCATTATAATAAAGAGTAAATTCTATGATAAAGAAGAGTAACTTAGGTAAACATATTTAGCGAGTCCATGGTAGTGAAAGATGGATATATTCAATAACTAAGTGAATGGCCTTTTGAGAAGCAGGGTGAAATAAGTAGCCTGAGCCGGTTGGTTTCCGTTAGCAAACTAAAAATATAAAAGTCTTAAATGATGGAGTATTTTGTTAAAGGAGAAACATAGTTTCTTGAATTTGGGTGGTACCACGAGCATCTCGTCCCGATGGATGATGCTCTTTTTTTATACCCAAAAAACAAATACTTTTTCCTAAAAAGACGAGAAAGGAAAAAGAAATGGAGTTTGGAAAATTTGGTGGACAATATGTCCCAGGACCTATTCTTAAAGCGGTTAAAGAAGTAGAAGAGGCTTATAACAAGTATAAGCATGATGAGGATTTTTTAAATGAATTTAAATTTTATTTAAGAACGTATGCAAATAGACCTTCTTTATTGTATTATGCAAAAAATATGACAGAAGATCTTGGTGGCGCAAAAATTTATTTCAAAAGAGAAGATTTAAATCACACAGGTGCACATAAAATCAATAACGTGATTGGTCAAGCACTCCTTGCAAAACGCATGGGTAAAAAGAAATTGATTGCGGAAACTGGGGCTGGACAACATGGCGTTGCGACTGCAACTGCGGCAGCATTATTTGGTATGGAATGTGAGATTCACATGGGATATGTCGATATGATTAAGCAGTCTTTAAATGTCTATCGTATGGAGCTATTAGGAGCTAAAGTTGTTGCAGTTCATGATGGTTTAAAGACTTTAAAAGAGGCAGTAGATAGTGCTTTAATTACATGGAGTAGTGAACTAGAAGATACTTTTTACTTAATTGGTTCAGCAGTAGGTCCACATCCATATCCAATGATGGTAAGAGATTTCCAAAAAGTGATTGGCGAAGAGATTAAGGTACAACTAAATGAAGTCGAACAAAGACTTCCTGATTATGTCATTGCTTGCGCAGGTGGTGGAAGTAATGCTATTGGAGCATTCTACGATTTTATAGATAATAAAGAAGTTAATCTTATTGGTGTAGAAGCAGCTGGAAAAGGTATTGATACGAAAGAACATGCTGCAACCATGACACTAGGAAAAGAAGCTGTGATTCATGGTATGAGAACACTTGTGTTAACTGAAGATGATGGTGAAATTTCTCCAGTTTATTCGATCTCTGCAGGTTTAGATTATCCAGGTATTGGACCTGAGCATGCATATTTAAAAGATATCGGAAGAGTTAATTATGTAAGTGCAACAGACGAAGAAGCTGTGTCTGCATTTGAATATTTATCAAAAGTAGAAGGTATCATACCAGCGATTGAAAGTTCACATGCTGTCGTAGAAGCAATAAGACTTGCACCAAAACTTCCTAAAGATAAGATTATTGTTGTCAACTTATCCGGTCGTGGAGATAAAGATGTTAAGCAAGTTGCTAAATTTAGAAATTATGAATTAATCGATTAGAAATGATTGATAATAAAAGAAGATATTGGCTTAATATCTTCTTTTTTTGTTTTAGTGTGACATTTTCATTTTGCACTAATTATGCTATACTTAATATAGACAAAACGATGTTTAGAAAAGAGGTTCATATGGAACAAAATAATTATAGAATTGCACTTTTAATTGATTCTGAAAATATTTCAGCTAAATATATTAAACCAATCATGCATGAGATCGCAAAATATGGGAGAATTGTCATTGCAAGGTTTTATGGAGATATATGGAATTTACCAAAAGAATGGCACCAAACAGCTTTAAACTATGCGATTAAACCGATGCATCAGTATAATGTTGCATCTGGAAAGAATGCTGCAGATATGGCGATGGCAATTGATGCTTTAGAGATGATGTATCAAGAAAAAGTTAATACGTTCTTTTTGATTACAAGCGATAGTGATTTCACACCACTTGCGATGAAACTTAGAGAAGGTGGTATGACCGTTATTGGTGTTGGTAATGAAAAGAAAGTTACAGAGGCTTTCAAGTCAGCATGTAATGAGTTTAAGTATTTTGAGTATTTAGAAGATGAAGATGGAACTGCTTCAACTACAATGAATAATGACGATGATGACATTGAAAAAATCATAAAAGATATCATCATAGATAATGGCAATAAGATGCCATTAAGTAATTTAGGCAATATGTTAAGAAATAGAAGTTCTGATTTTGATGTAAGAAAATACGGAGTTAAGAATTTATCCAGCTTAGTCAATACATTTTCTGGACTAAGAACGATTCAAAATGATATGATTGTAGAGTTTAAATCAGGGTTGAATTTTGATGAAATCGCTAAGAAAGTTATCGACATAGTCAGTGAACAGAAAACAAATAAGATGTTGTTGTCACAATTAAAGCAAGAACTAGAAGAAATCTTCTTAGGCTTCAATTATAAAGAATTTGGGTTCTCACAATTCGGTAAGTTTATCGCGAGTATAAAATCAGTTAGCGTAAGTAACAATTGGGTTAAATTGGTGAAGACAAATGGATCTAAGAGAAATAAATAACAAGAAGAAAAGGTTAGAAGGCTTCATGATTTTTGGGGGAGCAATTACAGGTATATCATTTATCAGTTTTATTGCAAATCCAGTTTTTATGATTGGATTTATTGCTGGTGGTCTCATCATGGCAATTACGGGATCACAGTTTAAAAAACTATCTACTGATTTCAAAGCCATACATGTTAAAAAAATCATTGAGGATGAGATTAAAGGCATTGATTATGATCCAAAAAAAGGCTTTGAAAAAGAAGTGGTATATGGATCGAAAATACTGAAAAAAGAAGATAGATATTATAGTGAAGATTATTTATCAGGCGTTATGAAGGATAAAAAATTTGCTTGCGCTGATGTAAAACTTCAAGATGTTAGAAGTAATGGTAAATCTACAACGGTTGTTACAGTTTTTCAAGGCAGATTTTTCATGATTGATTTTGAGAAAAAATTTGAAAACGATGTCTATATCATGCCGAATCTATCTATAGGGTTTAATTGGTTTTCTGAATTACAGAGAGTTGATTTAGAATCGATTGCTTTTAATAAACTTTATGATGTGTTTTCAGTTGATAAACATTCTGCATTTTACTTATTAAAACCAGCGTTTATGGAAAAACTTATTGAGTTTAGAAGTGTTGCGAAAAGAGTCATGTTTGGATTTAAAGATAATCAAGTTTATATCGCTTTAGACACAAGAATTGATTCTTTTGATTTGAGGATGTTTAGAGAAATTGATCAAACATTTTTTGAAGAAATAAAAAAAGAAATTAAGCTCATTGAAGAACTAATTGATTTAATTCCTGCATAAAAAAAGCCGAATCAAGCGATTCGGCTTTATCTTTACTTACGGTTTTTAACTAACTTAATACTTTCGATAATTAATATGGGTAGAATTACTAATCCAATAATAATAAACCAGTAGTTAAAAGGTAGTGCTGTTATACCAAAAACATCTCTTGTAAATGGTATGAATACAACCAGTAGTTGTAAAGTAATACTTGCTGCTAAAGCATAGAAAATAAACTTATTTCTCTTAAGTTTAAAGATTGAATAGAGTTCACTTCTTACATTGAATGCATGAGCTAATTGGGATAATGCAAGAACGATAAACGTCATTGTTTGCGCAGTAATCATTTTTACTTCTCTAATTGCTGAAGGCTCTAAGAACCATCCGATGATATATGCTGCAAATGAAATTAATCCTAGCATTAAACCTTGAAGTCCAATTTTCATACCTAATCCATCAGCAAATATCGATTTTTGTGTATCTCTTGGCTGTTGATCCATGATATTCTCTTCTTTAGGTTCTAAACCTAATGCAATAGCCATGAGTGAATCAGTTACAAGATTTACCCATAGGATTTGAACAGCGGTAAGTGTAGTAACGCGACCGCTAAAGATTAATATGCCGATAGTTGTTCCTAAGAAAATTGTAACAATTTCACCGATATTACAGCTGAGTAAAAAGTGGATTGCTTTTTTTATGTTTGCAAAAATGGTTCTACCTTCGCTTACTGCATTGACAATCGTTGCAAAATTATCATCGGTTAAGACCATATCAGCTGCACCTTTTGCAACTTCTGTACCTGTGATACCCATTGATATACCAATATCAGCTTTTTTAATAGAAGGAGCATCATTGACTCCATCACCAGTCATTGCAACAACTTTATTTGCTCTTTTCCAGGCATCAACAATACGAACTTTGTTTTCTGGACTTACACGAGCGTATACTCTTATGTTTTCTAGTTTTTCAAAAAATTCATCATCACTCATTTGATCAAGTTCTTTACCCGTGATTGCAAGTTCATGATCAGATAGAATATTTAGATCACGAGCGATCGCAACTGCAGTATTGATATGATCACCGGTAATCATAATCGTTTTAATACCAGCTCTATTACATAATTCGATAGCGTCTTTTGCTTCAGGTCTTGCAGGATCAATCATGCCAACTAAACCAAGGAGCGTTAAGTCAGTTTCTAGATCATCAGTTGTTAAGTTTTTTAATGTTAATGACTTATCTATTTTCTTAAATGCAACAGCTAATACGCGTAAAGCATTGTTTGACATATCCTGATTTGCTTTTTCATAGGGCTTAATATCAAATTTTTCTTGGTTATAAACAGAAGAAGAACGACTAAAGATGACATCAGGTGCCCCTTTAACAACTGCGTATCTTCCATCTTTAAAATCATGAACAGTTGTCATCATTTTTCGATCTGAGTCAAATGGAAGTTCGTATATTCTTTCATTATCATCAATCATATCCATTGGCTTTTTATTTAATGTAAGTGCAAGATCGATGAATGCTATTTCAGTTGGATCCCCTATTTTTACATATTGATTGTCTTGAATAGAGACTTTCGTGTCATTACATAAGGCACCAAATAATGTTAATTTATCTAAGGCTTCATTAGTTTTGGTTTTCTCATTGATATCTACTAATTTATTTTCAACAAAAACTTTTGTAACAGTCATTAAATTTTGTGTTAATGTACCAGTTTTATCTGAACATATGATACTCGTAGATCCTAAAGTTTCTACAGCAGGAAGAGTTCTAATAATTGCATTCTTTTTAACAAGATTTTGCATGCCTAAAGCTAATACAATCGTAATAATTGCAGGTAATCCTTCAGGAATTGCAGCTACAGCTAACGCAACAGAAGTAAGTAATGCTTCTTTCCAATCTTCAAATGAAGCACTTCCGTCAATGGTATAAGCTTCAATAATTGTAATTGCGAAGATGATGAATGTAATACCTAGGGCAAGTAAAGCTAAGGTCTTACCAAGTTTTGCCATACTTTTTTGAAGCGGCGTGGTTTCTGACATTGTTTCACTAAGCATTGTCGCTATTTTCCCTAATTCAGTTTGCATACCAGTGTGTATAACAACTGCCTTACCTCGTCCATAAGTGACTACAGTCCCCATGAATCCTAAATTGGTACGATCACCTAATGCAACTTCATCTTCATTAATTATTTCTACTGTTTTTTCAACAGGAATGGCTTCACCAGTTAATGGAGACTCGTCAGTTTTTAAGTTAATGGATTCTATGATTCTAACATCAGCAGGGACATAATCTCCTGCATCTAAAATAACAATATCACCAACAGTTAGAAATTTAACATCGATTAATTTTTCTTGACCATCTCTTAAAACTTTTGCTTGTGGCGAAGACATAGCTTTGATTGATTCCAGTGCTTTTTCAGCTTTTGCTTCTTGAAATAAACCGAGTAAAGCATTTAATAAAACAATCATTAAGATTAAGATACCTTCTGAAGGCTCATCTGTAACAAATGATAAGATTGATGCAGCAATAAGCACATAAATCATAAAGTCATTGATTTGATCGAAAAATCTTAAAATCAGTGGTCTTTTTTTAGATTCTTCCAACTCATTTCTACCATATTTTTCTAATCGCTTTTTGGCTTCATCTTCAGTTAAGCCATTTTCTATGTGAGTATTTAGATTTTTTATAGTATCTTCATAAGATAATTGATAACTTTGTTTGTCCATAAGATTCTCCTTTGGTGTCATTTATCTTATATTTTATCATATTATGGGTCATCTTTCATGTTTATTGGGGATTATCTTAAACTATGAAAGAAATAATCACAAAATAGTATTCTTATTTAAAACATCATCTTGTATAATGAGTTTGAGGAGTGATACTATGGCATTTATGGAAATTCAAATGAAATCAAACATGTTAGATATGAATACTACTGTTGCAGTTATCTATCCAGAGCATATTGAGAAGCAAAAAAAGTTAAGGTCTTATATCTATTACATGGATACACAGGACATTATATGGACTGGATGAGACAAACTGCAATTGAGAGGTATGCAAATATGTATAGTATTTGTGTTGTGATGCCTTCGGTTCATAATAGTTATTATACAAATAATATATACAACATTAAATATTTTGATTATGTTGCTAAAGAATTACCTCAAATCATTGAACATATGTTTCTTGTATCTAAAAAGAAAGAAGATCGATATGTTGCTGGATTATCCATGGGTGGGTATGGGGCATTAAAAATCGGATTAACCTATCCAAACAAATATGAAAAAATAGCAAGCCTTTCGGGTGCTATCGATGTGGATAGATTGTATGAACTCAATAAGCATTTACCAAAAAGCAAACAGTTTATCAGTGCATTTAGAAAAATGCCTGTCAAAGGCACAAAGAATGACATTTTTTATTTGTTAGAAAAAGCATATAATAAAGGGCACATACCGGGCCTATTTATTGCTTGTGGAACAGATGACTTTCTTTATCCAGATCACATCAATCTATTGAAAAATTTAAATGAAAAAAACATCCCATATATTCATCAAGAATCACCAGGTGGTCATGAATGGAGATTATGGGATATGTATATTAAAGATGTTTTAAAATGGATGTTTGAATAAATTTTTATTTTAATAACCAAAGCGCAAATGTTTCAAACATTTTTCGCCATGCAAGTTCATTATGAATATCATCAGTTTCAATGTAGAAGATATCTTCTACATTTTTTTCTTCTAAATGAGTTTTTAAATGTCTACTGTTATTTAAATATATTTTATTGAAGTTTTTATTTGATGGGTCAGATGACTCGTTCTTGCCGATGGATATAAAAAACCTTTGATCTGGTTTAATGTCAGCTACATCAATATATTTCAAAAAATCATCTTCATTAAACCAAGATGCTAATGAAAAAACACCAACATTTTTAAATATATCAGGATGTTTTGCGGCAATATATGTAGAAATATAAGCGCCCATAGAACTTCCGGCAATTGAAGTATGTTCATAATTAGGTAGCGTTCTAAAATTTTTATCGATATAAGGTTTAACTTTCTTAACTACAAAATCAGCATAGACATCACCGAGACCGCCGATCTGAATCTTAAACATTTTTTTAACCATGTCTTTTCCAACCCAAGGGGAATACTCAAAAAACCGTAAATCAGAATTGTCAATGCCAACAACAATTACATCTCTTTTAATTTTATTATCAGTTTTTAACTGTGATAAAGTTTCATATACTCTCCACGATGACTGATTGTAAGCAGTACGATCTTCAAATAGGTTTTGTCCGTCATGCATATAAATCACAGGATATGCTTGATCACTTTTTGCATAATCATCCGGAACTAAAACTCTGATCGTACGTTTTTTTTGGGTTGTCGGTATCATGAGTTGTTTTTTTATGATGTTCACAAAATCATCTCCTTTTGTTTATTTTATCATGATTTTTAGCTCTTTAGAGGCTAAACATCGAAAATTGTATGTTAAAATAAAAGTATGGTAACGGAGGTGCTTTATGAAGGAATTTACCTTTTTAAAAACAAATAAGAAAACACCAAGGTTAGGATTTGGTGCATGGCAATTAGGCAATACTGAATTTTGGGGTTATATGGCTTATGATGATGGAGTAGGACTTGTCAAAAAAGCTATAAACTCAGGTATTCGCTTTTTTGATACAGCCCCTGGATATGCAGCAGGCATGAGTGAAACAATTATCGGTGATGCAATATCTGGTAAAGAAGATCAAATCATTGTTAATACAAAGCTTGGGCATATGGCTGATGGAAGTACTGATTTTAGTGTTTCATCACTAGAAGAGCAAATTTATGAATCTTTAGAAAGACTAAAGGTTAAATCACTAGATAGCGTTTTATTACATAATCCAGATATGAGCATATTAAAACACGAAACAGATCATTTTGAAGAGTTAGATCGTCTTAAAGAAGAAGGTTTAATTAAGGCCTATGGCGTAAGTATTGATACTTATGAAGAGTTAGAAGCTGTGATCGAACATTTAAATGTTGATGTAGTAGAGATACTATTTAATATCTTTTTTCAAGAAGCGAGACCATTGTTCAAAAAAGCTAAAGAAAAAGGAATAACGCTTATTACAAAAGTTCCACTTGATTCAGGTTGGTTAACTGGCAAATATAATGAAAATTCCGAGTTTGAAGGCATCCGTTCGAGATGGGATATTGAAACGATTGAAAGAAGAGCTAAACTCGTTCAAGAAATCAAAAATATCACTAAAGATGACAATGTTACGAAATATGCGATTGCATTTATCATGAGCTTTGATGAAATTGATTTAGTGATTCCTGGTATTAAAAATATCGAACATTTAGAAAATCACATTGAATATCAATCATATAAGCTACCAGAAAAATTTAAACAAGCTTTTATAGATTTATACGACAACCACATTAAGAACGATCCACTTCCATGGTAATGATAAAGAGTCTTTCAAGTTTCTTGATTGACTCTTCATATTTTTAAAGAAAGGTATATAAACAAGGTGAATGACATATTATGGGAACTATAATTAATGCAGCTGCAATTATACTAGCGACCTTTCTAGGCATCATTTTTAAAAAGGGATTATCTGAAAAAATACAAAAAGCAATTATGTTCACGTTAGGATTAGGCTTGATTGCATTATCTATTGGGTGGTTTGTCAAAGATTTTATAGTCTTTGATGGAACGTCTTTTTCAACACGAATGGATTTGCTCATCATATTATCTTTAGTGATTGGTGTGATCATAGGTGAGTGGATTGATATCGATCAAAGACTTACTGATCTGGCATACAAAGTCGAAAAAAAATACAAGCTACCACCGCTTGCTAAAGGTTTCATTACAGCAACCTTAATCTTTTGTGTGGGCGCTATGGCAATTACAGGCGCAATTCAAGATGGATTAGGTCTAGGCATGACAACACTACTAATTAAATCAACATTAGACTTTATTACCGCAATGGTATTGGCTTCTTTCTTAGGTATTGGGGTTGCCTTTTCAGCAATCAGTGTTCTTGTCTATCAAGGATCAATCACGCTTTTAGCAAGATATTTAAGCAGTTATGCAACACCAGATATAATCAGTGCATTATCTATGATTGGAAGTATTATATTGATTGCTATTGGATTTAACTTTATGGAAATTAAAAAAATAAAAGTAGCCAACTTGCTACCTGCATTACTTATTCCAATCATATATGAAATTATAATCAATATATTTTAGGAGGGTTTATGCCTATATGTAAGATCTGCGGATCAAAACAAATAAAAACATATAAACATCCAAGGTTTGATATGATTTTTCATGAGTGTGAATCTTGTGAAGTGATTTATAAAGATGAAACCAATAGAATAACACTTAAAGAAGAGAAGCATGTTTATGAACAACATGAAAACTCTATTGAAGACCAAGGATACGTGAACTTTCTTACAAATTTTGTAGATAGTGCATTGATTCCACACATAAAAAAAGGTCATTTGTTAGATTTTGGTAGTGGACCTGAACCTGTTTTAAAGGAAATTTTGAATAAAAGATATCATTTTGATGTGGATATATATGATTACTTTTATGCAAAGGATGAATCAGTATTTAATCATGTCTATGACGGCATCATTTCTTCTGAAGTTTTTGAACATCTATGGCAACCTAGACAGACACTAAATCAATTGAAAAGTGTTTTAAAAAAAGATGGTATACTAGCCATTATGACGCTTTTTCACCCGAAAGAAAAAGATGAATTTTTTGATTGGTTTTACATTAGAGACCCAAGCCATGTCACATTCTACACTCCAAAAACATTTGAAGTGATGGCAGATAAAGTTGGGTTTAAAGTCATTGAAACAAATAATTATAGATATATTACATTAAAAAACAGCTGACAAAATCAGCTGTTTTTACTTTCTCTAATCAGTGGCATACTCATACATCTTGGACCGCCACGACCTCTAGATAACTCACTAGATGGAATTTCGATGGTCTTAACGCCCTCTTCTTGTAAGAGTTTATTTGTGATTGCGTTTCTTTCATAAACAATCACAACACCAGGCGCTATTGCAAGTGCGTTGGCACCATCATTCCATTGTTCTCTATCTGATGCGATTTTATCATCTCCACCACATGGGATGACTGTAATTTTAGTTTTTAAATGATATGAGAATAGACGTTTTATTGAGTAATTTTTAGGGATGATTCTAAGTGTTTTTGGACGACTTCCTCTATAGATTTCATATACATTTAAGTTGCCTAAAAAATCATGATGAATCAAGAACTTATCCTTGTCAACTTGAGTTAAAACTGTATCTAAATGCATGAAACTTCTTTTTTTAGGTAAGTCAATTGCTAAAACAACTTCTGCATCAGTTTTTGCGAAAATGTGTTTCGCAAAATTTTCTACGCCATCTGGTTCTGATCTTTCAGATATACCTACCGCAATCACTTGATCACTTAGAACTAAAATGTCTCCACCTTCAATCGAATAATCTTCAGATCTATCGTAAACTTTAGGTGTATCTTTATAGATTGGATGATATTTGAAAATATATTCACCATATATGGTTTCTCGTGCTCTTGTGTTCTTATACATCTTATTAAGTGAGACATGGTCATAGACAAATGCAAATGGATCCCTTGTAAAATAAAGATTCGGCATTGGATCTGTGATAAATGGATAATCTCTAATGTAGTCTTTCAAAGTTTGCTTTCTGTAAGTCTGAAAATCGGTTTTGACAATACCTGACATCGTTGTTAAAATCATTTCTTTTGTTGGCATGTTGCTCAAGTAATCATAAACTTTTTGTTTTGATTTATGATGATTAAGATTCGATTCTTTTAAAAATTGGTCGATAAATTGTTTTTTAATAGCTGGTGTGTAAAGACTTTCTTCAACTAAATCAGCTAAATAAACAACTTCCACGCCATTTTCTTTCAAAACTTTAGCTAAATAATCATGCTCCTCTTGAGCTTTAATAAGCCAAGGGATATCATCAAATAACAACTCATTTAACCACTTTGGTGTTAAGTTCTCTAGTTCCCTGCCAGGACGATGTAAAAGTACTTTTTTTAGGGGTGCGACTTCAGAATAAACACTAATTTTTTTCATGTTAACCTCCGTATTCAAAATTATTATAACATAAAAATTTCATCTCAAAATGATATCATGTATAATAAAGGAAAACAATAGATAGATGTGGTGATTAAAATGAGAAAATTGGCATTAGTAACAGGTGCAACTTCGGGTATAGGCAAAAGTTTAGTTTTAACACTTTTAAAGGCTAATATTGACGTGATAGGGTTAGGTCGAAGTGATGAGAAAATTGAACAGTTAAAAAAAGAAGTAAATCATTTAGATAACAAGAGTGAACTTATGATTGTTAAAGGTGATTTAAGCAATCATGAAGGCATTATAAATATCTCAAATCAGGTCATACATCTTTTGGAAGAAAAAAACATAAGACTTGATTATATGTGCCATGTTGCAGGAAGAGTTACTTCAGGATATCATATCAGTAAAGACAATCACGAGTTAACCTTTCAAGTAAATCATTTGGCTGTTGTAGATTTAACTTACCAATTACTTGATTATATGAATCAAAATACAAAATCAAGAATACTTGTGGTTAGTTCACAGTCACATTATAGAGCTAACATTAATTTTAATAATCTAGAGACCAAAACACTTTATTCAATTTTAAGGTCATATAAAAGATCTAAACTATATAATGTATTATTTGTAAAAGGATTTGCTAGTAAGTATAAAGATATACCAATATATGCCATTGATCCAGGTTTAGTGAAAACTGATATTGGAACTAAAAACACATCGAAATTAGCTAGTTTCATATGGACATGGCGAGCAAAAAAAGGTATTGATCCTGAAGTTGCCGCTAGACATATGTTAAATGTTATAACAGAACCCAACTTTGATAATCAATCCGGAAGTTACGTCAGACATGGTGTGATTGTAACATCAAATCCAATCACATATAAAGAAGAAGTGATTGAGAGATTGTGGAATGAGACATTACATATGCTTGAAATCAAAGATTTTTTTGCAGATAATTTATAATTACAAGTGCAACACTAAATAAAAATCAAAAAAGTTCATAGATTCCTTTATAATGTAAGTGACCAAACAAACACAAAAGGAGAAACTATGAACTACATACATCTTACCATAGAAGAAAGAACATGTATATATCAGTTATGGTTATCAGGCGTGAGTATTAGACAGATTAGTAAAGCAGTAAAGAGGAGTCCTAGTACGATATCTAGAGAGTTAAAGAGAAATTCATGTGGATATCGTTACAAATACTTACCTCATGTCGCACAAAAAAAATACAACAAACGTCGAATCAATAGCCATAGAAAGGTAAAAATATCACCAATCATCAAAGAGTATATTGAAAGCAAATTGAATCAACAATGGTCTCCAGAACAAATAGCTATGAGAGATAAAGGACAACCTGAAAAAATCCCCTGTTTTTCAACTATTTATAGATGGATCCATAAGAAATATCTTATCAAAGGAAATATGACAAAATTAAGACGTAAAGGCAAGTTTAAACGACCTGCAGAAACAAGAGG
>SWCC01004733.1_pt1 | contig 22427 bp, 19 predicted proteins | sample 4692971 | NCBI WGS metagenome assembly SWCC01 (sample SAMN10267277, study PRJNA491770) | bioreactor metagenome | isolation source: DHS bioreactor inoculated with subseafloor sediment | place: Japan: off Shimokita Peninsula | collected 2006-08 | reverse complement strand
TTGAGGATAAAGTATTAACAGACAGAGAAAATATCAAAGCAATATTAACTGACATCATTTCTTGTTTAGAATATGACATGAGAGATGGTTTAAAGCAAAGCAATAAAGAAAGGAACATAAAGGATCAAATTAATAGAGTGAGTGCATTTTATGATTTTATCTTTTCATTGGGATATCTGGAACCTAACTATGAGTTGAAACTTGATAACAAAGTTTTAAATGAATTATCTCCCGGGGAAAAAGGAGCATTATTACTTGTATTCTATCTGATGATAGATAAAGAGGATATTCCGTTGATTATTGATCAGCCAGAGGATAATCTAGACAATCAGAGTGTTTATAATATTCTAACTCATTTTATTAGAGCAGCTAAAAAAAAGAGACAAATAATTATTGTAACACATAATCCAAACCTTGCAGTAGGGGCTGATGCTGAACAGATTATATATGTTAATCTCGACAAAAAAAATAAACATAAATTTATGTACGAAACAGGGTCTATTGAAAATCACTTAATAAATAAGCATATTGTGGATATTCTAGAAGGAACAATGCCAGCGTTTGATATAAGAAGATTAAGGTATTGCAGAAAATAGGAAAAAGGGATATTACCCCAGACCTTGACATCTTGACATTTGGAAAAATTTGGTCTGATGTTGAATTTCTTGGAAGGTCCAAAATTTGGTAGAATACCCAGGATGAGAAATGCTACGAATTTTATAAATAATACGATGCCATGCCTACATTAAACTGGATTGGGAAAGGCGCGGTTGAGAAACACCATTTGGAAATTCCATACCGGTTGTTGGAGTATGATAATACGTTGTCTGTCGGGGATAAGGATAGTGGTAACTTATTAGTTCAAGGTGATAACCTTCACGCACTCAAAGCGCTTTTGCCGTATTATGCCGGAAAAGTAAAATGTATTTATATAGACCCGCCGTATAATACGGGAAACGAAAAATGGCAATATAACGACAATGTGAATGCGCCTGAAATTAAAGCATGGTTAAATAAAGTTGTTGGTCAGGAGGGCGAAGATCTTTCCCGGCACGATAAATGGTTATGTATGATGTATCCGCGACTTAATTTATTAAGAAAACTTTTGAGGGAAGATGGCGCTATTTTCATTTCCATTGATGATAATGAACAAGGTAATTTGAGGCTTTTGCTGGATGAAGTCTTCGGAAGGCAAAATTTTATTGCAAATATTATATGGGAAAAGAAGTACTCACCCCAAAACGACGCAAAATGGCTTTCAGACAGTCATGATCATATTTTATTATATGCAAAAAACAAAAACACATGGCGACCGAACCTTTTGCCACGATCAGAAGCCATGGATAAACGCTATAAAAATCCAGACAATGATCCACGTGGACGATGGAAACCTAGTGATTTGTCTGTAAAAACCTACTCAGCAGCAACAGATTATCCAATAACAACACCTAGTGGGAGAATAACAAATCCGCCAAAAGGATACTGTTGGCGTGTGTCTAAAGAAAATTTTGAAGAAAGAGTAAAAGACAACAGAATTTGGTTTGGCAAAAATGGAGATAATATTCCATCAATAAAAAGGTTTTTATCAGAAGTACAACAAGGAGCTGTCTCTAAAACAATTTGGTTTAGAAGTGAGGTCGGAGATAATCAAGAAGCTAAACAAATCCTAAAAAATCTTTTTCCTGAAAAACATATCGACCTTTTTAATACACCAAAACCCGTTCGACTCATTACAAGAATCTTACAACTTGCTTCCGACAAAGATTCAATCGTTTTAGATTCTTTTGCGGGAAGTGGCACGACGGGGCAAGCTGTAATGCAACAAAATAAGGAGGATGGCGGTAGACGCAAATTTATTCTTGTGGAGCTTGAAAAAGATATTGTAAAAAACGTAACGGCAGAAAGATTAAAAAGAGTAATTAACGGATATGACGCAAAAAAGCCAAACGGCACAAGCAAGCAGGTGGAGGGTTTGGGCGGGGGCTCCAGGTATTGTAAGCTCGGTAAACCGCTCTTTGATAAATACGGGAATATCGGTGAAGGGGTCAAATTCAGGGATTTAGCATTTCATGTTTTCTTTTCAGAAACCGGCGCGCCGCTGAAAGAAAAAGCGAAACTTAATACTCCGTTGATCGGTCAATATAAGGGTGTTGCATATTATTTGCTGTTTAATGGTATTCTGGGCGACAAATCAATAAACGGCGGCAATGTTTTAACAAGTAAGACGCTCAAAGTTTTACCAAAGCATAAGGGCAATAAAATAATTTTTGGTATTGCGAACCGGTTGGGCGACGCAAGGCTTAAAAGGGAGAATATCGTGTTTAAACAAATACCGATAGAGATTAAGACGAGTTAATTATGTTAAAGAAATATCAAAAAACATCTCTTGAAAAAATAACTTCTTTTTTACAGCGCTGTGCGCTTGAAAAAGATGTTCATGCCGCTTATGCTGAATCTACAATGGAAAACTTCGGACAAGCGGCTGTTTATAATGAGGCCGGGTTCAATAATGTTCCTTACGTTTGCTTAAGACTGCCAACCGGGGGAGGTAAAACATTTCTTGCGGCTCATTCGGTGGCTGTCGCCTGTAAAGAATATTTGGCCCGTGATTTTTCTTTAGTTATCTGGCTTGTTCCGAGCAACGCAATTCTTGAGCAAACGTATAACTGCCTTATTGATACTGCTCATCCGTACAGAAGGGCGTTAAACGAATATTTCAGTGATAATGTTGAGATACTCAAGGTGGAAGATGCCCGTAATGTTCAGAAAGGCAGTTTGCAATCCAACACCACGATTGTAATATCAACTTTCGCGTCATGGCGGGTAGATAAGACCGACGTGCGCAAAGTGTATGGACAAAACGGTGATCTTTCTTCTCATTTTGAGAGGCTTAAAACTGAGCAGGTGGAAAAACTTGAAAAACTAAACGGTTCGAACATCCCTATTCATTCGCTTGCGAATGTTGTTTATTTGAACAAGCCCATATTCATAATTGATGAAGCTCACAACGCAAGAACGTCATTAACGTTTGAAGTGCTGAAAAGATTGAATCCCGCATGCGTTATTGAGTTCACCGCAACGCCGAAGACGAAAGGTCAGGACAGGAGCAACGTTTTGTATAGTGTGTCCGCCGCCGAGTTAAAAGATGCGGATATGATTAAAATGCCTATAGAATTGGTGACTAAACCTGACTGGCAGGCGGTAATATCCGACGCTGTTAAGCAACAAAATAATTTAGAGAAATCAGCAAAAGAAGAGGAAGCCTTAACGGGCGAATATATCCGGCCAATTGTTCTTTTTCAAGCTCAGCATGATAGTAAAAAGGAAAGCACAATTAGCGTGGATGAAGTTAAAAAATATCTTCTCAACACGCTTTCTATTCCTGAAGAACAGGTGGCGGTTGCCACCGGCGCGGAAAGAGGAATTGAAAACAAGGATTTGTTGTCTGTTACCGAGCCGATACGATACATAATTACAAAACAAGCTCTTAAGGAGGGCTGGGATTGTCCTTTCGCCTATGTTTTTTGTTCTGTCGCAAAAGTGAGTTCCAGTAAAGATGTTGAGCAATTGCTGGGGCGTGTTCTCCGTATGCCGAGTGTCCTGAAAAAACAGAAAGATGAATTAAACCGCGCGTATGCGTTTGTGTCGTCGGATAATTTTTATAACACGGCAAAGAATTTACAGGATTCGCTGGTTCTCTCTGGTTTTACCTCCGCTGAAGCATCCGATTTAATAGAAATAGCGCCGCCCCAATTATCTTTGGGGGAGCTTTTTGAAAATGTGAAAATTGAACTGTCGTTAGTACCTGATTTTTCATTATTGGATGAGAAGATTAAGAATAAATTCAGAGTAGGCGCAGATAGCAAATCAATAATATTCAGAGAAAAAATAACGGAATCAGATAAAGATGCTATTAAGTCAAAGTTATCAACAGCGAAGGACAAAAAGGCAATAGAAGGCGCGTATCATGAAATTCAATTATTGAGCAGGGTCGCCGCTTCTCCGAAACATCAGGGAAAAATTCTATCTATCCCTCAGCTGTTAATTAATTTAGAAGGTGAATGCCGGGTTTTTGATGAGGAAGTTCTGCTGCCGAAAGATTGGAATCTGGCAGAGTGTGATAATAAACTTACGAGGCAAGAATTCCCAACAAGAGTTGATGCCGGCACAAAAGGATTAATTGATATTGATAGAAAGGGAAATACAGTTACATACAACACCGCGGTGATTCAGGAGGAATTAGCTTCTATTGTTACTTCAAGCTCAATGGATAAAACCGTGCTTATTCAATGGCTTGTCAAAGAATGTCGTCATCAATCAATTCCATATGCTCAAATAATCGTGTTTGTATCCAGGTTGATTGATAATCTTATTAAAACGCGCGGCTTAAATTCCGAACATCTGGTATTTATGCGTTTTAGATTAAAGGCGGTTATAAAACGTAAAATATTACAACACTATTGTGAAGCAAAGGAGAAAGGTTTTCAGGAACTCTTATTTGCGAAGCCGGATATTAAAAAAGAAATAAGCCACTTCTCGTTAGGAGAAAATTATATTTTTCCGGCTTCATACCCGGCCTACAGTTTTTACTCAGGGGCTTTCAATTTCTCTAAACATTATCATGAACAAGTCGCCGGTATGAATAATGAAGAAGCCGAATGCGCATTCAATATTGATGTTCATCCAAACGTTGAATGCTGGATAAGGAATTTGGAAAGACAGGAGTTTCATTCTTTCTGGCTGCAAACATCGACGGATAAATTTTATCCCGATTTTGTGGTGAAGTTACTGGATGGAACGATTGCAGTAATTGAATATAAAGGCGCTGACAGGTATGATAACCCGGATTCAAAAGAGAAAAGGCAGTTAGGCGAATTTTATGCCGGACTTAGCGCAAATAAATGCAGATTTAAAATGCTTAAGGGGAAAGACTGGGGAGCGCTTAAAGCTGCGTTAAGCAAAAAAAACAGTTAACGGAGAGGATTACCCCTGACCTTGACATTTTGACATTTGGGGCCCCAGAGGGGGGTACCTTAAAACGGCGTCGTCGGGAAAAAGGCAAATTGTGTCACGTGACACAATTTAAGGGTAAGAAAACAGGGCAGGAAAATGGCTACAAAATCAAAAATTGAATGGACGGAATCAATAAAAAAGGTGTCAGGTCTTGAAAGTTGTAAGAATGGAGATAGGCGGCATGCTTAGTATTTTAATCAGAGGGAGGGCGGATATATGAAAGCCGAAACGCATATAGCGATATTCAAAGGCAAAAAAGTGCGGAAAACAATCCACAATAAAGAATGGTGGTTTTCGGTTGTGGACGTATGCGAGGTGTTGACGGGCAGCTCTGATCCGGGCGCATATTGGCGTAAATTAAAGCAGAGGCTAAAAGAAGAAGGAAGTGAAGTCGTGACAATTTGTCACGGGTTGAAATTGAAGGCTCCTGACGGAAAAATGAGGGCAACTGATTGCGCCGATACAGAGGGGATATTCCGCATTGTTCAATCAATTCCGTCTCCTAAAGCTGAACCGTTTAAGCGATGGCTGGCAAAGAGGCAGGCGGCAGGTCAATAGAAACCGTCCCCATTGATTCGTTGAAAGGATAATGTAAAAATGAAACATTTAAGAAAAAATAAAAAGAGAAAGAAAAAGAAGCGCCGGCGTTTATCAGCTCCGGAAATAGTGAGAAACCGGGTAGTGAAATTAGGTCCGGGTGGAGAAAGGGTAATTGTTGGAAATCAAAACCAGGAGAAAATGTCGAAAATTTTGCTTGAGTTTGCGGAGCCGCTTTTAGAAGCTACGGATGACGGTTATAAAGCGATAAGTTTTGCCGTATTAGCGTGGAATACGGCTATTCTAACAAGAGGTATATGGAAAAGGTACTTTTATAGGAGGAGAATGATAAAAAAAGACAGCATGGGACTTGGTAAAATGGAAGCAATAGCATATAGAAAAATAATGAGTAGTTTTATAAAAAGGAAAGAGCGGCTTTTTCCAAAAAACAGAAGATGTATTATTGATTTTGAATTATCTTATACCGGAAATGACAGACGCTTATTTGTTATTTCAACACCGGATGAAGATCAATATAAAGCCCTTTCTTTGAAAGGAAAGCGGGCGCAAGATTGAAGAAGTGGTTTACAAATTATATGATTTAATGAAAGTTGAGATAAAAGTAATTAAGGGGGCGCGTTTATGATAACTAAAATAATTATTGAGAATTTTAAAAAACTTGGCAAAACCGAAATTGACTTAAGTTCATCCGTTGTTTTTGTCGGGCCAAACAACTCCGGCAAAACTTCCGCTTTGCAGGCAATTACATTATGGGGCATTGGATTAAGAAAATGGGCGGAAGTCAAAAAAACTTCTACGGCAAAAAAAAGGCCGGGTGTCGCTATTAACAGAAAAGATTTGCTTACTATTCCTATACCTTCCGCCAAACAATTGTGGAAGGACTTGGGAGTTCGTGAAGTGAAAAGAATTAACGGGAAACAGAATACCAAAAATATAAATATCACAATTAAGATGGAAGGTTTCGGCAAAGGTTTTAAATGGAGATTGGGTTTTGAGTTTGTTTTTGCCAATTCGGAATCATTTTACTGCAAGTTGCTAAATCCCGCAGATAAAAATTTACAGCAGGATATGGTCGCCGCGTTAAGCGAAAGAATCGGCCTGTTGCCGCCTATGTCCGGTCTGACTTCGGAAGAAGATAAAGTAGAAATGGGAACGATAAACAGCCGTATAGGAGAGGGTAAAACGGCGGATGTTTTGAGAAATTTATGCTGGTGTGTTTCAACAGGAGAACAGCAGAAGTGGGAAAAGTTAACTGCAATTATTAAACAATTATTTGCGATAGGTTTAAAAAAGCCCGCATTTGATAAAAGCACAGGGAAAATTGCCATGACTTATATTGAAAACGGCAAGGAATTTGATTTGTCAAACGGCGGACGGGGATTCCATCAGATATTACTTTTATTTTCATATATTTATTCGCATGAAAACACTGTGCTTCTAATTGATGAACCGGACGCGCATCTTGAGGTTCTGAGGCAAAAAGAGGTTTTTGATATTTTAACGAATGAAGTGAAAAAGGAGAATTCCCAGGTAATAATAGCGACGCATTCCATAGCTGTGCTGAATGAAGCGGCGGAAAAAAGCGATATCGTAGCATTTATAGGCAGGCCTCATATTCTGAACAATAAATCGCAACTAATAAAATCTCTTACCACTATTGGTTTTGATCAATATTTGCTTGCGGAACAGGAAGGTTGGATTTTGTATTTGGAGGGTTCAACGGATTTAGCTATTTTGCAATCATTCGCAAAAGTGTTAAATCATCCTGTTTTACCATACCTGGAGAAACCATTCGTTAAATATATTACTAATTTGCCTAAGGAGGCAAGAGAACATTTTTATGGTTTGCGCGAGGCGTTTAAGAAATTAAAAGGGGTATCGTTGTTTGATAAAATTCCGTGTGAATTAAAGCAAAATGATATGGTGGAAATGATGTGGGCAAGAAGAGAAATTGAAAATTATTTGCCTATCCCCGAAGTTATAGAGCGTTACGTGTCTCAACCCGCGGAAGATTTATTTTCTCAGCATGATGTTAAATTAATGAAAACAATCATAAAAGACGAAATTCCTCCTGCGGCGTTAAAAAGTAAAGCGCATTCATGGTGGATAACTACTAAAATGAGTGATGAATTCTTAGATAAAGTTTTCGGAAGATATTTTAAAGAAAGAAACATGCCTAATTTGTTGAGAAAAAGAGATTATAATATTTTAGCGTTTTTTGCGCATCCTGATGAATTAGATAGGGAAATTACAGAAAAATTGGATGGTATTTACAGAGTTGCGAAAAGCGTTGCAAAACGGAAGTAGTGAGAGAAAAGGGATAGCTACTTAAAAATGGCTACAAAATCAAAAATAGAATGGACGGAATCAACATGGAATTTTATTATGCATTTGCTTGACGGGCGCACATGGGATGAGATGCCGGAAATATATGATTAGGAGGGAAAGGAAAAATTATGGGGCATAAAATAGGGCGGAATGACTTGTGTTTCTGCGGTAGTGGAAAAAAGTATAAAAAATGCTGTTTTGGAAAAGAAGAATTTTCTGAAAAAGAGACTATGGAGGATATATTGCCTTCTTACGAAAGTATCGATTATAAAAATCCTGTGGTAAATGAAAATTTCTTCAAATCAAATATGTTACACGAATTTTCTGCTCAGCGATTTTTGTATAGTTGTTTAATAAAGCCGGAAATAGAAAATATTGCGTATAGAATGTCGAACACTGTATTAGACAGAGGCATTGCGGAAAAAATACATATTAGAGAAACTGAAGATATAGTGGAGCTTATTGATATTATGGATAGTAAACCTGATTCGCTGAACTATGTAATTTTACGAGATAAAATATTGGCTCAGAAGGACACGGCAATTCCTTTAATTTTAGAAGAATTCAAAAAGCCGAAAACAGACGCTTTTGTAGAATTGGGAATTAGAATTATATATTTGTCCGGGATAGAATGTTCAGAACAAATGATTGAAGTCATTACAAAATATAATAGAACGGCTTATTCCCTCTCTCTCTTTTGTGTGCTGCTGGGCTTTTATGACAACAATAAATCCGTAAAAGTATTGTGGGATTATTTCCATTATTTTAGGGAATATTTTCCAATAGAAATGTATAGTGACTGTCCTTTGCTGGGTTTGATCGAAATCAGAGAAAGGAAGAAAGAGGAGCGTGAGAAGAATGGGGCAATATTTTTCTAAGGACATAACCAGGATAGAGAAAATGCTACCGCAGGGATGCGCGATCCCGTGGATTGGTCCGGAGATTTTAAATAATGTTTACTATAACTATAAAATAAGCGCGGGATTGCGCCGCATGCTTTCGATAGGAGACAATATAAGATGAAAGAAAATTCGGAAATTGTGTTATATACCAGCCCGGGCGGGAGGATAAAAGTTGAGGTGTGTTTACAGGATGAAACCGTATGGCTCACTCAGGCAGCATTGGCGGAATTATATCAAACAAGTCCTCAGAATATTACTTTACATTTGAAAGCCGTATACGCTGAAGGAGAACTGGATAAAAAAGCAACTTGTAAGGAATACTTACAAGTTCAAAAAGAAGGGGCGAGGCAAATATCGCGAAAGCGAAAATTTTATAATCTTCCGGCTATTTTATCTGTTGGCTATCGTGTGCGTTCTCACCGCGGTACTCAATTCCGCAAGTGGGCTACTGAGTGTTTGAATGAGTATCTTGTCAAGGGATTCATTCTGGATGATGAGCGCTTAAAAGCGGGGGTGAATATCGGGTCTGATTATTTTGATGAGATACTGGAACGTATCCGGGATATTCGTTCCAGCGAAAAGCGTTTTTATCAAAAAATCCGGGATATTTATAAACTGGCTGTTGATTATGACCCTAATGCCGAAGAAACGCTGGAGTTTTTCAGTGTTGTGCAAAATAAACTGCATTTTGCAATTTCAGGAAAGACCGCTGCTGAACTTATTTCCGAACGGTCTGATGCGGCGAAACCCAATATGGGACTTACGTCATGGAAAGGGGTAAAAATCCGCAAAGGCGATGTGATAATTGCTAAAAATTATCTAAATAAAACTGAAATGAGTGAACTCAACCGGATTGTGACGATATATTTGGAATATGCTGAGGATCAGGCGAAACGCCATCGTCAAATATTTATGCGTGACTGGCGAAAAAAGTTAAATGCCTTTTTAAAATTTAATGAACGCACGATTTTATATAACTCAGGAAAAGTGAGTAAAAAAGTAGCTGACGAATTGGCAATTAAACGATATGGAATCTATCATAAACGGCGATTAACTACGGAAGCGCAGCAGGAAGCAATTGAAGATGACAATGAACTAAAACTTGTTCAAAAGAAACTTGAAAAAAAGGTGACGGGGTAAGCAGGGATATGATCAGAACAGTTTTGAAGGAAATGAAAAAAGAGCGTAAGATAAAATGCCCCGGTATGGGGCCCGGGGCGAAATGGGCCAAAAAGGGTAATATCCTTAAAAGAGGGTAATAATGAGGGTAATGGAAGAAGCCGGGCGTTTATATTTTTGCGAATGCGGACGTAAAAAGCGGGATAACGGTGTCAGATAACGGTGTCAGGTCTTGACAATGCACGATAAAACAATAATTGCAGGCGTAAGCCTGAAAGCGGAAAGAGGAATATGGAGGCGGGTCTAATTATGAAGGAAGGAACAATATCAAAAGTTGTAGCTTATTATTTCGGTGAAGAGGCGTTTAAGGATGAGCTGGACAGGGCGCTGATGGAATTTTTCAACCTCAGCGAGGCGGATCTTGATAGAGAGTCGGATATGAAAGACGGCGACGAGACGCAGCTTAATGAGTGGTTTATTTTTGATTTCCGGCTGAGAAACGGCAAGACGATTTTGCAGGATTTTTATGAGAGGAATCCGCTCATCCTTCCCGATGAGGAGATGTATTGTTACAGGGTTCTTCAGAATAACGAATACGGCCTGTGGAAAGTTCTGAAAGTTGAGCCGGATAAAGGGCTTGAGCTTGAGAATATGAAAAGCGCGCATAAATATTATGTGAGCGAGAAACTGGGCACGAGGGGCATAAGCCGTGGGGATTATATTATAGTGAGGGTGGCGAATATTGAAGGAAGCTATCAATTGGTCGGGGCGGATCCGGGAGGAATCAAGGCCGGAACCCTGATGCCCCGCGACAGAAAATTTTTCGTCAAATCAAAACGGATTAACCCGAAAACCGTCAGAGATTATTATCTGGAAAAGGAGCAAAAATTCAATAAGGGGGTTGAAAAGCTGGCGCCGCGGCTCCTTGATAAGGGGAAATGTCTTTGCTCGATTTGCGGCAAGCGCGGTAGAGTGGGAGCTGTGCGTATAAATCCCGAAACGGATGAGCCGGAAATTTTGTGTTTTGACTGCAATTTAGAAGTGCTGGCTCAAGCAAGGGGAACGACAAAAAAGCAGGCCCTTGCGGAACGCGAAAAGATATTCGGCGATTTTTATCTGTTCAAGGACATTAAATTTGAAGAATATTTGCTGAAAAAGAAGAAAAAAGATTTTGACTCGACGGAAGAGGCAAACAAGGTGATAAAAAGAATAACAGATGTGTGGAATGCCCTGCCGCTTAAAAAGAAACTGTCGTTTGACAAGCTCGGGAAAAAAGAACTGGAAAAACAATTCAAGAAAATCAAAGTTGATTTTGTATTAATATAAGAGGTTGTTTTAGCGTTTAAAGGTAGTGTCCGAAAATTAGCGGGATGTTAAGAATTAACTCTTGCCACAAACAACTAAATCTACTAAGCTATTAACAGGAGGGGTTAACGATAATATATTGTGAATATTAGATTCAAAACAAAAAAAATGGAAAAATTGCTGATTTGCGAGAGGGCAATTGATAAAACTTACCAGAAACAGAGGGCTAAAAAAATAAAGATAAGGCTGGCGGATATTTGTGCTGTCGCAGTCCTCGTGGATATGACTCATTATGACAGATTTCACCGGTTGACGGGCGGCAGGTATGACGGATATTTTTCTGTTGATTTGGACGGGCCGTTTAGGTTACTTTTTGATGCAGACAATGATCCGTTGCCGACATTATCAAATGGGGGGTTAGATATATCGCAAGTTGATGAAGTTGTGATAGTAGCCGTGGAGGACACGCATGATAACAAACACAAAAAATAGTTATAAGCCGGATTATGTTTTGCCGCCGGGCGATTCGCTTCAAGACATAATAGAATCAAAGAATATGTCTCAAGCTGAATTGGCGCAAAGGACGGGTCGCCCAAAAAAAACTATAAATGAAATAGTTAAGGGGAAATGTCAGATTACGCCTGCTACTGCGCTGCAACTTGAAAAGGTGCTGAAAATCCCCGCTTCTTTTTGGATTAATCGTGAAAGTCAGTACCAGTCGTTTTTAGCCAAAGAGGAAGAGAAAAAAGAATTCGCAAAGCACGTAGATTGGCTGTCTAAATTTCCTGTTGCTGATATGATTAAAAAGGGCTGGATAGAAAAATATCAAAATAAAGTACAGCAATTAGAGACATTGTTAGAGTTTTTTGGTATTGCAAATCCAAATCAATGGGATGAACTGTGGTTAAAGTCTGTGGTTTTCAGAAAATCCCGGGCGTTTCAAGGGAACCCGTACGCGATAAGCGCGTGGTTAAGGAAGGGGGAAATCGAAGCGAACAAAATGAGCTGCGGCGCTTATGATGAAAAGAAATTTCTCAGCGCATTAAATAGTGTCAGGTCACGGCCTACCCGGGCGCCCTCAAAGTTTATTCCGGAAATAAAATCAATTTGTTCTGAGTCCGGCGTAGCTGTTGTTTTTGTTCCCGAAATAAAAGGAACATGTTTATACGGCGCGACAAGATGGATAGAATCCAAAAAGAAGGCCTTGCTCCAATTAAGCGTTAGAGATAAATCAGATGACAGGCTCTGGTTCACATTATTTCATGAAGCGGCGCATATAATTATCCACGGAAAAACCGCCGGTTTTATTGATGATCGAAAAAGCAATAATGAAATAGAAGAAGAGGCCGACTCTTTTGCGTCAGAAAAGCTTATTCCTGAGAAATTATATAAAAAATTTATTAAAGCAAAGCGGTTTAATAATTCCACAGTAATAAAATTTGCCCATGAAATAGGACTTGCTCCGGGAATTATTGTCGGCAGGTTACAGCATGACAGGCTTATTGAATTTTCTAATTTGAATAAGCTCAAAAACAGATATAAGTGGGAGTGAGGATTACCCCAGACCTTGACATTTTGACATTTGGGGCAAAAATAGGGGGTACCTTAAAACGGCGTCGTCGGGAAAAAGGCAAATTGTGCCACGTGGCACAATTTAAGCAGGAGAAATGGGGTCAGGTTTTGCCTGCCTTAGGCGGGTCAATAGGAACCGTCCCTATTTAAGGAGAAAATTGATATGAGCGCAATTAAGATTATGCCCTGTCTGGATATGAAAGACGGGCGGGTGGTTAAAGGTGTAAATTTTGTGAATTTGAAAGATGCGGGCGATCCTGTTGAGAACGCGAAGTTCTATCAGAAGGAGGGCGCCGATGAGCTGGCTATGCTTGATATAGCGGCAACGCTGGAGAACCGTAAAACAAGGCTGGAATGGGTGAAGAATGTCGCTTCGGTAATATCCATACCCCTGACTGTCGGGGGCGGAATCGCTTCAATGAAGGATATAGAGGATGTGCTTGGGGCGGGCGCCGCGAAGGTGTCTGTGAACAGCGCCGCGCTGAAGAATCCGGGGCTGATAGAAGAAGCCGCGTCAAAGTTCGGTTCGCATGTCATAACCGTAGCCATTGACGGTAAACGGGACGCGGGTATGCCGTCGGGTTTTGATGTGGTTGTGTCGGGCGGGACAAAAGCTGTCGGGAAAGACGCCGTTTTGTGGGCAAAAGAATGCCAGCGGCTCGGCGCCGGGACAATACTGCCCACGAGTATGGACGGAGACGGAACGCTTAACGGATACGATCTTGATTTTACCAGAAAGATAGCTGACGCTGTTGAGCTTCCTGTTGTCGCGTCGGGGGGAGCGGGGAAACTTGAACATTTCTATTCGGCCGTAACCGAAGGGCATGCCGATGTGCTCCTCGCGGCGTCCGTGTTTCATTTCAGGACTTTCAGCATAGAGCAGGTTAAGAAATATCTTGTATCACGGGGCATTGAAGTCGCGTCAGTATAATGCGTAAAGAGGGAAAGGGTACTCCTATTCTTTTACGGCACTGTGTTAAAAATAAATAAACCGATTCCTTTTGTGTAATGCTCTCCGGAGACAATAAAACCGTCGTTGTGACTGCCTGCGATTTTCAGAAATTCCTTTGGTTTTTCCGCAATCTCAAATAAGCTCTGACCGTGGCGGAAGGGCATCATTTCATCGTCTCTGCTGTGTATAATCAGGACGGGGCAGCTCACCCTGCGGATATATTCTTTTGTATCATAACTGAATCTTGACAGCAGTTTCACCGGAAGATAAGGGTACATTTCAGCGCCTATGTCCTTTATTGAAGTAAAGGCGGATTCCACAATAAGCGCCCCCGGGTTGTGTTTCTGAGCCAGGTGAGAGGCAACAGCACCGCCGAGAGACCTGCCGAAAATAATTATGTCGTTTGCTTTGATATTCCTTTCTGTGAGAAGATATTTCCACGCCGCCTCAGCGTCAAGATATGTTCCCTCTTCGCCGGCCTTTCCTCCGCTTTTCCCGTAGCCCCTGTAATCAAACATAAAAACGTTTAACCCGAGCCGGTGAAATATTGCCAGGGATTCCAGTCTGCCGGAGATGTTGCCCGCGTTTCCGTGACAGAAAATAAGAGTTTTTTTATCTCTGCCGGCGGGGACAAACCAGCCGTGAAGAATTAAATCATCCGCGGATCTGAAAAAAACATCTTCGTATTCAAGACCTATGTCGTCAGGATTTGCGGTCATCTCACGGGACGGGTAGTAAATCAGGCGGGCCTGAAAAATACTGAAATACAGCAGAATAATAGCGTAGGAAACAATGGCGCCCGTTATAAGAATTCTGCTGATTTCCCATAATCTGTGCAAAATGATACTCAAGTTATTTTTCCTTTTTTTTACTTTAGTTTGCCGAAAGGAAATACATAAAGCGGGAATTCGCCGCGGACGCCTATGAGCGCTTCCAGCTCTTTGTCATCAAAAGAGCCCACCGCAACTGTTCCTAAATCCAGCCCGACAGCCTGGAGATAAAGGTTTTCCCCCGCATGGGCGACATCCATGGAAACGTATCTTCTGCCTCTTTCGCCGTACCTTGAAGTTGTCTTTTTTTCAAGCGCGCTGAATACAATCGTCGCAGGAGCATTTTTCAGCATCTCCTGCCCGAGGCAAACCTCCGCGAGCTTGTTTCTTAAATCTCCCGCTTTTATCATTTTCAGTTTATGCTCCTCCCATTGATAACGGTAAAGACCCGCGGGCATTTCCGTCACATTGCCCGCAAACAGATAGATTGTCACGGGGTATCTCCCGCCGGCAGAGGGAAATGTTCTGCTCGCTTCGGTAACGGCGTCCGTTCTTCTGCCGCCCGCCGCCCAGAGCATCTGCGAAACTTCACTAAGCGACAGCGCTTTATTTTTGTAAGACCGTATTGATGTTCTTCTGGATATCGCCTCTTCCACGGAAATTCTGCCTTTGTATTTAGGCCGGGGAAGAACAACTTCCCCCTGCGAAATCCCTGTCATGGGAACGAAACGGACGGCAATGCTGTCACTTACTTCTATTTTATTATTTTTTTTCTCAAAAACCTGCAGTTGCTGGAACATTTCGCCAACGGGGATAACCAGTTTTCCGCCTTCCTTAAGCTGATCCACGAGCGGCTGAGGCACTTCACCGGGCGCGCAGGTGACAATAATCCCGTCAAACGGAGCTTCCTCTTCCCAGCCGAGAAAGCCGTCACCTGTCCTGAGCTCCACATTGCTGTAACCGGTTTTTTCCAGGGCGTCGGCGGCTTTTTCTGTCAGTGACGGGATAATCTCAATTGTATAGACCTTTTTCACAATCTCCGCCAGCACCGCTGCCTGATAACCGGAACCCGTGCCGATTTCCAGTATCCTGTCATTTATATCAGGGTCAAGCAGTTCCGTCATCAGCGCGACAATGTAGGGTTGTGAAATAGTCTGCCCCTCGCCTATAGGAAGGGGATAGTCATTGTAAGCTTTCTCCGCAAGTTTTTCGTCAACAAAAAGGTGCCGCGGCACTTTATTCATGGCATGCAGAACTTTCTTGTTTCTGATGCCCCTTGCCTCTATCTGCGTTTTTACCATTGTTTTTCTCATTTTAGTAAAATCCTCCGGACTTGAATGCCCGCAACCGGGCAGGAACAACGAAATCAAAATACAAAGTTTTCCGAAATTGCTCATAGTGTTAAATGCCCGGTTAGAAAAAAAATTTCTAACCGAGTTTCTCTGGTTTACCCTATTTTTATCACATCGCATACTAACAATTATATAAAATTCAAATAAAAATGCTATAGAAAAAAAGGGGGGGACGGAAGAAAGCCGGAAATGGGAGGGGCGTTCCTGAAAAAAGACAAATTGTGCCATGTGGAAAATGGTGACGCCTTGGTATTGAAAGAAGAAAAGGTTTGAGCGTAATGTGATCCGGATATGCGAACACAATACTTGAAATATTTGACTAGTTTAATTACAATCATTTGAGGGGATATGCTGATATATACAAATATGTATAAGGGGGCATATATATGCAAATGAAAAAGTATTTAGAAAAACTGCAATCAAAAGGTATCTTGCCCTGAACTTACCTGTTTTGATTTGGTGCGTTATATTTTCCGGTCGGGCGGATTGAGCAATGCGGCGGGCATTTTGTCGGAACTTCATTCAGCTGTGGATGAAAATAAACTTGTGGATTTGGCTGAATACTACGATAGGCGCATTTATGTTCAGAGGCTGGGATATCTTTTTGAAAAGACGGGCGGGGTCGCCGCATCAGAGGTTTTAGGGCGGTGGTTGAATACCCAAAAAACTTATCCGGTATATCTTATCCCGGGAAACCGGAGAAAAAAATCCAGACTGGATAAAAAATGGAATCTGCTTGTTAATAGTAAATTTGATGTTGAAATAATATGATTTCCCGCGCGTATATAACAGAATGGCGTGAAAAAGTTTTTTGGCAAATGGATTCTCAGGTTGAGCAGGATTTGATACTGAGTAGACTGTTAGTGGAGATATTTTCCAGTAAGCTGTTGTCGGAAAAATTACTATTTCGGGGCGGCACCGCAATTTACAAGTTGACGGAGGGATACAAGATTGTTGCGGGCGAATTGGTGAAATTATTATAATCGCTGGTGGAAAAAAGGGAGATTGGGCGACTGTGAGCAGGCAATAGGAACCGTCCCCATTGGATATGAAAGAATTTAAGACGGAGACAAAAGAGGATATTGTAAAGCTGCTGGGGCTTTCCGCCGCGCGGGAGCTTAGGGAGCTTTTTGCTTATGCCGACGGGGTGCGGAAAAAGGAAGTCGGCGACGAGGTGCATCTCCGGGCGATAATAGAGTTTTCAAATTACTGCGCCAACGATTGTCTTTACTGCGGTCTCAGAAAATCCCGCAAGAACATTAACCGTTACCGCATGACGGCGGTGGAGATAATCGCTTCCGTCCGCAAAGCGGCTGAGCTGGGCTATAAAACCGTTGTTCTTCAATCGGGAGATGATTTGTTTTACAGTGCGGATGATATTTGCCGTCTGGTTGAAAAAATAAAAAAAGAATTTGACATGGCCGTCACGCTCGGCTGCGGCGAACGGTCTTTTGGGGAATACAAAAAAATGAGGGCGGCGGGAGCGGACAGGTATCTTCTGAAACACGAAACGGCCAACAGGAAACTTTATGATGAGCTTCATCCCGGACAGAGTTTTGAAATGAGGCTGAAGATACTGACCTGGCTTAAAGAGCTGGGTTTTCAGACGGGTTCGGGAAGTATGGTCGGGCTGCCGGGGCAGACTTTGGAAGATATAGCGGAAGACATTTTGCTGTTTAAAAAGATGGATATGGACATGATAGGTGTGGGCCCTTTTATACCGCATGAGGATACGCCCTTAGCCGGCAGTTCTACGGGGACGTCGGCGATGGTTTTAAAAACTCTGGCGCTTACCAGAATAGTCACAAAGAATACGCATTTACCGGCGACAACCGCTTTGGAAACCATAGATCCTCTGGGCAGGCAGAAGGCGCTTGGCTGCGGCGCGAATGTGATAATGCCGAATCTCACGCCCCGGAAATACAGAAAAGATTATCAAATTTATCCGGGAAAAATATGTGTTTATGAAACGTCCGATGACTGCGCTTCCTGCGTCAGGAGTATAATAAAATCACTTGGCCGGACGGTCTCGTCAGGCTTGGGCCACAGTCTCAAAATCAAAAAAGCTCAATAAAAAGAACCGCATACGTGAGCGTCCGTCTACGGATAAGCCACTGCCGTGATTGTTTATGGCAAAAATGTCAGTGATTTTTATTGTCGAGTTCTTTGAGGATTTTTTCGGGGCGGAAAGGCCAGCCTTTCATCCATATGCCGCAGGCTTCGTTTATCGCCAGAGCTATGCAGGCGGAAGCTCCGTCGCAGGCAAGTTCACCGATTGATTTTCCGACATAAGGGGTGATGGGGTCGGCGACTTCTATGAGGTCCACCTCAAAATCTTCAGGCATATCGTTTATGTTCTGTATGGGATAATTCGTAAAATCGTCGGTGAGACATTTCCCTTTTTTATCAAATTCCATGCCTTCGTAAAAAGTGTGACCTATTGTTTTGAGCACACCGCCGTAAACCTGACCTTTGGCGAGATCCGGATTTATGGGCACGCCGCAGTCGTGAAGAGCGTAATATCTGTCCACCTTTACCATGCCCGTGCACTTGTTCACCGAAACCTGACAGAAATGAGCGGCGTAGGGTATGGGCGAGGTTTCTGTCGTGAAAGCGCCGCTTGTTATCAATTGACCCGCGCCGTCGCCCGCCTGAGTTGCCAAAGCCAGCTCTTTGAAAGTCATATTTTTTGATGCCGTTCCCACTTTTCCGACGGGCGTTATTTTTACCTTTGAGGGCTTGACTTTCAGAATATCGGCGGCGGATTTTATGATGAGTTCTTTCATATTCTTTGCCGCGACATAGGCCGCGTTTCCCGTAAAGAAGGTACCGCTTGACGCGTAAGAGCCCTTGTCAAAAGGCGTTGTGTCGGTGTCGGCGGAAGTGACGGCAATCTGTTCCTGATTGACGCCGAGCTCTTCCGCGACGACTTTCGCGGCAACCGTGTCTTCTCCAGTTCCAAGGTCAGCCCCGCCTATGTAAAGCATAAACGTGCCGTCGGATATCATCTTGACCATGGCGTTGGCCGCGTCAAGGCCGGGAATTCCCGAACCCTGCATCATGACGGCCATGCCTTTGCCCTGCACAATATTGTCTTCGGGAGACGCTTTTTTGTTTGACCATTTGTTGTATTTTTTCAGGCCCTGCTTTATGCATTCCTGGAGGCCGCAGCTTGATAACTTCTGCGCGAGGCCCTCTCTGCCTTCGCCGAGCTGTTTGAGAATATCAATACGGTATCCTTTGCTCACGAGATTTTTGGAGAGGAATGTATTAAAGTCCATGCCGAGCTTCTTGGCTAATTGAGCAAGAACAATATGCACCGTGAAATTGGTCTGGGGCACGCCGTAGCCCTGATAGGCTCCGGAGACGATGTTGTTGGTGTAGTAGGATGCCACTTCATAAGACATATTTTCGCAGGTGAAAAGAGGCAGCGTTTTCGCGCATCCGTTCATCGGCACGGTGAGAGCGTGAGGCCCGTAGCCGCCGACATCGGCTTTTGTTTTTATTGTGAGCGCGGTGAGTTTTCCGTTTTTCCCGGCGCCGGCTTTGACCGTCATAAACATTGCCGGGCGCGTTCTTATGGTAAATTCGTCTTTTCTGCTTATTCTGTAATAAACAGCTTTGCCCGATTGATAAGCTATTGTTCCGACGAGATCCTCAACGCCGCAGTCCTGCTTGGCGCCGAAACCGCCGCCCACTTTTTCTTTAATCACTCTGACCTTGTTTTCCGCGAGGCCGAGAATGGAGGCGACTATTCTTCTGACGTGGAAGGGCGTCTGGACGGATGTGTGAATTATGAGCCTTCCGTTTTTCATATAAGCGTAAGCCGTGTGAGGTTCCATCGGCGTGTGCTGTATGGGCGGTGTGGAGCAGGTGGCTTCCGCTGTAACAGAGGCCTGTTCAAAGCCCTTGCTTGTATTTCCAATTCCGCCGGAATTTTTGCAGACGAGGTTCCGTTTAGGGTTTGCCCCCACATCCAGCGGATCCAGTTTTTTGGAATCGCGGTCGTGTATGACGGGAGCCCCCTTTGCGGAGGCCTCTTCTATTGTGAAAACCGGTTTGAGGATTTTGTATTTCACTTTTATTTTTGAAGCCGCTTTTTCCGCAAGCTCAAGGGTTGCGGCGGCGACGGCGGCAACTCTGTCGCCTATAAAACGCATTTTGGCGTTTATGACCTGCTGATCGTAAGGTGAGGGCTCGGGGTAGCTCTGTCCGGCCTGAGTGTACCAGGTCTTCGGCGAGTTTTTGTGGGTGAGGATGTATTCAACGCCTTCCATTTTTTCTGCTTCGGATGTGTCAATGGATATAATTTCCGCGTGAGGGTGGGGGCTTCCTATAACATAAAGATGCAGGGCGTCGGGGGCGACATAATCCTCGACATAGGAGTCTTCCGCTTTTACCATTTGAAGAGCGTCTATTTTGGGCGTTATTTTTCCCACAACTCTGTAATCTTTTTTGTATTCTGCCGTAAAGTCTTTTGCTTTTTTTCCTTTACAGAGAATATCCAAAGCGTTGTATATCTGTTTGTATCCGGTGCAGCGGCAGAGCACGCCGCTGAGGGCGTCGTTTATCTGTTTTCTTGAAGGTTTTTTCACTTCATCAAGCAGGGCTTTGACGGCGAGAATCTGGGCGGGGGTGCAGTATCCGCACTGCACGAGGCCGGCGTCAATGAAAGCCTGCTGAATTTTATGGAGTTTACCGCCTTTGGATAAAGCTTCTACGGTGGTGATGTTTTTTCCGTTTATCTGGGGGGCGATCAGCAGGCAGGAATTTATCAGTCTTCCGTCAAGCAGTATGGCGCAGTTGCCGCATTTCCCTTCTTCGTCGCAGCCCTTTCTCACGGAGTTGATGTGCAGGTCTTTGAGAATGTACAGAACTTTTTTTTCGGCGGGGACTTCAATTTCAACCGCTTTGCCGTTTAAATTAAATTTTATTTTCATCATCGTCTCCTTAAATATTATACAAGCGCTTTTAACAACGCGCTCAGATGGCTTTCAATCATTCGCTGCTTCACGCGGGCGCTGACTTTCACATTGCCGGCTGTTTTAATGTCTTTTAGAGCGGCGGCGCAAAGTTTTCCGGCGTCGGCATCACCGGGTTTTAAACCGTTGATATAGTTAGCGGATTTTTCCGATATTGCCAGAGGCCCTTTCGCTCCGCTCACCGCTATCACGGCGCGTGATATTTTGTTTCCGCGAAGCTCAAAACCCATGGCCGTTACTATTGCGGGGAAGTCCGAGGCGGCGATTTTGTCTTCGGCGATTTTAACTTTCCGTTTTAACTTTTTTATTATGACGGCGCAAACAATCCCTTTTTTTGATTTCAGCCAATCTGTCAGGGCCGCGGTTTTCTTTTTTCCCGATAAAAAATATGCCACATCCGTTTCATATGCCGCAAGAGCCGGAAGAAGATTGGAAATGAAAAAAGCTCCCGCCACGCTTCCGCCGACGGTGGCCATATTTCTCACGTTTATGCTTGTGAAATTTCCAGCGGCCTCAGCAATTTCCCGCGGTACTTCTTTTGAAAGGGCAAGCTCCTGTATTGTCACGGACGCGCCGATTTCAATTTTGTTTTTGGATGTTTTGATCCCGCTGAGATTAAGCTCTTTCAGGTCTATGAGGGCTTTCGCTTTCGGCGCGCCCCGCCAGTTCAGCATGGTGCCTCCGGCAAGATAAAAACTCCCTTTCAGCTTTTTTTTAAGCTTTTCAGCTTGTGTTAACGATAGAGGTACAAAGTATTTCATAATAAAACTCCCCATTACGGCGGTTTTCTGACGCCGTCAAATTTTTTCAATTATAGCAGAATTGCAGACGAAATTAAAGTTCGCAGATATTTTTCAGGCCGCTAATAATCGTTCCGGTCTATCCCCTGGAAGTTTCGTTTAAATTGAATTCGCTGATTATTTCAGGGAGTATTTTTATAAAGGCCTCGACGATTTCGGGATCGAAATGCTCACCTTTTCTTTCGAGGATTTCGTCAATTGATTTTTTTAAAGGCCATGCCTCTTTGTACGGCCTTTTTGAAATCAGCGCGTCAAAGACATCCGCTAACTTGCAGATGCGCGCGACCAGAGGTATTTTCTTCCCGCGCATTCCGCGCGGATAGCCGTTGCCGTCCCATTTTTCATGATGGTATAAAGCAATGCATTCGGCTGTTTTTATTATTTCCGAGCTGCCTTTTGACAGTATCAACGCTCCGATAGCGGAGTGTTTTTTCATTCTTTTCCATTCGCTCTCATTCAAACCTCCGGGTTTTAAGAGGATGTTGTCCGGTATCGCCATTTTTCCGACGTCATGCATGGTTGCGGCTTTTTTGAGAATATCGCATTCTTTCTGTGACATGCCGATCTGCTTTCCGACCAAATAGCATATTTCGCTCACTATGCGTATGTGCCTGCCGGTGTAGTTGTCTCTGTATTCAATGACTTCCCCGAGACGGTCTATCACTTCCATCTGGGATTCGCTTAATTCTCTTGTTTTATTTCTGATCTGCTTACGGGAAATTATTATAGCGGCGGCAAGCACCAGTATGAGAGGTATGCCTATAGAGAAAACAT
>SWCC01004744.1_pt1 | contig 22474 bp, 20 predicted proteins | sample 4692971 | NCBI WGS metagenome assembly SWCC01 (sample SAMN10267277, study PRJNA491770) | bioreactor metagenome | isolation source: DHS bioreactor inoculated with subseafloor sediment | place: Japan: off Shimokita Peninsula | collected 2006-08 | reverse complement strand
GTTGCAGAGCAGATTTAACTTGCGCCTTCTCAACCAGCAGCTGAGCAGTTCAGTAGCTGCAGAAGACCAGGCTACCCCTGACGTAACTCTACTTACTACTCGGGCTCTACCCGCCGCTGCTGGTAAATCCAGTCGACGATTTCCCCTTCCGGTACATACCCGCTCACCACCTCGCGAAGCAGCTGCCGCACCTGCGGATAGTCATCGCTTTCCACCGCCTTGAGCAGCTTCGCCAACTTGTCCTTGAGCACATCCCAATCGAGATGCTCCTCATTGGCGCGCATGATCATCGGATGTTCGGTAGCGCTCACGTTGTCGCCGATCAACAGCTCCTCATACAGCTTCTCGCCGGGCCGCAGACCGGTGTATTCGATAGCGATATCCCCGTGCGGGCATTTCTCAGAACGAACGCTCAGGCCAGACAGATGAATAAGCTTCTCGGCCAGCTCAGCGATCTTAACCGGCTGCCCCATGTCCAGCACAAACACGTCACCGCCCTGCCCCATCGACCCCGCCTGGATAACCAGCTGGGCCGCTTCGGGAATGGTCATGAAATAACGGGTGATCTTCGGATGCGTCACCGTCACGGGCCCGCCCGCGCGGATCTGCGCATAGAACCGGGGTATGACCGAGCCCGACGAGCCGAGCACATTGCCGAAACGCACCATGGTGAAACGGGTCTTGTTGACGTGATGCACACTGCCCGCGGTGCCAAACAAGCCCGGCGCCGGCTCACGGCTGAGCGCCTGCAGAACCAGCTCAGCAACACGCTTGGTACTGCCCATCACGTTCGTCGGCCGAACGGCCTTGTCAGTGGAGATCAACACGAAGTTGCTCACACCCGCCTGAACGGCTGCCTGCGCAGTGTTCAGGGTGCCAATCACATTGTTCAGTACGCCCTCTGCCACGTTGTGTTCAACCATGGGCACGTGCTTGTAGGCAGCTGCGTGATAGATCGTTTCCACTCTCCAGGTGCGCATCACATCCAGCAATCGATCAGCATTGCGAATGGAACCCAGGATCGGCACCAGCCTGATCGGCAATGACGTGCGCTCAATCAAACGTTCCAATTCCATATGGATGCTGTAGAGATTGAACTCACTGTGTTCGAACAACAGCAGCGCCTGTGGCTTGTTCGAAAGGATCTGACGGCACAGCTCCGATCCGATCGACCCGCCCGCACCAGTCACCATCACGACCTTGCCACGAATACATTTTTCAAACAGTGCCTGCTGCGGCGGCACCGCGTCGCGCCCTAGCAGGTCGGCAATATCCACCTCTTGGATGTCTTCGACCTGCACTTTGCCGCTCGCCAAATCCATAAAGCCCGGCACACTGCGTACATGCAGCGGGAAACGCTCGAGCATTTCCAGTATCTCGCGCCGACGACCGCGTGAGGCTGAAGGAATGGCCAACAAGATCTCACCCGCCCCCGTATCCTCCACCAGTTGCCCAATGTGCTTGGCCGAGAACACACGTAGCCCGGCAATGACCCGGTTCTGCAGGTTCGGATCGTCATCGATAAACGCCACAGGCCGCATGGCACGGCCCATACGCAATGCAGCGACCAGCTGATTACCGGCAGCGCCTGCGCCGTACACGGCAACCTTGGGCAGCCCCGCCTCCTTGCCCTTAAACTTGGTCAGCGAATCCGGCGAAAACCAGTCGCCCATAAAGTACTGGCGCATCACCAAGCGTAAGCCGCCGATCAATACCAGACTCAGCCACCAATAGTTGAACACCATCGAGCGCGGAATGACCTTGGGTGCGTCGGTGCGCCAGTACACCGCGAGGGAAAGCAACAACGCTGAAAGCGTAACGGCCTTGGCAATCGCCATCAGTGCGTCATTGCCGAAATAGCGCATCACCGCGCGGTACATGCCGAAGCGGATAAAAAATGGAATAGCGATCAGCGGTGCGATGGCAAACAGCCAGGCGTGACCGCTCAGAGGCTGGACAAAGTTCGCATCACCTACGCGAACGAAAAAAGCCAGCCAAAGTGCTAGCCAGATCAGCAGAACATCCGTGCCAACCTGCATGACACGCTTCTGCCGCCGTGGTAGCCGCACTAGGTAGTAACGCAGTTTTTCAGCCAATCTCAACACAGGAAAACCTCATACCAAGTAGCCTTAACGCGTGTTCGTACCTAAGGGTAAAGGACCACTTCGCTAGCGTTACTCATTCTACAGAACAGCTAATTAACCCTGCGGGAGCCAGCTTGCTGCCGGATATATCACGCAGCAGACCACAGCTACCTCACCGAATCCTGTCACCTGACCCTTTTCCGGCCACCGTCATGAAGATGTACTTGAAATAAGCCGTTACCGTCAGGCTCTGAATCATTTTCTGATCTGTTTCCGCCAACAGCGCGGGTGTGGACATATCGATCTCGTTCACCTGTGCCAACCCGGTAATCCCGGGGCGAACATTGAACACCCCGCGCTTGGCACGCTCTTCGGTTAGCTCTTCCTGATTGAACAGCCCTGGCCTTGGCCCGACGAGGCTCATCTCACCCTTGAGCACGTTCCACAACTGGGGCAACTCATCCAGCTTAGTCTTGCGCAAAAAGTGACCAAAGCGGGTAATGGATGCACTACTGGCTAGATGAGTGGCAACTGATGCCGTATCTACCTTCATCGTCCGAAATTTGACCAATGTAAAAGGCTTCTGATTACGCCCGACCCGCACCTGGCGAAAGATCGGTGAGCCCGTATCGAACAGCCCAATGAGCGCCAACACCAGCAATACGGGAAAGCCAAAAAGCAAACCCAGAAACGAAAAACCAAAATCGAAAACACGAATCACGAAGTCACCTGTTAAAGGTCAATTGGAGGGCTCGAAGCAACGACGCAGACCCTCTTCTACTGTGTAGGGCGGTGTCCAATCCAAGATTTCGCACGTCTTGCTGATGTCTACTTGAAGCGAGCCTAACAACCGCTGAGCCATCGCCTTTTTGCCCAGCAAAGTAGCGCCAAGCTGAAGCACCCCAGCGGGAACCTTTATTAATCTGGCAGGCTTGCCCATCGCCTTGCCTACCCCACTAAGTAGCTCAGTAGTAGACAGATCCGCACCGTCGCCCGCTAGGAATACCTGATTGGCGGCCGCGGAATGGTCGATGCAACGAATAATCAGGTCGACCAGATTATCTACGCCGACCAAGGAGCGCATGTTGCGAATGGAGCCAAGGGGCAACGGTACACCCTTTTCAATCCAGCGCACCAAGTGTCCGAAGTTACCCGGAGCATTCGGGCCATAAACCAAAGGAGGGCGAATAATGACCAATTCCATCCCCGTATCTTGATGGATGCTCCACAATCGCTGCTCGGCCTCCCACTTAGAACGGGCGTAGGGCTCTGATGGCCGTGGCGAGTCCTCAGCCGTAAATGGTCGAGTGCTGATGTTTCCGTTCACGCCGATTGAACTAATAAATATAAATCGCTGTACGCCGGCAGCCGCCGCTTGGCGGGCAAGGCGCTGAGTGCCCTCTACATTCACTCGGCGAAACTCTGACTCAGGATCATCAGCCTGGTCTCTTGTCATGTGCGCCCTTGCGGCGGCGTGAATGACCACCTGCCGGCCAGCTACCGCACTGGACCAATCGGTAGTAGCACAAATATCGCCAACGCCATGAATGGATAACTCAGAGTCTACTGTCGCCGCACGCATCGCGAGAGCAAGATTACAGTCTTCCAGTTTTCCAAGACGTCTCGCGAGAGCACTCCCGAGAAAGCCATTGGCTCCAGTCAACAGCACCTTCACAGGAAGACCTGCCGAATAAATTTGATCGGCAGTCTCAGCAACAATAAAGGAGTACATGAGAAAACTTTGTTCTCACATAACGAGCGCAACATTTCGCGAGTAGATATCCAGTTGCTTTTCCATCCCGCTGTGCTCGCTCCACCGGTACGCATCCTTACCCATTGTTTCTCCGCAATATGATACTTCGCCCCATCGATCAACAACACCCTAGTAAGGAAATCGAAATCCGCAGCGATTTTGTATCCAAGCTTGTACAGGCCAGCCCTCTCATAAGTAGACTTACGAACGAATACGGCGGGATGAGGTGGCATCAACCCCAAACGGAACATCCAAGGTCGAAAGCCCGTAGCGCGATAAGTCCTTACTGGTTTATTCAGATCCTCATCCGACACGAAATCCACATCCCCCAGCAATACCTCCAGGGCTGGATCAGCCGCGAAGGCGACAGCGACCTCTTCCAACACCCGTGAATGGCGATAGAAATCATCTGAGTTGAGGATACCAACAACCTCCCCGGTAGCTCGCTGGACACCTTTATTCATCGCGTCGTAGATCCCGCGGTCAGGCTCGGAAATAAGCTGAGTAACCAGACCGGGATAGTTGCGTACGACATCCAATGTCGCATCGGTAGAACCGCCATCGACCACGATATATTCCAAGTCCGGATAGCCTTGTGCCTGTACCGAGTCGAGTGTCGTTTCGATGGTAGTGGAACTATTGTAGGCCACCGTAATTATTGAAATCTTCAAAGCGTCCCCTTACGCGCGCCCATACTGATCTTCGAACCGCACAATATCGTCTTCGCCCAGATAGGAACCCGACTGAACTTCAATCAGCTCCAATGGGATTACTCCGGGGTTTTCCAGTGCATGGACTTGTCCTACTGGTATGTAGGTCGATTGGTTTTCGGTGACCAAGTAAGTCTTGTCGCCGTTGGTTACCCGTGCAGTCCCGCTGACCACGACCCAATGCTCAGCCCGATGATGATGCATTTGTACAGATAGCTTGGCGCCCGGCTGAACGGTAATGCGCTTGACTTGATAACGGTGCCCGTTGTCGATGGCGTCATACACCCCCCAAGGGCGATAGACCTCCCTGTGATTGAGGTGCTCGTGGCGATTATCAGCTTTGATGCGCTCGACGAGCTTCTTGACGTCCTGCACTTGGTTTTTATGGGCGACCAGCACAGCGTCTTTGGTCTCTACGATTACCAAATCTTCAACCCCCAGCGTTGCCACCAGGCGGCTGTCAGCCTGAACAAAGGAGTTGCGAGTGGCGTGGCCGAGGACGTCGCCCTTGAATACATTTCCTTCGGCATCCTTGTTACTGGCCTCCCAGAGCGCCGACCAAGACCCAACGTCGCTCCAACCAGCATCTAGCGGCACCATGACTGCATCGTTGGTCTTCTCCATCACGGCATAGTCAACGGAGTCCTCCGGACAGGCAGCAAATGCGGCGGCATCTACACGAATGAAATGCATATCCTGCGCTCCGGCCGCGAGCGCCTGACGACAGGCCGAGAGTATTGACGGCTGGTGACGCTCCAGCTCGCCCAGATACCGGCTAGCTCGGAACATAAACATACCGCTGTTCCAAAAGTACTCACCACTCGCCAGGTATTCCTCTGCGATATCCAAACTCGGCTTTTCCACGAAACGGTTCACCGCAAAGCCGCCCTCGCCAAGCTCCTTGCCTTTCTCTATATAGCCGTACCCGGTTTCCGGATTCGTCGGAACGATGCCGAACGTAACGAGCTTGCCATCGATAGCGAACGGCATCGCCGCTTGGATACTGGAGTGGAAGGCGTCTACATCCTGAATCAGGTGATCCGCGGCCAACACGAGCAGAATCGGGTCATCGCCCTCCTGTGTTGCCTGCAACGCAGCCAAGGCGATTGCCGGTGCGGTATTCCGTCCAACAGGCTCGAGCAGAATACCGGCCTGCTCCATGCCCAACTGGCGGAGCTGCTCTGCAGCGAGGAACCGATGCTGCTCGTTGCAGATCAGCAAAGGCAAACCCGCTTCGAGACCGTCCAGCCGGCGGATGGTCGACTGCAACATGGATAACTGCGCATCGGTCAACATCAGAAACTGCTTGGGATTAAGCTGCCGCGATAATGGCCACAGACGCGAGCCCGAACCGCCGGCCATGATTACCGGTAGAAGCATTTCATTTTCCTTCGCACATATGCATACGCAGCGCGTCTAGATATGCACGTGAATTGCCGTGCACCTTGACGCTAGCCTCAACTTCAGGGATTGACCACCAGCAATAAGCGCTGTGCTGCTCAATTGGCAGCGTGAGCACGTGGTCAATAGGTAGCAGCAGGTGATAGGCAAGCACTACGTAGTGCGTATCTATACCGTCCTCGGCCCTACCAAAAACGCTATCTGTATAGAAATGCTCATATATGCCAAGCAGCGCCGCAGAAGCACGGTCGAAAGCACTTCCCAGCTCGCCAGAAGTGAGACGTCGGAACGCTTCATCGAGAGTCTCGTTCTTCTGGATACGACCACCTGGCACGAACCAGAAGCCCTGAGCCGGACGATTCAGACGATGGCCGAGAAGCAGCTCGCCATGCTCGTTCTGAACAACAAGATCAATGGAAACCAACGGAGTAGAAGCCACTACGCCCCGAAAAGTATCCTCGTCTAGCCACATGCAAGCACTCCTGCAGTCACTGCGACCGTGCCTGTTCGACATTCGCGACATACCATCCGTAGGCGTTACGCAAACCGTCTTCCAACGTGATGCTGGCTTCCCAACCGAGACTCTTGAGACGAGCGACATCCATCAGTTTGCGAGGCGCACCGTCCGGCTTGTTGCTGTCGAATGTCAGCTGTCCCTTGAAGCCGGTGACGCCGGCGATAGTTTCCGCCAGCGTTCCAATAGTGCAATCCAAGCCGGTACCAACATTTATGTGCGAAAGCATTGGTTGCGTTGCAGCTTGGTAAGCGGCCTGATCAAGCTCCATGACATGGACGCTGGCTGCAGCCATATCATCGACATGCAAGAACTCACGCATCGCCTTACCACTTCCCCAAATCACCACTTCTTTGTCGCCGCGCTGAACAGCTTCGTGGAAACGCCGTAGCAATGCCGGAATGACATGGCTGTTTTCCGGATGAAAGTTATCATTCGGGCCATAGAGGTTGGTCGGCATCACACTGCGATAGTCTCGACCGTATTGACGATTGTAGCTCTCGCAGAGCTTGATACCGGCGATTTTGGCAATTGCATAAGGCTCGTTGGTAGCCTCCAGCACACCGGTCAACAGCTCCGTCTCCTTCATTGGCTGCTCGGCATGCTTGGGGTAGATGCACGAGGAGCCAAGAAACAAGAGGCGTTTCACCCCATGCACGTGGGCGGCATGAATGATGTTTGCCTCGATCATCAAGTTTTCGTAGATGAAATCGGCCGGATAGGTATTGTTGGCATGAATGCCACCCACCTTTGCTGCTGCCAGATATACCTGGGCAATCTTATTGGTCCGAAAGAAGCCGTGCACCGCGCCTTGGTCGAGCAGATCCAGCTCGTTACGGTCTGCGGTGAGAATATTGGTGTGACCCAGCGCTTGTAGACGGCGGACAATGGCCGAGCCAACCATACCGCGATGACCGGCAACGAAAATGGTCTGATTCAGATCATGCGCCACACTCAATTCTCCACTGATACGGGTACATCATGGCCGTGCTGCTTGAGCAGAGCGTGGCGCTGAGCAATCTTGAGATCTTCACGGACCATTTCGGCGCACATTTCCTGCACAGTAATTTCCGGCACCCAACCGAGCTTCTGCTTGGCCTTGGTCGGATCGCCCAATAGAGTTTCTACTTCAGCTGGACGAAAATAGCGTGGATCGACACGCACGATCACATCACCTACCTTCAAGGCCGGAGCAAGGTCCCCCCCGATACTCTCGACGATGGCGGTTTCATTAACTCCCTGGCCTTCGAAACGCAGGGTGACGCCTAGCTCAGCGGCCGACCAACGAATGAATTCTCGCACCGAATATTGCACACCGGTGGCGATAACGAAGTCTTCCGGCTCGTCCTGCTGCAGCATCATCCATTGCATGCGCACATAGTCCTTGGCATGCCCCCAGTCCCGGAGTGCGTCCATATTCCCCATATACAAACATTGCTCCAGGCCTTGAGCAATGTTGGCCAAACCACGCGTAATCTTCCGCGTTACGAAGGTCTCACCTCGGCGCGGCGACTCGTGGTTGAACAGAATGCCGTTGCAGGCGTACATGCCGTAAGCTTCGCGATAATTGACGGTGATCCAATAGGCGTAAAGCTTGGCGACTGCATAAGGCGAGCGCGGATAGAAGGGGGTAGTTTCCTTTTGCGGAATTTCCTGCACTAGGCCATACAGTTCAGAGGTAGAAGCTTGGTAGAAGCGAGTCTTTTTCTCCAACCCTAGCAAGCGAATAGCTTCGAGAATACGCAGAGTACCCATGGCATCAACATCGGCCGTGTACTCAGGGGATTCGAAGCTCACAGCCACATGGGATTGGGCACCCAAGTTGTATACCTCATCGGGCTGCACTTCCTGCAAAATCCGAGTGAGGTTGGAAGAGTCTGTCAGATCGCCATAGTGCAAAAGAAAGTTTTGGTTATCGACATGCGGATCTTGGTAAATATGATCAACACGTTGCGTATTAAATAATGAGGCACGACGTTTGACGCCATGTACCTCATAGCCTTTCGCCAGCAGCAATTCAGCAAGATACGAACCATCTTGGCCAGTAACGCCTGTAATTAGCGCTTTTTTCATAGGCTCCTCAAATTATCTTTTTTCCAATCAATTGCTCATAAACAGCAATCGTTTCTGAAAAAGTGCGATCCCAACCGAACATGGAGGAGCGCTGCAATCCTTTGCGGATAAAATCCTCACGATTATTAGTATTCAAAAAGAATCTGACTGCTGCTTCAATTTCATCAGGTGAGCCGCGCTCCATTAGGCATGCAGCATCACCAGCAACCTCCGGTATTGAAGAGCAATTCATAGCAACTACCGGGCAACCAGCTCTCATAGCCTCTAAAACAGGAATACCAAACCCTTCATAGAGCGAGGGATAAACCAGACATATAGATTTATTATACTCCTCATTCAGTTGATTAGTTGATATGTACCCTGCATGCCTATACCTATTAGGTAAATATTTCTCCAGCAAAGCCAATTCTTTTTTTGAGAACTGGCCACCGCCAACACAAGCCAGACTAACAAAAGCGATAGCAGAAAGAGCAACAACCACTGACTCGAAATTCTTATATCCTGCACGAGCACCAACAAAAAGAACTTGCTGTACCATAGAGACGCTACTGTCTCGACAAAACAGTTCAGATACCCCATTATGAACAACAACTACTCTACAAGGATCAACAGTAGAAAACTCAAGCAAATCCTGTCGAGTGCTTTCTGACACACAAATAACAACATCAGAACCGCTGACCGCCCTATTTTTCTGACACGAATGGACCACTTGCCTAATAGAAGGTGAAAGAAAACGCTCATAAGTATAATCATGAACAGTCGTAACAACCGCACCGGAACGAGCTGCAGGAAGACGGTAATAAGAAGAGTGAAACAGAGAATAATTACCCGCAATGGCGTCCCGGTAGCGCTCACCCAGACGAAATCGTGCGCCTTGCGCACCTTTCTTATCATAAAGCATTAAACGATGCGCGGCAGGAGGCAAGCGGGACAACAACTCTCTAAATAAGACTGATACACCACCTGTCTGCTGCAAGCTAAAAATTATGCCATCAATAACTATCAAACTAGCGACCTCCCTCAACCAATGAAACAAGAAAGTCGAAGTAACTATTCAGCTTTTCTTGCTTTTCACATAAAAGCTTACTATCAACCTTATTGGACAACTCAGCAAAGCTACACGAAACCAAATTAGACAAAACAGCAGGCGGAAGTGCCCCAGAAGAGTCAATATCCACAAAGCGAACACCATGCTCTTCGCAAAAAGCTTGGGTTTTTGTAGTCCTCGACAAACAAAACATACTTACGTAGGAATAACCAATAATCATTGCATGAAGCCGCATAGCCAACATAAAACTAGCATTTCTTACACAGCGTACAGCCCCCTCAACATTGGAGGGGGTATATATAAACAGCCGCCCCTCCACCTCTAACCCTTTAGACAAAACCAGCGACATTATATTTTCGTATATTCGGATCTCATCAGAACCCCGAGAATCCATACTTAATAGAACAACCTTATAACCGAAGCTAAGCCACCCTTCAATGCTCTCAACAATTTCACGCACAATCAAAGAGCCTTCACGCAACGTGTTTTCCTTAGCCAAAGCCACACAAATATATGGATCAGAAAAATCAAAAGACATATCCGAAAAGCCGGCTGCTGTTTTTGAGTACATTTCATGATGCTTATCGAAAACAGGGTCCGGAACCACAACCGGGTCAAGCATTCCATCACTATATTTTAATACATTAAGTCGCGACCTCTCATCCCTAACAAATAGATGATCGAAGCGAACCAAAATAGATTTAGCCAAAGAATAATGACAGCTAGCAAGATCATCCACGCCAATAGGCAACGACACTAAAAACTTTTGAAAAAGCGCGCTTACAAACGTCACAATATTCAAGTAACCAATTGTGCCTGAACAGAAACTCCCACCCAATTTATCTTGAACAAGGGAACCTCCGCCGACTACAACCACATCGGAAACAGCTATAGACCACAATAGCCGCACCCACGCCTTTAGGGAGCGCGGACTGAAATACAATTCATCATATCCATATTTATTTATGGCATTTTTTTGAAAAGAGACAACCTTAACACTGGCATAGCATTGCAGTCTTTTAAGCACAGCAAGAGCTATAGCCTCATCACCAAGATTATACCCAACCAATCCAACAACTGTAACCGACCTCCGACGCTTATTATTCTTCACCTAACTCTCCTCGCCACCGCTAGCTTAAACCTGCTAACAAAAAACATAAAGCCACACACCACCATTAACAAAATCCAGCCAAGCACGACAGGAAAGTACATAAGAAAAGCCGGTGCAAAAATAAATGCAAAGCAGACAATAAACATATAGTTTGCATTATAGCCTTTCGCACCAACTCCTAATTCTTGGAGTCGAAAGAATTCCCTATAGGAATACACAGACGCAAATGCAGAAAAAATTGCCACAGGCTGCAGTAAGCCAAGCAGGATAACGCCTAGTATCCCAAAGTCTCCATAGATACCTACTGGACCAGCCATACCAGGAGTGTGCGTCTTCTCCGCCGCTCCTGGCCAAAAAATCTCTCTAATCAGCACATCACCATAAGCAAATGGTTTATCTGGAAAAAAAGCGCGGGGAATATACTCCCAGAAGCCAGTTATAAATATCTGACCTTCGAATCCAAACCCAGTATCCGAAACATACTCATAGAACATAGCACTGTTATTATGATAATCAAAGTACTTAAATATACTAGCGAGATCATAACTACCGTAATTAATAAGCATCATTACAAAAGCCCCACCCCCTCCAAAAAAGACAAGAGCCTTAATATACTTAAAACCTTTAAACCACAAACCAATCAGCAAGAAGGTAAAAAATTCCAAAATTACCATCTTAGAGCCAAACAAATACGAAACGAAGCAGCATGCCGTCCCATAAGCCAGAAAGCGAAAAATGGACAGACCAGATAAACACAACAAGACAACCGAGGTTGATAGGAAAAATATAGCAATAGCAAAAAGATGGCCATTCCCAACGCGATTAAACTGGTAACCCGTTCGCGGATCTAAAACCCAATGAACGATCCCCGTCGTTGTGGCCATCAAATAGAAAAGAACCAGCAAAGAAAATATAAAAAAAATGTTAGACAGCCAAAAAAGATCTTGAGAGGAATATTTCGGCGCTATTGAACCCAACCATTTATTCATCTTAACAAGCGGGAGCCTTGAGAAATAAATTATCGCCCCAGCGAAGGTGAGCACGTAGCCAAGAGTATAAATATTTTGCACAAAAAATGAATAATTGTACCAATAGTCCAGCACGCCATTCTCAAAATTAAACCAAGGCCCTAGTATATTTTTTGAGAAAAACACCGGAAACTGCAATGCAGCCATAATAAAAAAAGGATTTATAATTTTCAGTTTCAGCGTATAAGCAATCAATACAAAAGGCAGGAAAAATAACGCAAGACCAATAAAAATATTGAAAATAGCAAAAAATAGCATCATGCATTCAAACGCCTGTTTTGCCGGCCTTTATCGGGAGGTATAATTTATTAGCACTGACAAGATCCAGATAAACATCTTCGTCTCGTTTTCCTATAACAACGCCAGGATTCCCCACTATAATACACCCTGCATCATATCTCCCTTTCACCACAGCCCCAGCTCCAACAACACACCCTTCACCCAAATTGGTGCCTGGTAAAATTATAGCGCCATACCCAATCCAAACATTCGCACCTATACGCACTTCCGCTAATTTATCTGGCCCACCATAAGGAACAGAAACGTCAGATCTATAATCGTGACTATAGCTCCATATAGATACCTTGGGGGCGAGAATAACATTATTCTCTATAATCACCCCCCCCTTTGCGGCAATAAACGCTCCAGGACCGATATGGCAGTACTTATCAAACCTTAAAAACTCCGAGTTCTCAATGTAAAAAGGGGGATATATATTAACACCCCCTGCCAATTTACACTTTCTGAGATAGCGAAAAGAGTAATACCTTGAAAAAGGAAAATAAATTATCTTTTTAAGAACATTAATCATATCTATATTTCCACTGAAAAAGCTCTAGCCGGAGTACATATATAAGATATATCAAGACCGCCACCTCAGACAATACAATTGCTATAGCAGAGTTTAATAGATTTAGCATGCCAACGTAATTAAAAAGAGCCAACACCCCACTACTGGTAAACATGCCAATACTAACCGCCAGCAAAAAGTTGTTTCTTCGATGCTGAAGAATTAGCAAGGATGGAAGATAGATATACAACCAAGAAACCATCGCAGCCATCATCAAAACCATCACAAAGGGAGTTAGATAATTAAACTCCGATAAATCAAAGCCAAGAAACGCAAAGCCCAAGTCCTTAAAATAATAAAGCAAGATCAGCAAACAAAATACCGCTAAAAAACCTAACGCCGTACCCCTCAACAATTCAGCAATTGCGCTATTTTTCTCTTCCTTAAAAAGCCGGGCTAACTTAGGCAAAAATGACACCATCATAACGTACTTAAATATCAAAAATATCCCATAGAGCTTGATAAAGAAAGAAAAGTAGCCAGCATCAGATGCATTCATCCAATAAGCCACCAGTAATATTGGAACATTCTGACTACCGGTTACAACTAGTGAGGAAATAGCGTAGCTCCAGCAAGCTTTTATTTTATCTAAAGCCACTATCAACAGATGCTTAAGCGAAGCAGGCCACTTGAAATAAGTCCCATATTGCTCGCGCCGCAAAAAAAATACATAAATCACTAAAGCATATATAACCATCCAAATCAGCTTGGAGATAAGCAGTTGAAAAACGCCCACCCCAAGAAAAATGACCGGGATGAACGACAACACAAATGAGCATCCAGCAGCAATTACGTTTAAATATGATTTTTGTTGAGCTTTAAATACCCAATCCACGCTAAAAGGAATAACTAGAAGAGGCAACAGAGAAAGAAACAAGTACTGCCTAGTGTCAAAAAAAACTGAACACCCTAAAAAAGCAAGGAATAAAATAAATGTCAAGAATAATCTTGCTAGAATAACCTCCATCACAACATATTTATTTCCAGCAGCAACCTCTGCGATCGCCTCATTATTCATCCCAAACTCTATAAAAGACTTTCCAAAGGCATATAAGCTACCTAGAACGGCAAATTCCGCTACGCTCTCGCTTCCTTGATATTTATTTAGAAGATAAAACCATATAAAAGGAGCGACATTTAACAATACCTCACCAACTAAGTTTGCGAGTGTATTTGTTTTCGCCAAGGTAAAAAATCTTGATTTCACATTTTACCTTATTATGGTGTTAGAATAATTTAACCTAAAAAATCAAATAAATTCATGGCCGACCAAATGAAAAAAGTTTACGTTCATATAATAAAGAACGGAGCTAGTCATTCCTTTACTTCCTTGATATTGGTAATAAGTTCGTATTGTGCGCAAGGCGCTCCATGGACTACCTTTATATCAGCAGGCCACTCCCGCATTCCCGTCACGAACTCGACCAACCCCTGCTGATCCGCATGCGCCGAGTAGCCGCCGATGCTGGTTACCTTCGCCCGGATATCGAAACGCTCCCCGTCCAGGTCCACATAGCCACCCCTAGGGCCGTATTGCTGGATGGCGTGGCCGGGCGTGTCCTGGGCCTGGTAGCCGACGAACAGGATGTCGTGCCTGGAGTCGTGCAGCATGGCCTTCAGGTAGTTGACGATGCGCCCGCCCGAGCACATGCCGTTGCCGGCAACGACGATGGCGGGCCGTGCGGTCTGGGTGAGGTGGTTGACCACGGCGATAGGGTCGGCGTGGCTGTCGACAGTGTTCACGAGTACGTTGTTCCAATGCGCTGCACGGCTATGCCCTCACGCCGTAATTACGCAGGGCAACCTGTTCATCCTCGCTCAGCTCCACGCCAGGGGCGTTGTGCAGTTGGTATGCGACCAACTGCCGGCTGACCTGGTGCGTGCATGCCAGGGTTTCCACGGCCTCGCGCAGGCTGGGTGCGTTTCGCAGCACCTCGATCGCATGTACCTGGGGCAACAGGGCTTCGGCGGCAAAGGCATTGGCGCGTTTTTCACTTTCGCTGTCCACTTCGCCGCCGAGCACTTCGGCAACCGGCAGCGCGCGGGTTCGGTCGACCAGCAGGTGGCAAAGTTCGTGGGCCAGGGTGCTACGACGACCATGCTTGCTGGCCGCCCTGGCCTGTTCATTGCGGTTGAGCAGAATCAGTGGATCAATGCTGCCCCAGCAGGCGATCGCGTCGACAGCACCGCTCTCCAGCTTCAACTCCTCGATCGATACGCCCTCCTGTTCGAGCACTGTTTCGGGTTCGAACGGCGCGCTTGGCACCATGTGCAATTGCTCACGTAGCCAGCGCGCCAATTGGTAGCCCTGCTCGAACGGCGGGCTGCCAGTCAGTTGTTCGATCTTGGCGTTGGCCTCAGCGGCGAGGCGGGCGAAAGGCTGCTTGCCGAGCGCAGGGGCTTGCTGCAGACGCTGCATGATCTCGGCGATCTGAACGGTGCTCAGGTGATGGCGAGCCATTCTCGCAGCCGCGAGGTAGACCGGCTCTTGAGCGAATGCCAGGTCGTTGGCCGCGGGCTCGAGAGGAACGAGTCGGGAGAGTTCATCCAGACGCTGAGGGCTCATCCCTGTGCTGTAATTCAGGTAATCCCTGCTTAATTGTTGCTGGCGCCCGTGCCAATGGGTGACAGCCGCTCGCACATGAGGCTGGGTGCTCTTGGCGAAGAGGTTAGCGAGAGCATCACCGATTTCTTCCAGTTGCCGGCCCAGCCGCTGGAAGTCCAGGCGCCGCGCCTGTTCATCCTCATCCACCAGCCAGAGCGTGTTGCCGCTGCGCAACCAAAGCAGCATCGGCAGGTTGGCACCGTTCATGGCCACGGAAAGATTATGGCGATCGAGGTATCGATAAAGCTGGTTTTCCTCGGCGTGAATCTGCGGCTCGGGCATGTCCTCCCAGCGCGCCTCGGCCTTTTCCAGCAGCTTGCCGGGATGAGGCACGTCATCCAGCGGCAGTGGCAAGCCCTGCTCCAACATTAACGCCGACCAGTTCTGGCCCAGGTAATGGAGCAAGTCGATCCAGGTCCAGTCGAGGCTGCCTTGCTCGTCATCGCCGTACCAGTAAGGCTGACCATCGAGGTACAGAGAGGCTCTCACCCAGCCATGCTCCAGGCTGCCTTGCGAAGGCGCGGAATCGACGATGAGCTTCAGTTCAGCGGCCATGTTCTTTCATCCAATGCCGATAGCCGGGCAAGCAGCCTTGCTGCTTGGCACGGTTTTCCAGTTCCTGCTTGATCTGACGAGGCAGGGATCTGCGCCCCGGGCGATAGCGCCATGGGTAGCCATGCCAGCTGTCGCCGGAGTATACCGCCTCATATACGACCCCATCATGCAGGTTGTAGATGCGCTCGGGATGCTTCTGCCCAACGGGGTAACCGATGCCATCATTGAGCAACTGCTCGGCCAGTCGCTTACTCAGGGTCGATGGGCATTTGCCAATCTGGGCGCTGCCTTCGCGCACGAATGCAGCCCTGGGTTCGCTCCAGCAATGCTTGAAGCGATGCTCACCCGGGTCGTAGCGCCGGTGATGGCACGTGGTGGACTCATGCATGGAGAACATCCTGTGCGGTCGCATCCCCTGCCCCATCGGTCGTGATTGCCGCAAGCGGCCTGTCGCTTTGCTGGTAAAACTCCTGGAGACGGGCGGCCAATGCCTGTTTGGCTTTGGGTTCGCCATGCACGATACGTATCTCGGTCGGCCACTGCTGCATCCCCGTGACGAACTCGACCAGCCCCTGTTGATCCGCATGCGCCGAGTAGCCGCCGATGCTGGTTACCTTCGCCCGGATATCGAAACGCTCGCCGTCCAGATCCACATAGCCACCCCTGGGGCCGTATTGCTGGATAGCATGGCCGGGCGTACCCTGGGCCTGGTAGCCGACGAACAGCACGTCGTGCCTGGGGTCGTGCAGCATGGCCTTCAGGTAGTTGACGATGCGCCCGCCCGAGCACATGCCGTTACCGGCGATGACGATGGCGGGGCGTGCCGTTTGGGTCAGGTGGTTGAGCACGGCTATGTGGTCGGTGTGGCTGTCGATCTTGATCAGGTTATCGAATGCCAACGGATTGCGACCGGCCTCGACGCGTTCGCGTGCCTCGTGATTCCAGAAGGGCTTCAGGCTGCGGTAAGCCTCAGTGAAGCGGGTCGCCAGGGGCGAATCCAGGATGATCGGGAGCTTGGGCCAGTCGGTAGGTACTAGCGTGCCGCCAGCGCGGTCTCCGTTAGCTGCCGAGGCCTTTACGTCAGAAATCTCCCCATGGTGATGAATGATTTCTTCCAGTTCGTAGAGCAGCTCCTGGGTGCGGCCGATACTGAACGCTGGGATCAAAACGGTGCCCTGATCCTTGAGAGCGTGCTCGATAACGGCTTCGAGGCGTTGCCGGCGGGTGGCGCGACCTTCGTGCAGCCGGTCGCCATAGGTGCTTTCCAGCACCAGGATGTCTGCCCTTTCGGGCGACTTGGGCGGCATGAGCAGTGGCGCGTGTGGCGCGCCGAGGTCACCGGAGAAAACGATGCGTTTGTTCTCGCCGGTCGCTGGATATGTAAGGTCAATTTCTACGTAAGCGGACCCAAGTACATGGCCAGCGCGCTGTAACCGTATACGCGCCACGAGCTGGCTGGTCTCTTGCAATGTGAGCCATTGCTGGTAAGGCAAGGGCCGCAAGCGCTGTTCGACCAGCCTGAGGTAACGCTCAATATCGTTCTGGTCACGGCTGAAGCCTAGCCTGAAGGCATCTTCAAGGACGATAGGCAGCAATTTGGCCGAAGGCTCGCTGCAGTAAATCGGGCCCTTGAAGCCGGCAGCGAGGAGGTAGGGAATCCGTCCCACATGATCGATATGCACATGCGTTACAACGAGCGCCTGGACGGTGGCGAGGGAGAACTCGATAGCCGGTTGCCCTGCCCCGACGCGCCCGCTCGCAGAGGCTTCGTTGCCTTGAAACAGGCCGCAATCGACCAGCAAGCTATGGCTCGCATCCATGTGCAGCTGATGACAGGAACCGGTTACGCCATCCTTAGCGCCGTGGTGTTCGATATCTGGATAGCGCACGGTTATTCCTTTAACGATGTCAACCAACGCACTCGCGACATGCCAGCCACGAGCCACTTAAAAAAATAAGCGGGAATACTACCGTCTTTCCGGGCCGTTGAGGTCTCAACGGCACGCCGACGGATGGATGGTCAGATTGCGGCGACAGGACGGCGAAGGTTGCGCACCAGCGCGACGAACACTCCCAGCATGCCACCCAACACCAGCGCGAGGGCCACGATTAGTGCCTTCTTGGGTTTGATCGGCTGACGAGGCTCAACCGCTCGCTGATCGATAGAAACCAGCTTGAGCGAACTCGCATCGAACTGCAGGGAGCGCAGCCTGGCGGCCTGCTCGCGCCAACCGGCCAGGTCTTTCAGGAACAGGTCTTCGTTCTCTCGACTTTGTAAGACCTCGATCTGGCGGTTGTGTTCAAGCAGCTTCAGCTCCCGGGCAATTTGTGCGATGCGCGGCTCGGTGAAGTCGTCTGAGCGACGAGCCAGGAGCGCCTTACGCTCGGCTTCCAACGCTTCGCTACCCATGAAATACAAAGGTATCTGCTGGTTATTGACCTCGGTACGAATCACGCTGCCTTGGCTCGTGATCTCAGGCGCTCCAAGGGAGGAGGGCGTGGTGGGCTTGCTTATACCCAGCGAAGTTGCGATTCGAATCGCTTCGTTGAGCTGATTGATGCGGTTATCGCGACGCGTTCGGAGCTGCTGGCGCAGAGCAGCCAACTCATCATTCAACTCTGCACGCTTGAGCGCATCAGCCTCGGTCAGTTTGGCGATCTTGATTTCCTTGCTGGCCTCATAGCTGGCACGAGCAGCAGCAATCTTCTTGTCAAGCTGACTAAGCCGGTTGCCGATAAGAGTATCCAGATCAGCCGCTATCTCCTTTTGGACGTTAGTCAGGGAGAAATTCACAAAGCTGTTGACGATCTCAACCCCATCCAGCGCTTCAGGATAGGTGAGCTGGAGGCCGACATACGGGGACGTCCCCTCGGGCTTCTTTAGATCCGGTTGCAGCAACTTGAAGGCCTCATCGTTGAAGGCTTCAAAAGTCTGCTCAAGTGTTCGCCCAGGCTGCACTAGATCAGCGAACAGCTGCGGGTGTTCGCGGAAGAAGGCTAACCGATTTTCGTAGGACTCAAGCGTTGCGCCAGCCTGTATCAATGCTTGTTTCGGCGACAGCTTGTAGATACCAAGATGATTCAACTCGTCGAGATCTTTGATAGCGGCCGGTCGTAGCACGCTTTGAACGGTGTAATAACGAGGCGCCAGCATGGCGTAGAGCAACCCGACGAGCGTGCACACCACAGCTACGCCGCCAATCAGGAACTTTTGCTTCCACAAAGAGCGAAAGAGCTGGATCAGGTCAATTTCATCAGGCGTTGCCGAAGCAAGGACTTGCGGAGGAGTTACTGCGTTCACTTGAGGTCCGTCTCGCTGAATGCGGCGACGCAGAGCGCGCGCCAGGGGCTATACCGCAAGCAAACGGAAAAGTTCCGTCATGCTGCGGGCCGCTATTCTGCCAGCCAGCTCACAAAAAACAAGTGACGCGCATCAACTTTAATTCGCGATTGAGAGCGCCTAGCATCGTGCCAGATGCTCGCCGACCTTCAGTTACGCAGCCAAGCGAGGCATTTATGCCTTGTCTGGCTCATCGCGGAAGAAAGGGACGCGGCAATTTACGACTCCGACGGGGTTTGCAGCTCGCGACCGCGATTCGCAAGGCTGCGTACCAAAGCGGCGAATAAGCCAAGCATGCCGCCAAGCACAAAGCCCAACGCCAGAATCAGCGCCTTCCTGGGTTTGATTGGCTTGGACGAATCCAGCGCTGGTTGATCCAGACGAACAAGCCGCAACCGATCAGTGTCGAGTTTGATTCCCTTCAAACGGGCGGCCTCTTCGCGCAACTCAGCGAGATTGGTCAGGTATAGGTCTTCACCCTCTCGCTCTCTGAGAATTTCCACTTCGCGATTGTTTTCTAGCATTGCGAGCTCGGATTGGATCTCGGCGATTCGAGGCTCCATGAAGTCATCCGACTTGCGACTCGCGAGGGCATCACGCTCCGCGGATAGCGCTTCTGTTCCCATGAAATACAGCGGGGTTTCCCGGCTGTTTACCTCCGTCCGAATGACTTGCGCGCCGCTTCTAGCTGAGTCGGACATGGCGGACGGGCTTGTTGGCTTACGAATACTCAACGACTCAGCTATGGATATCGCCTCAGTCAGTTCCTGAATTCGGTTGTTCCGTCGTGTTCTGAGCTCTTCGCGCAAAGCAGCGAGTTCGTCCTGAAGCTGGGCCCGCTTCAGCGCGTTCTCTTCGAGCAGGGACGCAATCTTCGCTTCTTTGGAGGCTTCGTAGTTTGCGCGCTGCGCTTCAATGTTCATCTCCAGGCTGGCCAGACGATTATTGACCAGGCTTTCCACATCCTCCGCGATTTCGCGGCGCTCCAATTCCAACACATAAGCGACAAAACCATTGACTACCGAAGCGCCGGCGACACCCTCGGGGTAAGTAAGTCTCAGCCCCACGAACGCGCTGCGGTTCTCCGTACGCTTCGGGTCAGGGAACAGCATCTCAAACGCCTCTTCGTTGAACTCAGCGAATGCCTGCTCCAATTGCTCGCCCCGCTCGGTGAGATTCGGAAACAGCTCCTGATTGTTCATGAAGAACTCCAGACGGTTGTCGTAAGACGACAGACCGCCTGCCACACGATTGATGGCCTCTTCTGGAGTGAGCTTGTAGATGCCCGTTTCATTGAGCTGGTCCAGATTGCTCTGCGGCACTGGGCGAAGGTAGGTTCGGGCTTGAAAGTACGGTGTCGCCAGGAAGGCGTACAGGGCCGCCAGCACTGTGGTGAGAAGCGTGACGCCGATGATTAGAATCTTCTGCCGCCAAAGCGCGCGGAACAGCTCGACCAGGTCAATCTCATCGTTGGGCGAAGTAGGTTGCTGCACGGTCATCCGAAATCCTTGTTATGTGTGCTCTTCACTGCGGAGCAAGCGAACCGGATTTTGTACGTACAAACCGCAAAAAGTTCAGCCGAATGATGGCTTTTAACAACTATTTAGGCTGATGCCTCGCTGCTACAGGGAGAGCTAGCCTAGCCGCTTATCAGTCCTCCTCATTCACCCGATCCCGCAACTCCTTCCCTGGCTTGAAATGCGGGACGAATTTTCCGTCAAGGCTGACGGATTGGCCGGTTTTGGGATTGCGGCCTACGCGGGGGGCGCGGTAGTGCAGGGAAAAGCTACCAAAGCCGCGGATCTCGATCCGGTCGCCAGTGGCCAGAGCCTGAGCCATTTGCTCAAGCATGGTCTTGATGGCCAGCTCGACATCCTTCGACGAAAGCAGCCCCTGCTGGGTGACGATTCGCTCGATCAACTCCGACTTGGTCATGGTTTTCCCTTCGTTTTCAAGCGGCTAGATCATTCGGGTTGCGGTCGTTTGTAGCATGTTGTTCAGAGTTTGAACAGCCCGAGCGGGATTGACGAGCAAGGAGTGCTTCGTTTATCGGAGCACGACACGGAATGCAAAGGGACGGATGAGTAACTAGTCCTTGGCGTGATCGATGGAAAGCAAGAGCCGAGGTGGATCTTTCTTTGGGCAATAAAAAAGGCGGGCTAATAAGCCCGCCTTTCGTTTAGCCAACTACCGATCAATCCTCGCGATAGCGACGCAGCTTGAGCTGCTTGCCACCGACGCGGGTGTCCTTGAGTTTGCCAAGCAAGCGTTCGAGACCGTCTTCCGGAAGCTCGACCAGGCTGAAGCTGTCGCGCACCTGGATGCGGCCGATGGCTTCGCGGGCCAGGCCGCCTTCGTTGAGGATGGCGCCGAGCAGGTTGCGGGCAGCGATGCCGTCACGCGCTCCAAGCGGCGTACGGCAGCGGGCGCGGCCTTCGGCCAGCGGGACCGGAGCGCGACGCTCGCGATCACCACTACGCTCAGGACGATCCGAACGCTCGGTGCGCTCGCGCGGGCTGCTGGTCGGAACCAACGGCTGCTCTCTTTCCACCTCGGCCAGGGTCAGAGCCTGACCATTGGTGGCCTTGCGCAACAGCGCAGCGGCCAGAGCACGTGGGCTGCAACCGATGTCGGCGACCAGCTTGTCGAGCAACTCGCCATGGGTGGCTTCGGCATCGGCAACCAGCGGCGCGAGGCTGTTAGTGAGTTTCTTGATGCGGGCGTCCAGCACCTGCTGCGCATTCGGCAGACGGGCTTCAGCGACCTTCTGGTTGGTCACGCGCTCGATAACCTGCAGCATGCGACGCTCACGCGGGGTGACCAGCAGCAGCGCACGGCCTTCACGACCGGCACGGCCGGTACGACCGATGCGGTGTACGTAGGACTCCGGATCGTAGGGCATGTCCACGTTGAATACGTGGGTAATGCGCGCCACGTCGAGACCGCGGGCAGCGACGTCGGTGGCGACGACGATGTCCAGGCGGCCATCCTTGAGCGATTCGATGACGCGCTCACGCTGATTCTGGGCGATATCGCCGTTCAGCGCAGCGGCCTTGTAGCCCTTGGCTTCCAGCGCGGCGGCCAGATCCAGCGTGGCTTGCTTGGTCCGCACAAACGCGATCAGGGCGTCGAAATCCTCGACTTCCAGCAGGCGCAGCACCGCCTGGATCTTCTGGTCGGCATGGACCATCAGGTGTGCCTGCTCGATGCGAGCGACGGTCTGGGTCTTGGCAGCGATCTTGATGTGCTGCGGCTCGCGCAGGTGCTTCTCGGCAATCGCGCGGATGGAATGCGGCAGCGTGGCGGAGAACAACACGCTCTGGCGGCTTTCCGGCATAGCCTCGAAGATCACTTCGAGGTCGTCCATGAAGCCCAGCTTGAGCATTTCATCGGCTTCGTCGA
>SWCC01003728.1_pt1 | contig 22496 bp, 21 predicted proteins | sample 4692971 | NCBI WGS metagenome assembly SWCC01 (sample SAMN10267277, study PRJNA491770) | bioreactor metagenome | isolation source: DHS bioreactor inoculated with subseafloor sediment | place: Japan: off Shimokita Peninsula | collected 2006-08 | reverse complement strand
GGGGGGGGGCACTGGCTGCCGCTCAATGAGGGCCTCATCGATCCCTTCATCCAGACCATCGCATTCGACCCGCAGGCCCCGGCGACGCTATATGCAGGCGGGCGGTCGGGACGCATCTTCCGCTCGGATGATGCCGGTCTGCACTGGCGGATCATCAACAGCGGTGCGGATCTACCCCCGATCACCGTGCTCGCGGTCGATCCGGTGGCGCCGCGAAGAGTCTATGCTGCGACCGCCGGCAACAGCGTGGTGGTCGAGACCCAGATCAGCGGGTGGGCAAGGCTTGCCGGACTGATCGCATTGATCGCCCTTGCAGCTTCGTTAGTGCGAAATGGCGGGAGCACGTCACCAGCGTCGCAAACCGACTGATGGAGATCAAGCGGCTTTCAGCCGAAAGCGCCGGTTTGGCCGCGCGCTTTCGCGCTGGACGGGATATGGCTCCGTTCAGCCTGCCGTTTCTCATCGCACTGCGCCGGCGCAGGGGAACCTGACTCCGGTCAATCAACTTCGGTCAATCAATGCCGATCGCAGGGCGCAGGCGCGACGGCCATCGCGAAGTTGTTTATTCCGGTCCGCTTGACCTCGTACATGCGCGCGTCCGCCAGTTCGAACAGCGTGGCCCGGTCGGTACCATCACGTGGCGCACAGGCAATCCCGATACTGGCACCGACGCGCACTGCCGTCCCGTCGCTCAGGATGACGGGTTCGCACAACACGGACAGCAGATTGGCCGCGGTTGCGCTCAGCGTCGGCTCCAGGGGGCCGACATCGCGCAAGGCCACCACGAACTCGTCCCCGCCGAGCCGCCCGGCCAGATCGGTGGAGCGCCGGACCACTGCGTTCATGCGTTCGGCGCAGACCTTCAGCACTTGGTCGCCGGCTTCATGGCCGTGCTCATCATTGACTTGCTTGAAGCCGTCGAGATCGATGCGCAGCACGCTCAAAGCGGAGCCATCCGCGACGGCGCCGGCAATCAGGCGATCGATCACGGCATGACTGCCGGCGCGGTTGTGCAGGCCGGTCAACGCGTCATGTTCAGCCTGGTACTGGACCGCACTTTCCGTTCTCTTGCGTTCGGTAATGTCATAAATGAGACCTTCAGTCGTGTTCTGCTCCTGTCCTTGAGTGCTTGCCTCGAGACTGTGATGAACCGAAAACAGGCAATGGACCCAGCGCCGCGCATTTACTCTCTGGATCAGCTCCAGATCGCCGGAGACAGTCTCGCCCGTGCGTGCAGCGGTTTGCATCATGGTGCGCACCCTTTCGGGCTGGGCGAGTATCCGGTCGATGAAGTCATCGCGGGGCAGGTCGCCCATCGCCGCCAGAGACATGCCGACGACTTTCGACACCGTGGGGTTGCTGTTGATCAGCCGGCCATGTTCATCGAGCACGAATATGCCGGCGCTGCTCGAATCGAAAATCCGTCGATGCTGCGCTTCCATTGCTTCGATCCCTTCGCGCAAGGTTCGCTCGCGCTGCAAGGCACGCGTATTGGTGTCGAGCAAGGCGTTGGCGCCGCCAAGCAAGGAGCCGATCTCATCGCGGCGGTGGCGGGAAGGGGTGTCCAGACGCTCTGTGGAACCGGGCGTCATCGCCCGCATGTTCCGCGCCAGCTTGATGTTGGGTTGCGATATGAGTACCGCCACTGCGCCGCACAGCAGCAGTGCAAGCAGCACGGCCTGGCCGATCATCATGGCTGCCAGCAACAAGGCCTCTTGTCGGGCAATGCCATTGACCCGCGTCTGGTTGGCCCGAATTACAAACACGCCGACCTATTCACTCTCGTCGAAGGGCGAACTCAAAAGGCGTTCGGCATGCATGGGCTCGATGTCGTCAGACACTTCAGGGGGCGGGCCATCGGGCAGCCGGACCAGGGTCTCGCCGCGTACCGAGCGAACCTCGACCGAGGCCACCAGAGGGTTGCGCATCAGCCCGTCGGCGACTTCACGCAACAAAATGGCGTCGCCGGCATAGGCTCCGATCGCAACCGTTTTCTCGACTGCCTGTGCCAGATCCGAAAGGGTGGAAATGCTGGTGCGGACCGCGCGCTGGTGTCCAAGGACGAAGGCCAGTGCGCCCGCAGCAACCGAAAGGACGACAGCGCCAAGCACGATTGTCAGCATGAGACGCGCCTGCAGCCCGCCGGTCCGGTTGATTGCGTCGTCCCCTTTCATCAGGACGGTCCCTTCAATATCAGTACCGTGCGTACGTCCTTGTGTGCGGGCTCCCGGGTCACCCAGCCCAATGCGCTGGGATTGCGTTTTACGATGTCAATCACGGCTTCTTCGTTGGGCAGGGGTTGCGGCGGCATGCTTTGCCCGGAGAACATCAGGCGCGACCAATAGCTGTTAACCTGCGCAGGCTCCAGCTGGTCAGGGCACGATAGAACGCGACACGTTTCGGATCGTCGCGCGGCAGATCGAAGACAAGTGCAAAGTCCCCGTTCGGAAACGCCCGGCTGCGCCCCATGAACAGGTCGACTGCCTCTTTCAGCGTCAATGCATGTACTGGATTGCTGCTTTGCACAATCAGAAAGAAGTCGGCTCGTGAATGCCCGGCCTGCAAGATCGTGGCAGCGAACAGTAGAGAGAGGACAAGTCTGCACATGGGCGACTTCAGAAGATGAAGTCCAGTGCTACGCTCATCACGTTGGCGTGGCCGGAATCCAGCGTTGCGTTTGACCATAACCTGCCGCCGTTTGCATCGATCCGGACGTGATCCCACTGCACCTTGAGCGACATTTGCGGGTCCGGATCCCAGCGCAGCCCCAGTGACAGGGGTTGCTGGTTTGCTCCCGAGGCATTGCGGGCATAGGCCGCAGACGACGCCAGAATCTGGGCCTGCTGTGCAGCCGCAGGGTCGAGGACCGGCGTCAGGGCCGAGGCCCAGTCGGGCGTTGCCTCCGGCAAGTCGGGGGTACGGATACGACTGACCCCACCCGATAGCGTGACCGACCCGAATCGGCGTCCGACACCGGCATAACCTGCGACAAACCGTGACGTCGGATGACCGGAAACCTTGGTGAGTTCCAGTGTCCACTGCCAGTCCAGCACCTCGTAGTTCAGGCCAAGGGACTGGTAGATCGTGTGATCGCCCTTGTTGTCGAGACTGGCGGCCAGCTCGCGCGCCTGGGCCGCGACCTCTGGTACAGGTACGGCTGCCATCGCATCCAGGCCATCAATCAGAGGCCGGAGTTCCGGCGCATTGCTGGAAAAACCGGTGCGGGCGAAGCCTAGTCGCACGGTCAAACCGTCCGACTCACGTGACACCGTGACACCGTGACACCAAACACCGGGTTTGCCCCGACGCGGCCGTCGACGGCGAGGTCACCGCTCACGGATCTTCCTGCGAACGCCTTGAGCCGCCAGCGGCTGTTGTCAAACCGCAGATCCCGGCTGACATCGATGCCGTCGAGCGATACCGGGAGCGACCCGTAGAATTCAACCGGAGGACGCACGAAACGGTAGGCAAGACCGACATTGCGATAATCCGACAACAGGAATGAATCGATATTCACCCGTCCGATACGCACGAGCACATCGGGTTGCGGACGATAGGCTGCGAATGCCCACTCGATGTTGTCGCCAAGGGGCGCGCAGGAAGAGCGACGGGCCGCAACGATCTGACCGACAAGCTCGAACTGTGGCGTAGGCGAATAATTGATCTGTACGCCGAGACGCGAATCGATATCAGCCCGCGTGCCGCCATCGTTTTCAGGCTGTGATATATCGCGGCGAAAACCCCATCCGGACGGGGCGCTGGCATGGGTCAGGCCCACGGTTCCGAAGCCGCTGATGCGCAGGTTCGAGTCGGAATACTCCGCCGATTGAGCCATGGCGGCACCGACGCTCAGACTCAACGCGACGGCACACGCGGTACGCACCACTGCGGAGAGATCGGGGGTTGTTGTTATCCTGACATATACCGGGTGGCCATCAAAAAGTTGGGCAAAGCACCGTGACTCAGACAGGTCGCGGACCCTCAGCCGATCAGTCAGCTCGAACTGTCTCCAAGTAACAATGAAGCCTCGTTGCGAAAGGCATAAAGTTGAAGGAAAGGACGTTCAAGATTGCTTGTTGGAGTATCCATTGCGTTTCAGCCTTAGCCAATTCGGGAATCCGTAGCGGAGGATCCCGCAGAGCCATCTCGGACTGGCGCCGTGCTGACGTACGGTGCCACCCCCGCGAGGTCACGGTCCGGTCATCTGCGATTAGCGGAAGTCTGATCCACGGAGGACCCAGTATTCGATCGCGAGCCCGTAGGTAATATGGCTTTTGCATGAAATCGTCGAAGCAGGCGTTGGCGGGACGCTTCAGTTCCCAATACGGGCAATGGCGAGGTTTACCCCACACGCAGGAAGCGATCTAGGCTCATTTTTCTGCACAATCAATATTCAGTTCTGGGGAAGTCTGCCGTTTACGTAATCAAGGCCAAACGCAATCTGCAGTCGAATGGCTGGAAGCTGTCCTCACGCAGATCCGGCGCTGGTCTTCAAGGCGCAAAGTTACGGCACAGTAGTGCTGCGAAGCTGACAGGAACATAGAATGCTAAACAATTTTCAATCGTTGAAAGCTCGTCTTCTGCTGCTTGGACTGGTCAGCTTTCTCGGCGTGGTCGTGCTGGCAGGCGCAACGCTCTGGTATTCGCAGCGAAGCAAGGCACACCTCCTGGAGTTTGTCGATCAGTCTGTCGCGCTGAATCGCAGTGCCACCGTCACCTACGCGAACGGCTTGCAGATGGGGCAGGCGCTAAGGAACATCATTCTCGACCCGGCCAACAAGAAGGGGTATGACAACTACAGCAATGCGGGCGAAATCTTCAACACGGAGATCGTACGTTTGCTCGAACTCATGAGAAAGGAAACCACGGAAGCCAGCAAAGCGGATGAGCTTGAAGCGCGCATCGCGGAGTGGCGGCCCTTGCAGTTCGAGGTTCTTGAGTTGGCCAAGGGCGGTCAGGTCAGCGAGGCTATCGCCTTCCTTTCGCCCAGGGAGACGCCGGCGTGGCGCGCTGTTCGAGCGTTATTGCTGGACCAGGTAAAGCAAAGCGAGAAGCAGGCTGAGCTGAAACGGATTGAACTGGTTTCCGTCCTCAACGCGTCAATAACGAGCGCCATCGCAGTAAGCGGTCTTGTTCTGGTGTTAGTGGTCCTGTTCACGATCTTTGTAGGGCGCGGTGTTTTTCGTCAGGTTGGCGCGGAGCCTGAGTTCACCGCCACGGCTTTAAGTCGCATTGCCGGAGGTGACCTTACACATGAGATCGAGCTGGGCAGCGCAGACCCGAAAAGCATTCTGGCAGCAGCGCACGCAATGCAGACGCACTTGCGTGAGCTGATCAACAAGATTGTCCTCAGCTCGGAAGCGGTGCTGAAAACCAGCGATAGTCTTCGGAGCAATTCAACGAACATCTCGCTGAGAACAGAGGAACAGAGCTCGGCAACCTCGGCGATTGCGGCCGCCGTTGAGCAACTGACGGTCAGTATTGGGGTCATGTCAGAGCATGCGGCCCAGGCCGCTACGCTATCGCTGGATGCTGAAGAGAAAGTCCGCGAAGGCCTTAACGGGGTTACTGCGACCACTGGCACAATAAGCAGGGTGGCCAACAGCATGATCCAGTCGTCGGCCATGATGGACGAGCTGAGCTCGAAGGTTGACGGCATCAATGGCATTGCCAGGACGATTCGGGACATTGCTGATCAAACGAATCTTCTCGCACTCAACGCGGCTATTGAGGCCGCGCGCGCAGGTGAGCAGGGCCGGGGCTTTGCAGTTGTAGCAGATGAGGTCAGGAAGCTTGCTGAACGGACAACCGCCTCTACGCTCGAAATTTCGACGATGATCACTGGCGTACAGAACAGCACTAAAGTGGCGCAGGAGAATCTGTCACTCACTCAACGCCTGGCACTCGAGGGCGCCCAATACACTGAGGAGGTTCAATCGTCGGTGCTGGGTCTCAATCAAGCCACAAGCTCGGTTCGCGATGCTGTCGATTCAATCAAGCTTGCGTTGCAGGAACAAAGCGCAGCCAGCACCGATATTGCACAGCGTATTGAGCAGATTGCCCAGGATACCGAAGAGGTTCACCTGTCGACGGCGAATTCCAGTGAGCGTGCGCAGGAGCTGGTCGAACTGGCACACATGCTGCGAGAACAAGTCAGTCGGTTCAGGACAGCGTAGGGCTGCAGCGTTTCAATCGGACCGCATCACGCCGGCTCTTGAGCGGTTCCCGCATCCGTTCGACATCGGATCCGGCGCAGGCCGGACCTGTGCAGCACCCGCCGGCAATGCCTGCTGTCTTGGCGGCCGTATCCGGCAGCATCAACGTGTGTCCGCGGCTCGGGCGACGGGGCATCGTGCCAAGCGCCTCCCGTCTTCAGCGCCGCAGAGGCTGGCCGGGCCCGTTCTGAGTGCCCGCTGGCCCCATATTCCCTGCGCTGTGGATCCAGCCGTTTTCCTTCGGTGTGCCTAATATCCATGTCATCACGATGAGATTGCTGCTTCCTGCGGCTCCTCATTGCCGACCCGGCATGTTCTGAAGGAATCTCGATGACCTGCGTCGAACCCCCGCTCGATGACTGCTTTCGTTTGGGTTACAAGCCCGCCCGGAGCTGGCACGGCACCTGGCGTATGCACGACGCCTGTCTTCCGCTGAATCCGGCTGGCCCGCGCGCCTTGAGGCTGGCATGAACAATCAAGCACTCAGCGGTCGCGATCTGGCGGCGGCACTCGCGGTGGTGGTGATCTGGGGCCTCAATTTCGTTGCCATGAAACTGGCATTGCGTGACTTCACTCCGTGGCAGCTCGGGGCTGCACGTTATGTGTTTGCACTCGTGCCGCTCATCTTCTTCGTCCCCCGGCCCAAGGTGCCGTGGCGTTGGCTTGCCGCTTACGGTCTGGCTCAGGGCGTTGGGCAGTTCGGACTGCTGTTCCTCGGCTTTGAGCTCGGGATGAGCTCGGCCCTTGCTTCGGTGCTGATGCAGACGCAGGTGTTCTTTACCACCATCATCGGCTACTTCCTGCTCAAGGAGCGGCTGACGCGCCAGATCACCGGTGGTCTGGTTTTCGCTGGTATGGGGCTGCTGTGTTTCGCGATGAGCTTCCTCGCCGCGCATGATGTGACGGCCACGCAGATGACCATCAGCGGCTTCGTGCTGACGCTGAGCGCTGCCGCGATGTGGGGCGTGTCGAACATCGTTGCCCGCAACCTGCAGCGCAGCAGCCCGGGCTACAACCCGTTCCAGTTCGTGGTCTGGTCGAGCCTGACGCCGATCATTCCGTTCGTGATGATGAGCTGGGCATTCGACCCCGCCGAGGCGCAGTCGAACTGGACCAATGCCTCCGTGACCGGCTGGCTCGGCGTGGCCTATCTGGGCTGGCTCGCCACCATCACTGCATACGGGCTATGGACCCACCTCCTGAAGCGTCATCCCGCTAATCGCGTCGCACCTTTCAGCCTCGGTGTCCCGGTGATCGGCCTCGTGGCCGGCATGCTGACCTTTGGCGAGACGGTCGGCCTGTGGCAGGCGGTCGGCGTGGCCTTCATCGGGCTCTCGCTGTTCGTGGTGATGTTCGGCGCCAGAGTGCTGAAGTACGTCCAGCTCCGTTCCTGACGGATGCCCTGCTGCCGGATGCGGGTGATGCGCGCACAGTTGCGCACTGCCCGCGTCACCTGACCCCTGCCTGCGGCAGCTGACCCATCTCGCCGCCAGATCCCTGCCGGTCTCGAGGAAAGCTGACGGGGCCGGCGTTGCCTGATCGAGACTGCGAACGGCCAGGCTCACCGCACGCTTCCGTGCCAATGGATGCGCAGCCGGAATCCGCCACCTCCACAAGAATGTTCAGCTGGGTAAAGGCCACTCGGGGTCACTCGGGGATGATCCGCTGCGGGATGAGCAGAAGCGCATTCATTCAAGCGTCCAGATAAGGAATAGCATATCGATCCGGCCAATGTGCTTCCGACTCCATTCACTACCGTACGATCATGAAGACCGATGTGTCATGTCCTTCGCCGCTGCCGGCAATCGCCATCGAGTCCGCGCCCGAACTGCCTGTCGCAGGGCCTGCTGAAGGCGTCAGCCTGTGGGTGTATGTCAAGCTGGTCATGGTGGCGCTGTTCTGGGGCGGCACCTTCATCGCGGGGCGGGTGCTTGCCCAGGAGATGCCGCTGATGGCGGCGGCAACGGGGCGCTTTGCGGTTGCGGTGGTGCTGTTGCTGCTCGTGGCGTGGAAGCTCGAAGGTGGTCTGCCCCGGCTGCGCGGGTCGCAGATACTGGTGACCGCTGCACTCGGGTTCACCGGGATCTTTCTCTACAACGTCTGCTTTCTGGCGGCGCTTTCACACATGCCGGCGGGGCGGACGGCCTTGCTGGTCGCGCTGAACCCGATTGCGACCGCTGTGTTTGCCAGTCTCCTGTTTCACGAGCGCCTGGGCCGCGTCAAATGGCTCGGCTTCGGCATCGCTTTCGTGGGCGCCGCAGTCGTCATCACCCGCGGCGAACTGCTGACCGTGGCATACGATCTGGGACGTTCGATCGGAACGGGTGAAACGCTCATGTTCATCGCGGTGATGAACTGGGCGGCATACACGCTGATCGGGCGCAAGGCGCTCAAGGATCTGAGCCCGGTTGCGGCGACGACGTATGCGGCGATGTGGGGGCTGGCGTTTCTGTCGGTTGGCGCCGCGTGGGAGTTCAGGGCGAGTGACTGGCATGCCTTCGGATGGGAGGTGTGGGGCGCAATGGCCTACCTTGGGGTGTTCGGCACGGTTGTGGGGTTCGTCTGGTATTACGAAGGGATCAAGGCCATCGGCGCGTCGCGTGCGGCGGTGTTTACCAATCTGGTGCCCGCTTTCGGGGTCATTCTGGGGGCCCTGGTGCTGGGCGAGACGATCCTGATATCCATGGTCGTCGGTGGTGCGCTGGCGGCGATCGGCGTCACCCTCGCGAACCGGGCGAGGACCTAGGCTGTGCCCGCTGCGACTGAGACTGCGATCAGCGTGCCGCCGTGTCATCGACGGACGGCAGCTCCAGCGCGCGTGCGGCGCCGGTGACGAGATCCCGCGAGAACTGCGCCATCACCGAGGACTGAACCTGCCAGTGGTGCCAGTACAGTTCGACGGTCTCCTGCTGCGTGGGCGCGAGATCGACGAGGCTGCCTGCTGCAAGCGCATCGACGACCTGAATCTCAGGAACGAATCCGTAGCCCAGCGCGTTCTTGGCAAACGCGAGGAAACCCTCGGATGAGGGGACGACGTGGTAGGGATAGTGGCCGGCGTCGAGACCGAACTGGTTGCGCAGGAAGAGATCGTGCATGTCGTCGTTGCGGCCATAGACGATGGCCGGTGCGCGCGCGAGTGCTGCCCGGGTGAGGCCCGAAGGAAAGTGTCTGGCGCGAAACTCGGGTGAGGCGACGCACAGGTAACGCATCACGCCGAGTCGCATCACTGCGCAACCGCGCATCGGGTCGGCGCGGGTGCTCACGCAACCGAGTACGTCGCCGTTTGCCAGCAGGGTGTGCGTGTGGTCCTGGTCATCGACCACGCAGTCGAGCACCAGGCGTTCTTCCCGCACCACGTGCTCGACCGCGGGCAGGAACCACGTCGCCAGGCTGTCCGCATTGATCCCGATCGGCAGGCGCAGTGGCTGCCCCTTGGCGCCCGGACGCAAGGCTCGCTGGGCTTCGGCCTCGACGAGCCTGAGCTGCGTCAGATAGGGCAGCAGGCGGCGGCCGGCGGGGGTGGGTTGCACAGGTTTGCTGCGCACCAGCAGCGCCTGCCCGAGCTCTGCCTCGAGCAGCTTCACCCGCTGCGAAACCGCAGACTGGGTCAGATTCAGATGGCGCGCAGCGCGCTCGAAGCCACCTTCCTTGAGCACCGCCTCAAAAGCTTGCAGACGCAGGTCTAACATTAGAAAAAATCATGTAAAACGATATTTAACGATATTACTTATTTTAAGGTCCGGGTGCATCTACATTTCATGCACCCAGACCGATCCGGCGACGTGGCACAGGCGGTCTGGGATTCACTGGAGCTTGATCATGAATGCCGGCTTTCTGAACGGGTTTATGCTGACCCTCGGACTCATCATGGCCATCGGCGCACAGAACGCACATGTGCTGCGTCAGGGGCTGCGTGGCGAACATGTACTGCTCACGGTCGTGGTGTCGGTCCTGTGCGACATCAGCCTGATTCTGCTCGGCATGAACGGACTGGGTGCAGTGTTCTCGGCCAATCCCGACTGGATGGAGGCGGCCCGCTACGGCGGCGCGGCTTTCCTGGGCTGGTACGGGCTGCGCTCACTGCGCTCGGCACTTGCGGGTGGCAGCCTGCAGGCGGACGCCGGTCAGCGTCGCCGCCTGACCTGGCGCCAGGCACTGCTGACGGCTGCCGGCTTCAGTCTTCTCAATCCGCATGCCTATCTCGATACCGTGGTGTTGCTGGGTTCAATCGGCAACAGCCAGGCGGCGGAACTGCGTCCGTTGTTCACTGCGGGTGCGATTGCCGGTTCGGTGTGCTGGTTCGTGCTGCTGGGCTACGGCGCAAGGTTGCTGGCCCCGGTGTTCAGGCGCCCGCGTGCATGGCAGGTTCTCGATGGCGGCGTGGCCCTGATGCTGTGGGGCATCGCTGCGTGGCTGATCCTGTCTGCCTGAGGTCGCCTATTTCACCAGCGAACTGGTGCTCAGCAGCAGCAGCACGAGCAGGCTCAGACAGAACGACAGGGCTTGCCAGAACACCAGCGGGTTGCGTTCGATGAGCGGCGGCGGCCCCTTGCCCAGCAGCGTGTTGTTGGGGTGCCTGAGGTCGTAGATGAATTCGGAGAGTTCCTGGTAGCGCCTGTTCGGGTCCGGGTGGACGGCCTTGGCGAGGACGGGGTCGATCCAGGCCGGAATCTCGCGGTAGTCGTCGAGCACCGAGGCGTACTTCAGCTTTCGCTGCGCGGCCTTGCTGCGGGTTTTTGCCACCTCGGCGCCGTAGGGCAGGCGGCCGCTCAGCATCTGGTAAGTGATCACGCCAAGTGAGAACAGGTCAGCGCAGGGCGTACCCGCCTCGCCGAGAAAGTATTCCGGCGCTGTGTACTGGGCGGTGCCGAGAATGTGCGGCTGCAGGGTCGTCGTTTCCGATTCGATCAGGCCGGCGACGCGCGTCGCACCGAAATCGATGATCTTCACCGTGCCGGCCTTGTCGATCATGATGTTGTTCGGGCGCAGATCCTGATGCAGCATCTCCATGCGATGGAAGGCGAGCAGGCCTTTCGCGATCTGTTCGACGATGTCGCGCACGGTTTCGATCGGCGGCGCCGGGTTGTCGATCATCCATTGCGCCAGCGTCTGGCCTTCGATGAACTCGGTGACGACATAGAGCGCGGTGCGCTGCCGCTTCAGCGTGCTGGGTTTGAGGACGTGCGCGCTGTTGATGCGGCGCGCGATCCATTCTTCCAGCATGAATCTTTCCAGATAGACGGGATCGCCGCGCAGATCGACCGAGGGGATCTTGATTGCCACCCGTGTGGCGCTGTTGCCGTCCTCGGCGAGGTAGATGTGGCTGCGGCTGTTGCCGTGTATTTCGCGAATGATCCGGTAGCCGTCGAACAGCATGCGCGGCTGGAGGATGGGGGCGGGTGGCAGGTCGAGCCATTGCTGCCTGTGTTCGGCCGCTGTCCCGTCGGGCACGGTGTCGACGCGTGCGATCTGTATCGTCAGGTTGTCGGTGCTGCCGCGGGTGAGGGCTTCTTCAGCGATGCTCCGTGCCGCGGCGTCGAGATCCATCGCGGCTTCGCTGATGGCGTCGACGATGAAGCGGGGCGAGGCGAATTCGTACACCCCGTCGGTGGCCAGCACGAAGATGTCGCCCTCTTTCACTGCCAGGCGCTGATATTCGATATCCAGTTGTGCGGAAATCCCGAGGGCGCGGGCGAGGTAGTGGGTGTCATGCGACACGACGATCCGATGGTCGTCGGTGAGTTGTTCGAGATTCGAGTCCCGCAGGCGGTAGATCCGGCTGTCGCCGATATGGAAGATGTGGGCCGTTGCGGACTTGATGATCAGGGCGCTGAGGGTGCACACATAACCACGGTCGCCGTCGTAACGGTAGGGGCTCTGGCGGGTCTGCGCGTACAGCCAGGAGTTGGTCGCTTCGAGCACGCGCTGCGCAGCGGTCCTGACCGTCCATGCTTCCGAGGTGCAGTAGTAGTCGTCAAGAAAGCTCCGGACCGCGGCTGCGCTGGCGACGTGGCTGACATCGCTGCTGCTGATGCCGTCAGCCAGGGCGATGGCGATGCCCTTCGTGTTCAGCAGGGGGCCGTCAGGGATGCTCAGGCCATGAAAATCCTGGTTGATTTCCTTGCGCCCCTTGTCGGAGTACTGACCGGCGCTCAGCGAGAGTGTGCTCGACATCTGTCATGGGCACGGGCCCCGCGATCTGTGGGGCCCGTGTGCCGGATGATGGTTCAACCAGCGCTGCGCTTGGGGGCAGTGCGCACGTGGGTGGAGTAGAGCGTGAGGCCGACGAAGGCGAGGCCGCCGACCAGGTTGCCGACGACGGTCGGGATTTCGTTCCACACCAGGTAGTCGTAGATCGAGAAGTTGCCGCCGAGCATCAGGCCGGACGGGAACAGGAACATGTTTACGATCGAATGCTCGAAGCCCATGTAGAAGAACAGCATGATCGGCATCCACATGCCAATGACCTTGCCCGACACGCTGGTCGACATCATCGCGGCGACAACGCCGGTCGATACCATCCAGTTGCACAGCACGCCGCGGATGAACAGCGTGAGCATGCCGGCCGCGCCGTGATCTGCGTAACCGACGGTGCGTCCTTCACCGATGGAGCCGATCTTCTGGCCAACGATGCTGGGTGCTTCGGTGAAGCCGAAGGTGAAGATGATCGCCATCATCACCGCGACGGTCAGCGCGCCGGCGAAGTTGCCGACGAACACCAGGCCCCAGTTGCGCAACACGCCATTGACGGTGACGCCGGGGCGCTTGTCGATGAGCGCGAGCGGGCAGAGCGTGAACACGCCGGTAAGCAGGTCGAAGCCCAGAAGATACAGCAGGCAGAAGCCGACCGGGAACAGCATGGCGCCGGCAAGCGGTTGCCCCGTCTGCACGGTGATGGTGACCGCGAAGGCCGCGGCCAGCGCAAGAATGGCGCCGGCCATGTAGGCGCGGACCAGTGTGTCGCGAGTCGACATGAAGATCTTCGACTCTCCTGCGTCAACCATCTTGGTGACGAATTCGGCGGGCGCGATATATGACATGATTTTCCCCTGGGTGAGTGGTGAGCAAGCCGTGTGAACGCAAAAAGGCGTCCATCTCCACGCCCTCGGAAACGAAGGGTGGAAATGGACGCCGTTGTCCATTTGCTGCGCTGATTCAGGTTGATGCCCTGTTGCACATGCCTCAGGCCGCCGTTGGCCCGAGTTGATTCATGAAAAGCATGTAGCGTGCCAGCATGGAAAAGCCCATGAATCCGTGGTTTTTGCCTCGATCGCCCGGTTCTGAAGCGCTTTTTTTCCCCCGATTGGGGCGCGGGGGGCGCGAGTTGCCTGTTTTTGGTGCAATGCAAAAACGTGCGGCGACAGGGGATCGGCCCCCTTGCTTGACCCGCATCATTTATTGTCATGTCGTGGTGCGGTGTAATCCGGGGAACCAGGAGGCCAGACCGTCATGTTCCGCATATCCCAGTTCATCCGCGAGCTTGATCATCCCACCCCAGTCGCGCCCCGGCGCAATCCGCCAGGGCCGGTCGTCATCTGGAACCTGATCCGGCGCTGCAACCTGACCTGCAAGCACTGCTACTCGATTTCTGCGGATACGGACTTCGCCGGGGAGCTGTCTACCGGCGAGGTGTACCGGGTGATGGGTGACCTCAAGGCGGCACGGGTGCCGGTGCTGATCCTGTCGGGCGGTGAACCGCTGCTGCGAGCGGACATTTTCGACATTGCCCGGCAGGCCAAGGAGATGGGGTTCTATGTTGCCCTGTCGTCCAACGGTACGCTGATCAACGAAGGCAATATCGACGCGATCGACGACATCGGGTTCGACTACGTCGGCGTCAGTCTCGACGGCATTGCCGACACCCACGACCGCTTCCGGCGCAAGGCCGGCGCATTCGATGCTTCGATGGCGGGTATCCGTCTGTGCGTTGAGCGCGGGATCAAGGTCGGCGTGCGCTACACCATGACCGAGGACAACGCCCACGACCTGCGCGGACTGTTGCGACTGGTGGAGGAGGAGGCGATCGACAAGTTCTACTTCTCTCACCTCAATTACGCGGGACGCGGCAACAAGCACCGTGGCGACGATGCCCAGCACCGCACCACCCGCGACGCCATGGAGCTTCTGTTCGAAACCTGTCTCGAACTTCACCAGCGCGGCATCGAGAAGGACTTCGTGACCGGAAACAACGATGCCGATGGCGTGTTCCTGCTGCACTGGGTGCGGCGCCGCTTTCCGCAGCATGCCGAACATATCGAGGGCAAGCTGCGCCAGTGGGGCGGGAACGCCAGTGGCGTGAACGTCGCGAACATCGACAATCTCGGCGTGGTTCACCCGGACACCATGTGGTGGCACATCCCCCTGGGCAATGTGCGGGAGCGGGCCTTTGGCGAGATCTGGAACGATCTGTCGAATCCGCTGCTGGCCGGGCTCAAGCCGCATCCGCGCAAGCTCGAGGGGCGGTGCGGAGCCTGCAGGTATCTCGACATCTGCAATGGCAGTTCGCGCGTGCGTGCGGAACAGATCACCGGCAACCCGTGGGCGGAAGACCCCGCGTGCTATCTGAGCGATGCGGAGATCGGCGTGGATGCGGCGGACTACGGCTCCGTGCGTGTGCTCAACACGCCATGGACGCGGATCGAAAAGGTGGGCTCATGATGCGCCTGCCGACATCGATTGCAGCCGTGCTGATCGCACTGGCACTGCCGGCGTGGGCCGATGAGGGTGCGCCGGCCACCGCCCGGAACTACCAGCAGCATTGCGCGGCCTGTCATGCGCCGGATCGTCTGGGCAGCATGGGCCCGGCGCTGCTGCCCGACAATCTCGCCCGGCTGCGCAAGGGGGAGGCGGTCAAGGTCATCACCGGCGGGCGCGCAGCCACCCAGATGCCCGCGTTTGCCGAGCTCCTGAGCAAGGACGAGATCGCCGCCCTTGCCGAATGGATCTACACGCCGGTCACGCCGGCGCCGAAATGGACCGAGTCCGACATCCGCGCCTCGCGCATCCAGCACACCGACCCCGCGACGCTGTCGCCGACACCGGTGTTCAGCGCCGATCCGCTCAACCTCTTTCTGGTGGTGGAAACCGGTGACCATCACGTGTCGGTTCTCGACGGCGACAGGCTCGAACCCATCTACCGCTTCCAGTCCCGCTTCGCCCTGCATGGCGGACCGAAGTTCACTGCCGACGGCCGTTATGTGTTCTTCGCCTCGCGGGATGGCTGGATCACCAAGTTCGATCTGTGGAACCTGAAAGTCATCGCCGAAGTGCGCGCGGGCATCAACACCCGCAACGTGGCGGTGTCGTCCGACGGGCGCTTCGTGATCGCGGCCAACTACCTGCCGCAGGATCTGGTGCTTTTCGACGCCGAGCTCAATCTGGTCAAGGTGATGGATGCGACGACGCTGGACGGCAGCCGCAGCTCGCGTGTCTCGGCGGTCTATGACGCCGCACCGCGCAAGAGCTTTGTCGCCGCGATGAAGGACATTCCGGAGCTGTGGGAGATCAGCTACGACGAGAACGCCGAGCCCATCTACGACGGCTATGTGCACGACTACCGCATGAAGGAGGGCGTGGCCAAGCCCGGCTTCCTCAACGCCCGCCGCACACCGCTCGAGGATGTACTCGACGACTTCTACTTCGATCAGGATTACCGTCAGGTGATGGGGGCCTCGCGCAAGGGCGAGGGGCAGGTGGTGAATCTGGATGCACGGCGCAAGGTGGCCAGTCTGCCGCTGGACGGCATGCCGCACCTCGGGTCGGGCATCACCTGGGCATGGCGCGACGCCAGCGGCATCGAGCGCACGGTGATGGCGAGCACCAACCTCAAGTCGGGCGAGGTAACGGTGATCGACATGAAGACCTGGGAGGTCGTTCGCCGCATCCCGACCCGCGGCCCGGGATTCTTCCTGCGCAGCCATGAGAACAGCCGCTACGCCTTTGTCGATTCGATGATGAGCCGCGAGGCGAGCCACATCCTGCAGGTGATCGACAAGCAGACGCTGGAAGTGGTGAAGGAGATCACCGCCGAACCGGGCCAGACCCTTGCCCACATCGAATTCACCCGTGATGGTCGCTATGCGCTCGCCAGCCTGTGGGAACAGGACGGCGCCATCGTCGTGCTCGACGCGCTCACGCTCGACGAGGTGAAGCGGCTGCCGATGAAGAAGCCGGTGGGCAAGTACAACGTGTGGAACAAGATCACCCGCGACGAGGGCACCAGCCACTGACGTGACGCCATCGCGCGCGGCGGTGTCTCAATTGTCGTTGCTGAAATAGCGTCGTGGTTCGATACCGAGCGTACGGCGGAACATCGCGGTGAAGGCGCTCGCATTGCGATAGCCGAGGCGGTCGGCCACGCGCGCCACCGGCACGCCGTTGGCCAGTTGCCCCAAGGCATCGACCAGCCGCGCCTGCTGCCGCCACTGGCGAAAGCTCATGCCGGTTTCGCGTGCGAACAGGCGTGCCAGGGTGCGGCTGCTGGTGGCGTGGCGCGCAGCCAGCGACTCCAGTGTTTCCGGGTTGTCCGGGTGTTCGATCTGCGCGCGGCACAAGGCGAGCAGGCGTGGTTCGGCCGGCATCGGCAGATGCAGCGCCGGGATCTGCAATACGTGCAGTTCCTGTAGCGTGAGTGCGGCAATCTGGCCCGCGCGACCGCCGAGATCGTAGGCCAGCGGTTCGTCGAGCAGGGCCAGGATCAGGGCGCGCAACAGCGGGCTGACCTCGATCAGGCAGCAGCGGTCCGGGAGTTCGGGGGCGGCTTCGGGGCGGATGTACAGGGTGCGCATCTCGACCGGCCCGAGCATGATGACCTTGTGGTCGATATCGGCTGGAATCCATACCCCGCGCACCGGCGGCACTACCCAGCAGCCTTCTGCGGTTTCGACCCGCATCACGCCGCTGCCGGCGTAAATCAGCTGTGCGCGTGGATGGCGGTGGAACGGCGTTTGACCACTGCGGTAGTCGCGCGCCTTGACCGTGACCGGGTGCGGCAGGGTCTGGTACTCGTCGTCATGGCTGACGGTGATGCAGTCGATATCGTTTGTCCGATTCACGATGGTTTTTGTCGGGACAATTCAGAACTTGTCATTCTAGACTTCAGGCCTGAACAATTCTTGCTGATGGTCATGGAAAAGACACTCACCGCCGACACGGCACTTGCCGACGCGACCCCCGGCACTGCGCACGACGTGCTCAACAACACGACCTTCGTGGTGATCGCCGCGATCAGTTTCTCGCACCTGCTCAACGACATGATGCAGTCGGTGCTGCTCGCGATCTATCCGATCCTCAAGCAACGCCTGAGCTTTTCCTTTGCCCAAGTGGGCATGATCACGCTGGCCTTCCAGTTCACCGCGTCGCTCCTGCAGCCGCTCATCGGTCTATACACCGATCACCGCCCTAAGCCCTGGCTGTTGCCATTGAGCAGTTGCTTCACCATGGTCGGGCTGTTGCTGCTGTCGCAGGCGTCGAGTTTCGGCGCGGTGTTGCTGGCGGCATCGCTGGTGGGAATGGGTTCGTCGATCTTCCACCCCGAGTCGTCGCGGGTGGCGCGCATGGCTGCTGGCGCACGGCCGGGGCTTTCGCAATCGCTGTTCCAGATCGGGGGCAACCTCGGAACGGCGCTCGGCCCGCTGCTCGCCGCCTTGGTGATCGTACCGTTCGGGCAGGGCAGCGCCGCATGGTTTTCACTTGCTGCACTGACAGGCGCCATCGTGCTATCCCAGGTCGGGCGCTGGGCGGCTGTGCATGTGGCGGGTTTCCGCAAGCGCATGAAGGCCAGCCCGGGGCACACGCTCAGCCGTCGCCAGGTGGGCATCTCGCTGGCCGTGCTCGGTGGATTGCTGTTCTCCAAGTTCTTCTACATGGCCAGCTTGCAGAACTACTACACCTTCTACCTGATGGAGAAGTTCGCACTGCCGCTGCAGACGGCACAGATGTACCTGTTCGGATTCCTGCTGGCGGTTGCCGCGGGCACGGTGGCGGGCGGCCCGGTCGGCGATCGCATCGGACGCAAGCGCGTGATCTGGGCATCGATCCTGGGCGTGGCACCGTTTGCGCTGATGCTGCCGCACGTCGGCCTGATGTGGACCGCGGTGCTGTCGGGGGTGATCGGACTCATCCTGTCCTCGGCATTCTCGGCCATCCTGGTCTACGCGCAGGAGCTCGTGCCGGGCAAGGTGGGGGCGATATCGGGACTGTTCTTCGGCGTCGCGTTCGGGCTTGCCGGCATTGGCGCGGCGCTGCTCGGCCGGCTGGCGGATGCGACCGACATCGCGACTGTCTATCAGGTGTGTGCCTTTCTGCCGCTGATCGGCTTGCTGACGGTCCTGCTGCCCGACATCGAGCGGCGCTAGCTCAAGGTCGCACGCAGGCGGCCGAGGTCCGGTACGTGGATGTTGCGGCCCTGAACCTGGATCAGGCCGGACTCGATCAGCTCGTGGAGAATGCGCGAGAAGTGCTCCTGGGTCAGGTTCAGGCGCGAGGCGATGATTCCCTTGCTGGTCGGCAGCCGGATCGACACCGGCCCGGTGGTGAGGACGTCGTCGTCACTGCCCAGGCCTTCCTCGCGCAACAGGTAGCCGATGATGCGGTCGCGCCCCGAGCGCAGCGAGTAGCTCTCGACGTCGCTCATCAGCTGATGCAGTCGCCGTGACAGGCCGGCGATGATCTTGCGGCAGAAGATCGGGTCGCGCCCCATTTCGTCGAAGACCACCTGTTTGGCGATGTGCAGCAGCGAGCAGTCGGTCAGCGCCTGCGCCATCACCACGTAGGGCTTGTCCATGAACATCACGGCCTCGCCGAAGCTCTGGCCCCGGCTCAGGATCTCGACCACCTTCTCGTTGCCCTCGGCGGAGATGAAGGCGAGCTTGATCTGACCGCTGAGGATCAGGTGGAAGCCGGTGCAGGCGTCGCCGCGGTGAAACAGGATGTCACCCTTGGTGATCGAGGTCTCCCGTGCGCCACGGGCAAAGGGCGCGATCTCGGCTGGGGTCAGGCCGGCAAACAGGCTGGCACTGGCGAGCAACTGGGCGACGCGCGTGTTTTCGCCGGGCGCGGCCGGTTCCGAGGTGTCCGTGTCCTGCATTGCGGCACGGCAGAATTCGTCACAGCGGTTCATCACAGTTACCTCGTGAGCTGGGCGTAGAACATCGGCAGGCGGGCCGGGAGTTCTTCCGGTTTGCGGATCACCGCGAAGCCGGCGGGGCCGAACAGGTGGGGCAGGTAGGCCGCACCCTCGCGGTCGATGGTGACGCAGAACGGCACCACGCCGCGCAGGCGGGCCTCGATCACCGCCATCCGCGTGTCTTCGATGCCGTAGCGACCGTCGTATAGGTCGAGGTCGTTGGGCTTGCCGTCCGACAGGATGAGCAGGATGCGGCGGCTGGCACGCTGGCCGTCGAGCAGGCTGGTCGCATGGCGGATGGCGGCACCGAGCCGGGTGTAATAGCCGGGCTTGATGGCGGAGATGCGGCCGCGGATGCGGTCGTCGAAGCGGTCGTCGAAACGCTTCAGGTGGTGGAAGCGCACGTTGTTGCGCTTCACCGAGGAGAAGCCGCACAGCGCAAAGCGGTCGCCGGTGGCCGACAAGGCCTCGCCGAACAGCAGCAGGCTGTCGCGGATGACGTCGATGACGCGGGCCTCGCTCGAGATCCAGGTGTCGGTGGAGAGCGACAGGTCTGCAAGCGCCAGACAGGCCAGGTCGCGCTCGCGTTTTTCCAGCGTTAGCCACAACTGGTCGCTGCCCTGTCTGCCGCAGGCGCGGTCGGTGGATGAACGCACGACGGCGTCGATATCGAGTTCGCTGCCGTCAACCTGACCCTTGATCCAGCGCCGTCCGGGCTGCAGCATCGAGAACTGCTGGTGCAGCCGGCGTGCGGTGCGGCGCAGGCGATCGGGCAGCGGCACCGGGGCCGCGCGCGGATCGTCGGCTGCGGCGGCCATCTCCAGCAGGCGCACGTGATCCTCCAGCAGACGGCTCTTGCGGTAATCCCATTCCGGCAAGGGGATGCCTGCGCCGAGCACGACGTCGTCCTCGGCTGCAGAGGGCAGGTCGAGGTCGAAACGCACTTTCGACGCGGTGCGTTCGCCGTCGCGCGTCAGTGACAGCTGATCGAGATTGGCGGCAGCAGCGGCCGCATTGGGATCGGGGTCATCGTCTTCGCTGCGATTGACCTTGATGAACTCCGCCACCGACAGCAGGCTTTCGGCGCGGAAGAACATCAGCAGGCCGTGCTTTTCGGGCGGTGCATCGACCCGTTCGGCCTTGTGCGCAGTGTGCTCGGTCTCGTCGGGCTTGCCCGATCCGCCCGGTGGGGTGTCGCCCTGTTTGCCGTCCTGGCCGGCACTGCGCGCGGGCTCGGGCGCCCGTGCGGCGGGCAGCGTCAGCCACAGCAGCACCGGTTGTGCCGAAGGAGCATCGGCCTCAACCGGCGGCAGCGCGCTCACGCTGCCTGGGTCGTCGATGGCGCGGCGCAGCGCGCGCTCGCGTTCGCCCTCGGATGGCGGCAGCTTTGCCGGGTCGGGGCGCTGCGCAAGCGTGGCTGCGGCCAGGCGCCGGTAGCGCGGAACGAGGCCCGGCCAGCGTGCCAGCGTGTGCCGCACGGCGCGCTGGTTGAGCAGCAACTCGCGCGTTTCCTGACTGTGCCCGGCGTGACTGTGGCTGGCGCCTCCCGCATCGTCGGGCGGCATCTGCGCCATTTCGGCGTGGGCGGCGGCAAGCGCCGACAGCCACAGGTAGAGCTCACGGTTCAGGTCGCGTTCGGCAAAGGCGTCGATCTGCGGCGGCAGGCGCAGGGTGTTTTCGTCCATGCTCGCGCGCGCCAGTCTCTCGCCACTGCCTGCAAGGCGCGCCAGCCAGCTGCGGCGTGCGCCGTGCGTATCCGCGGCAGATGCTGCAACGCGCAGGCCGCCGTCGCCGCCGAGCGCGCGAAACAGAATGCCCACCGAGCGCCCGGTTTCCTTGAGGGTCACCGCGGCTTCCGGGAAACTGCCGCCGGCGGCGCGGGTCACGAGCCGGTGCCAGAGTTTGCCGACGACTTCTTCCATGGCCTAGCGCTCCCTGCCGGCGCGAAAACCGGCTTCGTTCTGCCTCGCGGCCTCGTCACTGACCCAGTGCAGCAAGGGACCGTCCGGGTTGTCGGCCTGGGTTTCGCCGCAGGCATCGACGCATTGCGCACACTGGGTGCAGGTAAACATGTGGCGCTTGATGTTGCGAGGGGTGAGCCGCATCGGGCATACCGCATCGCAGGCCGACTGCTTTTCGGGCAGGCAGGTGCTGCAGTCGCTTGCCCGTGCGCGCAGGAAACCGACCACCATTGCCTTCGGGTTGCTCATCCATGCCAGACTCTGAAACAGCCCGACCGCGCAGGCGTAGCGGCAGAACAGATGGCGTGCGAACAGAAACTCCATCGACAGCACCGTGGTGGCGGCAAGGATGAAAATCGTCTCGTTTCGCGTGAGCGTGCCGTGGATGAGGTTTCCATACACCTCGCCCGGCGGCAGCAGATAGGTCAGGAAGACCACGGCCCAGGTGAAGGCGAAGGCGACTGCCGCGGGCACGACCAGGCCCCACCAGCGCGCATCCGGTTTGCGTTTGCCGCCAGCGGGCAACCACGGTGTGATGGGCGCCTTTTCCCATACGCTGGGCTTTCCCGAGGCGCGCAGCATCAGCGTGTTGATGGTCTCGACCACCGAGAAGTGCGGGCACAGCCAGCCGCAGTAAAGCCGCCCCCAGCGCCACGCGACATAGAGGAAGGCGCCCGCACCGACAAGAATCGGCACGAACAGACGCAGCAGAACGTTTCCACCGGCTTCGAGCGCACCGATGCGCCCGGCCAGGAAGTCGTCGAGCCCGAGACGCCATTCGAAGCCGAGCAGCCAGGCGTGGCCGGCGTCGAGATCGTAGCGGAACAGGTCGAACACCGGTGCCAGGATGAAAAGCAGGAAAAAGCCCACCTGAAACAGTAGACGCCGGCGCTGCAGCGCGCGCGGCGGCGTTCGCCCCTCGACCGCAATCGGGATGACGCGCGCAGCCTTGCCCTTGGCGCGGGCAGATGCGGCAGACGTCACTGCAGCCTCAGTCATCGCGGCGCGGGCCGAACACCGGGTAGCGCCAGGTGCGGCCATTGATTGCGCGTACCAGGCCCATCACGCCCAGCAGGATCAGCCCGGCGTGAAAGAGCGTGAAGTACAGCACCCCGATCACCCACGACCACGGGTTGTCGAAGCCGCCCAGCAGGAAGATGCCCACGCTGATCGACACCAGCAGGCTGCCCCCCC
>SWCC01009692.1_pt1 | contig 22586 bp, 21 predicted proteins | sample 4692971 | NCBI WGS metagenome assembly SWCC01 (sample SAMN10267277, study PRJNA491770) | bioreactor metagenome | isolation source: DHS bioreactor inoculated with subseafloor sediment | place: Japan: off Shimokita Peninsula | collected 2006-08 | reverse complement strand
CCGCATTGGTGAGGAAATAGCGGTTGACTCGGGGGCTGGCGTGACTAGAACCCAAATCTCAGGATTTCACGAGGCTTGGTCGAAGAGCGGCCTTCTCGTACTTGCAGGAGAACGACTATGGCGAAGCCAACCACGATCAAGATCCGTCTGAACTCGTCCGCGGGCACAGGCCATTTCTACGTAACAAAGAAAAACGCGCGTACCATGACCGAAAAGATGGTCATCAAAAAGTACGACCCCGTTATTCGGAAGCACGTCGAATACAAAGAAGGCAAGATCAAGTAAGATCTGCCCTTTGAACGGATTGCAGGACCGCACCCTTGTGTGCGGTCTTTTGCGTTTCTACCACTGTGCTTTACAGGTGCACCCCGCGCACCCGCATCCAAAGGCGATCCCATGCCCAAAGAAGGCCACTTTATAAACCGGAGCAACTGGTTGCGTGCAGCCGTGCTGGGGGCCAATGACGGCATCGTGTCCATGTCCAGTCTGCTGGTCGGTGTCACATCGGCTGGCATGGCATCCGGGAATGTGATGCTGACGGGCTTTGCGGGCCTGACCGCCGGCGCGTTGTCGATGGCGGCGGGGGAATATGTTTCGGTATCCGCCCAGGCCGATGTCGAAGCGGCCGATCTGGAACGCGAACGCATCGCATTGGAAGAAGACCCCGATTACGAGCTTGAGGAACTGGCAGAAGGCTTGGAAAGCCGTGGCGTCGATGCGGTTTTGGCCGTCAAGGTCGCAGCCCAAATGACCGACCATGACGCCCTTGGGGCCCACGCCCGCGAGGAGTTGGGCATGTTTGGCCTTGCTGGTCAGGCCAACCCGTTGCAGGCGGCTGGGGCCTCTGCGCTGGCCTTTGGCATTGGCGGCGCATTTCCCTTGGCAGCCGCGCTTTTAGCCCCGCGTGCGGCAGACATTAGCGCAATTGCAGCGGTCGCTGTTCTGGCGCTGGTTCTGCTGGGCGGTGGTGGCGCAAAACTGGGCGGCGCGCCGTTGCGGCCAGGGATCATACGTGCCGTCATTTGGGGCGTCGTGGCGATGCTGTTCACCGCCGGGGTCGGGCAGCTTTTCGATAGTGTTGTCTAGCATTTTGCTGCCCTAAAGGCGGTATCCACCTGAAACCGTCAGAACCTCACCTGTAATGAAACTTGCATCGGCACTGGCCAGAAACCGGACGGCGCGGGCAATGTCTTGGGGTGTTCCGATCCGGCCCAATGGCGTGTCTTTCACAAACAGCTCTGTCAGCGTCTCAGGGCGCGGGCTTTCGGGGATGTTGATGGCCCCCGGTGCGACTGCATTAACGCGAATGCCCCGTGGCCCCAGTTCTTTGGCCATGGCGCGCGTCCACAGGTTTAACGCGGCTTTGCTGGCCCCATAAAGCGCGGCCCCCTTGGGTGGCAGCACCGCATTCACCGATGATATGTTCACAACCGCAGCGCCACTGTGCAGATGCGGCAGGGCAGCGGCCAGCAGATCGGCAGGGGCAAGCACATTCACGGCCAGCAACGCATGTTGATCTGCCGCGTCAAAGCTATCCAGAGGGGTCGACCGGACAGCGCCGGCGTTGTTGACGATCACATCCAACTGCCCAAAATGCGCGATCAGCTTTTCCACCACGTCTGCGCAGGCCCCGTCTTGGGTCAGGTCTGCTTGGAGAGCGAGGATGCCATCGGGCAGCCCCTGTGGCGGCGACCTGTGCCAGACAATCGCAACGTTATGATCTTGGGCCAGATCATCGGCAATGGCGCGGCCGATGCCGATGGCACCTCCGGTAACAAGGACGGTTCTGGGCATGGGATGCGTACCTTTCATTCAGTTGCTGGCGTGTGTCGCTGGTCAGGAAAACATCGCTGTTACCGGTCCTGAGGGGGGATATGCTTGGTCTTGGCGGTCTGTCGGGCGATGTCGTCTAAGTCGTACTTCAGGCCGCGCCGCGTGGTCGAGGCGGGTTGATACGCAAGGCTGACCTTGGCGCGGCGGTCCTGCGCGGGGCGGATCGGGCGTGGGACAAATCCACCAGCGCAATTGGGGCAGACGTTTTGCAGCACATCCTCGACGCAGCGGGCGCAAAAGGTGCATTCGTAACTGCATATCCGCGCCTCTGTGGCGTTTGGCGGCAGGTCTTTGTCACACATCTCGCAATTCGGGCGGAGTTCCAGCATGGTGCGGTCCTTTCTGCGGGTGGGCATGGGGCAAACAAACGCGACAGCTGGAGGGTATGCAAGGGGGCAGGGCATGAAAAAAGGCCCGCCAGATTTCTCTGACGGGCCTTTGTATTCGTAAGTGTGTCGTCGTTTATTCGCGGTTGCCGAACAGTTGCAGCAACATCATGAACATGTTGATAAAGTTCAGGTACAGGCTAAGCGCGCCCATGATACCCGACTTTGCCAGCCACTCTTGGTCGCCGTGTTGGGCGTGCGCAAGGTATGTGGCCTTGATGTTTTGCGTGTCATAGGCTGTCAGACCCGCAAAGATCAGTACGCCGATCGCAGAGATCGCGAAAACCAAGGCAGGCGAGCCCAGGAAGATGTTGACGACAGATGCAACGATCAGACCGATCACACCCATGATCAAGAAGCTACCCCAGCCCGAGATGTCTTTCTTGGTGGTGTAGCCCCACAGCGACAGGCCCGCAAAGGCGATCGATGTGATCAAGAAAATCTGAATGATCGAGTAGCCTGTGAAGACCAGGAAGATCGAGCTGATTGAGATACCCATGACAGCGGCAAATGCGTAAAACAGCGTCTGTGCGGTCGCAGCCGAGATTTTATTCATGGCGGCACCAAGGCCAAAGACAAAGGCGAGCGGCGCAAACATGACAACCCACTTGAGCGGCGACATGTACAAGGCTGACCCGAACGAGGTCAGATATTTGTCAGTACCGATCTGCGCCACGGCGGCGGCAGGGTCTGTTGTGACTGCAAGACCGGAAATGGCCCAAGCAGCGGCAAAGGTGATCAACATGCCAATCGACATGGTGCCATACACCTTGTTCATATGGGTGCGCAGCCCCTCGTCGATAGCGGCGGCGCGGGATCCGGCAGCGGACCGGATTGTATTCACGTCGGCCATGAAAGTCCTCCAATTGGTAAAAGAGTTGCGGGATTGGTTTTCCTACCCCGGTATTGCATGGAATATCGGGTGACTGGCGCAGTTTTTCAAGGCTTTTCCGCTGATTATCGGTAAGTGGTTTCAATAATGATAATGCTTTAGCTATCCCAAGCGGGCCCCGGTTTTGCGGCCAACGGGCGGCGGATCAAATCCTCTGACCGGAGGAGACCGGAAACGTGGGTTATAAATAGGCGATTTTGACCGCAAACCTGTTGGTAAATCTGCCGCGGCGACAAAAACCTTGCGCATAACATCACAATATCTGATGCTTTACATGATTTAATCACGAAAGCATATGGATGAGAAACCTTGATATCACCACGCTTCGGTCCTTTGTTGCCGTGGCGGATTCCGGTGGGGTGACACGTGCCGCGGGTTTTCTGCATCTGACCCAATCCGCCGTCTCAATGCAGTTGAAACGTCTCGAAGACCTATTGGGCCTCGAATTGCTGGATCGGTCGGGTCGCACCATCGCATTGACGGCAAGTGGCGAGCAAGTGTTGGCCTATGCCCGCCGCATGATTGCGTTGAACGATGAAATGATTGGTAGACTGACGGATCAATCGCACGAGGGGGTGATCAGCTTGGGCGTGCCCCATGACATCGTCTATCCGGCGATCCCCCAAGTGCTAAAGCAGTTCCATGCGGTTTTTCCGCGCGTTCGGGTGCAGTTGGAATCCTCTTACACTCGTACGCTCAAGGAAAGCTTTGCCAAGGGGGCCTGCGATCTGATCATGACCACGGAAAGCGGTCTTGATACCGGCGGTGAAACGCTATGCGCAAAGCCCCTGATCTGGATCGGGGCACCGGGTGGGGCGGCGTGGCGCCAGCGGCCGCTGAAACTGGCCCTTGGTCGTTTCTGCACGTTCCGCCCCAAGGTGGTCGAAGCGCTGGACCAGCATAAGGTGAAATGGGATTTGATTGTCGAGACAGAAAGCGACCGCACCATCGAGGCGACGGTGAGCGCCGATCTTGCTGTGCATGCGATGATCGACGGCACCGAGCCGCCCCATCTTGAGCGGATACATCATCACGGCGCGCTGCCGGTTCTGCCGGCGCAGAACATCAATCTCTACGGTGCTTTAGCAACGCGGAATATAGTGCACGATTCGTTGGCGGGCATGATCCGCGATATGTTTCGAAAATAACCAAAAGGATATATGGTACCCCGATTGCACCCTGCAGATACACCGAATTGCACTGTCATCGCCAGCGCAGGTTGACCATACGTCCTTTGGCCGGAGTTTTGAAACGCTGACGTCTGTCAGGTGTTTTCTCAATCAGGGCAGGAATATGATCTTTGCACTCCCGCGATGGGTAGGAGAAGTTTACTGGCGACACATAAATGCCTTTTTTCACATTTAGGTATCGCCGTGGACTCAAATGCACGTATAGGGTGTGTTGTGTTTTTAGAGAATATGCACCTGCAAATGTTTAAGTGAGAAATAGAACCCCGAACTTATTAGGGTTTATATGCATTCGGACTTTATTTGTGAGCGTTTAAAGAGTAAATGAGGCCATAAGGCTGCGGAGATGGCGATTTTTAACCATTTCCGTTAGATGTAAAACGTACTGCACATGTCCGTGTGCATGCAACTGGAAAGAGTATAGCGATGCCGCACAAAGTAGATGTTCATGTAGGACAGCGTATCCGTCAACGCCGCTGGTTGGCCGGAATGACGCAACAAAAGCTTGCAGAACTGGTGGGAATAAAATTCCAACAGATCCAAAAATACGAAACGGGTGCGAACCGCGTCAGCGCGTCGCGTTTGTGGGATATTGCGGATGCACTAGGTGTGGAGGTCGCGCATTTCTTTGAAGGGCTCGAGGCTGAAAAAGGCCAGTCTGATACGCCGCTAAGAAACATTCCCGCCGACCTGATTGGCGACAAGGAGGCCATGGATCTGGTGCGTTCGTATTATTCGATCCCGGAACACCAACGCCGCCGCCTTTTTGAACTGGCGCGCGTTTTGAGTGATGTAGCCTGATACTAATCGACCTAGCCCCATAGGGAAGGTCGTCAAGGTTATTGCAACAGTAATAAGTTGATGTCACTGAAAGGGTCATGAAAATTCATGATGACCTTGATCCCGACATCCTTCGTGTCGGCCATTTATTGGCCGATGCCGCCCGAGTAGAGACACTGGCGCATTTTCGAGCGCCGGATTTGTCTGCTGATAACAAACTTTCGCAAGGCTATGATCCTGTCACCATCGCGGACCGCGCAGCGGAACGTGCCATGGTGGATATTCTGGCGCGCGAACGGCCCGATGATGCCGTTCTGGGTGAGGAATATGGCGCTGTCGCAGGAACATCCGGGCTGACATGGGTTTTGGACCCGATTGATGGCACACGGGGGTTCGTTTCTGGGACGCCAACTTGGGGCGTGTTGATTGCCGTAGGTGGCAGCGACGGCCCGTTTTTCGGGATCATTGACCAACCCTATATTCGCGAACGATTTGTTGGCGGTCCGGGGCTGGCGACGGTTACGGGGCCAAGTGGCACACATGCGCTGAAAACCCGCGCTGCGCGCGGCCTGTCCGAAGCGACCGTTTTCACCACTTTCCCAGAAGTTGGCAGCAGTACCGAGGGCGCAGCCTTTCAACAGGTGGCGCAGCAGGCACGGCTGACGCGCTATGGCATGGATTGCTATGCCTATGCGTTGGTCGCCTCCGGCCAGATCGATCTGGTGATCGAGGCGGGCCTGCAATCCTATGACGTTCAAGCCCCGATTGCGGTGATCCAAGCCGCAGGCGGTGTCGTCACCAACTGGCAAGGTGCCCCTGCCCATGATGGCGGGCGGATCATTGCCGCTGCAAACGCGGAAATACACGCGCAGGCGCTTGATATCCTTCGGAATTGCCCCGCGTGAAAGAGATACTTGTTCGGAACGCCGACCACATCCTGACCATGGACGACACGCGCCGGGAATTGGCGGGTGCCGATATCCTGATCCGCGATGGGGCCATCGCCGAGGTCGGACAGGGGTTGTCTTGCGAAGGAGAGGTGATTGACGCCGCCGGATGCGTCGTGACACCCGGCCTTGTGAATACGCATCACCATTTGTACCAGACATTAACCCGCGCGGTGCCGGGCGGGCAGGATGCGCTGTTATTCGGCTGGCTGCGCACGCTCTATCCGATTTGGGCGCGGTTCACGCCAGACCATATGTTCACCTCGGCCCAGATCGGGCTGGCAGAACTGGCCCTGTCTGGCTGCACCCTCAGCTCGGACCACTTGTACCTTTATCCCAACGGATCGCGGCTGGAGGATACCATTCACGCCGCCCGCGAAATTGGTCTGCGCTTTCAGCCGACCCGCGGCGCGATGAGCATTGGCGAAAGCAAAGGGGGACTGCCGCCCGATGCCTTGGTCGAGGACGAGGCCGCGATTTTGAACGACTGCATCCGCGTGATTGATGCCTTTCATGATGCCAGCCCGTCATCGATGTGCCGTGTGGCCGTTGCCCCCTGTTCGCCGTTTTCCGTCAGCTGTGATTTGATGCGCGATGCTGCAGTGCTTGCGCGGGACAAAGGGGTGATGCTGCACACCCATCTGGCCGAAAACGATCAGGACATCGCCTATTCCCTAGAGAAATTCGGCTGCAGGCCCGGGCAATATGCCCAAGATCTGGGCTGGGTCGGCCCAGATGTGTGGCATGCCCATTGCGTCAAGCTGGACCAAAGCGAGATTGACCTGTTTGCCCGGACTGGCACAGGCGTTGCGCATTGCCCGTGTTCCAACTGCCGCTTGGGATCTGGCATCGCACCCGTGCGCAGGTTGCGCGATGCGGGCGTGCGCGTGGGTCTGGGGGTGGATGGATCGGCCAGCAACGACGCCAGCAACATGATCGGCGAAGCGCGACAGGCCATGTTGTTGCAACGCGTGATGCTGGGCGCTGACGCCATGAGCGCGCGCGAGGCGCTGGAAATCGCCACCCGTGGCGGCGCTGATGTACTGGGGCGCCCGGAATGCGGGCGGATCGCCGTGGGCGCGCGGGCGGACATTGCCATTTGGGATGTCAGCGGGATCGAGAGCGCCGGCAGCTGGGACCCAGCAGCCTTGCTGATGGCGGGGCCGCAGACCGTGCGGGATCTGTTGGTCGAGGGGCGTAGGATTGTCGCAGACGGGCAGGTGCAAACCATCGACCTGCAAGCGCAGGTGGCGCGTCAAAATACCTTGGTGCAGGGCCTGCAGGCGCAGGTGTAAATCTGTTGACCGATCAAAAGGCGTGGCTGCGCCACATTATGCTTTTTGCGCTTTCCGAAACGTGAGCCTGCCGGAATGAGCGGCACGGGTGGTGAGGCGTTGGATGCTCCGCAGGGAGTTTGTTTTGCAAAATGAATTAGGCCCACATGGTATCTGCTAGGCGCGTTTTTTGCCGCCGACCCAGACGTCCTGGATGGCACGATCGTCGCCCATCATGATGGTGGCAAAAAGTTTGTCCCAGATGGTTTCGGCGTTGTCTGCCCGTTGGGCGATGGCCGGCGTGGATGACAGGTCGAGCACAGTTATGTCTGCCTCGAACCCCGGGGACAGGCGGCCGATTTTGTCCTGCAGGTGTAGGCTGCGGGCGGAACCGGCGGTGGCGAGCCAGATCAATTGTGCGGCGTGCAGTGGCGTGCCACGCAATTGGCCGATCTCGTAGGCGGCGGCCATAGTGCGCAGCATCGAGAAAGACGAGCCGCCGCCGGTGTCAGTTGCCAGGCCAATGGGAATATCGCGGGCAGCAAGCCCGGCCATGTCAAACAGGCCAGAGCCGATGAATGTGTTTGATGTCGGGCAATGGACAATCGCGGCACCGCTGTGCGCAATTTGGTCAATTTCGCGCGGTTCAAGGTGGATCGCATGGCCGAACACCGCACGTTCGCCGACAAGGCCATGTTCTTGGTATGTATCAAGATAATCACGGGCATGGGGGACCAGATCGCGGACCCATGCAATTTCATCGACCTGTTCGCTGAGATGTGTTTGCATCAGGCAATCGGGTCGCTCGGCCCAAAGTGCGCCGAGGGCTGCCAACTGATCGGGGGTTGAGGTCGGGGTAAAGCGCGGGGTGATCGCATAGCTGGCGCGGCCTTTGCCATGCCAGCGGTCGATGAGGGCTTTGCTGTCGTCATAGGCCGATTGCGCCGTATCGCGCAGCCCGTCCGGCGCGTTGCGGTCCATGCAGGTTTTGCCTGCCACAATCCGCTGGTCCCGTGTCGCGGCCGCGTCAAAGATCGCATCGACGCTGTGTGGTGCAATTGTTGTATAACTACAGACGGTTGTTGTGCCATGGGCAAGGGTCACGTCCAGATACCGCCCGGCAATCTGGGTGGCGTAATCCGGATCGGACAGGCGCATTTCCTCGGGGAAGGTATAGCGGTTCAGCCAGTCGATCAGCCGCTTGCCCCAGCTCGCGATGATCGCCGTCTGTGGGTAATGGGCATGAGCGTCGACAAAGCCCGGGCAGATCAGCGCATCCCCGTAATCGGTGATCTGTGCGTGTGGATGGGCCTTGCGCAATGTATCTGCCGACCCGACTGCAACGATATGGCCATCCTTGATCAGGACGCCGCCCGCACTATCGATTGAAACCGCATCCTCCCAAGCTTGGGAGAGGGGATTTCCCGAAAACTGCAGGGTGTGGCCAAGGAGGAGAGTGTGCTGTGTCATTACGCCATCTTAGGCCCTTGTGAGGAGAGGGACAATCGGTCGGATTGGGCTTTTCGCACCATTGTATCCCTGCTTGGCGGCGCTTATTGTTAGCGCAAATCTTTATGGGGGTGCGCTATGTCTGATGAAACGCAAGAATTGGAACTGGCACCCGAAGCAGAAGACGATTCCGAGGCTTACAAGCTGAACAAGAAGGCCGTGGCCTCGATCCTTTATGCCGTCGAGATTGACGATGCCGAGCGGCTGACCGAGCTGATGGAGCCGTTGCACGCGGCGGACATCGCCGACCTTTTGGAACAAATCAGCAGTTTCGAGCGGACCAAGCTGATCCGGCTATATGACCGCGAGTTTGACGGGGAAATCCTGTCGGAACTTGATGAATCCATCCGCGAGGAAGTCATCGCGATCCTGACGCCGCAGGTCTTGTCTGATGCTGTGCGCGACATGGACAGCGATGATGTTGTTGACCTGATCGAGGACCTTGAAGACGCGCAGGCCGAAGCGATTTTGGGCGCGCTGGAAGATGTCGACCGCGCGGCGGTTGAACAGGCGCTGACCTATCCTGAATATTCCGCCGGTCGTTTGATGCAGCGCGAGGTCGTGATGGCCCCCGAACATTGGACAGTGGGCGAGGCGATCGATCATCTGCGCAAAACGCCCGAAGAGGATTTGCCGGATCAGTTCTATCACATCGTGATGGTTGATCCGCGCATGCATCCGGTGGGCAATGTGACCTTGGGCAAGCTGATGCGTTCAAAGCGCGCAACGATGCTTAGCGACATTCTGGAAGACACGTTTCAGGTCATCCCCGCCATGCAGCCTGAGGGCGATGTCGCCTATGCATTCAACCAGTACCACCTGATTTCTGCGCCTGTCGTTGACGACGAGGGGCGGTTGATCGGGGTGATCACCATTGATGACGCCATGGCCGTGCTGGACGAGGAACACGAGGAAGATATCCTGCGTCTGGCGGGTGTGGGCGAGGGGTCCTTGTCTGACCGTGTGATCGAGACAACCAAGCAACGGCTGCCGTGGCTGGCGGTCAACCTGCTGACCGCGATTGCCGCATCTATGGTGATCTCCCAGTTCGAGGTCGCTATCGCGCAGATTGTGGCGCTGGCCGTGCTGATGCCGATCGTCGCGTCGATGGGCGGCAATGCGGGCACGCAAAGCCTGACCGTGGCGGTGCGCGCAATTGCGACGCGCGATTTGACCGGATCGAACGTGTGGCGGGTTATCCGGCGCGAATGTCTGGTGGGGTTGATCAACGGTGTGATCTTTGCGGTGATCATGGGAATTGTTGGCGTGATCTGGTTCGGCTCGCCCGCGCTGGGCTATGTGATTGCGATAGCGATGGTGATCAATATGGTCGTGGCCGGCTTGGCCGGGACGGGTATACCGATTGTGCTGGAACGGATCGGCGTTGATCCGGCGCTTGCCTCCGGGGCTTTCGTGACCACCGTGACCGATGTGGTCGGATTTTTCGCTTTTCTGGGCCTTGCGGCGGCTGTGTTGCTGTGACCGATCTGGCGGCCATCAAAGACGCGGCGCGCAAGGCGGGTTTTGCCCGGCGCAAACCGCTGTTTGATGCTGCCAATGATGCGCAGGCCGGTTACCTGAGCGAGGTTCTGGCGGGCTACCGCGGTGTGGCGCTGTCCGGCTTTATGCCGATCCGCACCGAAATCGACCCGCGCCCCGCCATGGCAGAGGCCTCTGCCCATGGGGTGGTGGGTGTGCCCGTTATCATGGGCGCTGGTCAGCCTTTGCAGTTTTCGCGCTGGACACCGCAAGCGGCGATGACAGACGGCCCGTTTGGCGCGCAAGTACCTGTCATCGAAGATTATTTCGAACCGGAAATTTTGATCGTGCCCTTGCTGGCCTTTACCAGAAACGGCGACAGATTGGGCTATGGCGGCGGGTTTTACGATCGTACCTTGGCGCAGCTGCGGGCGCGGCGGGCGACGCTGGCGATTGGCTTTGCATTTGCGGGGCAAGAGGTCGATGACCTGCCGTTGGAACCCACAGATGAACCGCTTGATCTGATCGTGACCGAAGCGGGCGTGATAGACATAAAACGATGACGGACGTCCGGTGCGTCTATTGCGGTGTCTCGTTACGCGGCTAAACGACAACAACGCGGCGTTTCGGCGCTGCGGGCAAAATTCCGGCGCGCTGCCCCTTGCCCTTGGCCGCGTCGCGGCCTAACGCTGGGGGCATGAAAATACTCTTTCTTGGCGATGTCATGGGCCGTTCCGGCCGCCGTGCAATTAGCGAAAACCTGCCCCGTCTGCGCAAGGACTGGAAGCTGGATTTCGTCGTGGTGAATGGCGAGAATGCCACCTCGGGGATGGGGCTGTCTGGCCTGCATGCCAAAACCCTGCTTGACGCAGGGGCCGACTGTCTGACCCTCGGCGATCATGCGTTCGATCAAAAAGACATGCTTAGCTTTATCGAGCAGGAACAGCGCATTATCCGCCCTTTGAATTTCTCGAAGAATGCACCGGGCAAGGGCGCGCGCCTGTTCACGGCGCAGAACGGTCGCAAGGTACTGGTCGTTCAGGCGCTTGGTCAGGTGTTCATGAAGCGCCCCTTTGACGATCCGTTTTCGGCGTTGGAACCGGTGTTGAAAACCCACCCCTTGGGTGGCTTGGCCTCTGCCGTGATCGTCGACATCCATTGCGAAGCCACATCGGAGAAAATGGCAATGGGTCATTGGTGCGACGGGCGGGCCAGCCTTGTTGTCGGCACCCACACCCATGTGCCCACATCCGATGCGATGATCCTGCCCGGCGGGACGGCCTATTTGTCCGATGCGGGTATGTGCGGCGATTACCATTCCGTCATCGGGATGGAAAAAACCGAGCCACTGCGCCGCTTTATCACTGGCATGCCCAAAGACCGCTTTACCCCCGCAAATGACGAGGCAACCCTGTCTGGCGTCTACATCGAAACCGATGATCGTACCGGCAAGGCAACCCGTATCGTTCCGGTGCGCCAAGGCGGTAAGCTGCAACAAAGCGCCCCGTGACACGCGCCCAGATTGCCTTTTACACCGCGTTTCTGGCGGTGCTGGGGGCGGGCTGGGGCATTACCCAACCGTTGACCAAGATTGCGGTCAGCACGGGCTATCAGCATTTCGGGCTGGTGTTCTGGCAAATGGTGATCGGCGCGGTGTTCATGACGGTGATCAACGCCGCACGCCGCAAACGCTTGCCCTTTGGGCCGCGTTATCTGCGGCTTTATCTCATCCTCGCAATTGTCGGCACCGTGCTGCCGAATTCAGCCTCGTATCAGGCGGCGGTCTGGCTGCCGTCGGGGGGGCTATCCCTGCTGCTCAGCCTTGTGCCGATCTTTGCCTTTCCCATCGCCTTGGCTATGGGACTGGATCATTTCAGCTATCGCCGCCTGGCCGGGTTGGCCTGCGGGCTGACGGGGGTGCTGTTGCTGGTGGCACCGGGCGCTGATGTATCCATGAACCTGCCGGCGTTCTGGATCGCGGTCGGGCTGATTGCGGGCCTGTGCTACGCGCTCGAGGGGAATATCATCGCCAAATGGGGGACCCTCGATCTGGGTGCCTTTCAGGTGTTGCAGGGTGCCTCTATCGTCGGTGCTGTTCTGACCTTGCCGGTGGCCCTGATGACCGGTCAGTTTATCGATCCGACCCCGCCTTGGGATATCCCGCAATGGGCCCTTGTGGTGTCATCGCTGGTCCATATCGCGGTTTATGCGGGCTATGTGTGGTTGGTCGGGCAGGCAGGGCCAGTCTTTGCGGTTCAGGTCAGCTATCTTGTAACGGGATTTGGATTGCTCTGGGCCAAGGTCATTTTGTCCGAAACCTATGCGCCGACGTTGTGGGCAGCACTTGGGATCATGTTCGCAGGACTGTATCTGGTACAGCCGCGACCCAAAGCCGCGCTTGCTCAAACCGCTGCAATCGGCGAAACTGACGGCTAGCTCGTACCCCTGATAGGCTGGATAAACCCCGAATGGACCTTCTGAACCTGTCGCAAAGCACCTCTGCGACCCTTGCGCTGACGATCGTTGTGGTCATGTTCATCATGTTCCTGCGTGAAACCTTCCCGACCGAGGTGGTCGCCCTGTCTGGCGCGGCTCTGATGTTGGCCCTTGGCATTCTGCCATATGATGACGCGCAGGCGGTGTTGCAGAACTCGGCCCCGTGGACGATTGCGGCGATGTTTATTGTGATGGGCGCACTGGTGCGTACCGGCGCGCTGGACGTGTTGACGCGGCTGGCCGAACGCTATGCAAAAACCCATCCGAAAACGGCTGTGGTGGGCGTGATCATTGCCGTCATGGCGGCGTCGGCGATTATGAACAACACGCCTGTGGTGGTTGTGATGATCCCGGTGGTGGTACAGCTTAGCCAGACCTTGGGCACCAAAGCATCCAAGCTGCTGATACCGCTCAGCTATGCCGCGATTATGGGCGGCTCGCTGACCCTAATCGGGACCTCGACCAACCTGCTGGTGGATGGTGTGGCGCGCAGTCAGGGCCTTGAACCCTTTGGCATTTTTGAAATCCTTCCCATCGGTCTGGTCGTCTGCGCATGGGGCCTGATCTACATGGCGATCTTCGCGCCCCGGCTTTTGCCCGCACGCGACAGCATGGCGAATATGTTGTCGGACCGCTCAAAGATGAAGTTCTTTACCGAGGCCGTGATCCCCCCTGACTCCAACCTGTTGGGCCGTGACGTGCTGGATGTGCAATTGTTCAAACGCGAAGGCGTGCGGCTGATCGACGTCGTGCGCGGCGACCAGTCCTTGCGCCGTGATCTTGCGGCGGTTCAGCTTCAGGTCGGCGACCGTGTGGTCTTGCGCACACAGATGACAGAACTGCTCAGCCTGCAAGCGAACAAAGAACTCAAACGTGTCGATCAGGTGTCTGCGGTTGAAACATCAACCGTCGAGGTGCTGATCACACCGGGCTGCAAAATGGTGGGCCGCTCACTTGGCGCGCTGCGCCTGCGCCGTCGTTACGGGGTCTATCCGCTGGCCGTGCACCGCCGGAACCAGAATATCGGGCGTCAGTTGGATGATTTGATCGTCAAAGTCGGCGATACCCTGCTGCTTGAAGGGGCGATGGCCGATATTCAGCGCCTCGCGTCCGACATGGATATGGTCGACGTCTCGCAACCGTCCGCACGCGCCTTCCGCCGTGGGCACGCGCCCATCGCAATTATCGCCCTCGCAGGCATTGTCATCCTCGCGGCCCTTAACGTGGCTCCGATCCTGCTGCTGGCGGTGATCGCAGTGGCGCTGGTGCTGGTCACAGGCTGCATTGATGCAGACGAGGCATTTACCTTTATCGACGGGCGGCTGCTTGCGCTGATCTTTTCCATGCTAGCCATCGGGGCAGGGCTTCAGAACTCAGGCGCGATCAGCCTGATCGTCGACAATATCGCGCCGTTCCTTGGCACGCTGTCGCCGTTCTATGTGATTTTCTCGGTCTTCCTGCTGACAACCATCTTGACCGAGATCGTCTCGAACAACGCCGTGGCTGTCATCATGACCCCCATCGCCATCAGCCTTGGCACCGCCCTTGGCATGGACCCGCGCCCCCTGGTGGTTGCGGTGATGATCGCCGCCTCTTGCGCTTTTGCGACCCCCATTGGCTATCAAACCAACACGCTGGTCTATGGCCCCGGAGGCTACCGCTTTACCGACTTTATGCGTATCGGCATCCCGCTGAACCTGACAATGTCCTTGTTGGTCTCCTCGGTCATCCCACTCTTCTGGTAAAACGCCCCGCCCCCCCCCGTTCTCTGGCTTAAAAATATCCCGGGGGTATGGGGGCTGACCCCCACTTTGCGCTGTGCGGAAACCACACAGCACATATTTACAACGGCCAGAACACCAAGATCGCAGGAATGGACACCGCAACCACGATGATCTCAAGCGGCAACCCCATGCGCCAGTAATCCCCAAAGGAATAACCGCCGGGGCCCAATATCAACGTGTTGACCTTATCTGGGGTATAGCATTAACCATTGAGTGTGACGCTTAGTTGCGTCCAAGGTTTCGTCGTTATCTCTATGTTTTATGGGTATTTTCCAGCGCTCACAGATGAGAGTTAACCCAAAGGGTCCGTTGTGGGCCTATATTCAGCCGGAGAAGACACATGAACCTGAACCACTTTGAGACACCCGAAGCCGCCTTGCAGTATGCCACCGCAACCGTCGTCTTGGGCTTGCGCGAAGACCTCGCTCGTATGAGTGGAAGTGAAGCCGAAAGGTATAGCGATGAGGACTGCGCCGCTCTCGAAGACAAGATAGCCGACATTGCAGCTGTGTCCTTACAGTGAGGCGAAGGGGCATCGGGTGGTTTGCTCGGTCCCATTCTCCCCCAACTGCTCCCCCTTGATTTACTCCATCACCGTTTGACCACTTCGTGAGGATACGCCATGAACATGCACAACATGCCAGATCAGCAACACACCATCGCTTACAGCTACGTCAGGTTCTCCGCGGAGGGACAGAGGGATGGTAACTCCATCGAGAGACAGACCAAGCGGGCGCAAGAATGGTGCCAGAGGGAAGGCTACAGCCTATCCACAGAGACCTTCGAAGACTTGGGCGTCTCAGCCTTCAAGGGTGCCAATGCTGATGTCGGGGCGCTTGGGGCTTTTCTTGAAGCGGTAGAAAAGGGGACGATCAATAAAGGTTCGATACTCGTCGTCGAGAACTTGGACCGTCTGTCGCGTCAGCACTTCGAAGAGGGTTACCTGCTTATCAAGCGGATCACTCAGGCGGGTATCAATGTGGTCACCCTGAGCGACAACAAGATGTACCGCGCTGGTTCTCAACTCGAACTGGTTGATATGATCACCATGATCGTCGGGTTTGAGCGGGCTAATCAGGAGAGCAAGTTCAAATCAGAGCGCGTAGGGGCTGCGTGGAAAAGTAACGCTGCGAAGGTGGCCGATGGTAGCCGTAAGCGTACCACCAAGGTGCCCGCTTGGATTAAGTTCAAGGGCGATAGCCTTGAGAGCGGCAAGTTTACCGTCATCGAAGATAAGGCCGCTGTCATCCGAGAACTGTTTGAACGGTACGCCAATGGTGAGCCAACCAGCGGTATGGCCACTGATCTTCGAAACAGAGGCATCCCCACGTTATCTGGAAAGGGCAAGTGGACAGGTCCGCTGATATACAATTTGGTACGCGAAGTGACTCCTTACGGCACACTTCAGATTGGCAAGGGGACCAAGAAAGAGCGCGTGATCATCGATACTGTCGAAGACTATTACCCGCGTATTGTCGACGAGGAAATCGCCCGCCGTGTCCGTCACCGCATTCAGACAGGTTCTGCACCGCTCAAAGTAAAACAGCAGGGCCAATGTCGGGGCCGTCTGGTGGGTGTCTTGAAGTCTGACGAGGGCAACAAGGCCAAGGCCAAGAAGAACAACAGGTCGGTGTCCTACGTCGATTACGTCACCAACAAGTACATCGGCGCTGTGTCCTATATCGACCAAGTGCTGATGGATGAATGGCCAGAGATCGTCAAAGCCTTTGGCGTGGAGACAAGTGCAGAAGCAGAAGGCCTAGAAGGGGAACTCATGGCCGCTCAGGACAACCTCGAGTATCTCCAAGCCCGCGTGGGCAAGCGCCCCAATGCAGCCTTAGACCGTCTTGTACTTGCAGCAGAAGCAGAGGTCGAAGAATGCCTCCGCAATCTGGAGGCTGTCTCAAGGACAATTCGAGTTTACGGGTCGGTTCCCTCCGAGATCGTCCTGCTGTCCATCCCTGAGGCCAACCAGTGGGTGCGCAAGCTGGTCGACGAGGCCAAGGTATATCGCGATGGGAAGGGTGCCAGTCAGCGTATTTCGATCTGGCTGCGCTTGAAGAATGGTGTCAGGCTGTCCATCGGTGACGCCTCGGTTGGGCTGACGCCACGGACCTGACAGAGCCACATAAATAAGGGGGATGAGATTACTGCTCCCCTATGAGAGAAGCTATCAGAGATTACATCTATAGTTCCTCTATGGGTTTCCTCAGGTGTACCTCCAGTGAACTGTACGTGTGGGTGAATGGTGATCATCCCCTACCATCCACCTTATCGTGTATACACCGAGTGAACAGTAGGTCCTCTTCTGCTGATGTGCTCGGTGCATACACACTAAGATCATCCATGCAGGTAGGTCAGCCCCCAATCCAAATCACCAGAAGCAGACACGTCCAACGCCTTCACAGGTGATTGAGACCTTTTACGTCTTTGCCCCAACACCATAAGCAAGGAGGTCTACCATGCACCACCCTTGCAGCAACCTCGCGTGTTCCGCAGCGATAGCCCCAAGTGATCTCAGAGCCTGCCGTGAGACAGGCCTATGTTGGCTGTGTTGTCGTCGATAGCAAACGAGGGGCATACCAACGGGCGGCTACATCTCTAGCGATGCACTCAGGGTTCCTCACGGCTATAAGCTCCATCACAAGGTCATGCGCATTTGATGGGCTGCTTCCGGCTTTCCCCACCTTTTTTGCGATAACTCTCAAACCGCCGTACCTTGGATGACACAAGTCGAACTATCGGTTTTCAATGCGGCATCATTGATCGAATGCACGTAATTTCCTAACGATGTCTTGGACGGCGGCCGTGCTTTAGCTTATGGCTCAGAGCTGCCATTCTCGTCCCTTTAGGATGCTGCGGTGCGGCCCGTCGAACCCGGCTTTCTTGCATAATGCAGCATTTTTGCTCGCTGAAAGGTGCCTAATACGATTTCAACCCTAACCAAAGGGACCCCCTTTACCGTCAGGTGCAAATCTTCGCGCGAAAGGGATTGGACTTGGGTCGCTCCACGTTGGTCGGATTGGTTGAACCTGCAGCATTGCTAAAGCCTTTACACGACCCCATGCGGGGCTTTTCAGCCTGTCATGTTGTTTGCTGTCGCTAAAGGTCAGACGTTGCGTGACGCCGCCCTTGCTGCGGGCCCCCCGCGCCGCCGACCAACTTATTGTGGGCATTCCCGCAGCCTGAGGCGAATGATTATCCTTTTTTGAAATTCAGTGGTTTCGCATATTCTGCATCGAATACTTCATGAGCGCGTTTTAAGACCATCGCGACAGTCAGGAGAAAATGCAAATAGAGCGCAACTAGGATACCCGCTTCCACTACCTCCGGGATAGGTGCTGCAAAAAACACAAGAAAGACAGTCACGGCAACACACGAAACAAAAATTAAGTAGGATACGTTGGCGTTGATTTCCCTTAAGAGTTTGCGAGTATCTTCAGCGTTTTTGCGTTGATCACGATCCAAGATAGCGTCGCCAGTTATTTTACGATCAGACCGAAACACTCCGTACATGGCGACTTGAACGCTAAAGAGCAAAGCCGAAAATATCGCAAATACCGAGATTGAGGCTGAATACACCTCTAAGGAAAGTCTTAAACAGGCAAACCAGCTAGCAATGCCCAAAGCAATTGGAAAACCATAGAAAACAAAAATATCCAGAAAACTTACCTTTGTATCGCCAACATTTCGGAGGGTTTCGAAGTGAGCCTTTAAGACCGAGGTCAATCCAATTTTCATCATCGCATTCCGTATTGCTCGCGGAAGTCTCCAATAACACGGGTGGTCACTTCCGCAACCGATGCAAGAGTCGGGTGCTGATTTGCGCCTAAAATTACATCGTCGGTTATGTCGATAACGCCAGCATTGTTAGACGGGCCCACTATTCCCACCTTCATATAGGTGCCCCCGATTGCCACCATTGCGCTGGCTTCATCAAACTCAATCCCGTCAAAAACAAAAGCCGCTCCGCCTTGCGCTTCTCTTATTTGCGGTGCAACATCTGAAAATATGCCGAAACGGCCATTTCTGAGAACCGAAAATGACAGTTCGACATTCAATTCCTCTGGCGGCAGGTTTCGAAGGATTTCAGCACGATCCTTAGGCACACGTCTCTTTGACAATATCAATTTCTTAACAGGAGCGTCGCGGTAAACAGCGTCATCTGCAGGCATTACTTTGCGGGGCGTAAGTTTGACATTATCATACCTTTGATTGAACTCTCGTGCCAGTTCGCCAAGAACTTGGCCAACGCAAGAACGGTCCCTGAACGATTGGAATGCAGCAAAGCCGAAATTGCCGTTCTCAGGAACCCAAAACTTGTAATAGAGTGGAATTTCTTCAACATGGTTTGCATTTCGGTTAAAGAGAACCTCTTCCCCTTCGTCACCCTCGGGATCGATAATGTCGGAACTAAATCCATAGGTTCCGTAGCGGACAATCCCATGACGACTTCTCCCGTCGTCGGCCTCTGGAACGAGCCGCCAGCTACGCTCTATGTTATTGTTTTGCATCGACTTTTGTTTTCCGTGTACAAAAAGCGGTAAAAATTCGTTAAGTTCTGACCCTAAACCTTCGGTAGCCAACTGGACTGGCTGGTAATTGTGCGCGTTGCTAAGGCAAAGTTGATATACGTACATGCCGATCTTGCTCATAAAAATTCCAAAATAAGTTGCAATATGGAACACTAGACTTGGAGGTTAGGGGTGCACAACCCTTACGTGTCTCTAGTTCGGGCTTTTGCGTGTTACACTCGTCTTTCTCGCCTTCCACTCCTCAGTGGTTACTGATGAGCCAAGAACAATCTCTTATCAAATAACGCTATTTGGATCAGTGCTTGAAGTGAATGGCCGCTAAGAGGGCAGGAACAAAAAATCGCGTTCTCAGCGAAGGTCCGATTTCCGCCCTGTATATCGTTGCTAGTCTCGGCGATCAGAAAGGGCCGTGGGTACATGGTGGTCGACGAAATGGTTCCTCTACATGCCAAGACATCGCTAAAGGCAAAACTGAACATGCCGCCATCAATGCAGACATTCCAAACCGTACTTTCTTTGCAGAAGCTGCAGTCGTGGCTGACACAATTGCAATTCTGCGAGAGGTTGAAAGCACCCTCGACTGGGAATTGACACGAACAGCCCGGTCATCCAACTTGGCGATGCCTGAGCAGGGTTAGGCATGCTGGGCAATAGCGTAGCTTCTGAACACTCCGCCGTTAGATATTTCTTGTATGCTTATGGTGAAATGAACTTCGGTGATAACCTATAGATATTAATTTATTGAAAACGAGGAATACCTTTTTGAGTGAGACATCCAATCTGCCTACGCAAATCTCGGAAGCCCTCGTGGCTATACCCAAAGGTCTTACGCCGGGGGTGATAAAGGCCCTTGATCGCTTGGCTACCGCAACGGTCGGTATCCCCGTAGCTTGGCTTAATCAAAAAAGAGCTAAAATCGATGCCCAAACAGAGTCTTATAAGGCGGTAGAAGCTAGTATCGCATTATCGGCGGTCACCGACGTTGGTGTTGATGCGGAGATACGGCAGCGTGCAATAGATGTTCTTGTTCGCAAAGAATACCGGAAGCAAGTCAATCGCGAAGCTGTTGCCGCTGCGATGGTGAAGGACATTCGGGAACACCCAGATACTCTGGCGGGAAATAGAGCTAACACTGTAACCGACGGTGAGTTGGAAGACGACTGGATGAATGTCTTTGAAAGATACGCCGAAGACGCCTCAAGCGAACGTCTTCAAGATTTGTGGGGCCGAGTTTTGGCTGGTGAAATTCGTCAACCAGGACGGTTCTCAACGCGGTCGCTCCGCTTCCTGTCTGAGTTCTCGCAAGCTGACGCGCTGCTATTTGAGAAAATAGCGCAATGCTCATTCGGTGACTTTGCTCCCAAAACCCTAGTACAGCCAGACGAAAACAAGAATATTTCAGATTTGATTCATTTGGAAGCGAGCGGATTGATACAAGGAGCCAGTACAACTGGACTAAGAAAGAGTTTTTCTTTCGATAGCAGCGGCGTTGCTCACATGCGCGAGGAAAATATCCTCATTTATCTTGAGGGTAAACCTATGAAAAAGGTAGCATTTGACGTAATTGCGCTGACAGTTCTCGGCCAAGAGATGCTTTGCCTTGTAGGCGGTCGGGACAGATATATGGCGGCGAAATCAGTAGCGCACGCCATTCGCAGCAGTGATATACAAGCTGCACGGCTATGTGTCATCCGCGACCCAAGCATTGTTGGTAGTTATGATGTACTGGAAGAGCTTTGGGGTAAATAAGAACTGTAGTTTTAGGGTTGATAACATATCATAGACTTGCCGTCTGAGCCTTATCCTGGCAGCCATTAAAATCGTTGGCAAAAATCCGAGTGCCTTAATATACGTAGGCCTTCCACCTTTACCCCCCGTGGCCCCCTCGTGATCCCTGAGTTAAACGCCAAGGGGACGGGGGTGCTGCCCCCTCAGGTAGGGTGGCATGGTATACCCCATAGACACTTCTCAGCGGGGCTGTGAGGGGGCGTGAAGTGTGCTGTGATAAGGCTAAGGGGTTCTTAGGGTCAGGTTGCTGATCCCTTCATTTTTTCTATGCTACAAGGGCCAGAAGTATATGATCGAGGGTATCGACACGCACACGATAATGATCTCCAAGGGTAGCCCCATACGCCAGTAGTCGCCGAAAGAATACTGACCTGCGGATAGAATTAAGGTGTTGTTCTTGTGCCCAATGGGCGTCAGAAACGCACTTGATGCGGCCACCGCAACCGCCATCAAAAAGGGATCAGGCGAGACGTCCAAGGTCTGCGCCATCTGAATTCCGACCGGGGCTGCCACGATGGTGGTTGCCGTGTTGTTCAGCACATCTGACAAGGTCATGGTCACAATCATCAATACGGTCAGCACTGCCCATGCGGGCAACCCGCCGGTTAAACTGACCAAGGCCCCGGCGATAAGCTCGGTCCCGCCTGATGTCTCAAGTGCGGCACCCAAGGGGATCATGGACCCCAGCAACACGACGACGGGCCATTCTATATGGGTGTAAAGCTCGGACAGGGGGACGATCTTGGCCAGCACATAGGCCACCACCACCAGCCCCAGGGCGACGGGCAGGTAGATCAGCCCGAAACTGGCGGCGGCGACGGCACCGCCAAACAACCCGATGGCCAGCCACACCTTGCTGTTCTCAGTCACTGCAAGGCCACGGTCGGCAAGGGGGAGCACGCCGAGCCATTCCACCACATGGGCCGCCGTATCGCGCGGCACCAGCAAAAGCAGGATATCGCCCGCCCGCAATTCGGTTTTGCGCAGCTGCGCCGTGATCTTTTTACCTTGCCGTGAAATGCCCAGCAGCACCGAGCGCTGCCGCCATGCCAAGCCAACCGTCTGGGCCGACCGCCCGTTCAGACGGGAATCGTTGGGGACAACGACCTCGATGATCTCGACCCCTTCGCCGTCTGCGTGCAGCAATTCATGGCGTGTGCTGTCTGCGACCAGCAGGCCAAGGGTGCTGCGAAATTCGTCAAGCGCATCTGGAGTTGCCTCGAGCACCAAAGCGTCGCCGGCCTGCAAGGCCACATTGCGGGCCTGCCCATAGACGCGGGCCCCATCGCGGATCATGCCAAGCATCGCCACGTCGGATTTATCTGCGGTCTCTTGCAGTTCGGCCAGACGTTTGCCGATCTGTTTGCTGCCCGCAGGTACGGTCAGCTCGGCAATATAATGGGACAGGTCCTCGGGTTTGAGGGCACTGTCGTGGCGCGCGGGGATCATGCGCCAACCGACCAGCGCCACAAACGCCAGCCCCGCAATCGCGGCGATCCCGCCCACGGGCGCAAAATCAAACATGCCAAAGGGCGCGCCCAGCGATTCCTGCCGGATAGATGCGATAATGATGTTGGGCGGCGTCCCGATCAGCGTGGCCATCCCGCCCAGAATCGTCGCAAAGCTGAGCGGCATCAGGCTGAGGCCCGGATTGCGCCCCGCCTTGCGCGCGGTCTGGATGTCGACGGGCATCAGC
>SWCC01006030.1_pt1 | contig 22899 bp, 23 predicted proteins | sample 4692971 | NCBI WGS metagenome assembly SWCC01 (sample SAMN10267277, study PRJNA491770) | bioreactor metagenome | isolation source: DHS bioreactor inoculated with subseafloor sediment | place: Japan: off Shimokita Peninsula | collected 2006-08 | reverse complement strand
TTTGGTCTTGCTGACGGTCATGCGTGGTCCCTGGCCAGGTCGTTGATGGCGCCTTTCGGCGGCAACGACCTGGCAGGGCGATGGCTCAGCGCAGGGCGAGCATGCCGATGTAGGTCGCGGCGCCCGCAGTGTAACCGAGGAAGGCCAGCAGGCTGACGCGCTTGATGTACCAGGTGAAGCTGATCTTCTCCATGCCCATGGCGGCGACGCCTGCGGCAGAACCAATGATCAGCGTGCTACCGCCGGTACCGGCGCATAAGGCGAGCATTTCCCAAAAGTTGCCGTCGACGACGAACTGCGACAACCAGCTGGTCTCCTCGGGGCTGGATGCAGCCAGTACGGCAGGGCTAACCAACGGATACATCTTCATCGCACCTGCCACCAGCGGCACGTTGTCGACCACCGCCGAGAGCAGACCAATGGCGTAGGTGATCGGGTAGATGTGGCCGAGCGATTCGCGCAGGGCGGTCGCGACCTGAGTCAGATGGCCGGCGGTAGCGAGGCTGGAACGGCCAGCAGGATGCCAAGGAAGAACAGCACGCTGGGGGTGTCCACCTTGCGCAGAACGCCTACCACCGAAAGCGGGTGCTTGTCTTCGGCATTCTTGTTGCGGTGGATGAACTCGGTGGTCACCCAGAGCACACCGAGGCCGAAGAGGATGCCCATGTACGGCGGCAGGTGGGTCACGGTCTTGAATACCGGCACGAACAGCAGGGCAGCGAGGCCAAGACCGAGTACCAGATTGCGTTCGAATACCGTGGTGGTCGGCGGGTGTTTCTCGGCCAGGTGAGCACGGGCGCGCGGGCGTGGTGCCTCGCCGCGCAGACGAAAGCTGAGGATGATCAGCGGTACTAACAGGCACACCAGGCTTGGCAGGAACAGGCCGGTAATCACTCCGGAAGCGCTGATCTGGCTACCGATCCAGAGCATGGTGGTGGTCACGTCACCGATCGGCGACCAGGCACCTCCGGCGTTAGCGGCGATCACCACGACACCGACGAACAACCAGCGCTCGGGACGGCCGCGGATCAGCTTGCGCAGCAGGGAGACCATGACGATGGTGGTGGTCAGGTTATCCAGCGCTGCAGAGAGGAAGAAGGTCAGGAAACCGATGATCCACAGCAGGTGCACGCGCTTGCGTGTCTGGATGCGGTCGGTGATTACTTTGAACCCTTCATGGGAGTCGATCAGCTCGACGATAGTCATCGCCCCGAGCAGGAAGAAGAGGATCTCCGAGACTTCTCCCAAATGATGACGCAGCGATTCAACCACCACCGCCGAGGAGTCCGCCGGGTCATGGCTGCCAGGTTGCAGCAGCGGAAGAATCTGGTCGGCGCCCAGCACCAGAATGGTCCAGGTCAACACCGCGGTGAGGATCGCCGCGGCAGCCTTGTCTATTTTCAGTGGATGTTCAAAGGCTATGCATAGATAGCCTATGACGAACACGACAGCCATTAGCGCATTTTTTTTTTTTTTTTTTTTTTTTTTTTTTTTTTTTTTTTTTTTTTTGGCTGGCAGGGGAACGATACGCTAGCGAGGTGAAACAATTCGGGGCGGTGGACTGCCCTGGGAGACGGTTGCGCGTTCGGCGAAATACATGGGGCATTGCGCTTCGCAGCAGGGGACTCATTTCACATCGTCGAGCTGTTCGTCTTGGCTTTAACGGCCTGCCAGTTTGTAAAGGGGTGTTTCATGTGCGGCATAGTGTATCAGCGTTACCGGTAATAACTTGTCATCAATCAAGATGACCTTCTTAAGCAAAAAGGCCAGCACCTTTCGGGCTGGCCTTCTCGTTTAACGCTTTCGAGTGGTTGATCAGAGCGTTGCGATACGGTCGCGCTGCTCTTGCAACCGGGCTTTGGCCTGTTCGGCCTCGGCCAGTTTGGCGCGTTCCTTGTCGATCACCTCGGCCGGTGCCTTGTCGACGAAGCCGGCGTTGGACAGCTTGCCGCCGACGCGCTTGACCTCGCCGTCCAGACGCGCGATCTCCTTGTCCAGGCGTGCCAGTTCGGCGTCCTTGTCGATCAGGCCGGCCATCGGCACCAGCACCTGCATGTCGCCGACCAGAGCGATCGCCGACAGCGGCGCTTCCTCGCCGGCGCCGAGCAGGCGCACGCTTTCCAGCTTGGCCAGCTTCTTCAGCAGCGGCTCGTTGTCGGCCAGACGGCGCTGGTCCTCGGCCGAGGCATTGCCCAGCACCACGTCGATGCGCTTGGCCATGGAGATGTTCATCTCGCCGCGGATCTGGCGGATGCCCAGCATGAAGGCCTTGACCCACTCGATATCGCCTTCGGCCGCTTCATCGATGCGCTCGGGGTTGAACTCCGGCCAGGGCTGCAGCATCAGCGTCGGACCGGATTTGCCGGCCAGCGGCGCGACGCGCTGCCAGATTTCCTCGGTGATGAACGGCATGAACGGATGTGCCAGGCGCAGCGCGGTTTCCAGCACGCGCACCAGGGTGCGGCGGGTGCCGCGCTGGCGTTCGGCGCTGGCGGTTTCGTCCCACAGCAGCGGTTTGACCAACTCCAGATACCAGGCGCAGTACTCGTCCCAGATGAATTCGTAGAGCGCCTGAGCAGCCAGATCGAAGCGGAAGGCTTCCAGCTGGCGGGTCACTTCGGCTTCGGTACGCTGCAGTGCGGAAATGATCCAGCGGTCCACCGAGGACAGCTCCACCGGCTCATCATTGGCGCCGGTGTCCTTGCCTTCGGTGTTCTCGAAGACGAAGTTGGCGGCGTTCCAGATCTTGTTGCAGAAGTTGCGGTAACCCTCGACGCGGCCCATGTCGAACTTGATGTCGCGGCCGGTGGAGGCCAGCGAGCAGAAGGTGAAACGCAGGGCGTCGGTGCCGTAGCTGGCGATGCCTTCGGGAAATTCGGCGCGGGTCTGCTTGGCGATCTTCTCGGCCAGCTTGGGCTGCATCATGCCGCTGGTGCGCTTGGTCAGCAGTTCATCAAGGGTGATGCCGTCGACGATGTCCAGCGGGTCGAGCACGTTGCCCTTGGACTTGGACATCTTCTGCCCCTGGCCATCGCGCACCAGACCGTGCACATAGACGGTCTTGAACGGGATCTGCCCGGTCAGGTGGGTGGACAGCATGATCATCCGGGCGACCCAGAAGAAAATGATGTCGAAGCCGGTGACCAGCACGTCGGTTGGGTGGAAGGTCTTGAGGAAATCGGTCTGCTGCGGCCAGCCGAGGGTGGAGAAGGTCCACAGGCCGGAGCTGAACCAGGTGTCCAGCACGTCCTCGTCCTGACGCAGCTCGACGTTGTTGCAGAGGTTGTACTTGCTGCGCACTTCCACTTCATCGCGGCCAACGTAGACGTTGCCGGCTTCGTCGTACCAGGCTGGAATGCGGTGGCCCCACCAGAGCTGACGGCTGATGCACCAGTCCTGGATATCGCGCATCCAGCTGAAGTACATGTTCTCGTACTGCTTGGGTACGAATTCGATCTCACCGCTCTCCACCGCAGCGATGGCTTTTTCGGCCAGCGGCTTGGTTGAGACGTACCACTGGTCGGTCAGCCAGGGCTCGATGATGGTGCCTGAGCGATCACCGCGCGGCACTTTCAGCGCATGGTCGTCGATCTTTTCCAAGAGGCTCATGGCTTCGAACTCGGCGACGATGGCCTTGCGCGCATCGAAACGGTCCATGTGCGCGTAGCCGTCTGGCAGGCTGCCGTCGAGCTTGTCGTTCACCGAACCATCGATGTTGAATACCTGGGCGCGGGCCAGGACGCAGGCGTTCTGGTCGAAGATGTTGATCAGCGGCAGATGATGGCGCTTGCCGACTTCGTAGTCGTTGAAGTCATGCGCCGGGGTGATCTTCACGCAGCCGGTACCGAATTCGAGGTCGACATAGTCATCGGCGACGATGGGGATCAGGCGGTTGACCAGCGGCAGCATGACGTGGCGGCCGATCAGACTCTTGTAGCGCTCGTCTTCAGGGTGCACTGCAATGGCGGCGTCACCGAGCATGGTTTCCGGGCGGGTAGTGGCGACCACCAGATAATCCAGGCCGTCAGCGGTCTTGCAGCCGTCCGCCAGCGGGTAGCGCAGGTGCCAGAGGTAACCCTTCTCGTCGTGGTTCTCCACTTCCAGGTCGGAAATGGCGGTGTGCAGCTTGGTATCCCAGTTGACCAGACGCTTGCCGCGGTAGATCAGGCCGTCCTCGTGCAGACGGACGAAGGCTTCCTTGACCGCTTCGGAGAGGCCATCGTCCATGGTGAAGCGCTCGCGCGACCAGTCCACCGAGGAGCCCAGGCGACGGATCTGCCGGGTGATGGTGCCGCCGGATTCTTCCTTCCACTGCCAGACCTTCTCGAGAAACTTCTCGCGTCCAAGGTCATGACGCGAAACGCCCTGCGCGCCGAGCTGGCGCTCGACGACCATCTGCGTGGCGATACCCGCGTGGTCGGTGCCAGGCTGCCACAGGGTGTTGCGGCCCTGCATGCGGCGCCAGCGGATCAGTGCATCCATGATCGCGTTGTTGAAGCCGTGGCCCATGTGCAGGCTGCCGGTTACGTTCGGCGGCGGGATCATGATGGTGTAGGGCTCGCCGGAACCTTTCGGGGCGAAATAGTTGTTCGATTCCCAGGTCTGGTACCAGGAAGTCTCGATGGCGTGCGGCTGGTAGGTCTTGTCCATGCGGCGGGACCCTTAAAACGGCTGGTCGGAAAAACGCGCAAGTATAAAGGCAAACGGCCGCGAGGTTTTGCGGCCGTGCGGGATTAACTGCGGATTAGCGCGGAGAACGCGCGGTTGGCGACGCTTCAGGGGCGCGGTGTACGAACCAGGCGCTCGAGGCGTGTTTCCAGGCGGCGTTTGAGCTCGGCTTCGATCTGCGGCACGAAGTCGTCGATGACTTCCTGCAGGATCAGGTTAGCGGCTGTGCGTAGCTCGTGATCGACATGTCTCTCGGCCAAGGAGCGGAACGCACTGCGGACACTGGTTTCCCTTGGCTCATCGTCGCTGGCGCCGCCGGCGGCTACGGCCGGTGCGGGCTCGACGATGTCGGACAGCAGCGGGATGCTGTCCGGATCAAGCGTGGCGCTGTTCGGCGGTTCGTCAGGAAAATCGTCACCGAGCAGGGCACGAATGGACTCTAGATCGCTCAGCAGCTCGGCGGGTTTGTTCGGGGCTTTCGGTGTCATCTCAGAGGTTCCGGAGGCTGCAGCATCCCGGCTGCTGCCAGGGGTTGTCCCTTGCTGTCGTATGGAGGGTTCTAAAGCTCGACCCGTTGCGGATCATAGCCCTGACGGCGATACAGGCGGAAATTCTCCCGGCAGGCGGTCAGCAGCTGCGGCTCCTGATTGACGATCTCGATGATCCGGCTGAACTGGTCAAGGTGCGATGAAAGCGTCGACGCCAGGTTGATCAGCAGCCCCTGGGCGAACGGCGGCGCCTGGTCGATACCGATGACCACAGGGGTCTGAGGCTCATCGGCATCCTGCTCGTGGGGAATGAAGCGCTCGGCGCGGAAGCTCCAGAGCAGCTCGTCCAGCTGGTTGGACTGCGCTTCGTCTACGCAACGGATGAAGACCTGCATACCATGCTGCCAGCCCTTGGCGGCCAGCTGACAGGCCGCCCGCAGGCGGCCGAGTGGGCTGTCGTCCGGCAGTGCGGGGAAGTTGTGCCGGGTCATGAACGTGCTCCGCTCGAGCCGGCCGGCGTGAGGCGGCTCCGGCCCGAGGGTGCGTGCGCGGCGGCCGGCATCGTCAGCTGGCCCGATCCAGCAGGTATTGGGTCAGCAGCGGCACCGGACGGCCAGTGGCGCCTTTTTCCTTGCCGCCGCTGGTCCAGGCCGTGCCGGCAATGTCCAGATGCGCCCAGGCGTATTTCTTGGTGAAGCGTGAGAGGAAACAGGCCGCGGTGATGGTGCCAGCCTTGGGTCCACCGATGTTGGCGATGTCGGCGAAGGGGCTGTCCAGCTGCTCCTGATACTCATCGAACAGCGGCAGCTGCCAGGCGCGATCAGCGGCGCTTTCGCCTGCCAGCAGCAGCTGCTGCACCAGTTCGTCATTATTGCCCAGCAGCCCCGAGGTGTTGCTGCCCAGTGCGACGATACAGGCGCCGGTCAGGGTGGCCACGTCGATCACGGCGCGCGGCTCGAAGCGCTCGGCATAGGTGAGGGTGTCGCACAGCACCAGACGGCCTTCGGCGTCGGTGTTGAGAATCTCCACGGTCTGGCCGCTCATAGTGGTGACGATGTCACCTGGGCGGGTGGCGCCGCCGCTGGGCATGTTCTCGGCGCAGGCCAGCAAGCAGACCAGGTTGATCGGCAGCTGCAGCTCCAGCACCGCCTTGAGCGTGCCAAGTACGCTGGCGGCGCCGCCCATGTCGTACTTCATTTCGTCCATGCCCTGGCCCGGCTTGAGGCTGATGCCGCCGGTGTCGAAGGTGATGCCTTTGCCCACCAGCGCGTAGGGCTTGTCGCCTTTCTTGCCGCCGTTGTACTGCATGACGATGATGCAGCCGGGCTGATCGCTACCCTGAGACACGGCAAGGAATGCACCGGCGCCCAGGTCCCGCAGCTTCTTCTCATCCAGCACGTCGACCTTCAGGCCCTTGTAAGCCTTGCTCAGCTGCTTGGCCTGCTCGGCGATGTAGGTCGGGTGGCAGACATTCGGCGGTAGATTGCCAAGGTCGCGGGTGAAGGCCATGCCGCTGGCGATCGCCGCTGCCTCGCGCGCGGCGCGCTCCAGCGCCGGCTGTTCGGCCTTGTCGCAGAGCAGGATGATCTTCTGCAGCGCACGCGGTTCGGCTTTCTTGCTCTTGAAGCTGTCGAACACGTACTGGCCGTCGGCGACGATCTCCACCAGCAGGCGAGTGCGCGCGTAGCTGTCGCGGCCCTTGACCTGCACGTCCTGCATGGCGAAAGCCGCGTCGCCGCCGCCGAGGTTCTTGATCACCGCCAATGCCGCGTTGACCACCTTGCGCCATTGACGACTGTCGAGGTCGTCCGCCTTGCCGATGCCGACCAGCAATACGCGTTCGGCCTTGAGTCCTGGCAGGCTGTGCAGCAGCAGTGTCTGCCCCGACTTGCCCTGAATGTCACCACGCTTGAGCGCGGCACTGAGCGCGCCGCCGCTGGCGCTGTCCACGCTCTGCGCGACGCTGCCGAGGACGCAATCCTCGCCCAGCGGCAGAATCAGGGTGGCGGTCTTCTGGGTGGAGGCTTTGGCGCTTTTGACAACAAATTCCATGACGTGGTGTCCCCAAGACAAAGAGTCGGGTTTGCAGGATAATGCCGGGCTTATTTTTCCGGTGGTTCGCCTGTACGGTCGTTGCTAACGACTGCGCTAGGCTAGAAACGTTGCAATCGACCGTGCTTCGGCGATTGCCTCGGCGCGGCGATCCGCGTCCGGTCGGTGTGCCATTACCTATTTCCATCGGTCTGCTGCGGCGGGCCGGCAACTGGCGGCTAGTTTGAGCGTTGCCGCCAGAGCCTGACAACCCTGGAGTGTCTGGTTTGATCGTCTTTCGTTACCTGTCCCGAGAGCTGCTGGTCACCATGAGCGCGGTCAGCGCCGTGCTGCTGGTGATCATCATGAGCGGCCGCTTCATCAAGTATCTGGCGCAGGCTGCGCAGGGGGTGCTCGATCCCGGCGTGCTGTTGCTGATCATGGGCTTTCGTCTGCCCGGCTTCCTTCAACTGATCCTTCCTCTTGGGCTGTTTCTCGGCATTCTGCTGGCCTACGGCCGCCTCTACCTTGAAAGCGAGATGACCGTGCTGTCGGCAACCGGTATGAGCCAGCGCCGCTTGCTGGCCTACAGCATGGCGCCGGCCGCGCTGGTTGCGGCAATGGTGGGTTGGCTGAGCCTGGGTCTGGCGCCGCAAGGTATCGCCGAGGTGGATCGCATCCTCAATCAGCAGGATTCGCTGACCGAGTTCGACACGCTGGTCCCGGGGCGCTTCCAGACGCTGCGTGGGGGTTCGCGCGTGACCTACACCCGCGAGCTCTCGGCTGACCGCAGTGAGCTGGGCGGGGTGTTCATTTCCGAAACCAACGTATCGCGCCAGACCGGCAAGGAAAGCGGGCTGTCGGTGTTGGTTGCCGAAAGCGGCCGGCAGGAGATCCAGCCTGACGGCAGTCGCTACCTGATTCTGGAAAACGGTTATCGCTACGACGGCAATCCGGGGCAGGCCGACTATCGTGCGATCCAATACGACACCTACGGTGTGCTGCTTCCCAAGCCTGAGGTGAGCATGGAGCTGAGCGAGCGCGAGGCCATGCCGACCCGCGAGCTGCTGGGAAGCGATAACGTGCGCCATCAGACCGAGTTGCAGTGGCGGCTATCTCTGCCACTGTTGGTGTTCGTGGTCACGGTGCTGGCTGTGCCGCTGGCGAAGGTCAACCCTCGGCAGGGACGCTTCCTCAAGCTGCTGCCGGCCATCCTGCTTTACATGACCTATCTCGCACTGTTGATCGCTGTACGTGGCGCGCTGGACAAGGGACGTCTGCCAATGACGTTGGGGCTGTGGTGGGTGCATGGACTGTTCCTGGCGATCGGTCTGCTGATGCTGTTCTGGGAGCCGATCCGGCTGCGGATGAGCAAGCGCCGGATGCAGCGGGAGGTGGCCCATGGTTAAGCTCGATCGCTACATCGGTATTCATGTCTTTCTCGCGATTCTGACCGTCCTCGGCATCATCGTCGGGTTGGCGCTGCTGTTCGCTTTCATTGATGAGCTGGGTGATGTCCAGGGCGGCTATGGCCTGGGCGACGCCCTGCAGTACGTGCTGCTTACCTCGCCGCGTCGGCTGTATGAAATGCTGCCGATGGCTGCCCTGATCGGATGCCTTATCGGTCTCGGTACCCTGGCCAGCAGCAGTGAGCTGACCATCATGCGCGCCGCCGGCGTCTCGTTGGGTCGTATCGTGATGGCGGTGATGAAGCCGATGCTGGTGCTGCTCGTCGCAGGCATCCTGATTGGCGAGTATGTCGCACCCGCCACCGAGGATATCGCCCAGGCACGACGTTCCCTGGCGCAAGGCGCGGGCGAGGCGCAGAGCAGCAAGCGCGGGTTGTGGCATCGGCAGGAAAACGAATTCGTGCACGTCAACGCCGTGCAGCCCGGTGGCGTTCTGGTCGGCGTGACGCGCTATCGCTTCGACGATGAACGCCGCCTGCAGGCGTCCAGCTTTGCCCGGCGTGCCACCTATCAGGGGGATCACTGGAAGCTCGAAAATATCTCGACGACGCATTTTCGCGGCGACCACACCGAAGTGCTGCGCGCGCCGGAAGAGCGTTGGGATGTTCAGCTGACCCCTCAGCTGCTTGGCACCGTGGTGATGGAGCCGGAAGCGCTGTCGATCACTGGGTTGTGGCGTTATATCCACTATCTCGGCGAGCAGGGTTTGAACAATGGGCGTTACTGGCTGGCCTTCTGGACAAAGGTCCTGCAGCCGGCAGTGACCGTTGCGCTGGTTCTGCTGGCGATCTCGTTCATCTTCGGGCCACTGCGTTCGGTCACGCTCGGTCAGCGCATCTTCACTGGGGTAGTGGTCGGCTTCGTGTTCCGCATCATCCAGGATCTGCTCGGCCCGGCAAGCCAGGTGTTCGGCTTTTCGCCATTGCTGGCGGTGGTGTTGCCGGCGAGTGTCTGTGCGCTGATCGGTGCCTGGCTGCTGCGTCGGGCGGGCTAGTGGCTGGCCTTCGCTGTATGCTGCTGAAGGCCATGTTTGTGGGCGAAGGATCGCTCGGTTAGCGACGCCTATTTCTTGTGGATGTTCTTCGGCAGCTGGACGGCCTGGCTGTCGGAGTAGATGTCGTGCCAGGTGCGCTTTTGCTTGTCGATCAGCATCCACCAGTAGCCCATGCCCAGGCACAGCAAGGAAACCAGCGCGATCAGGAAGCGCAGCAACGCTTGCCATAGATCGATGGCGCGTCCGTCCGCGTTCTGGATTCGAATGCCCCACACCTGCATGCCCAGTGTCTGGCCGTTGTGTGTCCAGAATTTGGCAAAGAAGCCGAACAGACTGAACAGCAGCAGGGTCGAGAGCAGTGGGTCGATATCCAGGCGACCGGCATCGGCGAGCGTCTGCAGCTGTTCACTGCCATAGATCAGTCGCAGTAGCACCTGCTGGTAGAGCAGGGTGACCACCATCATCAGCGCGATGCACAGCAGGCTGTCATAGAACATCGCTGCCAGTCGGCGCAGCAGGCCGGCGGCGGGGAATTGGCCCTGCGGGCTGAGCAGGTGTCTGCGCATTGCATGTCTCGATCAAAGGAACGGTGGCGCATTCTACGGAATTGCACGCATAAAAAAGCCCCTGATGTTGCCATCAGGGGCTTTTCGGAGAGAAGGCTTAGCCCAGGATCTGAACCTGGTCTGCCTGCATGCCCTTTTGACCTTGCACAGCGACGAAGCTGACTTTCTGGCCTTCTTTCAGGCTCTTGAAGCCGTTGCCTTCGATCGCGCGGAAGTGCACGAACAGATCCGGACCGCTCTCAGGAGTGATGAAACCAAAACCTTTCTCGTCGTTAAACCACTTGACGGTACCGTTCTGACGATTCGACATGTCTTTGTATCCTTGAAACTCAAAAGTAGAATTGCCCCCGCAAAGCAGGAAGCTGGAACTGGTTGCAAGGAGTAAGAGAGTCGAGCGGAGTAGCGGATCTGAAGATCTACTGCACCAGGTCACGATTCAACAGCGACCCATGCAAACACAGTGGGCACACTCTACGATAACTCGCCAGGGAATGCCAACCCCTCGGAGCCATAGAATTTGCCTGTCCAGGCGGCGCCGTTCGGCGCTTTTGAGGTGGGCCTGACCCGCTGTATCCACTAGCGTGGGGAGTCATGCCGCGTGCCGACCGACTCGCTAAGGATGTCAGTCTGCGGGAGAATCGATGTTGCCGTTTTGCTTGCTGTACTGCAGATCCATGCTGAGTGCGAGATGGTTGCGTACTGTCTGATGCTCTTTGAAGCTTCGCTACCGCGAGTAGCCCTCTGTGGCATTCCGGTTTGTCGGCGCCGAGTGGCTTGCAGCGTAGCTGCGTGTAGCGATTCACTGATGGTGCCTCGAGAGAGACTCGAACTCTCACGTTGTTACCAACGGCGGATTTTGAATCCGCTGCGTCTACCGATTCCGCCATCGAGGCACAGTGGGCGCGCAGTATAGGGATGTGAAGTGCGGTGGTCAATCGTTTGGCGTGGTCAGATAGGCGCCTTTCGGATAAGATTTGCGCCCTTTTCCGCGTCCTGAATCCTGTCCATGCAAGTCGCTGATTTTTTCTTCCAGCTGCCCGACGCCCTCATCGCGCGACATCCCCTGGCGGAGCGGCGTGCAAGTCGTCTGCTGGTGCTTGATGGTGAAACCGGCAAGCTTTCGCACCGTCATTTCGCGGATCTGCTGGAGTACGTGCGCCCCGGCGACCTGATGGTATTCAACAATACTCGAGTCATCCCGGCGCGCCTGTTTGGACAGAAGGCTACTGGTGGCAAGCTGGAAATCCTCGTCGAGAGGGTGCTTGGCAGTCGCAGCGTTCTGGCGCACATCCGTTCGAGCAAGTCGCCCAAGGCCGGTTCGCGGATTTTGCTGGATGGCGGCGGAGAGGCAGAAATGGTCGCTCGGCATGATGCCTTGTTCGAGCTGGAATTCGACGAGGATGTCTTGTCGCTGCTCGAGCGTATCGGCCACATGCCTTTGCCTCCTTATATAGATAGGCCTGATGACGCCGAAGATCGCGAGCGTTATCAGACCGTTTACGCTCAGCGTGCGGGGGCTGTGGCAGCACCTACCGCAGGGTTGCACTTCGATGAGGCTTTGCTCGACTCGCTGCGGGAGGCCGGCGTGGAAACCGCCTATGTCACCCTTCACGTTGGCGCCGGAACCTTCCAGCCCGTACGTGTCGAGCGTATCGAAGAGCACCACATGCACCGTGAATGGCTCGAGGTGACGCAAGAGGTGGTCGATGCCGTGGCAGCCTGTCGCGCCCGTGGCGGTAGGGTGATTGCTGTCGGAACCACTAGCGTTCGCTCGCTGGAGACGGCTGCTCGTGACGGCGAACTCAAACCATTCAGTGGCGATACCGATATCTTTATTTATCCGGGCAAGACTTTCCATGTGGTCGATGCGCTGGTGACCAATTTCCACTTGCCCGAATCCACGCTGCTGATGCTGGTTTCCGCTTTTGCCGGTTATCCGGAAACGATGGCGGCCTACGCCGAGGCCGTAGCGCAGCGCTATCGCTTCTTCAGTTACGGTGATGCCATGTTCATCACCCGCAATCCCGCGCCGCGCGGTCCCGAGGAAAGCCAATGACCCGTTCCTGCCATATGTCCTTCGAGCTGCTTGCCACCGACGGCAAGGCGCGTCGCGGGCGTCTGACCTTTCCCCGAGGCACCGTCGAGACGCCGGCGTTCATGCCGGTGGGCACCTACGGCACCGTCAAGGGCATGTTGCCTCGCGACATCGAGGCGATCGGTGCGCAGATCATCCTCGGCAATACCTTCCACCTGTGGCTGCGCCCGGGGACGGAAGTGATCAAGCGTCACGGCGACCTGCACGACTTCATGCAGTGGCAAGGACCGATCCTGACTGATTCCGGCGGCTTCCAGGTGTTCAGTCTCGGGGCGATGCGCAAGATCAAGGAAGAGGGCGTCTACTTTGCCTCCCCGGTCGACGGTGCGAAGGTGTTCATGGGGCCGGAGGAGTCAATGCAGGTCCAGCGTGACCTCGGTTCGGATATCGTGATGATCTTTGACGAATGCACGCCCTATCCGGCTGACGAAGATGTCGCGCGGCGCTCGATGGAGCTGTCGTTGCGCTGGGCTAAGCGCTCGAAAGTTGCCCATGGTGATAGTCCGGCTGCGCTATTCGGCATCGTCCAGGGTGGTATGCACGAGTCGTTGCGTATGCGTTCGCTGGAAGGGTTGTGCGAGATCGGTTTCGATGGCCTGGCCATCGGTGGGCTTTCAGTAGGCGAGCCGAAGGAAGAGATGATTCGCGTGCTGGATTTCCTGCCGCCGCAAATGCCGGCCGAGAAGCCCCGCTATTTGATGGGCGTGGGCAAGCCGGAGGATCTGGTCGAAGGTGTGCGGCGTGGAGTCGACATGTTCGATTGCGTGATGCCGACCCGCAATGCGCGCAATGGTCATCTGTTTACCGATACCGGCGTGATCAAAATTCGTAACGCGGTGCACAAACACGACGATTCGCCACTGGATCCGAGCTGTGATTGTTACACCTGCAAACATTTCTCCCGCGCTTATCTACATCATCTGGATAAATGCGGCGAAATGCTGGGTAGCATGTTGAATACCATACATAACCTGCGACATTACCAGCGGGTTATGGCTGGTTTACGCGACGCCATTCAACAGGGTACATTGGCGGCCTTTGTCGACGCCTTTTATGCCAAGCGCGGTCTGCCAACGCCGCCGCTTGCGTGACGTGCCAGAGCAAAACAATCCTTTCTGCAACAGGAGTGCTACATGAGCTTTCTGATTCCCGCCGCCTATGCCCAGGAGGCTGCCGCTGGTCCTGCTGGTACTGGTTTCGAGTGGGTATTTCTGGTCGGTTTTCTGGTCATCTTCTACCTGATGATCTGGCGCCCCCAGTCCAAGCGTGCCAAGGAACACAAGAACCTGATCGCCGGCCTGCAGAAGGGCGACGAAGTGGTTACCTCTGGCGGTATCGCTGGCAAGGTCACCAAGGTCGCCGATGACTTCGTGGTCATCGAAGTGTCCGACAACGTTGAGCTGAAGTTCCAGAAAGTGGCAATCGCCGCAACGTTGCCCAAAGGCACACTGAAAGCCATCTGAGCTGACTTCATTCAACACCGACGGGGCGCGCAAGGCGCCCCGCGTTCATTAAACGGGCTGCGTCATGCTCAATAGATTCCCTCTCTGGAAATACCTGCTGATTCTGGCAGTGCTCGCGATCGCCTTTTTTTATTCGGCGCCCAATCTCTATCCGGACGATCCGGCGATTCAGGTCACCGGTGCCAGCACGGCGCAGGAAATCGAAACCGAAGATCTCGAGCGCATCAGCAAGGCGCTCGTGGATGGCGGTATCGCTGTCAAGTCTGCAACGCTCGACGAGCAGGGGCGCGGCGGCCTGGTGCGCCTGGAACGGCAAGATGACCAGTTGCCGGCGAAAGACATCGTCCGGCGCACGCTCGGCGACGCCTATGTGGTTGCCCTCAATCTGGCACCTACGACGCCCGACTGGTTGCGCAGTCTAGGTGCGAGCCCGATGAAACTGGGGCTCGACCTTTCCGGTGGTGTGCACTTCCTGTTGGAAGTCGACATGGAAAAGGCTATCGAGACGCGACTTAACGTTTCCGAGGGTGAGGTCAAGAGCCTGCTGCGCAAGGAGCGTGTGCGCTATCGCAGTCTGCCGAATCTGAAAGATGCCGTGCAGCTGGGCTTCGCCGATGAGGCCACGCTTGGTAATGCGCAGTCGCTGATCCGCAAGAACTTCACGGACTTCGAGCTGACCTCCTCCGAGCGCAACGGTCAATTCGTGCTGCGCCTGACGCTGACTGAGGCCAAGCTGGCAGAGATTCGTGAGTACTCGATCAAGCAGAACCTGACCACGGTGCGCAATCGCGTCAACGAACTTGGTGTGGCTGAGCCGCTGGTGCAGCGTCAGGGGGCCAATCGGATCGTAGTCGAGCTGCCGGGCGTTCAGGACACCGCCGAAGCCAAGCGTATCCTCGGCAAGACTGCGAACCTGGAGTTCCGTCTGGCGGCTGACGCCGACGCATCGCGCGCTTCCACCGAGGCGTTCGAGTTCCGCCAGGAAGGTCGTCCGCCGGTCCAGTTGGAGCGTACCTTGATCATCACCGGCGATCAGGTGACCGATGCGCAGGCCAGCTACGACGAGAATGGCCGTCCGCAGGTCAACATCCGTCTCGATGGTCACGGCGGCGATCTGATGAATCGCGCGACGCGCAACAATGTCGGTCGCAGCATGGCTGTGATCTTCATCGAGCAGCGGCCGATGACGCGCTATGTGCGGCAGGCCGTGGATGGTGTCGAGCAGGAAGTTCGCGTCGAAACCTTCCAGGAAGAAAAGAAGATCATCAGTTTGGCGACCATCCAGTCGCCGCTCGGCAGCCAGTTCCGTATCACTGGGCTTGACGGCCAGGGTGAATCGTCCGAACTGGCGCTACTGCTGCGCGCTGGTGGCCTGGCTGCGCCGATGTATTTCGCCGAAGAGCGCACCATTGGTCCAAGCCTGGGAGCCGAGAACATCAAGCTGGGTGTTCAGGCCGCCATGTGGGGCTTCCTTTTCGTCGCCATCTTCATGGTGCTGATCTACAAGTTCTTCGGCGTGCTGGCGACCATCGCGCTGCTCTTCAATATGGTGGTGCTGACCGCCATGATGTCGATGCTCAACGCCACGCTCACCCTGCCGGGTATTGCCGGTATCGTGCTTACCATGGGTATGGCGGTCGACGCCAACGTGCTGATCTTCTCGCGAATTCGTGAGGAAATTGCCAATGGCATGTCGATTCAGCGCGCCATTCATGAAGGTTTCGATCGAGCGTTCTCGGCGATCGTCGACGGCAACCTGACCACCTTGCTGGTGGGCGGCATTCTGTTCGCCATGGGTACCGGCCCGATCAAGGGCTTTGCGGTGACTCTGTCGATCGGCATCCTGACGTCGATGTTTACCGCAATCATCGTGACGCGCGGCATGGTCAACCTGATCTACGGTGGCCGCGATCTCAAGAAGCTGTGGATTTAAGGGGCTAGCACGATGAAACGCGTAATCAATTTCATGGGCGTCCGTCATGTGGCCTTCGCACTTACCGTGCTGCTCACGGTTGCTTCGCTGGCCAGCCTGGTAGTAAAGGGGCTCAATTTCGGCCTGGACTTCACCGGCGGCACGTTGATCGAGCTGGGCTACGAGCGCCCGGTTGAGCTCGAGCAGGTTCGCGGGCAGTTGGTCCAGGCCGGTTTCGCCGATGCGGTGGTTCAGAGCTTCGGGGCGACCACCGATGTGCTGGTGCGCATGCCAGGTGATGACCCGCAGCTTGGGGAGCGTGTCGCCAGTGCGCTGCGTAACGCTGACAGCGGCAATTCGGTGAGCGTAAAGCGCGTCGAGTTCGTCGGGCCGGCGGTGGGCGAGGAGCTGCGCGATCAAGGTGGCCTAGGCATGCTGCTCGCGCTGGGCGGCATCCTGGTTTACGTGGCTTTCCGCTTTCAGTGGAAGTTCGGCCTGGGTGCTGTGCTGTCGCTGTTCCACGATGTGATCCTGGTGCTCGGGGTGTTCTCGTTTTTCCAGATATCGTTCGATCTTACGGTGTTGGCCGCGGTGCTGGCGGTGATCGGCTATTCGCTGAACGACACCATCGTGATCTTTGACCGGATTCGCGAGAACTTCCGCATGCTGCGCAAGGCGGAGCTGCTGGAAAACATCAATATCTCCACCACGCAGACCCTGCTGCGAACCGTGGCGACTTCCGTATCCACCTTGCTCGCCGTAGGCGCGCTGATGGTGTTCGGTGGCGAGAACCTTTGGGGTTTCTCGCTGGCGCTGTTGATCGGCGTCGGCGCGGGCACCTACTCGTCGGTCTACGTGGCAGGCATGTTGCTGGTCTGGCTCAAGCTCACCCGCGATGACCTGATTCCGCCAGTGGTAGAAGAGGAAGTCGACGAGCGCCCCTGATCCTCTCTTGAACTTCCGCAGCCTGGCGAGGTCCAAGGCTGCGGAACGGGCTCAGCCCGAAGGAAGAGGATGTCACTGTGAACAAGTCCATGTTGGTCGGTACGGCACTCGGTGTGGTGGTCGCCACCGCTGGCGGCGCTTTCGCTACTTATACCTTGGTTGATAGAGGGCCGAAGTTCGCCGAGGTGTTGGCGGTCGAGCCAATCAAAGAGACCATCCGAACGCCCCGTGAGGTGTGCAAGGATGTCACGGTGACGAGGCAGAAGCCTGTGCAGGACGAGCATCGCATCGCGGGTACTGCGGTAGGTGCCGTGGTCGGCGGTCTGCTCGGCAATCAGGTCGGCGGCGGCAACGGCAAGAAGATCGCGACCGTCGCCGGTGCGGTCGGCGGGGGCTACGCTGGTAACCAGGTGCAGGGGCGGATGCAGGCCAACAGTACCTATACCACCACCGAAACGCGTTGCAGCACGGTTACCGATACGCACGACAAGGTCGTCGGCTACGACGTCAAGTACGACCTTGATGGAAAGGTTGGTCGTGTACGCATGGATCGCGATCCGGGAAGTCAGATTCCGGTGCAGGACGGTCAACTATTGCTGTCGCAGCAATGATCTGAGCGAAGCTGCAGATGAAAAAAACGCCCCGACGGGGCGTTTTTTTGCGTCAAACTCAGCGCTTGAGTGACGGCGTCAGGTGCGGCTGGATGGCGGTCAGTACGGCCTTGAAGCATTTGGTATTGCCGGCGACGATCTGTCCTTTCTCGAGGAAGTCGTGTCCACCGCTGAAGTCGCTGACCAGGCCGCCTGCTTCCTGAATCAGCAGGGCGCCTGCCGCCATGTCCCATTCGGAGAGGCCAAACTCCCAGAACGCATCGAAGCGGCCAGCGGCGACATAAGCAAGGTCCAGGCTCGCGGCGCCGGCACGGCGCAGGCCGGACGTCTGGCCGACCAGGCTGCGGAACATGTTCAGGTAGGCGTCCAGGTTGTCCATGTCGCCGTCCTTGAACGGAAAGCCGGTGCCGAGCAGGGCGCCGTCCAGGCTTTTGCGTGCGCTGACTCGCAGGCGGCGACCGTTTACTGCTGCGCCGCGACCGCGGCTTGCGGTGAACTCTTCCTGGCGGACAGGATCCAGAACGACGGCGTGTTCCAGGCGACCGCGGTATTTGCACGCAATGCTGACAGCATAGTGTGGAATGCCGCGGACGAAGTTGGTGGTGCCGTCCAGTGGGTCGATGATCCACAGGTAATCGGTGCCGTCACCGGATCCTTCGAGCAGCCCGCCTTCCTCGCCGAGGATGCCGTGATTCGGGTAAGCCTTGCGCAGAGCGGCAACGATGCTTTGCTCGGCGGCCTTGTCGATCTCGGTGACGTAGTCCTTTGCTTCTTTCTCGTTGACCGAGATTGCATCCAGGCGATCGGTGGAGCGGACAATCAGTTCGCCGGCGCTGCGGGCGGCGCGCAGCGCGATATTCAGCATGGGCTGCATGGATCAATTACCTGGTCGTTAAAGAAAGCGCGAAATTCTATCAGGAAAGCGTCAGCGCATGTAGCGTCACCGGTGCTGTCACTGGGTCTCGCCGATGGCGGATCAAGAGGCGCTTCCTGTAAGCTTTCCGCTCGCTTTCACGCAGAGAATCATCGTGTCGCTGCAGAACATTCGTGTCGTGCTGGTCAACACCAGTCACGCTGGCAACATCGGTGGCGCAGCCCGCGCCATGAAGAACATGGGTCTTTCCCGGCTGGTTCTGGTGGATCCGGAAGACTTTCCAAGCCCCAATGCGGTGGCCAGGGCGTCCGGCGCGACCGATATTCTCGATGCTGCGCAGGTGGTCGGTACGCTGGAAGAGGCTTTGGTCGGTTGTAGTCTGGTGCTCGGGACCAGTGCGCGTGATCGGCGCATTCCTTGGCCGTTGCTGGATCCGCGAGAGTGCGCGGCGGTCTCCGTGGAGCAAGCGAGTGGTGGCGGTGAGGTGGCGTTAGTGTTCGGTCGGGAGTACGCCGGGCTGACCAACGAGGAGCTGCAGCGCTGCCAGTATCACGTCCATATTCCGTCTGATCCGCAGTTCAGTTCGCTGAATCTTGCGGCGGCGGTGCAGGTGCTGACCTATGAGGTGCGCATGGCCTGGCTGGCGGCCGAGGGGCGGCCGACGAAGGTTGAGAAACTGGAAACCACGGCGATGCTGGATGCTCAGCCGGTGACGGTCGATGAACTGGAGAACTACTTCGGTCATCTCGAGCAGACGCTGGTTGATATTGGTTTTCTTGATCCGGCCAAGCCCAGGCATCTGATGCCGCGGTTGCGCCGCCTCTACGGGCGTAGCGGCATCAGCAAGCTGGAAATGAACATCCTGCGCGGTATTCTCACCGAGACACAGAAGGCTGCGCGCGGCGAGCCTCACAAGCGGAGAAGTGATTGATGTTCGAACGCATGCGCGAAGACATTCAGAGCGTTTTCCATCGTGATCCGGCAGCACGCAATGCGTTTGAAGTCCTGACCTGCTATCCGGGCCTGCACGCCATCTGGATCCACCGTCTTTCCCATTGGTTGTGGGTGCATGAGTGGAAATGGCTGGCACGCATGTCATCGAACCTGGGGCGCTGGCTGACTGGTGTCGAGATCCATCCGGGTGCCAGGATCGGGCGTCGTTTCTTTGTTGATCATGGCATGGGGATCGTCATTGGCGAGACCGCGGAAATCGGTGATGACGTGACGCTCTATCACGGCGTGACACTCGGTGGCACCAGCTGGAACAAGGGCAAGCGCCATCCGACGCTCGAGGATGGTGTGATCGTTGGGGCGGGCGCGAAGATTCTCGGTCCGTTCACCGTTGGTGCAGGCGCGAAGATCGGCTCCAATGCGGTGGTCACGCGGGAAGTGCCGCCGGGTGCGACCGCGGTTGGGATTCCGGGTCGGGTGATCGTCAAGTCCAGCGATGAGCAGGAAGCCAAGCGCAAAGCCATTGCCGAAAAGATCGGTTTTGATGCTTACGGCGTCAGCGAGGATATGCCTGATCCTGTCGCGCGAGCCATCGGGCAGCTGCTGGATCATGTTCAGGCAGTGGAAGAGCGCCTGGAGGGTATGTGTGGCGCTCTGAAGGCGCTGGGCAGCGATTATTGCGCCAAGGACCTGCCGGAGCTGCGAGAAGAGGACTTCGTCGAAGTGAAGTCCGATGCTGGTGATGCCCGCACCTGAAGTGCGCGGGCTGGCAGCAGCTGATATCATGGGGGCCCGCTGCATCTGGCCAGATATGGCTTCCTGACTAAAGACCTACTGAATTGATAGGTCTTATAGTTGACTCAAATACTCGGGAATAGCATAATTGCGCCAAACCGTAATGCTTGGTGCAGACCGATGCGATTAACCACCAAAGGCCGTTATGCCGTTACCGCCATGCTTGACTTGGCGCTACATGCGCAGCATGGGCCGGTCTCCCTGGCCGATATTTCCGAGCGGCAGGGTATTTCCCTTTCCTATCTCGAGCAGCTCTTTGCCAAGCTGCGCCGCAGTAGTCTGGTGACCAGCGTGCGCGGCCCTGGCGGAGGCTATCAGTTGTCGCGTGACATGGCTGGTATCCAGGTGGCTCAGGTTATCGATGCTGTCAACGAGTCGGTCGATGCCACGCGCTGCCAAGGCCTCGGTGGTTGTCATTCCGGCGATACCTGCCTGACCCACCACCTGTGGTGCGACTTGAGCCAGCAGATTCATGAATTCCTCAGCGGTATCAGCCTGGCTGACCTGGTGAAGCGCCAGGATGTGCAGCAGGTCGCGCTGCGCCAGGATATGCGTAAAGCTGGCGGCACTTCACCGCAGATGGACAAGATAGAAACGTCCGCCATCGAATGAGCAGGGCGACTGCCTGATAGGAGATACCTGAATGAAATTGCCGATTTACCTGGACTACTCTGCGACCACTCCCGTGGATCCGCGTGTTGCCGCCAAGATGATCGAGTGCCTGACGAACGAAGGCAACTTCGGCAATCCGGCGTCGCGCTCTCACGCTTTTGGCTGGAAGGCTGAGGAAGCTGTAGAGAATGCTCGTCGCCAGGTCGCCGAACTGGTCAATGCTGACCCGCGCGAAATTGTCTGGACCTCGGGTGCTACCGAGTCCGACAACCTGGCGATCAAGGGTGTTGCGCATTTCTACGCATCCAAGGGCAAGCACATCGTCACCACGAAGATCGAACACAAGGCGGTGCTGGATACCACTCGCCAGCTAGAGCGCGAAGGCTTCGAAGTCACCTATATCGAACCCGGTGAGGATGGCATCGTCACTCCTGCCATGGTCGAGGCTGCGCTGCGTGACGACACCATTCTGGTGTCTGTGATGCACGTGAACAACGAGATCGGCACCATCAATGACATCACTGCCATCGGTGAGCTGACCCGTTCTCGCGGCATTCTTTTCCATGTCGATGCGGCGCAATCCACCGGTAAGGTCGAGATCGATCTGGAGAAGATGAAGGTCGACCTGATGTCCTTCTCTGCGCACAAGACCTATGGTCCGAAAGGCGTTGGTGCGCTGTACGTCCGCCGCAAGCCGCGCGTACGCCTCGAGGCGCAGATGCACGGCGGTGGTCACGAGCGTGGCATGCGCTCCGGCACCCTGGCTACCCATCAGCTGGTGGGGATGGGTGAGGCCTTCCGTATCGCCAAGCAAGAGATGGCCCAGGAAAACGAGCATATCCGCGCGCTGCGTGATCGCTTCTACAAGCAGGTCGAGCATCTCGAGGAACTCTACGTCAACGGCAGCATGACTGCGCGTGTGCCGCACAACCTGAACCTCAGTTTCAACTATGTTGAGGGTGAGTCGCTGATCATGGCGCTCAAGGACCTGGCGGTATCTTCCGGTTCCGCCTGTACGTCCGCTTCGCTGGAGCCTTCCTACGTGCTGCGTGCCCTGGGTCGTAACGATGAGCTGGCGCACAGCTCCATCCGTTTCACCTTCGGTCGCTTCACTACCGAAGAGGAAATCGACTACGCAGCTCAGAAGGTATGTGAGGCCGTGACCAAGCTGCGTGAACTCTCGCCCCTGTGGGACATGTTCAAAGACGGCGTCGACATCTCCAAGGTCGAGTGGCAAGCCCACTGACCGGTGTCAAACGCCGCACAGCCTGATCTAAGAGGATTGCACCATGGCATACAGCGATAAGGTCATCGACCACTACGAAAATCCGCGCAACGTCGGCAAGTTCGACGCTGAAGACCCGAGCATCGGTACCGGCATGGTTGGCGCGCCGGCCTGCGGCGACGTGATGCGCCTGCAAATCAAGGTCAACGAACAGGGCGTCATCGAAGATGCCAAGTTCAAGACTTACGGTTGCGGTTCAGCCATTGCCTCCAGCTCCCTCGCAACTGAGTGGATGAAGGGCAAGACGCTGGAAGAGGCGGAAACTATCAAGAACACCCAGCTGGCAGAAGAGCTGGCGCTGCCGCCGGTGAAGATCCACTGCTCCGTGCTCGCCGAAGATGCGATCAAGGCAGCGGTACGCGATTACCGCGAGAAGAAAGGTCTGCTCTAAGGGAGGTTGCAATGGCTATCACCATGACGCCCGCGGCCGCCCAGCATGTTCGCCGCTCGCTGGACGGGCGGGGCAAGGGTGTAGGTGTGAGGCTTGGGGTTCGTACGACCGGCTGTTCCGGGTTGGCCTACGTCCTCGAGTTCGTCGACGAGACGGCAGCCGAGGACTCGGTGTTCGAAAGCCATGGGGTCAAGGTGATCATTGATCCCAAGAGCCTGGTTTACCTTGATGGCACCGAGCTCGACTTCGTTCGCGAAGGGCTCAACGAGGGCTTCAAGTTCAACAATCCGAACGTTCGTGGCGAATGCGGCTGCGGCGAGAGCTTCAATATCTGAGGACGCCGTGGGTACTCCCTGTCATTTTGCACTGTTCGAGTTGAAGCCCGAGTTCGAGCTGGATCTCGCGCATCTCGCCGACCGTTATCGAGAGCTGGCTCGCCAGGTTCATCCGGATCGCTTCGCCGATGCTGGTGAAAGTGAGCAGCGCCAAGCGCTAGAGCGCTCCGCCAACCTCAACGAGGCTTACCAGACACTCAAGAGCCCCAGCCGACGCGCGCGCTATCTGCTGGCGATCGAAGGGCATGAAGTGCCGCTGGAAGCTACTGTGCAGGACCCTGCTTTCCTGATGCAGCAGATGCATTGGCGCGAGGAGCTCGAGGAGCTTCACGAGCAGGCTGACCTCGCCGGCGTGGCGGCATTCAAGTCACGGTTGAAGCAGGCGCAGCAAGGTCTTAATGATGACTTTGCTCA
>SWCC01010466.1_pt1 | contig 23226 bp, 21 predicted proteins | sample 4692971 | NCBI WGS metagenome assembly SWCC01 (sample SAMN10267277, study PRJNA491770) | bioreactor metagenome | isolation source: DHS bioreactor inoculated with subseafloor sediment | place: Japan: off Shimokita Peninsula | collected 2006-08 | reverse complement strand
CAGAATCCGGTGAGCCTCCAACACCTTCGCCTTCACCACCTCCTCCGACTGATCCTGCGATGGCAGATCGGCCAGGCACTCGGGGCAAGGGAGCGGCGTGTCGACGATATTGAATACCTGATCGAAGCCCATCGACTGCAAGAGTCGAGTGATATCCGGGTGGGTTGTGACCAGCGTCGGCAACATGCCGACTTTCTGCCGCGACAGGATCGACAGCTTGGCCAGCAGGCCCAGCGTAGTGCTGTCGATACTACGGCTCTCGGTCAGATCAATGACGATGGACGAGAAATTGAGCGACGAGAAGATCTTCTCGATCGTTGCATCCAGCGCCGAACAGAGCGTCAGACGGATTTCACCAATGAACTTCAGAACAAAGGTGCCATCCATCTCGGCGAACTGGATTCTACCAGTACTCATGCAAGGTTCCTGCTCAACACCAGCAAGGCGATATCGTCGGGCATGTCAGCCAGTTCGGCCAACCCGAAGACTCGACGTAATCCATCCAGCGTGCCACCAGCCTGGGTTATAAGGCCGGGCAGCGCGGACTCTTTTTCTTTGAGTGTCTCACCGGGCAAAAGGTCCAGAATGCCATCGGAGAGCAATGTCAGACTGAAGCTCTCAGGCAGCTTCAGCTCGAAATTCTGGTAGGTGGCCTCGACGAACAACCCGACCGGCAGACCTCGGCCTTCCAGATAGTGCGCGCTGTCTCCCGTATAGAGCACCGGCATCGGCAGATGGCCACCGATGCTGTAGTGCAGCACGTCATGTTCCTGATCGATCACTCCGCCGAGCATGGTCACGTGCTTGCCCAGCTTGCAATTGATCAGACCACGGTTGATGTGATCGAGCACTTCCGACGGTTTGAACTCGCGCAGCATCCCGCCGCGGCGCGATTCGTACAGCAGGCGGGTGGTCATGAACTTGAGCAGTACGGTTACGAATGCCGATGAAGCACCATGGCCGGACACGTCGGCGAGATAGAAGCCGATGCGCCGCTCGTCCACGCGAAAATAGTCGACGAAGTCACCGGACAGGTACAGCGAGGGAATGATCTGGTGGGCGAAGTCGAAGCCATCGACGCTCCAGGGTGTCACCGGCAGCATGTTCATCTGCACCTGACGACCCGCATCCTGATCCTCCTGCAACAGGTGCAGGCTGGCTTGCAGGTCGCGGTTGGCTGTTTCCAGCTGCTCGCGATAGCGACGGTTCTCCAGGCGCAGGCGCGAACGATCCAGCGCGCGACGCACCGAGTGTTCGAGCATCGCCAGGTCTTCGAGTGGTTTGATCAGATAATCGGCGGCGCCCAGGCGCAACGCCTCGACAGCATCGCTCATCACACCGGCACCGGAAACCACGATCACCGGGAGGTCGATCTGACGCTCGCTGATCTGCCGGATCAGTTCCAGACCATCCATTTGTGGCATGCGCAGGTCGCAGATCACCAGATCGGGCTGCTCCGAATCGAACAGATCCATACCCTGCGGGCCATTGGCTGCCTGCAGGACACGGAAACCGCTGTCATCCAGATAGGCAGCCAGACTGGCTCGAACCACATCGTCGTCATCTATGATCAGCAGCGTCGCGCTTGGTTTAAGCATGTTCCTACCAGGCGGTATCGCCAGGATGATTGGCGAAAACATTGGCCCCGCGTAACGTCGGGTTGGGTACGTTTCAAGGCGCAGACGGTACTCCCATACGTTCGGGGTTTCAAGCCGACCGGCCGGCGCCTTTACAGGTCGAATTGAGGGGAGCTATAAGAACCCAGCGAGCCATATATAAAAGGTTGAGACCATGAGCCAGAAAGACCGGGATTACAGCGAAAAACGCGATTTTATCCGCATGCAGATCGAAACCACCGTTGCACTGGAACATGGCGATACAAAACTCAGCGGCGTCTGTATCGATCTATCCAGCACCGGCATGCAGGTGCTGGCCAGTACGAACCTGCACATGGGCGACAAGGTTCGCGTACTGATCCCTTCCGAACACAGTGAACTGAAAGGCCTCGACGCACAGACCGAAGTCGTTCGCATCAGCCAGCTCGACGATGGCCGGCAAAGCCTGGGCCTCGCCATCCTGTCCATGTCCTGACCGGACTTTATAGATGGCCGCAATCATGCGGCCATGAAATCAGAAGTCGTCTTCGACCTCGCCATCCTTGACGCGGAACTCGCGATTCTGCAGATAGGCGTTGCGTACGAAAATGTAGCGGTCGCCGCGAATCATCTTCTCGGCAGAAAGCAGACCGGCGCGGGTATCCACCAGGTCAACGCCGCGCGTGACGTTGCGCGCCGGGACGTGCTCCATGTGCGGATAAGGCTCGAGGAACGAATCCGGCACACGGCCAAAGGCATCACGCACTGTACTTGGCCCCAACAGCGGCAGCACGACGTAAGGCCCGCTTCCCAAACCCCAGGCGCCGAGGGTCTGGCCAAAATCCTCATCGTTCTTGTGCAGCCCCATGCGGGTCGCCACATCGAAGAAGCCGAGCACACCAAAGGTGGTGTTGAACAGGATACGGCTGGTATCGATGCCGGCGTCGCGGACCTTGCCCTGCAACAGATCGTTGGTCAGCACGATCACGTCACCGAGGTTGCTGAACACGTTACCGATGCCGTCTTCGACGAACTCCGGGGTCACCTTCTGGTAGCCCTTGGCCAGAGGCTTGAGGGTGTAGGTGTCGACGGTGTCGTTGAAACGGAACACCGCACGGTTGACACCTTCCCACGGATCTTCTTCGGCCAGTGCAGGCGCCGCGCCAAGCATGGCGACAGTGGCGACGAAACCAGCCTTGAGCACGGCGATCCAGGCCGTAGCGATCTTGGGCATTGCTTTTTCTCCATAGGTATTGGTGCATGCGGCGCACCGACGCAGACCGCGCAGTATAGAGCGAACACCTGATTTTCGGCAGTCAGCCGGACGTTTGGCTTTCATATCTTCACGCTGAGCCAAGCTGCCTTTGGCAAAGGCACAGACAAGGTGCGGCCGCTGGTTTAACCTTTGATCATCGAGGTTCATACCAAGTCGCCCGTAAACCCATGAGAGGGAAGCAAAATGCCGGAACATGATCTGCAGTCGCAGCTCGAAGAACTGCGTAATCAACTGGCCCAGGACACGCCGCTGACTGATGAGGAACGGGCTTCGCTACATACAATCGCTCAGGACATCGAGGCCAGACTGGCGACTCAGGATACCGGCGAAGCCAACGATTCTCTGGTGGATGGCGTCAACCTGGCGGTAGAACGTTTCGAAGTCAGCCATCCGAACATGGCCATGACGCTGCGCAACATCATGCAGACCCTGGCCAACATGGGCATCTGAAGCAGGTCACGGGTCGCGCTGCGACCCTGACTCGCTGCGTTATTGGCGCACCAGACGGCGATTGTCCACGACCATCGCCTCGGTACTGCGGTACGGATTGATATCCAGTCCACCACGGCGCACATAGCGCGCATAGACGGTCAGTTTCTCCGGCTGCAGCAAGCGCTGCAGATCGAGAAAGATGCGCTCCACGCACTGCTCGTGAAAGTCGGCATGCTGGCGAAAGCTCACCAGATAGGCCAACAGACTCTCGGCCTGCAGCGCCGCGCCGCGGTACTCGATTACTACGCTGCCCCAGTCTGGCTGGCCCGTTACCGGGCAATTGGATTTGAGCAAGTGGCTGTGCAGCGACTCCTCGACCACGCGCCCCGCATCGCAAATCAATAGCTCCGGCTGCGGATGGTCGTAGTGCTCGATGGTCACGTCGAGATCGTCGATACAGCGACCCGGCAGCGCCGCAACGCCCTCTGCCGCGACCTCGTCCAGCGTGCGCAAGCGCACCCCTACCGGCTTGCCGGCGGCCGCGGACAAGTCATCAACCATCACCTTCGACAGGGCCTCACGCGATGCGAAGACCGACTGGTTCAGCGAGTTGAGATAGAGCTTGAACGACTTGGATTCGATGATGTTCGGCGAATCCGCCGGAATCTCGAACTCGCCGATCGCCACCACCGGCTTGCCCGACGGCAGCAGCCAGGACAGCTCGTAGCAATTCCACAGATCCACGCCCTGATAGGGCAGCGTCTCGGCAGTGAGACCAAGCTCGGCCCACTTCGGCGCGCGCGGGATCGGAAACAGCAGGTGCGGGCTGTAGGTGGCGACGTAGTCGCTGGACTTGCCCAGCGGGGAATGTTCGGCGGGATGCTGCATGGGAAAAGGACCTGAACGAAAAACGCCGCGAAGTTTAGCGCTTCGCGGCGTTCTTTTCAGCGGCATTGGCGCAGCCGCCGAAGGGAGCGCAGCCTACTGGCGCATCCCGCGTCCACTCTTGAGCAGGCCGACGGAGACCAGATAGAGCGCCGCCACCGCCACCAGCATGAAGCTGATCGCCACACCGATACGAATATCGGAAACGCCAAGGATGCCGTAACGGAAGGCATTGACCATGTGCAGCACCGGGTTGGCCAGCGACAGCGTTTGCCAGAACGGCGACAGCAGGTTGATCGAGTAGAACACCCCGCCCAGATAGGTCAGCGGCGTCAGGACGAAGGTCGGGATGATCGAGATATCGTCGAAATTGCGCGCAAACACCGCATTGATGAAGCCCCCCAGGGCGAAGATGCTCGCCGTCAGGGTGATCACCAGCACCGTCACGCCCAGGTGATGCACCTGCAGATCGGTGAAGAACATCGACAACAGCGTGACGATCACCGCCACCGCCAGCCCGCGGGTGATACCGCCCAGGGCAAAACCGATGACGATCACATGCGGCGAGACCGGCGAGACCAGCAGTTCCTCGATAGAACGTTGGAACTTGGTGCTGAAAAAGCTCGACACGACGTTGCTGTACGAGTTGGTGATCACCGACATCATGATCAACCCCGGCACGATGTAGTCCATGTAGCTGAAGCCGTCCATGTCGCCGATCCGCGCGCCGATCAGACTGCCGAAGATGACGAAGTACAGCACCATGGTGATCGCCGGGGGCAGCAGCGTCTGCGGCCAGATGCGCGTGTAGCGACGGATCTCGCGCTGGACGATGGTCTGCAGCGCGACCACGTTGGGACGCAGCTCGCCGCTCATGACTTCACCTTCAGATTGTTCTCCACCAGCGACACGAACAGCTCCTCCAGTCGGTTGGTCTTGTTGCGCAGGCTCAGCACTTCGATACCCTGGGCGCCGAGCAGGCGGAACAGCTCGGTAACGCCCTGGCTTTTCTCTACCTGCACCTCGAGGGTGTGATGGTCGACCAGCCGCGACGGATAGTTACCCAGCTCAGGCGCCACCAGCTGAGACTCCTTGAGATCGAGCAGGAAGGTTTCCACATGCAGCTGCGTGAGCAGCTCGCGCATGCTGGTGTTCTTGACGATCTGGCCGTGATCGATGATGCCGATGTTGCGGCACAGCTGCTCGGCCTCTTCCAGGTAGTGCGTGGTGAGGATGATGGTGATCCCCTCGCGGTTGAGTTCGGTGAGGAAGGACCACATCGAACGGCGCAGCTCGATATCCACACCGGCGGTGGGCTCGTCGAGAATCAACAGGCGCGGCTGATGGATCAGCGCCCGGGCGATCATCAGACGGCGCTTCATGCCACCGGAGAGCATGCGCGAGGACACGTCGCGCTTGTCCCACAGGCCCAGCTGGTTGAGGTAGCGCTCGGCGCGCTCCTTGGCAATCTTCGCCGGGATGCCGTAGTAGCCGGCCTGGGTGACCAGGATGTCGAAGGCCTTCTCGAACTGGTTGAAGTTGAATTCCTGCGGGACCACGCCCAGGCAGCGCTTGAGCCCGGACGGGTCGCGATCCAGGTCATGGCCGAACACGTTGACCGTGCCGCCACTCTTGTTCACCAGGGTGGAGAGGATGCCAATGGTGGTGGACTTGCCGGCGCCATTGGGCCCGAGCAAGGCAAAGAAATCGCCTTCGGCCACGTCCAGATCGATGCCCTTGAGGGCCTGGAAGCCGTTGCCATAGGTCTTGGTCAACTGCCGGATGGACAGAGCAGTACTCATAAGAAGTGCACACAACGCAGGGGGAGTGAGGCTAGATAAGGGCGCAGGCGGCCAATTGCAACCGCCCAGACCACCGCGAACGCTTCAACGCTCGCCTTCGGTCTGCTCCAGCGGCACCACGATAAGTGCGGCACGTTGCCCTTCTGCCACATCAGCCATGGGAAACAGGATGCGCGCGCCCGGCTCATCGATCACCCAGCGCGCCCCGTCATCCTCGGCCAGCACGCTGCCGAGCGGTAGTGGTGCGAAATTTTCGATATCACTGGGCACGCACAAACGAAACCGCGGACTGCGCTTGATGACTTCGCGAGAAATCTGCAGCAATTGCGGCAACGCATGTGTGGCGACTGGTGCCTCGCACCCCTCGATCATGCCGTACAGGCCCCGCTCGAACTGCACGACCGCCGCAGGCAGGCTCTCGCCCGCGCCCTCGGCAAGCTCCAGTGTGAACGCCTCGGCGCCGTAGCGGGTGGACGTCATCGCGCTGAAGGTCGAGGTGGCCTGGCGCTGCAGCAGCACACCCTCGATCGCCAGTCGGTCCAGACGAGTCAACGACTCGGCCGAGACCTGCTCATACTCTCGCCAGGGGCAGATCGCGAACTGGGCAAGGCGTGACGGGCGCAGCGCCGAGTGCAGGTCATAGTGACGACGCTGGCGTCCGGCCCCGCTGAAAAAGCCGCCGACCAGCGCTTCGAGCTCCGCCGCACGGATGGCTTCACCACCCCATACATCCGCATGCTCGCCGCGAAACAGGCGGTTCAGATCGTGCTCGACCTGCCGCACCATTCGGCGCATCGCTGCCGGATTGGCGAACAGCAGCAACAGCCGCGCACGCGGCTGCACATCGTCCCGCGCGAGCGCACGGACCAGGCGATCCAGAACATGTATGGGGATGAGTTCGTTGCCGTGAATGCCTGCCGAAAGCAGCAGGTCGAGGCCTTGATCCTGGCCAGGTGGCGGCGACACCAGCAATGCGCCGTCGGCCAGCCAGTGCAGCTTCACCCCGCGCGGGGTGAGCTGGACCTTCTCGCAGGGCTCGCGCCCGGCGAGGGTCAGTTCCAGCAGCTTGCCAAGGGCGAGCATGCCGGGGAATCGTCAGTGGTTGCAGTCAGGGCCGTGGACGTGCTCGTCGTCATCGGCTTCGGCCGGTTCCATTTCCAGCTGCAGGCTGACCAGATTGGTCGCCAGCGGACGCAGCACCAGATTGGCGTACTCGGTGTCGCCGTCCTCGACGTCTACACCGATCATCAGCTGACCGTTGCCAACCTGCTGAATCCATACCTCGCGACCCTGCCAGATCACGGCAAAACGGGTGCAGGAGGTTTCCAGTTGGGTTCCGTCAACATCTTCCAGAACCAGTTGCAGGCTATCGCTCATTTAAATGCTCTCGCTAGTAGAACGCGCGACGCCAGCAGCGCCGCGCTTGGGATGATCAGGCCTGGGTCAGCGCAGCGACGGCGCGCTCGAGACGATCCAGCCCTTCGTCGATATCAGCTTGGTCGATCACCAGGCTCGGCGCCAGGCGCACCACGTCAGGGCCCGCCTGCAGCACCATCAGCGCTTCCTTTTCGGCGGCAGCACAGAACGCACCGGCCTTGCCCTTCCAGGCATCGCTCAGCACGCAGCCGATCAGCAGGCCACGGCCACGCACCAGGCTGAACACACCATAGCGCTCGCCGATCTGCGTCAGGCGGGCCTTGAAGCGCTCATGCTTCGCCTTGACGCCCTCGAGCACTTCCGGCGTGTTGACGATGTCCACTACCGCCTCAGCCACCGCACAAGCCAGCGGGTTGCCGCCGTAGGTGGTGCCGTGAGTACCGACGCTCAGGTGCGCAGCGATCTCGTTAGTCGTCAGCATCGCGCCGATCGGGAAGCCGCCGCCGAGACTCTTAGCATTGGTCAGGATGTCAGGCGTGATGCCGTAATGCATGTAGGCAAACAGCTCACCGGTACGGCCCATGCCGGTCTGCACTTCGTCGAAGATCAGCAGCGCGTTGTGCTCGTTGCACAGCTGGCGCGCACCTTCCAGATAAGCCTGCTCGCCCGGCAGAATGCCGCTCTCGCCCTGAATCGGCTCGAGCACCACCGCGCAGGTCTTGTCGGAAATCGCCGCCTTGAGCGCTTCGAGATCGTTGTAGGGCACATGGGTGATGCCTTCGATCTTCGGCCCAAAGCCGTCGGAATACTTCGACTGCCCGCCCACCGTAACGGTGAATAGAGTCCGGCCGTGGAAGCTGTTCAGCGCGGAAATGATCTCGAACTTCTGCGGACCGTAGACCTCATGGGCGTAACGACGCGCCAGCTTGAAGGCGGCCTCGTTGGCTTCAGCGCCAGAATTGCAGAAGAAGGCGCGATCGGCGAAGGTCGCTGCGACCAGCTTTTTCGCCAGGCGCAATGCCGGCTCGTTGGTATAGATGTTGGAGATGTGCCAGAGCTTGCCGGCCTGCTCCGTCAGCGCCGCCACCATTGCCGGGTGCGCATGGCCCAACGCGTTGACCGCGATGCCGCCCGCGAAGTCCACCAGTTCTCGGCCGCTCTGATCCCATACTCGCGAGCCCAGACCACGCACCGGTACGAAGGCTGCTGGGGCGAAGGTGGGAACAATGACCTGGTCGAAATCGGCGCGTTCTACCGGGGTGTGCGGGGCGGACATCGGGGCTCTCCTGCGAGGCGACACTGAATGAGAAATGAAAACGCCCCGCCATCGGCGGGGCGTCACTCGCGCAGTGTAAACGCAGGGCCGGCCCTCGTGCGCACTCGAGCAGAAATTCTCTCGTGCAGTCGGCCTGCTGAATCAGCCGAAGTGCTCCTGGTCCAGGGCGATCGCCTGGTCCAGCGTCTCCAACAGCGCCTTGCGCACTTTCAGTTTGGTGTTCTTGTGCGCCACCATATTGATCTTCTTCAGCTGCTCGGCTGTGGCTTTGGCGACTGCCAACAGCTCGCCGGCCGGCACCACCTTGTCGAGGAAGCCGGCATCGACCGCGCTCGCCGGATCGAACATCTCGCCGTTGATCACCGAGCGGTGGAATGCGGATTTGCGCAGACGGTCGCGCGCCAGTTCGATACCGGCATGGTGCATGGTCATGCCGATCTGCACTTCATTGAGGCCGATATGGAATGGCCCTTCGACACCGATGCGGTAATCCGAAGACAGCAGCAGGAACGCACCCTTGGCAATCGCATGCCCTGGGCAGGCGACGATGACCGGGAACGGGTGCGCCAGCATCCGCCGCGCAAAGGTCGAACCGGTGGCAACCAGGGCCATGGCGTTCTGTGGACTGGAGGTCATGACCTTCAGGTCGTAGCCACCGGAAAGAATGCCCGGCTGCCCGGTAAGAATCACGATCGCGCGGTCCTGCTCGGCACGATCCAGTGCGGCGTTGAGCGCCTCGAATACCGCAGGCGAGAGCGCATTGACCTTGCCATTGCACAGCGTCAGCGTGGCGACGCCGTCTTCGAATTGGTAAGAGACCAGCTCACTCATGACGAGATTCCTTGTTTTTGAAGTGCGCAGACGTTACCCAGCACTCCGGTTCAGGTAAAGCACGATGACCGACCGATCAGTCACGCCTGAGACCTCAAATGCCGGCTAGAGTCATGGTTGCTGACGCTCAGGCATCCTGCTCGAAGGATGCGAGTGTCTGTGGATGCAGGATGGATTGCAGTTCCGGATCGGCGATATGCAGCCCGAAGGAGCCGTCGGGCAAGCCAATGGAAATTCGATAGGGAGTGCCCGCTGCGTCCACCGTGACCTGGGCGAGGTCCAGATAACGCGGAGCACAGCGCTGCTTGGCGGCATCGCGCAGGACTACGACGCGCGGCCGCAGCTGAAACTGCTTGTGTTTTTCCACCACCACGGCGACTTCACCAGTATGCAGTTCAACCAGTGTGCCGACCGGGAAGGCGCCCAGCCAGCGGATGAATTCGAGCACCAGATCCTCGTCGAACTGCCTGCCACTGCCACTGCGCAGAATCTCGAAAGCCGCCTGGACCGGTCGCGCGCAATCGTAGGCCCGATGGCTGGTGATTGCATCGAATGCATCGACGATGGTGATGATGCGCGTCATGTAGGAAATCTGCGCGGGCCCGGAACCTAACGGGTAGCCGGTGCCATCGAGCCGCTCATGGTGGCCGTACGCCGCATGCAGCGCTGCCTCGGGAACTCCGGGCTGCGCCCGAAGCGCTTCCAGGCCGAAGACCGGGTGCCGCTTGATGACTTCGAACTCCTGCGACGTCAGCTTGCCCGGCTTGTTGAGAATCTGCGGATCGATGCGCATCTTGCCGACGTCATGCAGCAGACCGGCCATGCCCAGCAACTGCAGCTTGTCATCCTGTAGCCCGAGATGGTTGCCGAACCCCATCGCCATGATCGAAACGGACAGGCAGTGCAGGCTGGTATACAGATCCTTGTTCTTCAGCCGGATCAGCCAGAGCATGGCACTCTCATTGCGCAACATGCTTTCCAGATTGCGCTTGACCGCACCGTGGCACGCCCGGGTATCGATGACCCGCCCATGCTGGACATCGGCGAGCACCTGATCGATCAGCTGGGAGCCATCCTGGTAGGCCGAACGAGCTTCTTCCACTTCAGTCGAGAGCGCGTAATACTTACGCTCCTGCGGTTTGCGCACACGCGGCGCAGCGGTTGCGACCGGAACACCGTGCTGCAGACGTACTCGCCGCGTATCGTCGACATAGACATAGTCACAACAGCTGCGAACCGTACGTATCTCACCGGGCGTCAGTAGCGGGAACCCCTGGAATGCGAAGTTCGTTTCGCTCCATGGTCGGTCCAGCTCGCAGACATACATACCCAATTCCAGGCTGGCGACAGCCACCCGGCGACGGGTCGGCACCAACAAGGTATCGGTATGGTTGTCTGATTGACTTGTCCGTCGCATGGGACAGGTGCGCTCCGCTCGGCTTCTTTCCAAAATAACCCAGGCAGTGACCCGGGTTGCAACAGCAGTCTAGCGGAACATGCTGCCCGTCACCTGCGCGAAGCCGGATTTGTTAAGCGCATGAATAAGCTAAAAAAGTTTTTGCCAAAGGCAGTGCGTTCGATTACATTAGCGCGCCTCGACGGACATGAACCTCCGTCGATCCGGTGAGGTGTCCGAGCGGTTGAAGGAGCACGCCTGGAAAGTGTGTATACGAGAAATCGTATCAAGGGTTCGAATCCCTTCCTCACCGCCATATTCGAATCAAGCAGAACCCCTGACTTCATACGAAGTCAGGGGTTTTTGCGTTTAGGGTCCGATTCAGCGCTGCGCTCACCTGCCATACATCCGCCGTCGGTTGCCGTACGGACCAAAGCTGTAGCAGATTCGCCCTTCTCTCCTCTTTCGAGACGAAGCCCATGGGCGACCCATATGATCTGCAGCGTTTCGTCGATGCCCAGCAGGCTCACTACGAGCAAGCGCTTAATGAACTGCGCAGCGGCCGAAAGCATTCGCACTGGATGTGGTTCATCTTTCCGCAACTTCAGGGCCTGGGCCGTAGCGCCATGGCACAGCGCTACGCCATCTCGGGTCGCGATGAAGCAATCGCTTACCTGCAGCACCCTTTACTGGGAGCGAGGCTGCGGGCGTGCACCGAGGCGATGCTCGAACATGGCAACCGCAGCGCTCGACAGATCCTGGGCAGCCCGGATGACCTGAAATTTCATTCCAGCATGACGCTATTTGCCCAGGCGGCATCGGACCCAGCGCTATTCGAACAGGCCTTACAGGTCTTTTTCAACGGCCGACCGGATCCGGCCAGCCTGGAGCGACTGAGCGACTGAACAGCTGAGCAACGACAGCGCTGCACAGCCATGCCAGACCACTTAACGTTGACCAGCAGCACCACCCATCGCACCGCCAGTCGCAGCGCCTCCGCTGTCCGCGCCGCCGGCTTCGTTACCGCCACCTGTTCCGATTCCACCCGGCGGTGTGACGCCACCCTGACCCGCGTTTCCATTGGCACCACCCGGAGTCGCCTGCGGCTGCGTAGTACCCGGCGCAGGAGTGGTTCCCAAGCCACGATTTGGCTGTTGCACGTTGTCCTGGGCGCTCGGCAGACCGGTACCGGCGGGCGGGTTCGCGGCACCGGGCGCATTGGGCTGTGGATTGATGGCATCGCTCTGCACGCCGCCGCGATTGAGGCCCTGCGCATCGTTCCCGGTCGCCGCAGGCTCGCGGATATGGTTGATATCTCGGCCGATCTGCTGGCGATTTTCCTCCAAGTCGGCACCCATCTGCTCGCGCTCCTGCTGCAGGGTCATATTCTCCTGCTGGGCGAACGCAGCCGTCGAAACGGCAGCGAGCAGCAGTATCAGCGATAGCTTCGGCTTGTTCATTGGTTGCCTCCGATTGGGTTACTCAAGGAAGACAACCAAAAGCCCGGCGCAACTTCATTGACCCGTCAATTTACTGGTGCGGAACTTGCTTGCTCATTTATAGCCAGGTGAACGTCCGGCACGTCTCGTTTCCGTCGCACGATTTATGGAAATCACAAACACCGTACCGTCTCGGTCCTTTCGGCAAGGCGACAATTCGCTGCACACAAGAATAAAAGGCCATGTCATGCTCAAGCAGAAGAAGTTCCGGCAGGCGACCCTGATCGTCATCGCCACAGCAGTGATTCTGATCCTGCCCAATCTGACCCGTATATTCAGCTGAGCGCGCGCCTCAGGCGCGCCGATGAGGAAGCCCTGATGCGTACGCCCGCCCTGTTCGTTTTACTTGCGTTGAGCCTCGGCGCCACGGCCGGCGGGATCGACCGAACCACCGCGCTGCAGGTCATGCAACAACCGGACGCCGTTCTGATTGATGTCAGGACTGCCGAAGAATTCGCCGAAGGCGCGCTACCTGGCGCCAGACGAATCGAGACACCGGATCTTGCCCAGCGCATCGGCAATATCGCGCCCGACAAGGACACACCCGTGGTGCTCTACTGCCGCAGCGGCCGGCGCTCGTCGGCCGCGCAGGAGGTCTTGGAGAAGCTTGGCTACAGCCAGGTCATCAATGCCGGCGGCTACGATCAGCTTGCCGCCATCCTGCAGCGCAACTGAAGCGCCATCGCCGATAAGATCCGCCATCACCCCGCCCAGCCGCCGGCAAGGGAACTTATGCGCAGCAAGGACCACTGAAAAACGTGGTCTTCGCCGCATCAAGCGCACCCTTGCCGGAGGATATGGATGAACTGGGACGCCCTGCTCAACGAGACATTCTGGATCAACCTGGCGATCGTGCTGGGCATCACCATCGTCAGTTTTCTGGTCCTGCGCACCATTCTTGGCATCGTGACCCGGCGCCTGAGCAAGCTAGCGAGCGGAGCGAAAACCAAGTTTCTCGGCATCGCCGCCGAACTGCTTTCACGCACCAGCAACCTGCTGATTCTGGCGTTCTCGCTTCTCATCGCCCTGAAGACGGTCGAATTGTCGCCACGCTGGGAATCGACCATGTCCCACGGCTGGTTCATCGCCTTGGCGTTCCAGTTCGCACTATGGATGGACACCGGCGTGCGTCTCTGGATGGAAAGCCTGACCCGCGACGGCAAGGCACGCAATCCGGTCACCACCACCATCATCGGCATCATGATCCGCATCGTGGTCTGGACCATGATGCTGCTGTCGATCCTCGCCAACCTGGGCGTCGACATCACCGCCATGGTCGCCAGCCTGGGTGTCGGTGGTATCGCCATCGCCCTGGCCGTGCAGACGCTGCTGAGCGACATCTTCGCCTCGCTGTCCATCGGCGTGGACAAGCCCTTCGAGATTGGCGACTTCGTGGTGTTCGGCGAGGTGGCCGGCAATATCGAGCACATCGGCCTGAAGACCACGCGCATCCGCGCACTCAGCGGTGAGCAGGTGGTGATTGCCAACGCGGATCTGCTGCGCCAGACCGTGCACAACTACAAGCGCATGAACACCCGGCGAATCGTGTTCAAGTTCGGCATCACCTACAACACGCCCACCGAAAAGGTGAAAGAGGTGGCGGCACTGGTGAAGCGCATCATCGACGGCATCGAAGTGGCCAAGTTCGACCGTGCGCATTTTCTCGGCTTCGACGACAGCCAGCTGACCTTCGAGGTCGTCTACATCATGCAGGTCTCGGACTACAACCGGTACATGGATACTCAGCAGGAGATCAACCTGGCGCTGCTCGAAGGCATTCGCGAGATGGGCGTGCAGTTCGCCTTCCCGACCCGCAGCGTGGAGTTCATCGGCGGCAGCCTGCCGGAGATCAGCGTGGCGGGCGTCGCACAGGAAAAACCGGCCGCCAACCAGAACGGAGTAGACGCCGAGCGCCAATCCCGCGACGCCCAGCCACGCGCTTGACCCATCCCGGTGTCGCCGCAACCCGCGGCTACACCTCGTCCCTTCGCCGCAGCGGCGCAAGCGCCTATGCTGAAGACGGAAGCTTTTCGAACCTAAAAGGATAAGACTCATGACGCTGCTCTGGTTACTGGTCCTGCTGCTCGGCATCGCTGTACTCGCCCACCTGCGCGTGTCGCCGGTGCCGGCGCTGGTGATCGTCGCCGCCTACCTGATCTTCATGACGACCGCCGATACGTCCGGTGTGGTGGTATTCCTGCTCTGGCTGACACTGATCGCCGTCGCGGTGCCGCTGCTAGTCGCGGATGTACGCCGCAAGTATTTCGGCGGGCCGATGTTCGACTGGTTCAAGAAGGTGCTACCGCCGATTTCCGCCACCGAGCGCGACGCCATCGACGCCGGCACCGTGTGGTGGGATGGCGAGCTGTTCAGCGGCCGGCCGAACTGGGACACCCTGCTCGGCTATCCGAAGGCGCGCCTGACCGCGGAAGAACAAGCCTTCCTCGACGGCCCTACCGAAACGCTCTGCGCACTGGTCAGCGAATGGGATATCGCGCAACGAATGGACCTGCCGCCGGCCGCCTGGGAGTACATCAAGGCCGAAGGCTTCTTTGCCCTGATCATCCCCAAGGAATACGGCGGCAAGGGCTTTTCCGCCTATGCCCACTCGCAGATAGTGATGAAGCTGGCGACCCGCAGCGGCGACCTGGCCAGCACCGTCATGGTGCCCAACTCCCTCGGCCCAGCCGAGCTGCTGATGCACTACGGCACCGAGGAGCAGCGCAACCACTACCTGCCACGCCTCGCCAACGGCACCGATATCCCTTGCTTCGCCCTGACTGGCCCCTACGCCGGCTCCGACGCCGGCGCGATGAACGACAGCGGCGTGATCTGCCGCGGCCAATGGCAGGGCGAGGAAGTGCTCGGCCTGCGGCTGAACTGGGAGAAGCGCTACATCACCCTCGGCCCGGTCGCGACCTTGCTCGGTGTGGCCTTCAAGACTTATGACCCGGATCACCTGCTCGGCGATGAGGAAGAACTGGGCATTAGCCTGGCGCTGATTCCCACCGACACCCCCGGCGTCGACATTGGCCGCCGTCACTTGCCACTCGGCGCAGCCTTCATGAACGGGCCGAACTGGGGCAAGGACGTCTTCGTGCCGCTGGAAGCGATCATCGGCGGCCGCGACATGATCGGCAAAGGCTGGATGATGTTGATGAACTGCCTGTCGGTCGGTCGTTCCATTTCCCTGCCCGCGACCGGTACCAGCGCCGCCAAGGTCTGCAGCTACGTGGGTGGCCGCTATGCGCAGGTCCGCGAGCAGTTCAATGTGCCGCTGGCCGCCTTCGAAGGCATTCAGGAGCCGCTGGCGCGCATCGGCGGCAACGCCTGGCTGATGGATGCCGCGCGCATCCTCACCGCCAACGCTGTCGACCTCGGGGAAAAGCCCTCGGTGCTGTCGGCGATCCTCAAGTACCACCTCACCGAGCGCGGGCGCGCCTGCATTACCGATGCCATGGATATTCACGGCGGCAAGGGCATCATCCTCGGTCCGAACAATTACCTGGGACGGCTGTGGCTGTCGGCGCCGATCTCCATCACCGTCGAAGGCGCGAACATCCTTTCGCGCAACCTGATGATCTTCGGCCAGGGCGCAATCCGCTGCCACCCGTTCGTGCTGCGTGAGATGGAGCTGGTCCACGAGCCGGATCGCGAAGCGGCAGTCGTGAAGTTCGACGACTTGCTGATGCAGCACATCGGCTTCGCCGTCAGCAACACCGCCAGCACCCTGCTACTGGGGCTGAGCTTCGGTCTGATGGGGCGAGTGCCAGGGACGAGCGTCACCCAGCCCTACTTCCGCGCGCTCAACCGCATCGCCGCGGCGTTCGCCATGCTGGCGGACCTGTCGATGATGCTGCTGGGTGGCGAACTCAAGCGCCGCGAACGGCTGTCAGCACGCCTGGGCGACGTACTCAGCCATCTCTATCTCGCGTCCGCGGCGCTCAAGCAGTTCCATGACCTCGACCACCCGACCGCACAGGAGCCACTGCTGCGCTGGGCGCTGGAAGATTGCCTGGAGAAAGCCGAAAGCGCGCTAGGGGATGTGCTGGCCAACTTCCCCAACCGCATCCTCGGACACCTGCTGCATTCGCTGGTCTTCCCGTTCGGCGCACGCCACAAAGGGCCATCGGATGTACTGGACGCCGAAGTCGCCGCCCTGCTCGGCCGTCCGGAGGGCGATCCGGCGTTGGAAAGCATTCTCGACGGCATGTATCGCCCGCATGATCCAGAGCAGCCCCTCGGTTCGCTGAAGCACGCATTCGAGGCCATTGCCAGCAGTCAGGGCACGGCGAAGAAACTGGCCAAGGCGGTGAAGGCCGGCACCGTACAACCCGCCCCCGGCGAGAGCCTGGTCGACGCAGCATTGACGGCCGGTGTCATTGACGCCGTCGAAGCCGAGCAGCTGCGAACGGCGGAACTCGCTCGACGCAAGGTCATCGACGTCGACGACTTCGCCAAGGAAGAGCTGGAACTGCAGGAAGGCCGTATCCGCTGACGGCACCGACGCGACCGCAGCGCAGGGTGAGCCTTGGAGGTTCACCCGACGCTGCAACGCTCAGTCCGGCCGGTGCCGCGGCCACACCAGACTGAAGCGCGCCCCACCCAACTCGCTGTGACTCAACTGCGAGCGGCCGCTGTGCCAATAGATGATCCGCCGCACGATGGACAAGCCCAGCCCGTGCCCACCCGAGGCGCGGGTGCGACTGTCATCCAGACGCAGGAACGGGGTGAAGACCTTTTCCCAATCCGCCTCCGGCACGCCGGGGCCGTCGTCGTCCACATCCAGCCGCACCGTTTGCCCTTCGATAGCGAAGCTGACCTGCACCCGACTCTCGGCATGGCGCATGGCGTTGTTGATCAGGTTGCTCAGGGCGCGGCGCAGGTACTGCGGCTCCGCCTCGGCCCAGCAGCTGCCATCGGCGGCCGTTGTGCATTCGCCACGCCTGACGCTGACATCGGGACGTAACGGCGCCAGCTCACCGATCACCTGATCGACCAGTGCCCGCAGGTCGACCTGCTGGAAGTTCAGGGTCGGCGAGCCGCGTTCCAGCCGCGAGTACACCAGCATCTCGTCGACCAGCGCATCGAGGTCGTCGATGTCGCCGTCCATGCCTTCCAGGTACTTGCGTCGCGCCTCGTCGGTCGGCGCCTCGGCAGTCATCTCCAGGCCGAAACGCAGACGGGCGACCGGCGTGCGCAGCTCATGGGCCACGGCGCTGACCATTTCGCGCTGCACCGCCAGCAGGCGCTGCAGATGCCGCGCCATGCCATTGAATGCCGCGGCCAGACGGCCGACCGAATCGGTGCCGACGTCCGGCACGCGGGTTTCCAGATTGCCCGCGGCAATGCGGGTCGCCGCGCCTTCCAGCACGCTCAGGCGTTGTTCCAGCTGACGCACCAACAGATACACCGTCAGACCGATCAGCGACAGGCCGAGCAAGCCGATCAAGATCAGCAGCTGCGGTGGATAGGGATTCATCTGGTACAGCGGGCCGAGCTGCATGATCCAGCCGGTGCCGGCGATGGCGGCAAACACGCGAATGGCATCGCCGCCCTGAGCGAGCGCCATCACCGTGTCGCCCTCGTCCAGGCGCCGACGCTGGTCGTCATCGAGGTTGGCGCTGTCGCGTGTCAGCAATTCCAGATCGAAGCCGAACCCCCGCGCCTGCTTGAGCGCGGCCAAGCCCTGCGGCTGTTCGGCTTCGGGGTAGCGGATCAGCTCGTCGATCAGCAGATAGATGGTGGCGCGCGCCAGCTGTTCGCTGAGTTGCTCGACTTCACCGGTAAGCACCAGCCGATCCCGTGCACTGACCAGGCTGAACACCGTGGTGCTCTGTGGTCGGATCTGCTCGACCAGCACCTGCCCACGCAGCAAGCGCGCCTCCAGGCGACTTTCCAGGCGCACATCATCCAGCGTGCGCACCCGCAGCGGAATGCCCAGCAGCCGCCCCCAGAGGTTCGCCGCCTGGCGCCGCTCGATCGGCGTCATGCTGCTCATGTTGTGCGCCATCAGGCGGAAGGTGCCACTGGCCAGGCGCTCGCGGTGATCGTCCGCGCGGGACTGGTTGAGCAGGTGCAGGCCACCGGCGCCGAGTAGCGCCACCAGCACCAGCACCCCCAGCATGCCGCCATAGATGCGCAGGAAGATGGAGTTCATGGGCGGCGGCGCTACACCATCGCCACGGCAGCTTCGGAAACGAACAGATAACCCTTGCCGCGCACCGTCTTGATCAGTCGTGGGTGCTCTGGATCGTCACCGATCTTCGGGCGGATGCGCGAGATACGCACATCGATGGAGCGGTCCTGGCCGTCGTATTCGATGCCGCGCAGCTCGGCGAAGATCTCTTCACGGGAAAGGATGCGCCCGGGGTTGGAGGTCAGCAGCCAGAGCAGGTCGAACTCGGCGCCGGTCAGTTCGATCTGCTGCTCGCGCAGCCAGGCCTCGCGCAAGGCGCTATCGATCACCAGCGGGCCGAACTGCAGGCGCTTGGCATTGGTCGACGCCTCAGGCGGCTGACGGCGCAGCAGCGCACGGATGCGCGCCAACAACAGGCGTGGACGCACCGGTTTGCAGACGTAATCGTCGGCGCCGGTTTCCAGCCCAAGCACCTGATCCAGATCGTCGGCCCGTGCGGTGAGCATGAGGATGGGGCCATCGTAGCGATCACGTACCCGCCGGCAGATCGACAGGCCATCCTCGCCGGGCAGCATCAGATCGAGCACCACCAGGTCCGGACGCTCTTCGATGATGCGGTCGACAGCACAGGCGCCGTCCGACTCGATCGACACCTCGAAGCCGCCGTTGCCCTGCAGGTACTCCTGCGTCAGCTCAGCCAGGCGTCGATCGTCCTCGACAATGAGAATCCGCCACGTCTCTTGCTCCATCCCCCGCCCCCTGCCGAACCATCAGGCCACAAACGAACAAGCGCGCATTGTACCGAACGTCCGAGCCCCAACGATGCACAAAAAACGGGCAACGGCAAACACAACATGTTGTGTCATTGACCATCATCAAAATATGCCATACGGCACGTATTTCGTCGGTATTCGGCCGAGCGCCGAAGGCATGCGGCCTGCGGCCGGACGCCGCGCTTTCACCCACAAACCGCACACACGTTATCCACAGGTTATCCCGGTCAGCTGCCTTGCATTGGCCCCGAGCCAGCATTATCTTGTCGCCCCTGCGCGTCGTAGCCCCTAGATATTGGGCCTATGCGTGCCAGGTGACACAATCGAGACACATTCGAGCGCAGGGTTACCGCCCGGCGTCTCATAGCTCTGCAACACCGTCGGCAGCCTCAGGTCAAGCATTAATGCAAGCCTTCGACAGTCGTCTCCCTGACTCCAAGCGCAGAACTAGCAGCTGTGCCCGGAGCCAAGACAAAACACAACATATTGTGTTGACAGTTTTTCCAGCCTGACTATCCTTCCGGCAACGACTTAGCTCGTCAGCGGCCGAGTCAGGACTATTCCTTGCGATACCACCATGCACCGCGATGCGGGGCATGGCTCATGCAGTAACGACGCCGGGCTCAACGAAGCCCGCGCAGACAGAACCAGAACCGCGACTAAAAGAGAGAATCCGGAGCCCCCATGCAGAACCCTTCCACTCGCGAGAACCCGCTGTCAGCCGATGCACCGGATCTGGCGGCTACCGCCCCGGGCCAGCTGCGCGTGATCAAGCGCAACGGTACCGTCGTCCCCTACACTGACGACAAGATCACCGTCGCCATCACCAAGGCCTTTCTCGCAGTGGAAGGCGGTAACGCTGCCGCTTCCTCGCGTATCCACGACACCGTCGCGCGTCTGACCGAGCAGGTCAGCGCCACCTTCCGTCGTCGCATGCCCTCCGGTGGCACCATCCACATCGAGGAAATCCAGGACCAGGTCGAACTGGCCCTGATGCGTGCCGGCGAGCAGAAGGTCGCCCGCGACTACGTGATCTATCGCGAAGCCCAGGCCGTCAAGCGCAAGAGCGCCAGCGGCAGCAGCGACATCGCCCAGCCGCACCCGAGCATCCGCGTCACCCGCGCCGATGGCAGCCAGCAGCCGCTGGACATGGGCCGTCTGCAGACCATCATCACCGAAGCCTGCGAAGGCCTGGCCGAAGTCGATGGCGCGCTGATCGAGCGTGAAACCCTGAAGAACCTCTACGACGGCGTGGCCGAGAAGGACGTCAACACCGCCCTGGTGATGACTGCCCGCACCCTGGTCGAGCGCGAGCCGAACTACAGCCAGGTCACTGCGCGCCTGCTGATGGACACCCTGCGTGCCGAAGCCCTGGGCTTCCTTGGCGTAGCCGAAGCCGCCACCCATCACGAGATGGCCGACCTGTACGCCAAGGCGCTGCCGGCCTACATCGAGAAAGGCGTGGAGTTCGAACTGCTCGATTCCAAGCTGAAGGGCTACGACCTAGCCAAGCTGGGCGCCGCGCTCAACCACGAGCGTGACCAGCAGTTCACCTACCTCGGCCTGCAGACCCTGTACGACCGCTACTTCATCCACAAGGACAATGTCCGCTTCGAGCTGCCGCAGATTTTCTTCATGCGCGTCGCCATGGGCCTTGCCATCGAGGAAGAGCAGAAAGAAGCCCGCGCCATCGAGTTCTACAACCTGTTGTCGTCCTTCGACTACATGGCCTCGACGCCGACCCTGTTCAACGCCGGCACCCTGCGTCCGCAGCTGTCGTCGTGCTACCTGACCACCGTGCCGGACGACCTGGGCGGCATCTACGACGCCATCCGCGATAACGCCCTGCTTTCCAAGTTCGCCGGCGGCCTGGGCAATGACTGGACCCCGGTGCGCGCACTGGGCGCCTACATCAAGGGCACCAACGGCAAATCCCAGGGCGTCGTGCCCTTCCTGAAAGTGGTCAACGACACCGCCGTCGCGGTCAACCAGGGCGGCAAGCGCAAGGGCGCGGTCTGCGCGTACCTGGAAACCTGGCACCTGGACATCGAGGAATTCCTCGAACTGCGCAAGAACACCGGTGACGACCGTCGCCGTACCCACGACATGAACACCGCCAACTGGATTCCGGACCTGTTCATGAAGCGCGTCTTCGACGACGGCCCCTGGACCCTGTTCTCCCCGTCCGACGTCCCCGACCTGCACGACCTCACCGGCCGCGCCTTCGAAGAGCGTTACGAGTACTACGAGGAGCTGACCAAGTACGGCAAGATCAAGCTGTTCAAGACCCTGCCGGCCAAGGACCTGTGGCGCAAGATGCTCTCGATGCTGTTCGAGACCGGCCACCCGTGGCTGACCTTCAAGGACCCGTGCAACCTGCGCAGCCCGCAGCAGCACGTCGGCGTGGTGCACAGCTCGAACCTGTGCACCGAGATCACGCTGAACACCAACAAGGACGAGATCGCCGTCTGCAACCTGGGCTCGATCAACCTGGTCAACCACATCAAGGACGGCAAACTCGACGCCGCCAAGCTGGAGCGCACCGTGCGCACCGCTGTACGCATGCTCGATAACGTCATCGACATCAACTACTACAGCGTGCCGCAGGCGCAGAACGCCAACTTCAAGCACCGCCCAGTGGGCCTGGGCATCATGGGCTTCCAGGACGCGCTGTACCTGCAGCACATCGCCTACGGTTCCGACGCCGCCATCGACTTCGCCGACAAGTCCATGGAAGCCATCAGCTACTTCGCCATCCAGGCCTCCTGTGACCTGGCCGACGAGCGTGGCGCCTACTCCAGCTTCCAGGGCTCGCTGTGGTCCCAGGGCATCCTGCCGCTGGATTCGCAGCAGATCCTCATCGAGGCCCGTGGCCAGAAGTACATCGACGTCGACCTGACCGAATCCCTGGATTGGGCGCCGATCCGCGAGCGCGTCAAGAAAGGCATCCGCAACTCCAACATCATGGCCATCGCGCCGACCGCGACCATCTCCAACATCGTTGGCGTGTCGCAGTCCATCGAGCCGACGTACCAGAACCTGTACGTCAAATCGAACCTGTCCGGCGAGTTCACCGTGATCAACCCGTACCTGGTCCACGACCTCAAGGCCCGCGGCCTGTGGGACCCGGTGATGGTCAACGACCTCAAGTACTACGACGGCTCCGTACAGCAGATCGAGCGCATCCCGCAGGATCTGAAAGACATGTACGCCACCGCCTTCGAAGTCGAGACCAAGTGGATCGTCGACGCCGCCAGCCGCCGCCAGAAGTGGATCGACCAGGCGCAGTCGCTGAACCTGTACATCGCCGGCGCCTCGGGCAAGAAGCTCGACGTGACCTACCGCATGGCCTGGTACCGTGGCCTGAAGACCACCTACTACCTCCGTGCCCTGGCCGCGACCAGCACCGAGAAGTCCACCATCAACACCGGCAAGCTGAACGCCGTGTCCAGTGGTGGCAGCGAGGCGGCGAACTCCGCCAGCGCCGCTCCGGCCGCCGAGCCGAAGCCGGCTCCGGTGCCGCTGGCGTGCAGTATCGATAACCCCGACTGCGAAGCCTGCCAGTAACAAAGGGAGGCGGACGCATCTGGACGGCGATCGCCGCGTTGCCTGCCGAGCCGGACCCCATCACGTACAGCTGTACGCTCAGGGGTTCCGACTCGACAGCCGCCTTGCGCTCACTCGCCCAGCCCCGCCCTCACACCGAGTGGCCTGATTCGTAGGGTGGATGTCGCTTTCCACATCCACCGTTACCCACTCGATGGCGCGCAACACCAAACCAAATTCCGCGCTTTTGCGTGCAAACCAAAAGCCACCAAACATATCCGACCGGCCAAGCCCCGGTCCCCGATCAGGAGCTATCGCACATGCTGAGCTGGGACGAATTCAACGAAGAAGACACCACCACCGCCGCGCCGGCCACCGCTGCCGCGCAGCCGGCAAGCC
>SWCC01017599.1_pt1 | contig 23662 bp, 27 predicted proteins | sample 4692971 | NCBI WGS metagenome assembly SWCC01 (sample SAMN10267277, study PRJNA491770) | bioreactor metagenome | isolation source: DHS bioreactor inoculated with subseafloor sediment | place: Japan: off Shimokita Peninsula | collected 2006-08 | reverse complement strand
GATGAAGACGATGACGAATTCTATGAAGTAGATTGTCCTGCTTGCGATGAAGTTTTCTACTTGGATGAATCGGACCTTGTTTTCGATGATGAGGGCCTTATCAAAGTCAGTTGCCCTAGTTGTGGAGAAGTAATCATAATAAATGAAGAGATGGATTGCTTCACTGAAGACAATGACGATGAAGTAGAGGTAACTGAAGTTTAAACTGTTTGGAGGCAAATACATGGAAGATAAACGTCAACTTGACAAGTTGGAATATGGTGAAGTAAATATTTCGAATGAAGTCATAGGCATCATTGCAGGGCTTGCAGCTAAGGAAGTAAGTGGTGTTGCAGGAATGAACACTAGCCTTGGAGTCGAGATATCGGAAATTTTCGGTAAAAAGATTTACAACAAAGGCGTTAAGATTGAAATAGATAACGATAATGCCATTACCGTAAACCTTGATTTGGTCATTGACTATGGTATTGTTATTTCTGAAATTTGCTCAAAGATACAACAAAATGTAAAAAAATCTATTGAAACCATGACCGAGATGGAAGTACTAGCCATAAACATTAATATTCAGGGAATAAAACAAGATGTTGAGTAATTATTTATTACAACGAAACATATGATCGATATTTGTTTAAGGACTAACCTTGGTTAGTTCTTATTCGTTAAATTAGGGAGGCATTATGAATAGAATGCAGGAAAGGGAAGCCTTGCTAAAGATTCTCTTTGAAAAAGATTTAAATAGCGATTCGAACGCAATTGAGCAATACTCCGGAAACGAATTCATTGAAGGGCTTTTCAAGGATGTATTTGCAAATATCGAAAGAATCGATTCAATAATCACCAGGCATCTTAAAGACTGGTCAATCGAAAGGCTTCCTGCAATCGATAGGTCGATTCTAAGGATTGCCTTGGCTGAAATTCTATACCGAGAGGAAATACCGTTGTCAGTTTCCATAAACGAGGCGGTGGAGTTGGGCAAGAAATTTAGCGATGACAAGTCTGCGAAATTTATAAATGGGCTTTTGGGGAATCTGCAAGATGAAACCCTGTAGTCTCGGAATCGACACTAGCTGCTATACAACATCATTGGCAATTGTTGATGCCAATGGGAAAGTGCTTGTTGATGAAAGGATTCCGCTTAGTGTTAGGGAGGGTCAGAAGGGCTTGCGACAATCCGAGGCCTTTTATCAGCATGTATTGAATCTTCCCGAGCTTTTTGAAAAAGCTGCGATATACGCGGATGGAGTAGTATGTATTTCTGTAAGCGATAAGCCCAGGAATACTTGTGATTCATACATGCCCGTTTTTAATGCCGGCACTGCCTTTGCTAGGGCGGTGTCAAATTTGCTTGAATTGCCCATTAATTATTGTTCACATCAGGAAGGACATATTTATTCAGTAATGAAGGAATCAGGTATAGATGCCGATGTTCCTTTTGTTGCCGTCCATCTTTCGGGAGGAACGGCTGAAATAATGAACGTTTCATTTGATGGGAATAGAACTGAATCAACAATAATTGGAGGCTCTCTGGACATAACTGCCGGTCAGTTGATTGACAGATTGGGTGTAATGCTGGGCTACGGTTTCCCTGCAGGGAAGGTGCTTGACGACCTTGTTTGTGAAAGCAATGATAAATCAACATACCGCACATCGGTAAAAAACGGTTATTTCAACCTGTCCGGAGTTGAGAATATGTTTCAAAAGGACCTTGCGAGCGGTGTTGAACCCGTTGAAATTATGGTTAAAACCTTCAACTGCATAGCAAACACTATTTTGGAAGCATTTGTGCAGTTGGGTATTGCAAATGAAGTCATCTTAATGACAGGAGGCGTTTCTGCGAGCCGCTTTATAAAAAAAGCATTGTCACGCGAGCTCAAATCAATCCGATTCGGACCTTCCTCCCTTTGCACAGACAATGCGGTGGGTGTTGCCCGCATGGGAATAGGGTTGTCAGGAGTCAAGTTAAAATGAAAATGAAAACACTTAGTGTATCGGAAGTGAATCGCTATATGAAACGGCTGCTTCAGGCTGATCCGCTGCTTAACCACCTTTCAGTCAAAGGCGAAATTTCAAACTATAAGGCAAATCCGGCAGGATATGCTTTTTTCACGCTTAAGGATGCTGAAAGCAAAATAAGCTGTGTGATTTTTTCAAATAGAATGAATCGCCTCGCTTTTATTCCGGAAAACGGAATGGCGGTTACGGTAAAAGGCAATATCTCTCTTTATGAAAAAACCGGGGTTTATCAAATCTATGTAAATGAAATGGAACCATCGGGCACAGGAGATTTGTTTAGAAAATTTGAAGAACTTAAAATCAAATTGGAGAAGAAGGGCTATTTCAGTGAGCAACAAAAGAAAAAGCTGCCTTTTTTTCCTGAAAAAATAGCGATTGTAACATCTTCGAGCGGCGCTGCACTCAGGGATGTTTTAAATGTGGCAAAAAGGCGCAATAAAACAACAAGGCTATACATATATCCATCATTGGTTCAGGGCATTCATGCCGCAGAAAATTTGGCTAAAAACATACGCCTCGCAAATTGCTCCTCTAATGACTATGATTTAATCATACTTACTAGAGGGGGCGGATCCATTGAGGAATTATGGGCCTTTAATGAAGAGGTTTTGTCTGACGCGATTCACCTTTCCGACATACCTGTCGTTTCTGCAGTTGGGCACGAAACCGATTTCACGATTTCCGATTTCACATCGGATTTTCGCGCCCCTACGCCATCGGCTGCTGCCGAACTCTGCCTTCCTGACACCACAAAGCTCATTGAATCTATTGAATCGCTATATGCATACTTGGAAAGAAACATTTTGGGCAAGTTCAAGTACCTGCAAAATGAATTGCATGCAAGCTCGCCAAAGGGAATGGCAAAGAAGCTTTCTTGGCGCTTTGAAAATGAAAAAAAGGATTTGCAATATCTTTATGCAGCAATGCATACTTCCATGGAACATGTATTGTCGAAAAGAGAAGAAGAGGCGCGCGGCATACTGGAATCTCTAAATAGGGCTAATCCTGATTCAATCCTTCGAAAGGGTTATGCAATCGTGTATAATGAATCTGATAAGGTTGTTTCAAGCGTCGAAGATGTTAATTTGAATGAATGCGTTACTGTCGTTGTTAAAAATGGTAAAATAAAGAGTAAGATTACCTCTCTCACGAAGGAGATGCGATAATATGACCAAAAAAAAGTTGTCTTTTGAAGACCACATGTCCGGGCTAAAGGATTCACTCGAAAAACTGGACCATAACGATTTGTCTCTCGAGGAGGCTCTAAAAGTCTACGAGAAAGGCATTGCATCCTACAAAAATTGCAACAATGCCCTAGGCGAGGCCCGAAAAAAGGTGCAAATACTAGTTGAATCGGCTGAAAAAGAGACCTTTATTGATTTTGAAGAAGGGGATTTGAGCGATGACATTTGAGCAAAACATGGATTGTTATAAAAAAAAGATTGAAAAAGCGTTCGGAGATATAGATTCCTTGAATCAATCTTCAAATTCGTATCAACGTATGCTGGTTGATTCAATGGATTACAGCCTTAGGGCAGGAGGCAAGCGCCTTCGTCCAATGCTGCTTCTTGAGGTTAATAGGGTACTAGGCGGAACTCAATCGAAAGCAATGCCGTTTGCATGCGCTTTGGAGCTGATACACACATATTCGCTTATTCATGACGATCTGCCGGCGATGGACGATGACGATTTGCGTAGAGGAAAGCCTACGAACCATAAGGTGTTCGGAGAGGCGCTGGCAATATTGGCCGGAGACGCACTGCTTAATTTGGCCTATGAAATAATGCTTGAATTCATAGAAGATAAAGAGGGTTTGAAAGCCACGAGAATACTCGCGGAAGCATCAGGTTCTAGGGGAATGGTTGGAGGCCAGAGCGTTGATGTTTTGACTGAGGGTCTTTCAATTGAAAAGGATATACTTGAATATATACACATAAACAAAACTTCAAGATTGATTCAGGCCGCTCTCGAAATGGGCGCAACAATCGCAGGAGGAACGAAAGAAGAGATAGAAATTTTCGGTCGTTTTGGATTTCATTTGGGAATGGCGTTCCAAATAAAGGACGACCTTTTGGATATTGAAGGCGATGAAATATTGTTTGGTAAACCCATAGGCAGCGATTTATCAAGCGGTAAAAACACCTATCCAAGCATCGTCGGCATCGACGCCTCGAAGGCATCATTGCAAAGCCATACAGACCTTGCAATTTCTGAATTGGAAAAAATAGATGGCGACATACATTTTCTTAAAGAGCTTGCCGGCTATCTATTGTCAAGAAACGCGTAGCGGCGCAGAAAGGGGATGACATTTTGTCATATATGAGAGAGCTATTTAGCAATCCCTATTTCAATTCTTCTTTTTGGGCATGGTTCATCGCCCAGGCTTTAAAGGTGATTCTCACGCTTGTAAAAGAAAGAAAACTTGATTTATATCGTTTTGTGGGTTCCGGCGGAATGCCGAGCTCTCACTCGGCCATGGTAATGGGTCTATCTACTGCCATAGGTTTAAAGACGGGTTGGGATTCACTAGAATATGCCGTAGTATTAATATTTTCGCTAATAATAATGTATGATGCAGCCGGGGTCAGAAGGGCCGTTGGAAAACAGGCCATGATTTTGAATCAAATGATTAAAGACAAACAGCAAAACAAACAAATCGAAGAACGACAGCTAAAGGAATTGGTGGGACATACACCGATCGAAGTATTTGCTGGTGCCATTTTAGGCATAGTAATAGCCAATCTGTTAATATAAAATAATGTGGCGCAGTATCCTAGTCAAACATTTCATTTTTGAAGGCGGGGCTAAAAATCCGTCAAAGGGCACATCGATGAAGTTCCTAATAATTGCTTCTGACGCCCAGTTGGGGGCATTTGTCGGGAATAAGAAGCAGGGGGCAATCCGCAATGGCATGTGGGCTCTACCCTCTCTTCGTGGAGAATCGGATTTTTTCCGATATAAACCTGCACGAAATAACAACTGCAGAGTAGCCTGCCTTGAGTGAAAAAGGTAGATGTCGGGCTCAACGAAGTAATGCCGTGGATCCAGGCTCTCTTCGTCCTGCCGGCCGAAACCTTTTTTGCAAAAGAGGCTAAAAAATGATTTGGTTGTTGAGGAAAACTCCTAGGCTGTTTCCGTAAAGGAAAATGCATCGGGGATTAAAGTGCGGTCTTAATGGCGATCCAGTTTCATGCGTGGTGACATCATGGGTAAGGATTTAATGGGAAACCGCTGATTCGGCGACGATTCAGCATCCTAACGGGAAAACCTACTGGACCTAAGCCGCAAAGTTTACTCTATGCGTTGCCACAATAATTTATTTTAAAGGACAAAACACAAATGAAAAAAAGCCTTAACCGTTACAAATACAGATGGATAATACATGTTACTATAATGACTTTTATTTTTTCGTTTTTACTTAATTCTCTTTCAAAAACATTGCTTGACAACATAGGTCTTGTTTTTGGATTCCTTTTGCTACTAATCATTGTTTTTATAGGAATCATCTTTGATATAATTGGCATTGCAGTAGCATCGGCGGACAGGAAACCTTTCAATTCAATGGCGGCGAGAAAAATAAATGGCGCTCGCGAAGCATTGGAACTTATAAACCACGCCGGACCGGTTTCGAATTTTTGCAATGATGTCGTGGGAGACATAGCCGGAATAGTAAGTGGATCGACAATAACGGTATTAATTTTGAGAATAGGTTCGATAACCACGTTTTTCAACACATCAATTCTAGGCGTTGCTCTAATTTCTATTACCGCTTCATTGACCGTTGGAGGTAAGGCGTTTGGAAAAGAAATGGCAATCTATCAATCAAAGGAAATTGTATTGAAGGTAGGACGCATTCTATTTTTTATTAACAAAAAACTGACATTTAAAAGAAAGTGATTAATATGAAACTATTAAATAAAATAAATAGCCCCAAAGACATGAAAAAACTTGATATTAATCAATTAAAGCAGCTATCCATCGAGATACGCAAATTTCTTCTCGAATCCATTTCCGAAACCGGAGGACATTTGGCTTCAAATCTGGGGATTGTGGAGGTTACAATGGCTATTCACTATGTGTTCGACAGTCCAAATGACAAAATTATATGGGATGTTGGACATCAGTCCTATGTGCATAAATTGCTTACTGGACGCAGAGAGGGTTTCAAAAGCCTCAGAAAGTTCGGTGGAATGAGCGGTTTTCCAAAGAGACGAGAAAGTGAGCATGACCCCTTTGAAACGGGACACAGCAGTACTTCACTTTCAGCCGCAATGGGTTTTGCTACATCCAGGGATTTAAGCGGGGACGATAATCAAATCATATCCATAATAGGAGACGGGTCTCTGAGTGCGGGAATGGCCTACGAAGCGTTGAATCATATAGGCCATGAACAAAAGAAAATGATTATTATTCTTAATGACAACAACATGGCAATTTCAAAAAATACTGGGGCGTTGTCAAGGCATTTAAACAAGATAAGAACCGCTCCGCGATATACGAGAACAAAGGCCGAAATAAAAAACACAATCAATGGAATTCCTTTGGTGGGAGAATCCATTATTCAAAAGCTTGACAAGACAAAGGACGCCATCAGATATATGCTTGTGCCAGGCATCATTTTTGAAGAAATGGGATTGAAATACATCGGGCCGGTTGATGGGCACAACCTTGAGGATCTTATAGATGTTTTGAAGCGTGTAAAGAATTTTGAAAAGCCGGTGCTTCTGCATGTGGTTACAAAGAAAGGCAAGGGATACAGATTTGCTGAAAATCATCCCGAAAAATTTCATGGAGTAGGCCCATTCAACATAAAAACTGGAAAATCAAAGAAAGAATCCAAGGGTTCTTCCTATTCTAAGGTTTTTTCTTCAACCCTTACAGAATTGGCGGAGAGCAATAAATCAATAGTGGCCATTACAGCAGCAATGCCGGATGGAACGGGACTTTCGCTTTTCGCGCAGACCCATCCGGACCGCTTTTTCGATGTGGGAATAGCAGAGCAGCACGCAGTAACATTTGCTGCAGGCCTTGCTTCAAGCGGAAAACGACCATTTGTCGCAATGTATTCCTCGTTTCTCCAAAGGGCATATGATCAGATAATTCATGATGTCTGCCTTCAGAATCTTCCAGTAACATTTTGTATAGATAGGGCAGGACTTGTAGGAGCGGATGGAGAAACACACCATGGCGCATTCGATTTGTCGTTTTTATTGCCTATTCCAAATATTACGATACTGTCTCCAAAGGATGGATACGAATTGAAGAGAATGCTTTCTTATACGCTTGAGTTAGATGGACCCGTTGCAATACGCTACCCGCGCGGTACATGCTGCGAAATTAATTGCGATGAAACAAGAATTTCTCAACCTGAGATTATACGAACGGGTCGTGATTGCATTATTATAGCTGAAGGGTCTGCTGTAAACTCGGCTATTTCTTGCGCATTAATACTTGAAAAAAGAGGTGTGAGCTGTGGCATTTTGAATCTGCGTCAAATAAAGCCAATAGATGAAAAGTCAATGTTATTGGCTACCGCTGGCTATGGCCATATAGTTACCCTGGAAAATGGAGCCGTTATTTCCGGTATGGGCGTTCAAATAGCTTCCATAATGAAAAATATGGACGCTGTAAAGCTATTGAACAAAGGATATCTGGATAATTTTATAACTCACGGCGAAACAAACGACCTCATTCGTAGCATTTCTTTGGATAGTGAATCTCTTGCCAATGAAATCGAATGTTTTATGAAAGTGTGAAGACATGAAAACTAGGATGGATATTCTTTTAGTAGAAGAGGGATTTTTTGATTCAAGAGAAAAGGCCAAAAGAGCAATAATGGCGGGAATGGTCTATATAAACGGACAAAAGGCCTATAAAGCTGGAACAAAGATTGATATTGAGGGTTCAAAGATTGAAGTAAGGGGAAAACGGCTTAAATATGTTGGAAGAGGCGGATTGAAGCTTGAAAAAGCCATAAACTTCTTTGACCTGGATTTGGAAGGCAAAACAGCCATGGACATAGGCTCTTCGACGGGCGGATTCACTGATTGCATGCTGCAAAACGGAGTCATAAAGGTCTACGCGGTAGATGTAGGATACGGCCAACTGGATTACAAACTAAGACAGGATTCGCGGGTAGCCGTAATGGAACGCACAAATATACGATATTTGAAACCCGAAGAGATAGACTCTGAAATTGATTTCATTTCAATAGATGTTTCTTTCATATCTCTGAGACATGTTCTGCCTGTTGCATATGAGCTACTAAAAGAAGATGGCGAGATTGTTTTTCTGTTGAAACCGCAATTTGAAGCAGGCCGTGAAAAAGTAGGAAGGAACGGGGTTATCCGAGATGGGGCAGTACATAGTGAGGTTATAATTAATATGCTGCGCCATATTGAAAAATACCCTTTGTTTTTCAAGGGCATAACTTATTCTCCCATAAAAGGAGCGAAGGGCAACATAGAGTTCCTGATTCATTGCACCAAGTCGGGAGAAGAAGAATCCCCAAAACGCGATTACGCAGAATTAACAGAAAAATTGTTGCAAACCATAAATTTTGAGGAGGCAAATTCATGAAATACTCAAGACATATTAAAATTCTTGAAATAATCAAGGAGCATGAAATTGAAACCCAGGAGGATTTGGCCGAATGGCTTAAAGAAAGCGGTTTCAATATAACACAGGCAACAGTATCTAGAGACATAAAAGAATTAAGGCTAATAAAGGTTCTGACAAAAAATAAGCGATACAAATATGCCTCAATGCAACAGCAGGAGCATGTGCTTTCAGACCGATTGATAAACCTTTTCAAGGAATCCGTTGTTTCAATAGAACATTCAGGAAATATCATTGTTCTTAAAACCCTTACCGGCGCGGCTCCTGGCGCGGCTTCGGCCATAGATGCAATTAATTCTACGGATATTGTAGGTTCAATTGCTGGAGATGATACCATTTTCCTATTGGTAAGAGAAAACTCAAATCTTTTAGAAGTGATAGAAACATTTAGAAAATTGATGTCATAAAAAGAGTGGGTGGTTGCATGCTTATCGAATTGCATATAAAGAATTTTATCCTTATTGATGAATTGCGAATAGGTTTCAAAAGAGGTTTGAATGTTATTACCGGCGAAACAGGCGCAGGAAAATCCATCCTAATAAAAGCAATAGATATTGCTATAGGTGGAAAGGCAGGGAAAGATTTGTTGCGTCCGGGAACAACAAAAGCGGAAATCGAAATTGCATTTCATTTGTCTGATGAAGAAACAATAAGGAGTCTCCAAAACCGATATGATTTGAATTTTGAAAATGAGCCCGTATTAGTATTCAAGCGTGAGATACTTGGAAACGGAAGGACGGTAAGCAGACTGAATGGGAATATCACAAGTGTCGAGGTAATCCGCAAGATTTCCGGAAGCTTGATTGATATTCATGGACAGCATGAGCACCAGTCATTGCTTAAGAAGGAAAACTATCTTGGATTATTGGACCGTTCCATTTCAACTGAGCATAATGCAAAGATAGGTATGCTTTCATCTATTTGCAGTGAAATCCAATCCTTGGATCGTTCAATAAAAAAGCATAGGGCAGATTCTCAAAAAAATAAACGTGAAATTGACTTCTATCGCTATCAATTGAAGGAGATAAACGACATTGATTTGTCTATTGGTGAGGACAATGATCTATCGAAAGAATACGATTTCATAAAAAATGGTGAAGCTATACATAGAAATTGTACAGAGACTCTTAGCTTAATATCTCCGGATTTCGATGATGAATTTAATGCAACGGACGTTATGGACAAGGCAATATCTTCAATTTCAAACATACAATCTTTTTCAGAAGAATTAAGTGAAATTCATTCCAAGATGTATGAAGCACACTACTTGCTTGAGGATATAACCACTAATCTGAGACATTTTTCGGATAATTTTAGTTATGACAGTAATCGACTTGAGTATGTAGAAGCAAGAATCGATGCTATTAATAGTATGAAAATGAAATATGGCAATACGATAGATGAAGTTTTGCTTTACAGAGACAATATAGAAAAAAGATTGAATGAATATATACATTCGGATGAGCAGATTGAAGTACTTGAAAATCTTTATAAAACTAAATTAGGAGAATACAACCGCCTTGCTTCGCGCGTAAGCGGCAAAAGGCATTTGGCTTCAAAATCTTTGAGTGGAAAGGTGCTCACTGAACTCAAGGAGTTGAATCTTGAAAAAGCCGAATTCGACATTTCTCTTAATACAGATAAAAATCGCATATCAGCATCGGGGTATGAAGATGTCGATTTCCTAATATCCACAAACCCGGGACAAATAGCCAAAAGTCTTTCTAAAATCGCTTCCGGTGGGGAGATTTCACGGATTATGCTCGCAATAAAGGTGATAATGTCAAAAATGGATACAATAGATACAATCATTTTTGACGAGATAGACACTGGAGTAAGCGGAAAAACAGCTAAAAAGGTTGCGGAAAAATTGTACAAAACCTCGATGAGTACACAGGTAATATGCATAACGCATCTTCCTCAAATTGCGGTTATGGGTGATTATCATATGCTTATAGAAAAATCAGTAGCTATGAATTCCACTACTACACATGTAAAAGCTTTGGAGAAAATGGAAAAAGTACATGAAATATCGCGCTTGCTCGATGGCAATATAGACTCTGAAATTTCGACAGACCATGCTAAAAAATTAATTTCTTCAACACTTGAAGAAAAAGTTTTAGCATCCGGTGATGAGAACAAGGGGGATATGATATGAAAAAATTGAAGGTTCTTTTAGCTGACGACAATGAAGATTTTACTGAAATTCTGTCTGAATACATAAATAGCCAAGATGATTTTAAGGTTGTAAACATAGTGTGCGATGGCTTGGAGGCTTTAAGATATCTTAAAAGACATGTTGTAGACATTGTCATTCTCGATATAATAATGCCTAAACTAGACGGGCTTGGAGTCCTTGAAAATGCTAAAAGTTTTAAACGGGGCGAATCTCCTAAGATTATAGTTCTTTCTGCATTGGGACAGGACAGCATAACTCAACGAGCAATGGAGTTAGGTGCCGACTATTACTTTGTTAAGCCCTTTGATTACGAAATCCTGATTAGTCGCATACGACAAATCATAAACAATCCATCGGATAAAGCGTTGGATCCGGGTAATTTTGAGATTGACATAGAAAGCAAGGTAAGTGATGTATTAAGGGATTTCGGGATTCCCTTGCATGTTAATGGTTATGATTATGTACGGAAGGCAATAATTATGTCTTTCCATGATTCGACCTACCTAAAAGGCATAACAAAGCGATTGTATCCGGAAGTTGCAAATAATTATATGGAAGCTACATCAAGTCGTGTTGAAAGATCAATTAGAAACGCCATAAAGATGGCATGGAATAGCAGTTCTGCTTCAGACAAGGCCTTTAAGCATACATTGCGCAATTATAATCTTGATGAAACGAGACCGACAAACGGGAAATTTATAGCATCGGTGACGGAACGATTGAAATTGATATATTCGAAATGAGGGTGAAGTGTATGAACGCAGAAAAAACAATAAAATCGGACAAGTTATATCAGGGAAAAATAATAAATTTGCGAATCGATACGGTAGAATTGCCAAACCAAAAGTACTCCAAACGCGAAATAATTGAGCATTGTGGAGGAGTGGCGATTATAGCTGTACATGATGGTAAAATTATATTGGTAAAGCAATATCGGAAGGCTGTCGAAAAATCTCTTTATGAGCTTCCGGCGGGAAAGCTAGAATCGATGGAGGACCCGATCGTATGTGCAAAAAGGGAATTAATTGAAGAGACCGGTTATGAACCACAAAATTTGAAATTTGTTTTTAACTTCTATAGTTCCCCTGGCTTCTCAAATGAAATGATACATCTTTTTATTGCTGATAGAATTACTTTTGTTGGGGCAAGCCCTGATGAAGATGAATATATTGAAGTAGTAGAAATACCTTTTGAAGATGCTTTTCGTATGGTTTCAGATGGCGAAATTATTGATGCTAAGACAATAGTTGGGTTGCTTTATCTTTTGAAAAATACGATTGTGGATTAATATTTACCATAATTTCCTTGAAATGCTCAAGAATACAGGTTCTTGATTAAAAAGGGTTAGTTTTTTAAAGGAATTATAAAATAATTGTTGAATAAGTAACTTACTGCTAAATAAAACAATCAATTCAGTCGAGGTCATAAAATGGAAAAAGTAATTAACGGTTTTGAAAACTATTTATATGCTAGGGAACTATCCGATAACTCCATACACTCATATGTTTCGGATGTTTTTAAATTTCTTTCCTTTTGCAAATCGGATATCCGCAAGGAATTTGTGAATGTAACAAGAAAAGATGTTGTTGGCTATGTTGAAAATCTAAATGCGAAAAACAAATCGGCCTCAACGGTTTCAAGGTATATATCTTCATTGAAATCATTCTACTCATTTCTTATGTATGAAGGTCTTTTGACCAGCAATCCGGTCTATAAGGTCAACATACCAAAGAAAGATAGAAATATACCTTTCATATTGTCTATCGAAGAGATTGATAATCTTCTTGAGCAGCCATCCTTGAATAAAAGTCGCATGTCGATTCGAGACAAGGCTATGCTTGAATTGTTGTATGCTACAGGAATGCGTGTTTCTGAAATCATAGCACTTGACATATGCAATGTGAACCTTAATCTGGGATATATTCACTGTAGCGGACAAAACGCAAGGAAAAGCAGAATCATTCCGATTGGCACGCTGGCAAAAATCTCTTTGCTTAATTATATATATGAACTAAGAAACCCTATGATTTCAAATGATGAGGGGGCGCTTTTCATAAACTACACAGGAAATCGTCTTACAAGGCAAGGCTTTTGGAAGGTAGTAAAAAAATACAAGAATCTAGCAAACATTGACAAAAATATTACTCCTCAGACGCTCAGACATTCCTTTGCGGCTCATTTGCTTAAGAATGGAGCAGACTTGAGATCGGTTCAAAAGATGTTGGGTCACTCTGATATATCTACAACGCAAATTTACCTTCAGCTTAAGGACGATAAAATAAAGGATGTTTATGACAAAACCCATCCACGAGCTTAATGAAAAGAGGCGGAGTTTATATGAATTTCCAAAACATTATAATGAAAAAGAGAAATGGAATCGAATTGACCGATAGAGAAATTCGTTTTTTTATACAGGGATATACACTTGATGAAATACCCGATTATCAGGTTTCCGCTTTGTTGATGGCCATCTTTTTTAAAGGTCTCAATGAAAGGGAAACTATTTCTTTAACAAGAGAAATGCTTAATTCAGGCGAAACGGTTGATTTGTCGGAAATAAGCGGTGTCAAAGTAGACAAACACAGCACTGGTGGTGTGGGCGATACAACTTCAATGATTGTTGCTCCAATTGTAGCCTCTTGCGGAGTACCTGTTGCAAAAATGTCCGGCAGAGGTCTTGGACATACCGGTGGAACAATTGACAAGCTTGAGTCTATACCTGGATTCAAGGTTGAACTTTCTGTTGACGATTTCATACAGCAGGTCAAGTATCATAAATTGGCGCTTATCGGGCAAACAGGGAACATTGCTCCGGCAGATAAGAAATTATATGCATTGAGGGATGTAACAGCTACCGTCGAGAACCTTTCTTTGATAGCCAGCAGCATAATGAGCAAAAAACTTGCAGCTGGAAGCGATGCAATTGTACTCGATGTTAAATTTGGCCAGGGAGCATTCATGAAAACTATTGAAGAAGCAGTTAACCTTGCTGAAACGATGGTTAAAATAGGAAAAGGAATGGGGCGCAAGGTAATTGCTCTTGTTACAGATATGCAGCAGCCGCTAGGATATGCAATAGGTAACTCGCTTGAAGTGAAAGAAGCGCTTCAAGTGTTAAAAGGGAACGGACCGTCTGATCTTAGGGAACTTTGCCTATGTCTTGCTTCTGAAATGATTTCATTGGGCCTTGGAATTGATATTGATTCGGCAAGAGAAAAAGCTGAGGCAAACCTTTATTCGGGAAAAGCACTTGCAAAATTTATCGATTTTGTATCCGCACAGGGTGGGGATATAGATTTTTTGAGGGATCCGTCAAAATTACCTAGGTCTTCAAAAACCATAAGCATTGATGCTCTTAAACGTGGCTATGTCACTAAGCTAAACGCTCTGGATTTGGGTATTTCCGCAATGCGATTGGGTGCGGGACGTGAAACAAAAGAAAGCGAATTGGATTATGCCGCAGGCATTTTTCTAAATGCCAAGACGGGAGATTTTGTAAACAAGGGACAATCACTTGCCACAATGCATCTTCCGATTTCATTGGAATACGATTCTGCAGTCGAATCAAAGATTTTAGACTCTTTTACAATTGATTCTAAAAAACCGGATTCATCTGCAAAACTGATACATGCAAGAGTAAGTGAAGATTCTACCGAGTATTATTAAAGGTGGCATGATATGAATCTTTTAAAAAAGCTGGAAAGCCATAAACTTTTGCTTTTCGTACTCAAAAGACTTTCCGAGGGCTATAAAAGTTCAGATGGCCGCATCTATCTTGTCGGCGGGGCTGTTCGCGATTTGATTATTGATGGAGAGAAAATAAACGATTTAGATATATTAATCACTTCGGGATACCCTTTGGATTATGCTGAAAATCTAAAAAACGAAGGGTTGACGGATCACATAAGAGGAGAAAGTATATATAATACGGCAAAACTTATTATAGAATATCAGAAGAAAAGCTTTTGCATTGATATTAACCACGCAAGAACCGAGCAATATATAAATCCGGGGAGTCTCCCTGAAATTGAATGGGTAGATTCTCTTTTTTTTGATGTTTCAAGACGAGATTTTTCTATAAACGCCATTGCGATGTCCTTGAATAGTGACAGTTTTGGTGAGGTATTGGATTATTTAAATGGAATTGAAGATTTGGGCAAAAAGAAAATCAGAGTACTTCACAACGATAGTTTTATTGATGATCCGATTCGCATATTCAGATTGATTAGATATATGAAAAGACTTGGATTAACAATTGAAGGCAATACTAAATCTCTTTTGAAAAATGCGGTTATTGATAATCTTCTTGCAAATGTAAGCGGCGATCGAATATTTGATGAATTGGTAAAATGCCTTTCGGAAGAGTATTCTCATTTATATTTTGAAGCATTCGACACCTACGGCATTTTCAAGGATTTTCATTTTGACACAACGGCACTAAAGCGTTTTGAAAAAGATCCATCTTTTATAACTATGAAGGGTGACAATTCTTTAGATACTATTCTCTTAAAAATTTTACTGCTGGGCAGTCCTGTTTTTCTGCAATACAATATGCCTAAAGGTTATAAGCGATTTATTGAGAATTACTTAAACAATTGTATTGAATGGAAAAAGAGGATTCTTTTAACTTCGTCAGATAGTGAGCTGCATGGGATTGCATCGTCATTGCAGGATGAATCTATTCTGGCGATTGCATTTTCTAGTGTGCCTGAAGATAAAGCATGTGCTTTAATCAAGCATTACTTTTCATCCCTAAAATGGATGAAAACACATTTGACTGGAAGAGATTTGATTTCAATGGGTGTCGAGCAGGGAAAACAGATAAGCATAATTCTTGGGGAAATTCTTGAAGAAAAGATTCAGGGAAACATTGAAGACAGTCTCGAAGCTGAAATTGAATTCATAGAAAAGAAACTCGGAAGGAATGTTTAGGTCATGGATTATACGATTGAAGTAGGACAATTTTCAGGCCCATTTGATTTGCTTTTTCATTTGATAGAAAAAGATGAAATTAATTTGCATGATTTGCCGATTTCGGAAATAACTTCCCAATACATCGAGTATATGAATCGAATGGAAATCATAGATTTGGACAATTTAAGCGAATTCATGCTGCTTGCAGCAACACTTCTTGAAATAAAATCAAGAATGCTTTTGCCGGACGCAAATGAAAAAAATGTGAATGGAAAAGAAGACCCAAGGGACGAGCTGGTTCAAAAGCTTATTGAATACAGCAAATTTAAAAAAATGTCTATAATGTTTGACAAAAGAGAGCAAGATTATTCGAAGGTCCTTTATAGAAAAAATACTTCCCAAGAAGTCATTAACATCACGGCAAAACTTAATCAGGACATAGAGTTTGAATTTAACGAAAATGCACTTATTAATGCGCTGGCTGAGTTGTTAACAAAATTGGATTCCATAGACCATAACCGCAAAAAATATTTCAGTCAAATAAACCCCGATAAATGGACGGTTGAAGACAAAATAAATCATATAAGGAATCTTTTTAAAACATGTAAAACCATGGACTTCGAAAAGTTGTTTCATTCAGATACTTCGCGAAATGAAATAATAACTACATTTCTTGCATTGCTGGAGTTGATTAGGACGGGAGAAATAAAAGTTTTACAGATGCATATTTTTGATACCATAAAAATAACAAAATACGAAGCAGGTGAAGCTACACATGAATAATCAAGAAGTAAAATCCATAATGGAATCAGTTCTTTTTATTTCGACGGAACCTGTCACAAAAAACCAATTTAGTCGTCTACTCGATGTAGGTAAGGATCAGGTTTCAATTTGCCTAAAAGAGTTGGAAGTTGATTACTGCGGCCAGAGGGGGATACTATTGGTATCAATTAATGAAGGATACCAATTTTCTACTAACAACAGCAATTATTTTTATGTTGAGAGGTTTTGCAAGAACATTAACCTTAAAAAACTTTCACAACAAGCGCTGGAGGTTTTGTCGATAGTAGCATACAAGCAGCCTATAACAAAAGGCGAAATAGAACTAATAAGAGGTGTGCAGTCTTCAGGAGTAGTTAACACTCTCCTGGAAAAAGGTTTTTTGAAAATAACCGGCCATATGGATAAAATTGGACGTCCACTTATTTACGGTACAACCGACAGCTTTTTAAAAGCTTTTGGATTTGCTTCACTTGAAGATTTGCCCGACATAAATTCTTTTCAAAATGCAGACTTGTTCATGAGCTTAAAGGAGTAAGAAATGCGCCTTCAAAAGTATATCTCAAAAGCAGGATACGCTTCACGCAGAAAAGCGGAAGCTCTCATAAGGGAAGGCCTTGTTAAGGTAAACGGAATCAAGGTGGTTGAGATGGGAATAATGGTTGATCCTGAAAATGATTCCGTTTCAGTAAATGGCAAAATATTGCAAATAGAAAATGAAGCTGTTTACTTGATTCTAAACAAACCGGAGGGTGTAGTTACAACCTTATCCGATAATTTTAATAGGACTATAGTGACTGATTTTATTAATATAAACGAACGTGTATATCCGGTTGGCAGACTGGACTATGATTCAAAAGGACTCGTTTTAATGACCAATGACGGGGAACTGACAAATTTGTTGACTCACCCTTCGCATCACATTTCAAAAACATATCTTGTTAGCATTGACCGAGCTCTCTCTTCCGAAGAACTTAATCGTTTTCGAAACGGAATCGATATCGGGGGATATGTGACAGCAAAGTGCGATATCTCAAATAAGGGGCATTTAAGCTACGAAATAGTCTTGTACGAAGGCAAAAACAGGCAAATAAGAAGAATGCTTGAATCGTTTGAACGAAAAGTTATTTCACTTCAGAGGGTTTCAATAGGGAACATAATGATTGGATCGCTTAAAGAGGGCGCGTGGCGACGATTGACTGCAGATGAAGTAAAATACCTAAAGAATCTATTCAATACGGAAAACGAGTGTTGAGTTTGAAGTAGCTTTTAGCAATGCCGCGCAACAATCTACCTGTTCCATATTTCATGTAAAAGAGGTGATGCAATGAAATTTCTTATTACAAACGATGACGGAATTTATTCGGCATCAATAATTAAACTAGCAAGATTTTTATCAGGCAAGGGGCATGAAGTAACAGTTGTCGCACCTAAAACTGAAATGAGTGCTGTCAGCCATGCTATAACAATGCATGATCCTATAAGAATAAAGAAAATTTTTTCAAAAGAAGCATTCCCATGCTATTCGATAAACGGAACACCGGCCGATTGCGTAAAAATGGCTTTGGAGATTATTATGAAAACAAAGCCGGATTGGATAATTTCGGGGATGAATCGAGGTCTAAACCTTGGCACGGATATCTTTTATTCGGGAACACTGTCTGCCGCAATGGAGGGGTGGTTTCAAGGTATTCCGTCAATAGCAATTTCTGCGCCTGAAAGTTTTAATAATGATTTTGATCCATTGTATGAGTTTTTCAATAAAGCCATATTGATGCCGCTGATAAGGGACAAAAGAAAAGGCCTTTTTAATGTAAATTTTCCTGATTCGGAAGCTTTCAAAGGAGTAAAAGTAACAGAATTGGGAAGACTAAAATATGTAAACATCTATAAAAAACGTACCGATCCCAGAGGCAATACATACTATTGGCTTGCAGGAGACATTGAAGATAGCGAAACCAACAATCATTCAACGGATGTAAGAGCAATTGAAAATGGATTTGTCTCATTGACGCCCATAAATATAGACATGACAGACTATGAAAGCATTGCAGAATTGAATATACTGCTTAGTTAAATGCATTGGATAACTGCTTACACGTATACATGTAAGATGTTATCCAATATTATTTGCATACAATTGCAAGATTTTATTCATATTTTGCAGTATAATCGCGTTTATGAAATATTTATTGCATAATGCCGTTATGTTTGTTATATTTGTAATATAGATGATTTGAAAGGAGCCAGCCGACTTGAAAAACGATAAATCGAAATTGAAACTAATAATCAATAAAGAATGGTGTAAGGGTTGCGGCATATGTGCGGCATTTTGTCCTAAAAATGTACTGGAAGTAAAAAATGGCAAAATAGAAATTGTTAACGATGAATGTATAAAATGTGGACTTTGCGAACAGCGATGTCCGGACTTTGCCATTTATTTGGAAGGAGAAGATACTAATGACAAGTAACTTCAAGCTTATGCAAGGAAATGAAGCCTGTGTTGAAGGTGCATTATATGCGGGTATGCATTTTTACTCAGGATATCCAATAACGCCTTCGACTGAACTTATGGAAATATCAGCCGTTAAATTGCCTCTTTTGGGAGGAAAATTCCTACAGATGGAAGATGAAATAGCAGGAATCGCCGCTGCCATAGGAGCATCACTGACTGGATTCAAGGCAATGACGGGAACAAGCGGGCCAGGTTTTTCACTGAAGCAGGAGAATATTGGATATGCAGCCATTACAGAAGTACCATTGGTAATAGTAAATATACAAAGGGGTGGTCCAAGTACAGGCCTTCCGACATCTCCCGCGCAAGGGGATGTAATGCAGGCTAAGTGGGGAACCCACGGCGATCATCCAGTTATAGTGCTTTGTCCGTCTTCCGTAAGGGAAATGTTCGAGCTTACTGTTAGAGCTTTCAATTTGGCTGAAAAATACAGAACACCGGTCATATTGCTATCGGACGAAATTGTAGGTCATATGAGAGAAAAAATAGTGGTTCCGGAACCTGGAGAACTTGAGGTAATCAACCGAAAAGAACCCGCTCCAAACCAGTCAAACTATCTACCATATTCCGTTGCCGATGGATCCTACGTTCCTGAAATTGCGGCATTTGGAACAGGATACAGATTCCATGTCACCGGTCTTATGCATGATGAAACAGGTTTTCCAAGCAATAGTAGCGAAAACGCCGAAAAGCTTCTTGATCGGCTCATGAACAAAATTAAAATGAATGAAGATGACATACTCGATTTCGAGGAATACATGACAGAAGATGCGGAAATCATTATCTTGGGATACGGAGGAACAGCAAGATCTGTCAAGAGTGCTGTAAAAACTCTTCGCAAGGAAGGCATAAAAGCGGGCATGTTCAGACCTAAAACCATCTGGCCTTCCCCTGAAAAAAGAATAAAGGAATTAAGCGCGCAGGCAAAAGCAATAATCGTCGCCGAATTGAATCTTGGACAGTATGTTCTTGAAGTCGAAAGAATAGTAAAGGACAGCTGTAGGCTTGGATTTATAGGAAAAGCTAATGGGGAAGTCCTTATGCCCGACGAAATAGTAGCAAAAGCAAAGGAGGTTCTCTAATCATGGCAAGTGCATTGATCGAAAAATACATGCGTACTGACAAATTTCCACATATGTGGTGTCCCGGGTGCGGACACGGAATCATAATGCATTCCATCATTCAAGCGATTGATCGGCTCGGATGGGAAAAAGACAAGGTATGCGTCGTTTCCGGAATAGGCTGCTCATCGAGAGCGCCTGGATATATGGACTTTAACACACTACACACAACGCATGGCAGAGCCCTACCCTTCGCTACAGGAATAAAGCTTGCGGATCCTAATCTACATGTAATAGTTGTATCTGGTGATGGCGATTCTTCAGCTATTGGAGGGAACCATCTTATACATGCGGCAAGACGAAACATAGATATTACTACAATTGTTTTTAACAACAATATTTACGGTATGACCGGAGGACAATATTCTCCAACAACGCCTACCGATTACTTTGGGACCACGGCTCCCTATGGAAATATAGACAGATGCTTCGACATAGCCGAACTAGCCGGTGCGGCAGGAGCCACATACACCGCGCGTTCGACTGTCTATCATGTACCGCAAATGACAAACTATATTGAAAAAGCTCTTCGCAAAAAAGGCTTTTCGCTTGTTGAAGCCATTTCGGTATGTCCTACCAGCTTCGGAAGACGGAACAAGCTCGGTGACGCCGTGGATATGATAAAGTGGCTCAGAGATTCAGCTGTGCCCGTATCGAAGGCATCAACTATGTCATCGGATGAAATGATTGGAAAATTTACGATAGGCGAATTAAAAAACACTGAAGCTCCGGAATATACAGAGCAGTATGACCGATTGATTGAACGATTCAGAGAGGAGGATGACTCATGATGACGCAAACGGAAATTAGGCTGACTGGATCAGGTGGACAAGGCCTTATACTTGCTGGTATAATATTGGCAGAAGCAGCTTTGCTTCAGGGAGAAAATGCAATACAATCTCAGTCATACGGACCCGAGGCAAGAGGCGGAGCAAGCAAATCCGAAGTCATCATAAGCAAAGAAGACATAGACTTTCCAAAGGTCAAAAATGCGGATATTTTACTTTCTCTTACACAAATTGCATATGACAAATACAAGGGCGCTACAAAGGAATCAGGTATTGTAATTGTAGATTCGGCAATAAATATAGACAAAAGCTTGAAAGTAGCTAGGGTAATAAGTATACCAATAATTAAAACGGCATCCGAAAAAGTCGGGAAATCCATTGTTTCAAACATAGTAGCCCTCGGGGCGATTCAGAAGGTGACAGGAGTCGTAAATCAAGATTTTCTTGAAGAGGCTGTATTGAACAGGGTTCCCGCAAAATTCAAAGATTTGAATCGAAAAGCGCTTGCGGAAGGATTCAATCTTATAAAAGAGTGATATTATGAGAGAAGAAAAAAAAGACATCTTTAAAATAATAAACAGAAGGTATGAGCACTTTAGCAAAAGCCAGAAATTGATAGCGGATTATATTATTGAAAACTATGACAAAGCAGCTTTTATGACCGCGTCAAAACTTGGCGAAACTGTTGGAATTAGCGAATCAACCATTGTAAGATTTGCTGATGCGTTGGACTTTAGCGGTTATCCAGAGCTGCAAAGGGCTTTGCAGGAACTGATAAAGACAAAACTGACAACGGTTCAGAGATTTGAATTGACAAACAAGTATACCAACGACATGCAAACCATTAAGAATGTCATGGATTCCGATATTCAAAACATACGCAAAACAATGGATGAATTGGATAATGACATGCTTGAAAAGGTTACCAACGAAATTCTTGGCGCAAAAAGGGTGTACATCCTTGGGTTAAGAAGTTCAGCCGTGCTTGCAGAGTATTTGGGATTTTATCTAAACTTTATTCTAAAAGACGTTCATGTAATAAAAGCCCAGTACAATGATGTATACGAGCAACTGATTAACATTAGTAATGAGGATGTGGTTATTGCATTAAGCTTTCCACGATACTCAAGAAAGACGTATGAATCAGTAAGGTTGCTGAGGCGGCAAGGATGCAAAATTATTTCCATTACGGATAGCAAATTTTCGCCACTTGCATCAATATCGGAAATGACTCTTTTTGCAAAAAACAATGTAACATCTTTTGTAGATTCATTGGTTGCGCCAATGAGCCTAATTAATCTACTGATTGTATCCATCAGTCTTCAGGAAAAAGAACACTTGACCGAGACTTTTCGTAAATTGGAATCAGTTTGGGATGAATTTAACATATACAGCAAATCATAGATTAAACTTTAACTACCCTTAGGGGTAGTTGTTTTCTTGTTTGCAAACTATAAATACGATATAATGCAATATGAATAAGAATAAGACTAAGAATAGTAGGGGTATTTTATGAATCACAAATGTATTACCATAGATGGACCAGCTGGTTCAGGCAAAAGCACAATAGCCAGGGAAATTGCAAATTTACTTGGTTGGACATATATTGATACTGGCGCGATGTATCGAGCTATAACATTGAAAATACTGTCTTCTAATATTTCGTTGGAAGATATAGCTGGTATTCGATTATTGCTTAGTAGTACGCAAATCGAATTCAATAAATCTAATATTTTTTTAGATGGAAAAGATGTTACTTCTCAAATAAGAAGCGAAAAAATCGACAAAAATGTTTCGGCTGTTTCTGCCATAAGCGAAATACGATCGAAATTGGTTGAATTGCAGCGTGAATATGCAGCATCCCATCCTGTCGTAATGGATGGAAGGGATATAGGAACTATTGTCTTTCCGGATGCTAAACACAAATTTTTTCTTACGGCTTCCCCTAAAGAAAGGGCGCGGAGAAGGTATAATCAGATGCGAGATAAAGGAATAAACATACCGATAGAACGAATATTCGATGACATCGTAAGAAGGGACCATATGGACTCGTCGCGTGAGATAAGCCCATTGAAAATGGCTTCGGATGCACATCTTATTGACACTGATAAGCTTAGCATTGGAGAAGTTGTAGAAGAAATTATGTCCAATATTAAATAAGCAGTTCTCGGGAAATAGGAGGGCATTAAGTGAATTTCATGCAATTTGCAAAAATAATTTTCAAGTTTTTATTCGGTATTTTTTATAAGATTGATATACAAGGTTATGAAAATATTCCTGAGCCTGGTGATGGATATGTTTTATGCGCGAACCATGCATGTTGGTTCGACCCGCTTCTGCTAGGGAGTCATTATCCGGGGGTGCTTCACTTCATGGCAAAAAAAGAATTATTTGAATCTCCGATACTAGGCTTTCTTGTAAGAAAGCTCAATGCGTTCCCTGTTGATAGGAATGGAAGTGATTTGAAAGCCATAAAAACTGCTGTCAAAATACTGCGTGAAGGAAACATATTGGGGATTTTCCCCGAAGGCACTCGCAACCTGTCCGGTAAGTCCAGATCAAAAGCTGGTGTGGCTATCATTGCTATCAAAGCAAAAAAAAATGTGCTTCCTGTTGCAATAGCAGCAGAAAAAAAATATAGAGTTTTTACAAGGATAAGCATTGTTATAGGTGAAATGATCGATCTTGAGGAATATCATTCCGCAAAAAGAATTTCCAAAGAGACCTATCAGTT
>SWCC01018410.1_pt1 | contig 23734 bp, 24 predicted proteins | sample 4692971 | NCBI WGS metagenome assembly SWCC01 (sample SAMN10267277, study PRJNA491770) | bioreactor metagenome | isolation source: DHS bioreactor inoculated with subseafloor sediment | place: Japan: off Shimokita Peninsula | collected 2006-08 | reverse complement strand
CATCGTGGCCGTAATCTGGTCGGTATCAAGCTGGGGATACTACGCCCTTGTGAATGCCATCGCGCTGGACAGCGGCTATGATGATGCGCCGCTCTTGTTTGCCGGATACTATCTTATCTGGACAGTCATCGTTTTGCTGGCATTCCGGCCTGTCTTCAAAGGTCAGTTGTCGCGGTCGGCGCTCTCTGGCCACGCCGTCGCGCTTACGCCTGTTCTGGTTGGCTACGGCCTCTTTGTCGCCGTGGCGCTTCCGCTCTTGCCGGATGTGTCAGTCTATCGGGCCCCGTCGGACCCGCCGGAATTCATGTTTGCAACGGCTTGGTATTACCTCCCCAAATCGGCCGACATCCTGTTTCAGCAGGTTCTGGTCGCGACCATGGTCTTGCGGGCGGATCGTGCACGCATGTCGTTTTGGGGGATCTCGATCATGATGGGCGTTCTTTTTGGCGGCTTTCACCTGACGCTCTCCCTCGATGGGTTCTTGCTGCCCTACGTGGCAAGGTTCACCATCGCCGCCTCGATCTTCGGGCTCGTGATCCCATGGCTTTACTTGCGCACACGCCATGGATTTCGCTGGGCCTACGGTCTGCACTGGGGCTTTTACGCGCTGGACGCCGCGCTCACGCATATCCTTCTGGCCGTGCCAAAGTGGGCAATGTGATGGAATTCCTGATGATTGACCCCGCAATTGAAGCGATCTGTAACCGTCAGCGCCCCGCCATTGGAGCTGAGGCGGCAAACGTCTGCATTTCGCCATTTCTGTGCAATATGACCGTCAGCTATAGGCTCCGGACCGACGTTCGCTGGACTTGGCCGTAAGGGTTGCGACACCAACTTGGGTGAAACCTGCAATGGTACGCTTGATGAGCATGCTTGTTGGCGGTACTATGTGCGCAATACCCTACGCAGTATTAATCGATAGGGTGACATAGATACGCAAAAAAAAGGCGTATCAATATTGGCAGGTGGCCGGAAATGGCTGAGCGGACGATTTATGTATTCGCCAAGAGCGATGTCGCGATTACCCGTGACTCGGGCGGCGGGCAGCCGGTTGCGGGCGACTTGATCGGCGCGTCTCTGAATGGTGACGCTTTTAGCTGGCAAAGCCCAACCGATCTTAGCTTCACGTTTTCAGGGTCCATGACCGCAATCACATTCGAAGATACCGACGGTATTCTACGTGACGATCCGTTCGCGGATTCGACTGTCACGGATCAATTCTTAACCGAGCCCGTCACGATCAATGGCACGACATATGAGCCAAGCACCGGAACAGTGAGGTGGGACAACCCGCAACCCGTGAATGTCGAAAACGAATACGAAGTCACGCTGTTCGACGACAACGGTACAGTATATCACATGGTTGGTATCTCGATCACGCAGGGTTACTCGACCCAGGTCGTAGGTGTGGCTTTTAACGGGGCAACGCCACCGCCCGGGACCACGCTCCACTACATCCAGACCGTGTCGACCTATAGTGCAACAGGGCAAACTATGACCGTTCCCGAGGCGACCGTCTGCTTTCTGGCCGGAACCTTGATCGAGACACCTGCCGGGCCTCTCCCAATTGAAGGCTTAAAGGCAGGTATGGAGGTTTTGACCCTGAGCGGCACCGCAAGGCCGATCCGCTGGATCGGTCAAAGCTCGGTATGCGGTCTGGGTAAATTGGCACCGATTTGCATCAAGTCCGGTGTTCTGGGTAATACACGTGATCTTTATATGTCTCCCAACCACCGGGTCTTGGTGAGATCAAGCAAGGCCGAGCTAAGCTTTGGGCAATGCGATGTATTGGTGCCGGCCAAGGCCTTTGTCGATGGCGTGAATGTCGTGCGCGTGCCCATGCCCAAGGCCAGCTATCTGCACATTTTGCTTGATGAACACGACATGGTTTTCTCGGAAGGTATCGCCACCGAAAGTCTGTTCAGTGGCTCGGTGACAGTGGGTGTTTTGGCCGCAGACGCGCTGGCCGAATTGGAAGAGATCTTTCCGCATTTCCAACACTCACAACAACGGTCCAGCCACTTGGCTCTGACCATGTCAGAGGCGCGGTACCTAATAGAGAGCGGCTCACACGGCGATGTACATTCGGTCGAACTGTGTGCGGCTTGATCTCGATCTCTAGCGGCGCGTTGACAATATAGATGCACGCCGCACTCCAGCTGCCGTAGATACGTTTCTGCGTAATGGATACAACGGACAGGTCGACGCCTGTAGTCTCACGTGAGCGCCGAAATTGAGAGCGCTTCATGCGTTCAAAATACACCGCAAAACGATCAAATTGCATGTTGTGCGACAGGGCTATCTGTCGCCAGCCTAAGCATCCAAACTAAGCGGGCACCTCGCCAATCAGCCAATGGCGAAATGCTTTGATCTCATCGCGGCCCGCGGCTGTGTCACGCATCACGAGGTAGTAGGCCTCGCGGATCGGCAGGCGGTATTCGAAAATCGACACCAAATCCCCACGGTCCACGAACGGCTGGGAAAAACTTTCGTGGATCAGCGCGGCTCCGAACCCGGCCGCGATTGTCTGCAGTGCAATCAGCGAAGAATCTGCCGTGAGCCAAATTGGCGGTTCGGGAATTTCCAGATCGTAAAGCTCAGACAGCCGCCGCCATTCGACCTCGGAGCCGAGTACTGGCACGATCCCTGCTGCCAGCACTTCTTGAATGCGTGGCTCTGTACCGAAAGATTGCGCATGATCGGGGTGACAAACAACGGTGGCAACCTCTTCACCCAGTTTCCAGATTTCGGGCTCGTCCCAGTGGCCGGTTCCATAGCGGATATCGATATCGATCGCTTCGTTTTCCATCCGGTCGGACCACACGGCCGTCGACAGGGAAATCTCGATATCGGGATGGAGATCGTGAAAGGCTTTTAGCCGCGGGGCGAGGACAAGTGTCGCATAGCTGATTGAGGCCCGTATCCGGACCTTTCGCTTGCGGCGCACCGTAAAAAGACCCTCGGTTGCGTCCTGCATCTCGGAGAAAGATTTCCGCACGGGCAATGCGTAAGCCTGCCCCATGTCGGTCAGTTCGACACCGCGCGGGAGGCGGCGAAACAACAGTGTATCCAAATGCTGTTCCAATAGGCGGATCTGCTGGCTGACGGCTGCCGGTGTCAGGTTCAGTTCGAATGCAGCATCGGAAAAACTGCTGTGGCGCGCTGCAGCCTCAAAGGCTCTCAGCCATGTTACATGGGGCAGTCGCATAGGACACCTCTGGCTTGCGCGTGCCGAACATCGACACCCATTGTCTGACATATTCCAAAAGCAGCACAGAGGTGAAGCGCGAAACCGTCAAAATGAACGGACCCAATGACGCCAAAGCGATTGTTTGTCACCGCCGCCCGCCTGCGATCATATCCACCACTCACGAGGAGGATAGCGCAATATGGTCGATGCTTCATATGATTACATTGTCGTAGGGGCCGGATCGGCTGGTTGCGCGCTTGTCGAGCGGTTGACCCGGGACGGAAAAATGCGCGTGCTGCTGCTCGAGGCTGGTGGTTCGGACCGTCGGTTCTGGATCAAAGTGCCTATCGGTTATGGCGTCAACTTTACCAACCCGCGCCTGAACTGGAGCTATCACGCCGAGCCGGATGCCGCGTTGGACGGGCGCAGCATGTATTGGCCGCGTGGCAAAGTCATCGGCGGATCAAGCTCGATCAATGCGATGGCCTATATGCGCGGGCTGCCGCATGATTTTGATGATTGGGAAAGCGCCGGGGCAAAGGGTTGGTCGTGGGCCTCTGTTCTTCCGGCCTATCAGCGGATGGAGCGGCATCTGGAACGCGGCCCAGACGGAAAACGCCAAGAGCGGGGCGACGGGTTACTGAGTATCAGTGACCTGAGCGACCAAATGAACCCCTTTTCGGCGCGTTTCTTGGCCGCCGCGCAGGATTGTGGCTGGGCCAGTTGCCAGGATCTGAGCGCGGTAACGGAGGAGGCTGTCGGGTATTACTGCAGCACGGTGCGCAACGGTTTGCGCTGTTCGGCGGCGGATGCATTTCTGGCACCTGCGCGCCGGCGTGACACGCTGCAGGTGGTGACAAATGCAGTGGTCGAAAAAGTGACGTTTGATGGTAAACGGGCGACGGGGCTGCGGTACCGTGTGGGTGATCAGAGTTTTGATGTTGCCGCCGGACGCGAGGTGATCCTGTGCGCAGGGGCGGTTAACTCGCCCAAGTTGCTGCAACTCTCTGGCGTGGCTTCCGCAGGCTTGTTGCGCGGGCTTGGCATTGCGGTCCATCACGATCTGCCTGAGGTCGGGCAGGGGCTTCAGGATCATCTTGCCATTTCCCATCTCTTTCGCGCCACGGCACCGACGTTGAATAATACCCTCGGGCGTTTCCTTCCACGGATGTTGGCGGGCTTGCGCTATGTTGCGACGCGGCGGGGGCCGCTGGCTGTGCCTGTAAACCAAGTGGGGGGCTACGTCAGAAGCCGGCCTGAATACGCGCGGCCAGATATGCAAATCTATTGCAACCCTCTGTCCTATCAAAGCGGGGCAGATGGCAAACCGGTTCCGGACCACGCGCCGGGCTATTTGCTGAGCGCGCAGCTGTGCCGGCCGGACAGTCGGGGCGAGATTGTGATCAGATCGGCTGATCCGCGGGACGCGCCACTGATCCGCGCGAATTCTCTTGCGACCGAGCATGATCGCGACGGTGCCCGCCGCGCCATTGAGGTCATAGACAGGTTGGCCGCGACACCCTCACTTTCAACGCTCACCCGCAGGCGCTTGGTGCCCGATCCGGCGATAACGGATCGCGATGACCTGATGGATGATTTTCGCGCCCGCGCTTCTACCGTTTTTCATCCGACATCCACCTGTCGCATGGGACGCACGGCGAAGGATTCTGTGCTGGACGGGCGGTTGCGCGTGCACGGCGTAACTGGATTGCGCGTCGTCGACAGCTCCGCCTTTCCGGCGGTCACCTCGGGCAACACAAACGCGCCTACAATGATGTTGGCCATACGCGCGGCGGAAATGATCCTTGAGGACGCCGTGACCAAGGATAATGAAAGGGTATTGTGCCATGCGACTTGAAACCATCGAAACCTTTGTTTTCGGCAATCCCCCTCCACGCCATGGCGGTCGGTATTTTATCTTTGTTCGTCTCACAACAGCCTGCGGCATTACGGGCGTGGGCGAAATTTACAACGCTACCTTTGGCCCCGATCTGGTCACCGCGATGGCCCAAGACATGTTTCAACGGCAGTTCGAGGGGGCGGACCCGCACCACATCGAACGTCTTTGGCGGCAAAGCTATGGCGCGGGCTTTACCCAGCGGCCGGACGTGACGGTGATGGGCGTGCTGAGCGGGCTGGAAATGGCGTGCTGGGACATCATCGGCAAGGCGGCGGATCAACCGGTCCATCAATTGCTTGGCGGCAAAGTGCACGACCGTCTGCGCAGCTATACCTATCTTTATCCGCCTGAGGGCGACGTTTATCCCGCACCCGGCACCCCCAGCGTATATGACGACCCCGATCTGGCCGCCGAGGTTGCTGTTCAGATGGTCGACAAGGGTTTCACAGCCGTGAAGTTCGACCCCGCCGGCCCGTTTTCGGTCTACGACGGTCACCAACCCCGGCTTGCGGATATCGCGCTCTCCGAGATGTTCTGCAAACGCATTCGCGAGGCTGTCGGCGACAGAGCGGACCTGCTGTTCGGCACACACGGGCAATTTACCGTATCAGGTGCAAAGCGGCTGGCACGGCGGCTGGAGGCGTACGACCCCCTTTGGTTCGAGGAACCGACCACGCCTGAAAATCCCGCAGACATGGCCGAGATCGCGCGCTTTACGTCGATCCCTGTCGCAGCGGGGGAACGGCTGTGCACCAAGCACGAATTTGCGCGCGTGTTGGAGGCAGGGGCCGCTTCGATCCTGCAACTGAACCTTGGTCGCGTCGGGGGGCTGCTGGAAGCCAAGAAGATTGCCGGGATGGCCGAAACCCGACAGGCGCAGATTGCACCGCATTTGTATTGCGGCCCCGTGGTCGCGGCTGCGAACATCCAGATCGCGGCCTGTAGCCCGAATTTCCTGATCCTCGAGAGTATCGGAACCTTTGATGGCCCGTATATGTCGTGCCTAAAGACCGACATCACATGGGACGATGGTTATGTCATTCCATCCACCGCGCCGGGCCTTGGCGTGGAACTGGACGATGCAGCCATCGCCGCGTCACCCTATACTGGCACTGAGCTGCATCTGACGATGGCGCAACAACCCGTAAACCCCTGACAAACATAGAGGACCAACATGCAAACGCTTGATACATTCTATATCGGCGGCGAATGGGTCGCCCCTGAAGGCACAGCGACCATGCCGATCAAGAACCCTGCCAACAACACCCAGATTGGCATCTTGACCCTTGGCAGTACGGTCGATGTGGACCGTGCCGTCGCCGCTGCAAAAACCGCTTTCGAAACATTCTGGCGCACGACCAAGGCAGAACGCCTTGCGCTGCTGCGCAAGCTGCTTGAGATAACCAAGCGCCGTCAGGGCGATCTGGCCCGGGCGATAACCGCCGAGATGGGCGCGCCCGCAACCATGGCACATGACGTACAGGCCGAAAGCGGGGTCGGGCATCTGGTGTCCTTCATCGAAGCACTTGAGGAAATGGTAGAGGAAGAGGAACTGCCCAACGGCGATATCCTGAACCGAGAACCTATCGGTGTGGTCGGAATGATCACGCCGTGGAACTGGCCGATCAACCAGATCGCGCTGAAGGTCATCCCTGCATTGGCCACGGGTGCCACTTGCGTGCTCAAGCCGTCAGAACACACGCCGCTTTCGGCCAATATCTATGCCGAGATTGTGCACGAGGCGGGGTATCCTGCGGGCGTGTTCAATCTTGTCCACGGTGACGGCCCGACCGTCGGTGCCGCAATATCTTCGCATTCCGATGTTGCGATGGTGTCCTTCACCGGATCGACCCGCGCGGGTGTCGAAGTGTCCCGCGCCGCCGCGCCGGGTATCAAGCGCGTGACGCTGGAATTGGGTGGCAAATCCCCCAACCTTGTCTTTGCCGATTGCGACCTTGAACAGCGTATCGCGGAAAGCGTGGCAGAGTGTTTCGACAATACTGGCCAGTCCTGCAATGCGCCGACGCGGATGCTGGTTGAACGGTCCTGCTATGATCGCGCGCTGGAATTGGCCAAGGCCGCAGCGCAGGCGCAAAAGGTTGATGATCCGGCCAAACAGGGCGACCATATCGGGCCGCTCTTTGATGAAATCCAATATGATCGCGTCCAGACGATGATCCAGACAGGGATCGACGAAGGGGCGACTTTGCTGGCAGGCGGCCTTGGCAAGCCCGACGGCTTGGAACAGGGCTGGTATGTGCGTCCAACTGTCTTTGCCGACGTGAACAACAACATGGCAATCGCGCGGGAGGAAATCTTTGGCCCGGTTCTGGTGATGATCCCCTTTGACACCGAAGACGAGGCCATCGCCATCGCGAATGACACTGAATACGGCCTTGCCGCCTTTGTGCAGACGGGCAGCGCGGACCGTGCAGTCCGGGTGGCCCGCCGTTTGCGCGCGGGCGTTATAGCTGTGAACGGGCGCGCAACGGACTACGGATCGCCATTCGGGGGCTACAAGAAATCTGGCAACGGTCGCGAAGGCGGCGTTTTCGGTCTGGAAGATTACCAAGAGATCAAGGTGCGCACGCCCTTCGTGGTGTGAGAACCGCACGCCTCGTGGCGGACATGTAAAAAGCCTGCACCAACGAGCATGGTGCAGGCTTTATCGTGGGTCCGCGCAGTTAGGCCGTTTGCAACATCGACGCGTCTGAGGTCAGGCCGGTATGGCCCTGCTTCGCCAAGACGCGATAGGTTGATCGCAATGCCCCGCGGTCCGAGTAACACCCACGGAGGTGGCGTTTGCCACTGTCGGCGACGTACCCCTCTCGGCCGTGCACGATGCGGTGATTGTCGAAGATGATGCAGTTTCCTGCCTCGGACCGGAAACGGACCACAAATCGATCCTCCTGCATCATCTTTAGAAATTTGATGAAAGCGGGATAATAGCTGTCCAGCAGATCCTGCGGCAGGTCCATCGTATCCTGAAGGTGCTGCGAGATGGTCACGCCGGTCACGCGCCCCTCTGGATCGGTTTCGATCACGCGCTGGTGGGCGCGGTAGTCCCAGTTGTCATGGCGATAAAAGAACGGGATCTTGTTGTCGGCCAGCAGTCGGAACGCTTCGGGGTCTTCTTCGCGCAAGGTCTCTGCCACTGAAGCGCCGTCAAGAAACAAAGAAAGGCCACCCTCTACGGTGTTCTCCATGCAGTGCAGGAATTGCACGCCGGGCGCGGTTTCTTCGCCGGGCAAATCGGTGTGCATCTCAAGCGGGCCGGCCGTGAAAGCAAGGTTCGTCGGCGCGATTTCAACACGGACATCAAAAAACAGCCCTTCAGCTGAAGGGGTAATCGGACCGATGGCATTGACCAGTCGCGGCAGGCTGTCTGGGTCAGTGGCCATGCCGGTGACAATTGCTATGCCGTCCTCGATCAGCGCACGGGTGAGCTGCGCGCGGGATTCCGGGTCATCCAGCACGGCCTGCTGCGGCACGCGGGTAAATCGCAGCCCATGATCGGCATACCAAAGATTGCGTGGCAAATCAGCGGGGTCGTCGGCGCGCCCGTTGGCCGTAAAGCTTTCCAGTAGTGCAAGCGGGATATGGCTGATTTGGGTTTCAGCCTGCCATTCAATGACAAGATCGGCCCCCTCGATCCGCGCAGCTTTTGCGCGCGGCAGATCGGGCAGGGATGCGACATCGAAAATGCGTTCACGGGTTTGGCTGTCAATACAAGACGCGCAGGCATCGCGCAGCCAACAGTAGTTGAAATAGGTCGTTCCGGCGCACAGAGGTACATTCAGTCCGGTATCGGTCAGGACAATTTGGGTCATGTTTATGCTCATCTTTTAGCGATCAAGTGGCGTAGTCTGAGTTTTCGTGGTCAAGGATGCCCCGGATGCCGCGCAGGTGGGCTTCGGCTTGTCCGGGGTAATCCTCCAGTTCCAGCGCAGTCTTTTCTGCGATCTCATGCGGGATAAGACGCAGCGGCTGTCCCGTCTGCAGCGCGCGGATATAGGTCTCGGCGGCGCGCTCAAAGTAATAAAGACTGTTAAAGGCATCAGCGACGCTATCGCCCAACACCAGAACACCGTGATTGCCCATGATCATGACCTTCTTGGACGGATCGGTCAGCATCGCGGCGCAACGCTCTCCTTCATCCTCGAACGCCAGCCCGCCGAAATGTTCGTCGATCACGACGCGGTCATAGAATGTAGCCGTGTTCTGGTCGATCGGGGGCAGGGTGCTGTCGGCAAGTGACGCAAGCACTGTCGAAAAGATCGAATGCGCATGCATGACGCACCGCGCATGCGGGCAGTTGCGGTGGATCGACCCATGCAAACCCCAAGCCGTTGGATCAGGCGCGTCAGGCCGGTCAAGCGCGTCCGGATCGTTTGCGTCAAGCAGCAACAACTCGGACGCGCGGATGCGCGAGAAATGCGCCTGATTGGGATTGATCAGGAACTCTGTGCCATCCGCGTTGACCGCCAAGCTGAAGTGGTTGGCAACGGCTTCGTGCATGTTCAGGCGTGCGGTCCAGCGAAAAGCCGCAGCAAGGTCAGCCCGTTCCTGCCAGTAGCTCATGTTCGGTCCAGTATCGAGACTCACCCCGCTTACTCCGCAGGCACGACGGGCGTGGCCACCGGAGGGAACACTTCATAGCCCTGCTCTTCGGGTTCGTCGTCAATCAATTCCGCAGGGAAGCCAGCAGCGAGGATCGACAGGCCTGTGGCTTCTTCAAGGCGGCGGATGATATCGTCGCTGTTCGCGCGTTCGCCATAGCGGCGTTGGCCGTCCTTCATGATATCAATGACCATTGGTGACAGTTCCAGCGGGACATTGTTGCGCTCTGCGATGGTTTGGAACAGACCGATATCCTTGAGGATCAGATCCATCGTAAAGTTCACATCGCGCGACCCGTTCAGGATCAGCTGGCTTTCGGTCTCGTGCACAAAACTGGTGCCCGAGGATATCTTTATCGCCTCATACGTTGTGGCAAGGTCCATGCCGGCCGCCTTCATGGTGACCATCGCCTCGCAGCAGCTCAGCAGATTTATTGTGGCAAGGTAGTTGGTCATCACCTTGAGCGTCGATGCTGTCCCCACATCGCCCGTATGTAACACACGGCGTCCAAGACGCGTCAGAAGCGGAAGAACCTTTTCGAATGTGGCGCGATTACAGCCCGCGAAGATCGAGATATTGCCCGTATCCGCGCGGTGGCAGCCGCCCGAAACGGGGCAATCGACGGCGGTGCCGCCCTTTTCCTCGACCAGGGCCGCCAGACGGCGAATTTCGGCTTCATCCGTCGTAGACATCTCAAGCCAGATCTTTCCGGGGCCGACCTCTGGCAGCATCTCTTCCATAACCGCAGCAGACGCAGCAGGTGAGGGCAAGCAGGTGATAACCACATCACAGTCGCGCATCAGTTCGGCGGCATTGATTGCACTGCCTGCACCGCGCGCCGTAAAACCCGCCACCAGTTCGGGCTTTTGATCCAGAACGGTCAAGTCGATGCCATTGCGCAGCAGACTCCCCGCCAGTTTTCCGCCTACGTTCCCAAGGCCGATGAACCCAACTTTCATGCTTTTCTCCAATGCGTCGTTTGCTTTGTCCGAGAGAATACCAAGATCATTCAAAGCTGAATAACGATGTGATTATGTGCTCAGGGCCAATTCACATTGACCCAGCAGCAGACCAATCATCGCAAACGTGGCTAAGACGCGCGCGGGGGGCTAAGCATGCAACCGCTCGCGCGGGGGGCTAAGCTGGGGTTTTAGCGTGGGTAAGCGCCAGCATAGAAAGGATCAGAACGGACGTAGGTTCCCGTCTATGTTTGCGATCATGCCGCGCTGGGCGGTTCCACAAACAAAGTCAGGATCGTCGCAGGACCATTATCTGTGCCCGATACGGTCCGATGGCTAACTATTTCGATGGTCGGAATACGCGCAACCATGTGTGTCCTGACAAAAGCCTCGAACACGGTTCATGATTTAAGCAAGAGGATGCTGCAAGCCGTTGAGACTAACGACCGGCAGCATCGTCCGTGAGATCAACCTCAAGCGGCGTGTGTGCCGCGCACCGGATAGTTCTTTTGGCGAATGAACGTCAGACCGTCCAGCAAACCTTTCAAGGCAGGTCTCGCGAAGGGCGCATTCGACACATCCACGATCTGCAGTTTGCCGTCGTCACGCACCACGAAAGTCGCAGGCTCTGCAAAGGGGCGATCCGTTTCCTCAGGACTGCGTGGATCAGAGATAAAGACGCCCAGCCGTGCCATTTGTTCGGGGCTGAGGTCATAGCCGATGACACCGTTATACCCGATGTCGTCAGCCGAGGCCCGTGCCTTTTCTTTCGGATCAGCCGACATCGCAAGAACGTCGACGTTTATTGCGGCAAAGTCGTCCAGCATCCGGTTCAGTTCGGTCAGATAGGCTTTGCAGATCGGGCAGTGCTTGCCGCGATAGACAACGATCAATTGCCAGTCGCCGCGTTTTTCATTCGCGGCCCCGACAGTGACGTTACCATCTGTCAGAGTGGGTACGCTCATGTCTGGAAACGTCGTGTCGGGTATCAGTGTATCGGGCATGTTGGAACTCCTTCAGTCTGGTTCGATGGCAAACCACTCGGCAAGCTGAGTTGTTCCAATTTTGATTGTGTTCACGGCAAGTTGCTCGATCCGGCCGCATCAGCCCGCTGGACCGTATAATCGCCACGTGTCTGGGGTCACGTAAAGCCGACCGGCCTGACAAGTCGGTTACCCAGCTCACATTTAGACGCGGCAAAGAGGCCGTTCATGCTTGGCGCATGGAACGGCAGGTTTCGAGCCCTCATTACCGAAATTCTGCGATGCGGCTTATGTCTGCAATCATGGTAGCGCCAAAAACCTTCATCAACTGCTTGAGTTTAAAACGGGGTTTGTGGCAGCGTTGTATCAGGTGTTTTGCTGACGTTCCAAAAACGGACTTTTAGGAAACATGAGCGTCGCCCGAAAAGCGTTAAACATCCGGGTTGATCCGCTTCGTGATTTCCGAAAGGCGCGACCATCCCTGTAGGGTAACCGGAAGTACGAGCGCGGATTCGACAAATTCCAACGAGTAGCTGACGATGGAAAAGATCGTGCCGGTCGTGATAGACAAGACAGTTGTGGCGGACCAAAGATTGAACACGACGAGGCCCAGAAGGACGATGAAGATCGCTCCGTAGAGGAAAGATTCAGTGTCCGAGAGACGCACCTCAACTCTGCACAGATGTAGCAAATGCGACGACAGCCTTTCCGGTCAGCGAGTAACCAGTATACCAACCTGCCGCTCCATATGGTAATTCAGATGTCCGTTCAATCGGTAGAAATTTTGGTGGAACGGCGCATAGGTGAGCAGCATCGCCACGACCGCAATAATCCCGGCTATGGCCAGCATCGGACCAAATGAGAACAATACGATGATTGAGACGATGAGCTGGATCAGAACTGCCATCACGAGCGGCAAGTCGTTTTCCATGAAGTCGACTATCTCGCGTCCCATGCCAAGGCGGGCATTCAATATCGAGACAGGTTGATCCCGGGCGCGTGCGGCCTGCGCCTTTCCAACTTCTACCCGAATAGTGCCAAACACGCGGGTGTCGTAGGCCCGGCGCGCGAAGCTGACCACGATTAGGGCGGCCATGATAATCACCGACTGAAACAATGCGCCAGTATTCTCAGGCAACAACCCGTCGATGGCAAACCCGATGAAGAGGGGGACAATTGCAATCAGAACTGTCTTGCATAGCGTCAAGAGCCACGTCAGCCCGATGCGATACCGGAAGGCGCGAAGGAGAGATGAAACTGTCAGCGGGATGTCGTTCAGCATGAGATGAAAGTTCCGACTCTCGCTGTTACGTGGAACGAAGCCAGTATTTCGCAATCCCCGGAAGATATGATCGCTGCACACGGGACGCGCATCATCATGGCGCGGCCTGAGACACGTTAAAAACCCAGTCAGTAACGGTTTTCAGAACATCCCCCTCGTAGGCATCGGCCCCGCCAGAATGAACCTTGCCTTCACCAAAAGCGGAATTTGATCCGGTAGCTGGTAGTTGAGATAGCTGGCCGACATCAGCGAATGGCTTGCGTTCGGCACAAGATGAAATGCGTTGAGCGGATGAACCGCTTTCAAAAGCTGCGTGTAGACAGCGATGGTTTCCCTTGAGTCAACGTTGAGGTCTGCGGCACCTGACAGAACCAGCACTGGCAAGGTCAATTTGGCAATGTCTTCGCGGGCATCCTCCCGATAGTTCAATTGTGCAAAACGAAACCTGTTTGCTGACAAAAAACCGTCCTCCGGTCGACTTGCCGCGCTGTAATCCGCATATGTTGCATCGGACCTGAGCCATTCCGACTGTGCCTGCGCTTGTCGCAGCAGTTCGGCCGCGATCCGCGTAGATGTCTGAACTTCGTGCGTTAACCGAATGGTGGCGTAGTATCGCCCCTGAGCCTGCCAGTTGATAGCGCCGCCCATCAAGACCAGAAACGAGGCATCACCGGTCAGCGCGGGGACACGTGGCAAAACCCAGCCAGCCTGTGAAAACCCAAGCAGACCGATGATGCGGTCTTCGAAACCCGTAGCCTGCCGCACAGCAGCGAGGGCGGCAACAGTCTCATTGGCCCGATCAGTCATGGACGGATGCAGCCAGTTTCCTGTGGAAGCACCCACACCGGGCTTGTCCCAACTGAACACCGAAATTCCGGCGTCGAGCAGCGTGTTGACGAGCGGCAGGTATCCATCGTCAGACCACCGGTCCTGCGCGCCGTCGCCATGAACCAAAAGCACGGTGGGACCATCAGCAGACGCGGTGATCAACGTTCCTTCCAGCCTGTTACCGCTATCGCTAAACGACAACGTTTGCTGCGTAATTTCCGGCAGCTCGAAATCCGTGATCCGCGAAAATGCGACGATTGCCCCGAGACCGAACAAGGCAATTGCTGCAAGACCGGCAGCGATCAACAGCAAGCGGCGCATATCAGTCAGCCCCAGGCGTCAGGGCGTTGCGCACAAAGGACATCAGTGCCTCGGCATCTCGCTTGCGCGGCTTCTTTCCGGTCAACCCGATCCGCAGCGCGAAACCCTCGATAGTATCGATGACAAGACCGGCAGTCACTGTTGCGCGATTGGCGTTTCCGCTGCTTTGCGAGAGAGCTTTTGCCAGCGTATTGACCAACAGTGCCCGGTTACCGCTGAACAGGTCCTCTATCGCCGGATTGCGCAGGGCTTCGGAGGTGATCTCGACGGTCAGGACCGCCGAAACGGGGTCAGCGCAATACAGAAAGTAGCTTTTGACCAAGGTATCGATCGCCTTGTGTGGGTCGGCGCATTTGGCGACTTGAGCCACGATGTCGTCAAGTCCTGCCGTTTCGATCTGCGCAATCTCGGCGATCAGATCGCCACGGCCCGGAAAGTGGTTGTAAAGGTTCCCTACGCTCACCCCTGCCTGTTTCGCGATGTCGCGCATTCCCGTCCGTGCAAGGCCCTTTTCGACAAAACAGGCGATTGCCGTCTCGACCAGCAGTGCGCGGCGTGCGCGAGTCGTCTTGTCGCGGTTGGTCCGCTGAGGCACCTGATCTTCCATGTTGACCCTTTCATTCGCACATGCGCAGACTATCTCGATGAACATTCGTTCACCGAATAAATAGCAGAGGCATACGGAAATGAAAATGCACAATCACGAGGTTCAAAGCTTCGCCTGCGGCTTTCGTTCGGATCAGAAGTGTCGGACATGACCATTGAAGCGCTTGTCGAACTCTTTGCCACATCGTCACTGATGACCATCGTCGGCACGATATTTCTCATAAACTTGGCTCTCACAGTCGGAGAAGTGATGCTCGATCTGTTCACCCGCAAGGAGCGGCGCTGGAAGGATACGGCGGCAAACTGCGCAATCTTCGTCGTCGGGCAGGTGCTGGAGGGAACCGTGTTCGCGTCTATCGGACTGATCGGACTGCTGCCGTTCTTCTGGCTTGTGCCTTGGGAAATCCCCATGCTCTGGTGGACATGGATCATCGCCTTTGTCGCGGCCGATTTCACCTATTATTGGCTGCACCGGATCGAGCACGAGCGTCGCATCCTCTGGGCCAGTCACAGCGTTCACCATTCGCCAGAGGACTATAACCTGACGGTTGGCTTCCGGCTCAGTTGGGTAGAGGGGTTGTTCGAATGGATATTCCTGATCCCGATGATTCTGCTGGGGTTCAACCCGTTCCAAGCCATCATCGGCCTTGTTCTGGTGGCGCAGTATCAGCACTGGGTTCATTCTGAACGCGTGCATAAACTGGGGTGGCTGGACGAGGTGTTCAACACCCCCTCGGTCCATCGGGTCCATCACGGATCGAACCGAAAATACCTCGACAAGAATTACGGTGGCGTGCTGATCATCTGGGACAAGCTGTTTGGCACATTCCAACGCGAGGAAGATGCGGTTGTAGATATGTACGGACTCTCGGGACACTTCCTGTAAATTGCCCAATTTGGGGTGGAGGAAGTTTTCATGACAAACGAAGAACGAGACATCCAACGTAAACTGAGAGTGCTTCAACATGCCGAGAAGATCGTCAATGCCCGCAAAGCATGTCGGTATTTCGGGATTGGGAGATCCAGCTTTTATAGATGGCGGGATGCGTATCAAAAGCATGGCGAAGCTGGTCGGAAGAATGCCAAATCTATTCCAAAGAACCCGGCCAATCAAACGCCACCAGAGATTGTCGAAAAGGTCCTGTATCTGCGCCGCAAATATCACCTGGGACCGATCAGGATCGTTTGGTACTTGGCGCGCTACCACGGCATCAAAATATCGGATGCGGGGGTATACCGTATCCTCAAACGCAATGGCCTTAACCGGCTGCCTCGAGGTACCCGAATGCGGAAGCTGCACACCAAGCGTTACCAGAAACAAGTGCCAGGTCACCATATCCAAGTAGATGTCAAGTTCCTGACATTTAATGGAAAACATGGTGATAAGGTGCGCCGGTTCCAATACACGGCAATCGATGATGCAACACGTGTAAGAGCGCTGAAAGTTTACGACAAACACACTCAGGCAAATGCGATCGACTTCATTGATCACATCATTGAGAAGTTCCCCTTTCGCATTCGAGAAGTTCGGACGGATAATGGCCACGAGTTCCAAGCCAAATTTCATTGGCATGTTGAGGATCTTGGGATCAGGCACGCCTACATCAAACGCGGCACGTCCCAGCTCAATGGTAAAGTGGAACGCTCACACCGGTCCGATCAACAGGAGTTTTACCAGCTTCTCAGCTACAAAGGTGACGTCGATCTCGAAGCCAAACTGGACGAATGGGAACGGTTCTACAACTTCGCCAGACCTCACGGCGCGCACAATGGTCAGACCCCTTACGAAGCGCTTAGAGACAAGCTACAGTGACCCGATAGGTGTCCCGGCAGTTTGTCCAAGTTACACATAAATTGGGTAGTCACCTTGGGACCAAATTTGCCTGTTTACCGAAAGCGGACTTTAGCTGCGGTACAGAAAATCGGAAAAATGGGCTCGAACGGGCCCCTCCCCGCGGTCTCAACCAACGTCGCCTATGCAGAACAAAACCGACCTGCGCTCTTTCTGAATGAACAGCCGTATTGCGCGGCTTGTCGCATCCTCCAGTCAAAGCTTTCAGAGATCGAACCTATCGTATAAGAGCCGTCACTGATATCTTGGTTCGGTTATTTACCTGCAGAGAGGAAGCAGATGAGCGCTACGGGAAAGAAACGCGCCATGATGGCTGATGACATCCGCGCGTCAAAGGGCGGTACTCCACTTGTCAGCCTGACGGCATATACGACTCCGATGGCAGAAATGATGGACGCTCATTGTGATTTCGTTCTGGTCGGCGACAGCGTGGGCATGGTGCTGCACGGATTGCCATCTACCCTAGCCGTTACAATGGAGATGATGATCCTGCACGGGCAGGCTGTCGCACGGGGGTTAACCTCTGCGATGATGGTCATCGACATGCCGTTCGGATCCTATGAGGAAAGCCGTGAACAGGCATTTCGAAATGCCGCGCGTCTTATGTCTGAAACAGGCGCAGGGGCTGTAAAGCTTGAGGGCGGTGTTTCCATGGCCGATACGATTGCGTTTTTGGTGGCGCGCGGTATTCCCGTCATGGCCCATATCGGCCTCACGCCACAGTCGACCAACACGCTTGGCGGGTACAAGGTCCAGGGCCGTGGTGCCGCCCGCGACGCTTTGATTGCGGATGCTCATGCGGTCGCACAGGCGGGTGCTTTTGCTGTGGTGTTGGAAAAAGTGCCTGCGACTCTGGCTGATGACGTGACGGCTGCGGTGGATATCCCGACCATCGGGATTGGTGCCAGTGCGGGTTGCGACGGTCAAATACTTGTGGTCGACGACATGTTAGGATTGTTCACAGCCTTCAAAGCCAAATTTGTGAAACGCTATGCTCATCTGGGCGAAACCGCAGAAGCTGCAATCGCGACCTACGCCGAAGAAGTTCGCAACAGGGCTTTCCCTGCAGCAGAGCATGTCTTTGCCGATGAAGTACCCCAGACATGATCGCTCCGATTGAAACAACATTGGCGGGTCTGCGCGCGCGAACAGCTGCGTGGCGCAAAGCGGGCGAAACGATCGGTGTCGTACCAACGATGGGGGCCCTGCATCAGGGGCATTTGTCGCTGGCCCGTGCGGCACGCGACACATGTGACCGCGTCATCGTCACGATCTTTGTAAATCCAAAGCAATTCAACAACCCCGAGGATCTGGAAAACTATCCCCGGACCGAACAGGATGACGCCAAAAAGCTCGAGTCCATCGGCGTGGATGTGATTTATGTCCCCGATGGCGCGCAGATGTATCCCGATGGCTTTGCGACGAATGTGTCCGTTGGCGGCCTGACCGACATGCTGTGCGGCGCGCATCGGCCGGGGCATTTTGATGGCGTCGCAACGGTAGTGTCCAAGCTGTTCCTGCAGACGTCAGCCGACAAGGCGTTCTTTGGTGAGAAAGACTACCAACAGCTACAGATTGTGCGCCGGATGGCAGCCGATCTTGATATCCCGATCGAGGTCATTGGATGCCCGACAATCCGTGAAATAGACGGGCTGGCGATGTCTTCACGTAATTTGTTGCTCTCGGACCGCGCGCGCGCCAAGGCGGCTGCGTTGCCAGACGTGATGGAGGATATGCGGGTTTCGTTGGCGAAAGGCGCTTTGATGTCAGATATCGTTGATGTCGCCAAAGCAAAAATCATAGCTGCAGGATTCAACGAAGTTGAGTATTTGGAGTTGCGGGACAGCGATCAACTAAAACCTCTGAACAAGGCGAATGCCAACTCAAGATTATTCGCAGCAGCCTGGTTGGCAGGTGTTCGGTTAATTGATAATGTAGGCGTGCATTAGATCAACTGGAGAACCGCTAGATAGCAATGCTGTCACCTGTGGGGGGGAATGTGAATTCGCCGTCTCACAGAGTGTATTAGCGCGTCCTCAAGCCGAGCTTAATGGCAACGATCTGTAGCTCCTAAATATCAACAAAACACCCACCCCGAAGAGACCCAAACCGCTCACCTTTTCGATGCTAAACCGGCCAGACAAGGTTCTCCTGAAGGCGAGCATGGCAACCAGCGCGTACCCGAATATGAATGCTGCATCCAAGCCGACGAATATTGCCACCGATCAGGTTTCCACTCGGCGAGTTGAAGTGGATGTTAAGGCCGCGCGCTTCGTCGAGGTCCTTGTCGCGCAGGAACGCGAGGAACCGCTCAGCAGTATCAGCCTCGATGACCCCTCCGCGGAGATCCAGACGTAGGTAACGCTGTTGCCGCCTCGTAGAACTCCATCGGGTTCTCGAATCCGGCAAACACCGCGCCGCTGGCCAGGGTCGGTGTAAATCCGAAAGCGGCTGCTACAATGGATCGCATGTCGATCCTCCTTTCGTTCCCGTGAAAATTGACCGACGGAGCACGCACCGCCTACTCAAAATGATTGAGGTGCCCCTAGATTCCTAGACACCTGCCTCGTTCACTTTATTTTGTTCTGTTTCATAGTCAATTGGTGACAGCCTGCTGTTTTTGGTGTGCTTGCGTGTTGGGTTGTAGAACATCTCTATGTATTCGAACACATCCCGCCTTGCAGCGTCGCGTGTGAGATAGGTCTGCCGCCTGATCCGTTCGCGCTTCAATAGATGAAAGAAGCTCTCTGCGACGGCATTATCATGACAATTCCCACGCCTGCTCATGCTCGCATCGAGATTGTGTTTGCAAAGAAATGATTGCCACTCTTTGCCAGTGAATTGTGAACCTTGATCAGAATGAACCATGACCCTTTGCTTTGGTTTGCGCCGCCAAACAGCACTCAAAAAAGCCTGCAAAGCCAAGTCCGTCGTCATCCGGGATTGCATTGACCAGCCAACGACCCGTCTTGAGAACAAATCGATCACAACAGCTAAATATGACCACCCTTCGTGCGTCCTAATGTACGTTATATCGGTCACCCAGACGGTGTCAGGTGCCGCAACTTCAAATTGCCGGTCCAGCGTGTTGTCAGCGACGACCGCAGGCTTGCCGCCATAGCGACCAGGGCGGCGTTTATAACCAATCTGTGCGGCGATGCCTGCGATACTGGCCAAACGTGCCACACGGTTCTCCGAACAGGTCTCGCCAGCATCGCGCAGGTCATCGGTCAGCTTCGGATATCCGTACACCTTGCCGCTGTCCGTCCACGCCTGATGGATCAGCCTTGTTCGCTGCGCATCTTCGAGCGCACGCATGCTTAACGGTTCCTTAAGCCATGCATAGAACCCGCTAAAATGAACGCGCAATACACGACACATCGACCGCACCGAAAACTCGGCACGATGAGCCTCAATGAACGCATACTTCACTGAGACTCGCGTGCGAAGTATGCGGTCGCCTTTTTTAGGATTGTGCGTTCCTCGGTCACGCGAGCCAACTCACGCTTCAACCGCCTGATCTCAGCCGCCTGTTCTGCAACCTCTGATCTGATACTTGGCAACTCCGAAAACTGCGCTTTCCAAGTGTACAGTGACTTGGTGCTGATCCCCAACCGCTTAGCCACCTCACTGACCGCGTAGCCACGTTCAACGACCTGCGCCACAGCGTCTTGCTTAAACTCATCCGTGAACCGAATGCGCTTGTTCATATCCATCTCTCCTTGGTTCCAAAATTACCAAGCAAAGCGTCTACAAATCTAGGGGCACCTCATCCAGATGTTCCATCGTTTTACGAGAGCAAAAAAACAAGCCATCTGGACATTCCTCCGCATAGATATTTAGTTAACCACGTTGGTCTTACTGGCCAAACTGCAAGTTCAGGCATGGTCCTGTTGGCGGGTATTTTTCAGATTTGGGAGGATCTATGGATCGTCGTTCTTTTATTAAGCGTGCTGGTATCGCAGGTGTTGGCGCGACTGCTGCAGGGCTTGCTGCGCCTGCAGTTGCCCAGGGCAATATTACATGGCGTATGGTTACGACCTGGCCAAAAAACTTCCCAGGACTAGGCGTCGGCGCACAGCGTCTTGCAGACCGTATCACGGCCGCGTCAGGCGGCCGGTTGACTGTTCAGGTATACTCAGCTGGTGAACTGGTTCCACCGTTGCAATCGCTGGATGCTGTCATCGACGGTACCGCGGAGATGAGCCACGGTGCAGCGTACTACTGGCAGAACAAATCACCTGCCTTGTCGTTCTTTACCGGTGTACCATACGGTATGACCACGCCCGAGCTGACAGCATGGATGCGCTATCTTGGTGGTCAGGAACTCTGGGATGAAGTCTATGACCAGTTCGGCGTTCAGGGGTTCCTGTCCGGCAACACCGGCACGCAGGCCGGCGGTTGGTTCAAGAATGAACTAACAAGTGTCGAAGACCTTAAGGGGGTACGTTTCCGTACACCTGGCCTCGGTGGCCGTGTTTGGGAGAAACTGGGCGCAACGGTTACCAACATGGCAGCTGGCGAAATTTTCCAAGCATTGCAGTCGGGCACGCTCGACGCTGCCGAATTTGTCGGCCCTTACAACGATCTGGCGCTCGGCTTCCATCAGGTAGCTAAGAACTACTACATGCCATCCTTCGTTGAATCCGGTCTGGCAACCGAACTGGTTGTAGACAAGGCCAAGTATCAGGCGCTTCCCGAGGACTTACAATCGATCGTAAAAGATGTCTGTCAGGCGGAATACGATCAGGTCGCGGCAGATTTCTATGCCAATGATCCACGCGCGCTGCGCACGCTGGTCAATGACCACGGCGTCACCGTTCGAGCTTTCCCGGACGATATAATGGAAGCCGGTGCGAAAGCATCGCAGGAAGTTATCGAAGAGCTGCGCAACAGTGACGACCCAATGGTTAAGAAAGTGACAGAGAGCTTTATCGAAGGCCTGAGTCTTGTGCGTGAGCGGACAGAAATGGTCGATCTGCCCTATCAGGTCTCGCGTCAGAAGTACCTTAAGTACTAAGCGACATATTGGCACAAAAAGTGAAAGGCCCGGCACATGTGCCGGGCCTTTTCGTGTTATCCGGCAATCAGTCGCGGTAGCCACGTAACAATTCCAGGGAATGCGAACAGGATTGCGATTGCAAGAACCTGCAAAAACACAAATGGCAGGATGCCCTTATAGATCGCTGAAGTTGGCAAACTGTCCGGCGCGACACCGCGCAAATAGAAAAGCGCAAAACCAAATGGTGGCGTCAGAAACGAGGTTTGCAAGTTAACCCCAACGATCACTCCGAGCCAGACGGGATCAATATCCAGCATTAACAACACTGGCGCGGTAATCGGGATCACAATGAAGATGATCTCGAACGTGTCGAGGATAAAGCCCAACACAAACATGATTGCCATCACGACAGCCACGGCCATCAAGGGGCCGCCGGGCAGATTGGACAGGAACTCATGTACCAGATTATCACCACCCATCAGCCGGAAAACGATGGAAAACACCGAAGCGCCCAGCAGAATGACAAACACCATCGAAGTGATCGTAGCTGTAGCCACGGTGGTCTCGCGTAGGGTGGTAAAGGACAGCCGCCAGCGCAATCCTGCAAGGATCATTGCACCTACTGCTCCCACCGACGCCGCCTCGGTCGGGGTTGCAATTCCACCAAGGATCGAGCCCAGCACGGACAGGATCAGCAGCATGGGTGGCAATAGCGATACGGCGATCTCTCGCGGGAGATCTTTCTTCTCTTCTGGCGGAACCGGCGTGGCTGGGCAGCTTTCAGGATCCGTTATTGCCTTAAAGATAGTGTAGGCAAGATATAGCCCCACCAAAAGGAAGCCGGGGAGCAGGGCTCCGGCAAACAAATCGCCGACAGATACGGCCGTAGGGGCGAAATTGCCTTTCGCCATCTGTACCTGAGAGTTGATGCCTGACAGCATATCACCCATGAAGATCAACACTGTAGATGGTGGAATGATCTGACCTAGCGTGCCGCTTGCACAGATCACGCCCGTTGCCAATTTAGGATCATATCCCGCCCGTAGCATAGCAGGCAGCGAAATCAGACCCATAGTCACCACGGTTGCACCGACAACACCTGTAGATGCGGCCAGCATCGCCCCCACGATGATCACAGACATACCAAGCCCACCTCGGAGGTTTCCAAAGAGCTTTGCCATGGTCAGAAGTAATTGCTCGGCGATATTGGATCGTTCAAGCATCACACCCATAAAGATAAACAGTGGCACAGCGACGAGAACCTCGCTGGTCATAAACCCGATGTAGCGGTTGGGGAGTGCGCCGAAATTGGACGGATCAAAAACTCCGAATGCCATGCCAACGGCACCAAACATCAGGGATACACCCGCCAACGTAAAAGCCACGGGAAAACCCAATAGTAAAAAGCCGATAATGCCGAAAAACATGAGTCCGGCCAGAAGTTCGCCGATAAGTACGGGATCCATTATGCACCACCTTCACTGTCGGACAAATTTGGACTCTCACGATAGCGCTGTGACACTGGCAGCAGGTCTGAATGACCAGCGATCACGACGATAGACTTCACGATCATCGCAAACCCCTGAAGCGCCAGCAATACAACAAATACAATGATGAAGCTTTTGAGTATATAAAGCCCCGGCATGCCGCCCACGTTGGCGGAACCTTCGGTGTAGCTCCACGCGCGTGTCACGAACGGAAGCGAGTAAGCGTAGACGACGACACAGAAAGGAAGCAAAAAAAACACCGCGCCAATTAGGTCGACTACAGCTTTGGTGCGCATTTTTGCAGGCCTGTAGAAAATATCGACGCGAACATGGTCGTTCCGCATCAGAGCAAAGCCCGCGACGGCCGTAAACATCGCACCGTTCAGCCAGATATACAAATCCTGCATCCAGACATAAGAGGCGGCGAAAAGATAACGCTGCACAACCACCGTGAAGCAGACCAGAACAATCCCCAGTGATAACCATGAAAAAATATGACCAATCAAGGTATTCAGGCCGCAGATAATCCTAAACCCTATCGCAAGTACCCGCATATCAACCCCCCACTTGTGATATAACATATCGACTGCCACAAAATGGATATCCACGCAATGCAACTGGTGAGGCTAGATGAACATGCGGCAGACCTGGATCGAGAATGGCAGCAGAACCTAGGCGATTGTGTGCCGTGTCTCACCTGCTAA
>SWCC01017630.1_pt1 | contig 23745 bp, 19 predicted proteins | sample 4692971 | NCBI WGS metagenome assembly SWCC01 (sample SAMN10267277, study PRJNA491770) | bioreactor metagenome | isolation source: DHS bioreactor inoculated with subseafloor sediment | place: Japan: off Shimokita Peninsula | collected 2006-08 | reverse complement strand
AAATGTCAGATTACAACAAGCTGGTTGAGAACTACAGGAAAATTTCAACTAAGATGTACCAGCAAACCATTGCACCCAATGGGATACAAACAAATGAACTGACGGCCTCCGTTATGATGACTGAATTTAGGTTAAAAAACAGCCCGGAAAATTTATACGCTTCGCTGAATTCCGGCGGGATAGGTCAATCACCAACGGTCAATCAGCCCAAACAGTCTGTTAATCCCTGGGAAGAATGGATAAAATGTTTCGATGAAATACAACTGAAAGGTTATACTACCCTGATTGAATTCAATGAGCCAGCCATCACACCATTCTAACGCTTATATTTCAACCGCTTAATCCTTCCAATTTTATTGCTTTACAAATTTCCCGGTAAAGGTTTGGCCTTCTCCTGTTATTTTCAGCAACCAAAGCCCCTTGGGCAAAAGCGAAACATCGTGTTGCCAGACTTTACCACCTTCTGTCCCTATGCTTATTTGCTCACGCATTTGTATTCTACCACTTAAATCAGTAATTCCCAGTGTTGCATCCTTACCGGGCAAATCTTTAAAAGAAACTGATAATAAATTCCCGACCGGATTTGGAAAAAGTTGAATCTGCATTGGGCTGTAGTTCAAAGTCTCTTGATGGGTAGTATAACAATTACCCGGCAAATTGGCGTCCATCCATGCCAGTCGGAGGTGAATCCATGATTTGAGTGAAGCAATTTCTTCAGCATACGTTTCGGGATAGGGCCAGGGGTTTGGCCATACATATTCGCCCAAAATTGGCCAAAGGGTAAAGTTCCGTGCCTGAGATTCGTCCAGCAACAAAGACACACTATCAATGTACTGATCAAACCACGCATCACTCAATATATCATCCCTAAGGAAGGTCCAACGGCATTTCAGGTTGTTTGCAAAGGTGGAATCTTCAAGCAATCGGCCCCACCAAAAAGGCACTTGCCAGTAATCATCCGGGCAGGGAAACTGATAAGCCCAGCCTTCCAGCATATCACCATCACAGTAATCTGCATTGTGCCAGGCAATATCATAATCCCACACTGGCCCAATACGCAGCTTGCCGCCAAGGCTTTCACGCTGCTTGTGCAAGAAGGTGCTCAATCGATAGCCATCCACATTTTTACTGATCTCATTTACCAGAAAGTAATCGAGAAAAGTGCCTTCCTGGGCAAATTTTCGGAAACCGAATTCAGGATCTGCAAATTGAGAGCTTGCAAGTGCAGTTTCAAAATCATCCACATAATTGCTGATGTATTGTTTCTGTTGTAGGGTGATGTTCTCAGATTTGGGATACTCGTATTGAAAAAATATCTCCTGTCCATAAGGATGCACTGGTGGCGGGAAATCTGAAACCCAGCCATCTCCCCCACTACCTGTGGATTTGTCCACTTTAATGATATAACCCCCGGTGAGTGGATCACCCGAATTCTGGTCATCCTTGAGTTTGGCAATGTTTACCCGGTTGGCATCACGCTTAATCTTTTCTGAGAAGATATAAATGCCATTATAGTTGCCATTGAGCAATACCTCCACAAATTTATAACGCGTAGAATAATGGCCCATATTTTTGGACACCTGGTATGCCAAAGCATTACGACAGAATGTTTTATCGGTATAATTGGCATTCAAAATCCAATCGCTTTCTTCCGGCATCCCAAGCAAGGAAACATTGATGTCGTTGTTCTGGGCATCCCATGTTTCAAAACCGTAGCTTTTTTTGGGGAACAACTGTGAACTGGAACCCCGGATTTCAATCCCGATAAATCCATCAAATACCGGGGTATCGGTCAAATGATTCCGTTCTCCCGGTCCGTTGTCAATGATTTTCATGCCCGCCCTTATTTTAGGTTCATCTGGAATTTCCTGCCCATCAGTATCGATTAGCACTATGGGAAGATTGGAAGAGGTAAATACCTGTGCCCGAAGTGACAAATTGATGAGGATCAATATAATGAAGAGTAATCTTGCTTTCATGGATAGGAGTTTAGCAGTTTTTCTAATGGCAAAGATAAGTGGAAGTCACATTCTTTGAAACCTTTACGACGAACTCATTATCCCTCGAAAAGATATTTATCCGGAAATGCTTGATTTTGTGGAAAATAATGCGTATATTTCGGAATTGTTGAACTTAAAACCATGGCATCATGACAACACGTATTGTGCTGGTGTCATTACTTCTTTCCTTATTGGTTGCCTGCGATAAGAAAGAGGATGACATTAATCCCGGCCGCAACTACACAGGCACGCTAACGCTCGATTATTCCCGATCGTTTCCCACCTTCACCACAACCTTATCTCTTCCTGTTGAGATTTCAGCTTCAGGTCAGGCAGTTATTGCCCAACCTTTGCCGCATAACTTCCAGGGCGAATCCGATAAAATGATAAGGGGCGAACGCATTAAAATCAGGGAAGAAGGCGTAATCACTATTTCAGACATCGTTCCTGTTTGGAAGGATGACAACGGGCACAAATACCTGCAGGTATCTCTCTCATTTAAACTTGAGGGAAATCAAACTGTTTGGGAATGGGACAATTACTACTGGAAACAAACTTCTGAAGCGCCTTATGCCTTCCAAAATCCTGTAGAATGCCCAATGTTGTTCCGCATTGACAATGCTTTACTTTCAGAGTCTGTATGTGCCTCGCGCTGTGAAGATTGCTGGGGCAACAACAACTTCAGGTGGATACTACATTTGTATGAAGCGCCCTGAAAGGAAGTACAGAAAATTGAAATTGTTTTCTCCAGGTGAATCTTCTTTGTGATTTTTGTATCCTAAAGGTGATTTTTTTGAACCACATAGGCACAATAGGACACATAGTCTTTCTATGTGACTTTCTATGTGAGCTATGATTCTATGTGGTATCCTTTATTTGAACCACATAGGCACATAGGTCATATAGGTTTCACATATTTTCTACTTGGCAATCAAGCTATTTAATATTCACCCTTATCCCTTCACTATGGGCAGCAAATTCGGGCGCATACATGCACTGAATGCTGCTCAGCCCATTGGAGAATTCCCCTTTTTGGGAAGCCACCATGGGATATTCAAACACCCAGGTACCTTTGCTCAGGTAGTTGAAGAAGAAATTGGTGGAGGCATCGCGGGTGTTTTCGTAATAGCCTAATCCGCCATACCAACGGTATCCCGAAAGGGTATTGACCGGCTCAAAACCTGCGGCCCTCATATCTTTCAGGTGTACGAATTCGAGATCGCGGTCGGTACGGATTTCAAGGCGTACCGTTACCTGCTGTCCAATTTTCAAAGGATTGTCAGCAGTAATTTCTCTGAGTACAGGTCCTGCATCGGTATTGGTTTTGATGTAGAGCTTTTTACTGATTTTCAACGGACTATCGTGTAAAGTAATCTTGTCTATATCTTCAAAATACTGCCAGTAAAGCGCACCCCAGGCCGGGCCATCGGTTGATTTACTTACGCTAATCCTGCCCATTTCGGGATTGATCTCCGCTCCGCTCCAGGATGTTTTGAAATAAGCAGTTCCGGCTTCCACATTTGCATCTAAGGCTTTAGGATCTATGGTTTTATTGCCAAGGGTAATACTCACGCCCGGTTCGGTTTGCAGCCAGTTGCCACCCCTCAACAGCAAAGCATAAACAGCATCAGCAGTAGCGCGTGAAGTTGCCCAACGTTGGGTTTGTTTTTGCTTGAGTAACCATGTTTTCATCTGATCCACGGCTTTTGCATCATTGCCCAGTTCTTCAAACAACTCAATCAGCAATGCCTGGGTTTCCACCGGAGCCTGATACCAGAAGTAACCGCCGGTATTGTCGCGCCAGTACATCCCCATTTCGGGATGAACAAGTGCATATTCACGCAGGGATTTCATAATGGCATTGGCCGTTTTCATATCACCGCTTCGCCCGGCCCAAAGCGCAATCATTCCCTGGGTGTAAAGTCCCTGCTGGGTCCAGTATTTCCGTGCCTGAGCACCAAAATAATCAATCGCTTTATCGGATTTTGCATCTGTTTTGACTACATCCTTCAGGTAACTCATCGCGAAAAGGTACTGTATATTGTCCCGACCTGGTTGCAATTTATCATAATCCTTGGGATGGTCTTTCATAATGCGCTTGTATTCCTCCACCAAACGCATTTCCATATAGTTTGAAGCCCGGTTGATCATCTGTAGGGAAGCATTGTCTTTATTCAGGTCGCTTACCTTCAGATAATGCAATCGTCCCATTCCGGTAACGATTAATTGAGTAATGTAACGGCTTTCGGGCATTCCTTCAAACCAGGGCCATCCGCCATTGGACGTTTGCAGTTGTTGCAACTTCCGGCTGGCGTTCTGCTGTTCAGCGGCCATACGGTTCAGGTCAAACATCGTGGCAATGCGTTGCTTTTGTTCCGATTCGCTGCGTGCTTCCATCAGCCAGGGAGTTTCTTCCAGCACCAGCATTTTTAATTCCTGATTTTTCTCCAGATTGGAAAGCAGGGCGTCGGGCGAAAGTTTACTCCAGGTTTCAAAAACAGCACGAATTTTTGGACTACTGTTGGCAATATAGGTCGCCAGACTGTTGGCATACAGCCGGTTAAATACCTGATCGGAGTTCTCCAGGGATTGTTCTGCCAGGTAAGGCAATGCCTGCACTGCGTACCATGCCGGATTGGAGGTAAATTCAAGCGTAAGCCTGTGGTTACGCAGGGTTTTACTTACATCGGCCTGACTCAGTAATTTAGCGAAACTAAAATCTTTGGTCTCGTTTCCATTGATGGGCAACGGGAAAGTTTCTGTAACCATCATGCGGTTGGTAAGCACGGGCAGCATAACCTCTTCTCCATCGCTGTGGTTGCCGGCCATTACCGTAATCCGAACCATTACCGCTTCCATGCCTTCCGGGATTTGTATTTCCCAACTCACCACGGTATTTCCGCCTGATTCCAACTCAAAAGCTTTATTGGGTGTGGCGTTTTTCATGGAAACATCCACCGGTTTCATGCTGATGGCATCAAAAAGTTCAAGTCTGGCGTTGCCTTGAATCGGGTTTGTTGCCAGGCTACTCACCTTGGTTTGCAGGGTCATTTTATCACCTTCGCGGAAGAATCTTGGCAGATTGGGTGTCACCATTAACTCCTTGCGGGTAACCACTTCTTTGGAGAATTGTCCGAAGCGCAAACCTTCTGTGTGTGCCAAACCCATAAAGTTCCAGCGGGTGAGGGCTTCGGGCACGGTAAATTCTACCCAAAGTTCCCCTTCAGCATTGGTAGTTAGCTGAGGCATAAAGAAGGCCGTTTCCTGAAGATTGCGACGGATTTGAGGCTCTGGATCGGTTTTCGTTTCTTCCGAAACTCCAGCCGGAACAGGAGCCACCTCTGCATCAGCAAGTACCCCTGATTTTACCTCAGGCATATCAGCCCCATCTTGTTCAGCGTATGCTTCTGAACGATTCATCAAACCTAAAATTCGACCACCGCGAGAGTTGCTGTTTAGGTAATAACCAAACCAATTTAGTGCATCGTAACCTCGTGAAGGTGTCGTCCACTCCTGCTGCTGTTGCCACGGAAGTGAATATCCGGTGACCGTAGTGAATGCCTGCCGGGTTTCCCATTCAGGATTGGTGTAATATTTGTCCGAGACATTGAAATTCCAGTAGTGCGGTGCAAAAGCATCCAACGAAGCATCATACATACCAGCCAATAATTCTGCATTCAAAGGCTGATTGTCCAGCCCGGTGATTTTCAGCTTCCATTTCTCAGTACCACCGGGTAACAGTGGACTGCGGAAGGTTTCAAAAGCGATATTAAGCTGATGTTTTGTATCCGGAATATTCACAATTGTTGAAAAGACATAGTTTCGGTTGTCATAAACCAGGGTCAGACTGAGTTTAATATTTCCGGTATAGGCTTCGGGTACCTTAAAAGTGAGCAACCTTTGGGTTTCGGAGAGCTTTATCCACTCCTGGTGGACGGATTTCTCCTGCATCATGACTTCAAACTGGATATTGGCGTTTTTCACAGCAGTACCCGCCAAAAGTTGAATGGTTCCACCGGCTTTTACCTCAGGTGTCAACAAATGACCCCAAAACGCTTGTTTTACAGGTATTTTCTTTGCTGAAGGCGCAAAAACAACCAATTCTTTATCCATGCTTACCTTTTCGCCAAAGGCATCGGTGGCACTTAGCGTGATGAGGTAACGACCTGGCGCCCATTTCCCCTTATCCGGGAAAGAAATCAGGCTGTCGGTAGCCGTATTAAAGGTGTTTTTATAAACGGATTTGTCTTTAACATCAGCCTCCTTGTCATCATTCAGATAAACATCGGTGGGCAGTTGGCTAATGAATTCCTCGCGGGAGTAAATGGCGGTATCAGGCGCATTCCAATTACGTCGGCGGGTGAGCCTGGTGTCCTCTTTCAACGAAAAAACTTCTACATTCACTTTTGCAGGAGTATTCTCCCCATTCAAATTTGTGGCGGTAAGTCTATATTCGCCCTCAGTATCCCGGTTAATGGTTGCGGGAGTTGCCAAATCAAGCATCAGGGCTTTACTACTCACATTCACCGTTGTAAGCCCCGAACGTGTTTCGCCATTGATATCGGAAACATCAGCATAAACCGTGTACCTGAATAAAGGCGACATGTTTGAAGATGCTTTTGGATCGGGTAATGCAGTAAACTCTACCTGGAAGGTTCCATCGGACCGGGTAACCAAAGTGCCATTGGCAATTTCACTTTCAGGAAGATGGTATGGCCAGAAACCCCAGTCATACCTGAAAAATGGCCACGAAACTGAACGCACCACGCGATAACTCACCGAGGCATCTGTAACCGGAACGCCGGTATAGCTTTCTGCCTTTCCCGACACGCTTACTTTTTCATTTAAGCGGTAGCTTCCGGTAACCGGAAGGAATTCCACTTCAAATTTCGGACGTTTGTATTCTTCCACGTTAAAATAAGCATTTCCGGAACCATTGTCAATCCTGAATTGTCCGCCCAAACCCGAAGCCGGGAGTATAAATGAGCCGCTGAAGGAGCCAAATTTATTGGAAACTACTTCGGCCGATGAAACTTTTTGTCCGTTTACATCATATAGCGTTACTGTGGAAGCATTTTCTTCCACTACACGGTTATTGTCATTTTCGTTTCCGGTAACAATTCCCTTAAAATAAACGATTTGTCCGGGGCGATAGATAGAGCGGTCGGTGAAAAAGAAGGTACGGATTTTTTCGCCCCTCTGAGGGGTGCTGTTGCGATAGCGCGAGAAGTAATTATCGGCCACCAGGCGGTCATTCTTTAAGGTAAAATCAAAGGAAAGGTTAGCATAATTTTTTTTAGAAGCACTTTTCATCAGAAATGATCCATCCTCACCACTGGTATAAACTTCACCATTTTTACGAATGTTGCTGCGCGTTTTGTAATCATACTCCCGGGTAAAAATCTGGGCTTTTACGTTTTGCAAAGGCACGCCGGTGGTGCGGTCCAACACATAAAAAATGCCCGAACCATCATCATTCCTACGACTAATATAACTGATGTTGGTGGCCCAGAAATCCTGCAAGGTAACAGGGCTTTGGTTTCGATTAAAATGCTCATCTCCTGATGCCAATAGCAGATAATAACCTGCTTCAACCGCAGGGTGTATAACCTCAACACTGTGTTGCCGGTAATCCTGTAATAGCGGAAGAGAAATGTCCCACTCCTTCAAAGGCTTCATGTTTAGGTATTTATCTAAAGTTCGCTCATCGTAAAGTTTTTGTTTCAGGTTTTCATTTTTATCATAATCCAATTTTATCAGGCGGAACCAAACCTTTGTTGTGTTTCGAAAATCCAGCAGAAATGGGAAGGGTTTTGCAGGAACTACTTCCCCTTGAAGGGTGATGGTGAGTGAGCGTGCTTCTATAGCATTAAGAATGCTCCGGCAATTTTTTGATCCGTCACTTTCAGGGAATTGTTCAATGGCTTTGAGGCACCAGTTATGTGCAGTGATATAATTGGTATTTATTGGTTTATTGGGAGAATCGCTGGCCACAAAATCACTTCCATACCAAAAGCGGGCAATTTTCTCAATTACATCGGCAGAAACCACTTGTCCCGAATACCTATGCTCAAGGCTGAGCAGGGTTTTCAAATATAAACTGTAGCTGCTGGCAATGTTTCCGCTATTTTTTACAAAATCAAGCCTTTTGAGTGTTGCATCCATCAATGGAACCACATCTTTATCTTTTTGATGGAATTTTTCCACCTGCTGCAAAATGCTGATGGCCTGATAATGGAATGACAGCGTATCAGCGGTTGCTATGGTCAATCCGGCAAAAACTTCAGGAGTACTTAACAGACTGGAATCCTGCATCACATACTGCTGAATCGGTTTGGTGATGGAAGCCTCATCATTCATAAAAAAGTCGATGGCACGGTGTGCAAGAAAATCAAACAATGTGGGTCTGAATTGTTTTGAACCATCGGCGGTTTGTAAGATAGGATCGTATAATTTTAGGGAAACCGATTGCAGAAGCACTGAATTTTTCAACGATGCGTGGTAATGTTGTGATGTTTTTTCAACAAAATGGAGCGCATCCCAGGTAGCCATATCCTCAGAAGTATTTCCAGAAACAACGGTTTGATCTAAAATTCGGTAGCGGTTTTGCTGATAGTATTGCCAGTATAGGTCAGCCAATATAGAGTGAAGGATTTGCTTTGCGGGCTCAGGCTTTCCTGATAGATTCTTCTCGGTTTCGCCGATGTACTTTTCAATAAAGTTTTCTTCAAAATCACTACGCAACCGCAACTGATAAAGCGAAGCTTTCACAAACTCCGGCCAATCGGCTTTGGTTTCGGCTTGTTGATAAATATGATTCACCAATTCGAGTGCCGATTGCGGCAACCCTTGTCCAATCAAAGAATCCACCTGTTTCCAGGATGTTTTTTCGTTTGATTTTTTCATTTTAGGATTTTGAAGGTTGGTGAATAATCCGGGGCGAATGCCAATAGTAGCGATGGCAGCTGTAAATATCAGCAGACCAAGGACCAGAAGAAGTTGCTTTTTCATAGGTTGAAAGTGAAAGGTTGGCTGTTAAAACAGCATAAACAAATTCAATTTATAAAGTATGATGCAAGTTAAGGCAAATTTCCATAAGAAAATCTTATTTTTTCGAGGCCGCACCATTTGAAATTCTCGAATACAAAGGATTTCTGATTCCTTCATATTCCACCAGCTCCATTTTAGCTGAACCTACAATCACCGCAGAACTTACCATAATTGGGAGCCGGTTTTTATCATCGGTAATCCACAACTCCATGGGATAAGGTTCACTAAAGACCTCCCCTTTTATTACCATGGGCTTAAATTTGAGACAGTTGAATGTGCCAAGCTCAGTTTTTATCTGCTCGCGGCCTAAAAAGACAATCTTGGAAACATAGACTGAATCGTCAAGAAAAAAGGCCAGAGGGAAAGATTCGTTGGGCTGCATACCGGTAATATCGAGGGTACGGGCATAATAAAACACTGAAAGAATGTCCTGGGTATTGATGGGGATTTTTTTTACGGCGTTGCGACTAACTGCCACGCCTCTCTGCTGCATAAAGTTTACTTCATCGTCTTTTTTATACCCGCCTTCGCGGGTGCGACGAATAAAATACCAGGGAATGAGGGCCTGCTCGTCAATGAAAGTTTCAAAACGATCGTTAACCTTAAAGAAAAAGTTAAATGCCCCTTTGGATTGTCCCGTTCCGATGATGTGATAGGTGGGTCTGTCATTTTTGGTAACTGTTTTCTTTTTAACCTCCAGTTTTGCTTCGCCGGCAGTTACCTTTCCCGTAACAAAAGATTGATAATAAACCCTGAAGGTAAGTTTCTCGCCCCGTTCAAAAGCTGTATTTTCCACGTATCGCAGCGATTGTGCCATCAAAAGACTGTGCGAAAACATCAGAAATACAATACTGACAAGGATTTTATTTATACAGGAAGATCTCATTTCAGGCATTTCTAAATTGGTTTGCAAAAAACGTTCCAAAGATTAAGATAACCATTAGACGCCACAAAGCGGTGCACTGAGGTTTGGTTGGTGAGCTTTTCGTCGAACCACTCGAAGTGACTCAAAGACTCGAAGAAACACAAAGGTTTATTTGGTACAAACATGAAGTTGGTGAAGCTTAGTGCCTTAGTGGCAAATAAAATAAAAGATTGTCCCCGATTCGAATGGTCTCGACTACGCTCGACCACCGAAAAGAAATACTGCAACTAAACCTTCCCTTCATAGTGTTTCTGAATAATTGTTCGTTTAATCGAAATGTTCCTGGTCGCATCAAATTAATTAATGAAGGTCAAAAGATTCCCCTCAATTTACTAATATTGCAATGCAACCTTATAATCAATGATGCATCTTAGTATTAGTCCGAATTTTAAAGTACTTCTGAATTACTGATGGATGAAAAGCAACTCCTGAAGGATTGCCTTGATGGTAAAGTGCATGCTCAGAAGCGCTTGTACGATTTGTATGCCCGGAAAATGTTCGGGGTATGCCTTCGTTATGCTTCGGATTACAGCATGGCCGAAGACTTTCTTCAGGAAGGATTTATCCGTGTATTTATGAAGCTGGGAAGCTATAAGTTTAAAGGCTCTTTCGAGGGTTGGGTGCGCAGAATTATGATCAACACTTCGCTCGAAATACTCAGAAAGAACGACATATTGCGCTTCTGTATTGAGCTGAACCCATCGCATGAAATTCGTGAGGAAGAAGAGCAGGTACCCGATCAGATTGATATCGATGTATTGATGAGGTATATACAGGAAATGCCAACAGGGTTCAGGACTGTTTTTAATCTTTTTGCTGTTGACGATATGCCACACAAAGAAATCGGAAAGATGCTCAAAATAAGTGAAGGGACTTCAAAATCGCAATATGCGCGGGCTCGCGCCTGGTTGCAGAAACGTTTATCAGCCAACCAATAGAACAAGCAATGCAGGATAAAAAAGATAAAATAAAGATCATTGCCGGTAAAGGATTAAGCAGATTCGAAGCAGATCCTCCTGCCGGACTATGGCCAATTATTGCAGCCGAAATCCGTCGGCGTAAGCGGGTGGTGTTTTTCCGTTTTGCATCTGTTGCTGCAACAATTCTGTTACTCACTGGTGTTTCAGCCTTATTGATGCTGAATGATGGTCCGAAGAATTCACTTCAACACCATCAGGTGGTAAAGCAAAATCAATCTGTTCCTGCTGCTGAAAATCAGGCATCAAAATATTCAACTCCTTTAGCACAAAATGATAAAACACAAAAAAACAGTGATCAGTTGAAAACATCAGTTAATGAAAGTTTCAAATCAGCAGCGAAGTCCAAACAATTTAGTGTGGAATCATCAATTGTAGGGAATCAGGCTGATTTAAAACCATTAGTGAATAAGTCGTTTAACAATGATACTGAAGTTGCAATTACCGAAAACATTGAAATCATTGAAAGCACCCATCAGGCAAATATTCCAACCAACCCGCCTGAAACATTGGCAGAGATCCCGGTAGAGTCTGACATTACCGGGCCTGCCGATGTTATTAATGTTGAAACTACGCCTAAGCCAAAGTCCATGCATAAGGGTTCCTGGGAGCTGGCCCTGGGTTTTGGAGCAAATTCTTCAGTTACTAATTCTGATAATAATTCGGCATTGGCTGAAGGTAAATCAAATTATTTGCATGACAATTTTTCATCGGAAGTGGCCGAAGAAACAGCCTATTTTGAAGATGTTGAAAGCACTACCCATAATGCCCCACTTTTATTTGGCCTTTCGATCAGCCGCAATATAAGCAAAAGGTGGAACCTTGAAACCGGACTGGTTTATTCAAGGCTGGGTACCGTAATTCGTGCTTCAGAAATTAATGCTGCTTATAGTGAATATAAAAGTGTCCTGAATTATATTGGCGTTCCGGTTGGTGTTCGTTTCGAGATACTTAAGCGCAAATCACTAGGAATTTATGCCATGCAGTCTGTGGTTTTTGAGAAGGGCGTTTCAAGCAGCAGAACAACAAACACTTATCAGGAAAGCTCACTCACATCCACCGAAACTGTCAGTTTTCCGGTGAGGGGCATACAGGTTTCATCCATCACAGGAATGGGAGCAGAAGTTGATGTAATAAAGCAGCTTGGTTTTTACGGACAGGCCGGAGTGCAGGTGTTTTTCCTGAATGCATCACAACCTTATAATATCCGCAGTACACAAATGGTTTGGCCTTCATTTCAGCTTGGTTTGCGCTTCCATTTATAGGTGGTTGCCTGAATCTTGAGTGGAATAAGCCTGGAAGTACAAATAAGCACCCCATATAAAAACAAAGACGCATGATTAATATTGCAAAAATAATAGCATTGAGTATGTTGATTTTTTTATCTTCATGTGATAAGCCACTGATTGGATATAAATATAATCAGGGCAGCCTGCCTATGACTCCAATAAATTTATCGGACTTTAACACGGAGTTTGATGACTACAATTCCACAGCTCCAAGTTTAGGGGAATTAATACCATTTTGCTTTTCTACAAACAGGAATAGCAATGGAAATGAGTTTGATATTATCTATCAGCCTATGAATGTAAACTTTAGTAAAACATCGGGAGAATTAAAGATTACAAACGAATATGCTAACTGGGAAGTAAAAAGAGATGATTATGATATAATTGAAACAGGACTAAACAAAATTAAAACATCAGGCAATGAATTTGGACCAAACTTACTTATTGGATATAGCTCAAATGAATTTAATTTCACATTGATGTATTCTTCTGATGTAACAGGGAATTCTCAAATAAATTTTGTCTCAAACGTGACAAATAGAAATTTTTCAGAACCTAAAGAAGTTGAGTTCCTAAACTCTGAATTTGATGATATGTATCCTACTTTCAATTCTGAGAACTCAAAGATTTACTTTTGCTGAAACCGGGATGGAGAGAGATTTAATTTCTATTTCGTGAATGTCAATTCAGAAATGGATACAGAGTCGTTGTTAAATGATAATTCAGATTATGCGGTTTTTATGGATAGCGCTTTGTCAAGTAGTTCTGATGATAAATGCTCTTTCATTTATGAAAACAAAATGGTTTTTGCATCTGACAGAGACGGTGGGTATGGTGGATTTGACTTGTACTACTGCAATTTTGAAAACGGTGAATGGAGTAAGCCAATTAATTTTGGAGAGAATATTAATACTGAATCTGATGAATATAGACCAATTTTAATAAATGAAGGAGTTTCCCGGACTCAAACAATGATGGTGTTTTCCTCGGACAGAACCGGAGGTTTAGGGGGATTTGATTTATATTTTGTTGGAATAGAAAATGAATAAATACGGCTTGTGATGCACGGTATAAAACATCGGGGTTTAAGTGATTATGCAAGTGTTCTGCCTCGCATCAAATTCGGTGTAACTGGACAGGAAAGTAGCCTGCAACGGCGAAGCCCTCATGGAGCGAAGCGGAATAATACTCAACGATTTCATACCGCCAAACGATAACCAACACCCAACCTCTTATCCCGTCTTTAAACCTCATTGAAAAATCGGTTTGATTATAAGAAACCTATGTTGAATATCGATTAAGCGCCTATTTAATTTAAATTTTATACCAATTGGTGTGCAACTTTATTTGCACCCCTGCATCTTATTTGAAGAACCAAAAAAAAACTAAATAGCCATGAAAACACATTCTCACCACCTGTTTGGATTTACCTTCATCCTACTTACGTTGATGATATTTTCGGGATGCCAGGACAAAACCTATGAAGAAATCTCTTATGAAGCCAACGTCCCGGTTTACATGGGTTTCGATGAATTCAGGTCGGCAGTAAAAAACACCCCGGCCCGTTCGTTGCAAAACCCCGGGAAAATCTATTTCAAGGATAACTACCTTTTTATCAATGAGTTTAATAAAGGCATTCATGTGGTTGACAACAGCAACCCGGCTTTACCCGTAATAATCAATTTTATTGAAATTCCGGGAAACGTGGATATTGCCATCCGCAACCAGGTGCTTTATGCCGATAGCTATATTGACCTTGTTGCAATTGACATCAGCGATCCGACGAACCCGATTGAAATTGACAGGGTCGCGGAAGCTTTTCCCAATGTGTTGCCACCGCTCGATGCTACATTTCCTGTTTATGGACTTGATTTTACCAAAGGGGTTGTCGTTGGCTGGAAAACCAGGGAAATTACCGAAGTTGTTGACCAGGGAACAGGTTACCGCAATGAGTACATCAAATTCGACGGGCAGGGTATGGCCGAAATAGGCTCAAACCAGGTGAGCATAGGTCCTTCGGCAACCGGCATCAGTGGTTCCATGGCCCGGTTTACCATAAGCAACGATTACATGTATGCTGTTCATAACAATATGTTGAAGGTGTTCAATATTGCAGCAACTCCCGGAATAACATCAGGACAGGGTGTTCAACTCGATCGTCAGGTCGAAACCATTTTTCCTTACAACAATAAATTGTTTCTGGGAACTACCACAGGTATGATGGTATATGACCTTAATTCGCCTGCAACCCCAACTTTTGTATCGGTATTCACACATATAAATTCCTGCGATCCTGTGGTGGTTGAGGGCAACCTGGCATATGTAACCCTACGCTCAGGAACCCAATGCAATGGTTTTACCAATCAGTTGGATGTTGTTGATATTTCCTCGTTAACCAACCCTTTTCTGATAAAATCATACCCGCTCTTTAATCCGCATGGCCTCGGTATTGATAATCATATCCTTTTTATCTGTGATGGGGATGCAGGGTTGAAAATATACGATGCCACCGATCCGATGAATATACACATGAACCAAATCGCCCATTTCCCTGATATTCAAACTTATGACGTAATTCCGGTCAACGGTTTAATTATGATGATAGGGGCAGATGGAATTTACCAATACGATTATTCCGATCTTACCGATATAACCCTGATCAGCCAGATTCCTGTAACCCAGCCATGATGATGAAAACTGAATCGAAAAAGTCTGGTACATCGCTCACCACGATGTTGTTGGTCCTTTTAATAAGTTTGCTTTATTCAAATAATGCCCATTCCCAGCGTAAAAACAAGGATACGGTTTATCTGAAATCAGGAACGGTGATAAGTGGCAAGCTTATTCAGAACGATAGCGTGGACGGAATAAAAATCTCAAACGATTGTGGAATCTGGTTTTACAACATGCAGGATATTGATAGTGTCCGTGTTAATTCTTCAGTACCGCAGGAATTGAAGAAGTCGGGGTATTACAATCTGAGTTCGATTGGTTTGTTGTTTGGCGAAGGTGCCGATGGTTCTCAACCATTTGCTTCGCTCACAATGGTCAACGGATGGCAATACGGTCAACGCGTTTATACCGGTTTAGGCCTGGGTTATGAGTTTTACGAATGGGGCGTTCTGCCTGTTTTTGCTGATGTTAAATATTTCTTTAAACAGGATGTTGTTACTCCGTTTATTTCATTTAAAGCTGGTTATAGTTTCCCGCTTTCAAAAAGTAAAAGCGGATCGGACTACTACACGCACTATGGCCAGACGTATGGCGGAGTATTATTAAACCCGGAAATAGGACTGCTTATTCCGGTAGGTTCTTCCAATGCTATTTCAGTTGGCATCGGATACCAATATCAGGAATTATCTTATAATGAAATTCCGGATTATTGGTATCCTTACGAAAAAAGGGTTTACACCCACTTCAACCGGATTTCTTTGAGACTTAGCTTTTTAATCCGTTCCTATATAAAAGAACGTAGTGAAAAGCCCATCGTTCAAATTTCAAATCTGCAAGCCAACTGACCGACCCTGCCGCAGGCATTCCACTCCCTATAGTTATCCGCACCGCCCTTCGCCATCCCCTAACACAAAATAAATCAGCACTTAATAAATCATATCAGGATTTTTGCTACTTTTGCCCCTCTTTTAACAATAGCCTAAATTTACAGGAGCATTAATGAACAAATATCCTGAATATAAACAACTTAACCTTTCAGCCATCGGCGTTGAAGTGCTGAAACGTTGGGAAGAAGAAAACGTTTTTCAACAAAGTCTCGATATTCGTCGTGACAGTACCCCTTTTGTCTTTTACGAAGGGCCACCATCGGCCAATGGCGTGCCGGGCATTCACCATGTGATGGCCCGCGCGATTAAGGATATTTTCTGCCGTTACAAAACCATGAAAGGTTTTCTGGTTAACCGCAAGGCTGGCTGGGATACGCATGGTTTGCCTATTGAGATTGCCGTTGAGAAATTCCTGGGTATTACCAAAGAAGACATTGGTAAAAAGATTTCGGTGGACGAATACAACAAAGCCTGCCGCACCGAAGTAATGAAGTACAAGGATTTGTGGGACGACCTGACCCGCCGCATCGGCTATTGGGTTGACCTGGATAATCCATACATTACCTTCGACAACAAATACATGGAAACCATCTGGTTTCTGCTAGGGAAATTGTACGAGAAAGGTCTGCTGTACAAAGGCTACACCATTCAGCCATTTTCACCGGCTGCCGGCACCGGCCTCAGCACCCACGAACTTAACCAGCCCGGCTGTTACCGCGATGTGAAAGACAATACCGTGGTTGCACAGTTCAAAGTTGTTCGTGATGCCAAATCGGAGCAGCTTTTCAGCAATTTGCATGGTGATTTGTTCTTTATAGCCTGGACCACCACGCCCTGGACCCTGCCCAGCAACACCGCTTTGGCCGTTGGCAAAAACATTGATTACCTGAAGGTGAAAACCTTCAATCCTTATACAAATGAGCCAATCACCGTTATCCTGGCAAAGGAACTGTTTGGTAAATATTTCCCGGAGAAAAATGCGGAACTGAAACTGGCTGACTACGAAGCCGGGCAAAAAGCCATTCCGTTTGAAGTGGTTGGTTCCTGGAAAGGAAGCGAACTTGAAGGTGTTCGTTATGAGCAATTGCTGCCTTACGCCCAGCCTGAAGAAGGCGATGCTTTCCGCGTGGTTACCGGCGATTTCGTAACCACCGAAGATGGCACCGGTATCGTACACATTGCGCCGAGTTTCGGTGCCGATGACTTCAGGGTTGGCAAACTCAATGGCTTAGGTGCACTCACACTCGTTGATCGTCAGGGACGGTTTACCGAAGAAATGGGCGAATTTGCCGGCCGCTATGTGAAAGCCGAATATGCTGCCGATTACGATCCTGCCAAAGAAAACAACGTTGATATTGACATCATCGTTAAACTGAAAAAAGAAAACCGCGCCTTCAAAACGGAAAAATACGAACACTCCTATCCACACTGCTGGCGCACCGATAAACCCATTCTTTACTATCCGCTCGATAGCTGGTTCATCCGCACCACCGCTTACCGCGATGAGATGCTGGCGCTGAACAAGACCATCAACTGGAAACCCGAAGCCACGGGTACCGGCCGTTTTGGTAACTGGCTCGAAAATCTGGTTGACTGGAACCTCAGCCGTTCGCGCTATTGGGGAACGCCGCTGCCCATCTGGATGAGCGAGGACAAGGAGGAAGTACTTTTCATCAGCTCCGTAGCCCAACTTAAAGAAGAAATCGAAAAATCGATGGCTGCCGGATTTATGAGTTCCAATCCTTTGGAAGCCTATAAACCGGGAGATAATTCTGACGAAAACTACAATACCTTCGATCTGCACCGTCCTTATGTGGATGATATTGTGCTGGTTTCGGCTTCTGGCAAAAAGTTGCTGCGCGAAACCGACCTGATTGATGTGTGGTTCGATTCGGGTGCTATGCCTTTTGCCCAGTTCCATTACCCGTTTGAAAACAAAGATCACCTCAGTGAATACTTCCCCGCCGATTTCATTGCCGAAGGCGTGGACCAGACCCGTGGATGGTTCTTCACCCTGCACGCGATTGCGACCATGGCATTTGACACGCTGTCATTCAAGACAGTGATTTCCAATGGATTGGTTTTGGACAAAAACGGCAATAAAATGTCGAAACGTTTGGGCAATGCCGTTGATCCTTTTGAAACCATCGAAAAATACGGTGCCGATGCTACCCGCTGGTATATGATTACCAATGCCCAGCCCTGGGACAACCTGAAGTTTGACCTCGAAGGGATTGCCGAAGTTCAGCGCAAGTTTTTCGGAACGCTTTACAATACTTATAATTTCTTCGCGCTATACGCCAATATTGACGGATTTACCTACAACGAAGCCGAAGTTCCGCTGGAAGACCGTCCGGAAATTGACCGCTGGATTCTTTCGGAACTAAATAGCCTGGTGAAATCCGTTGACAGCTACTACGCTGATTATGAGCCAACCAAAGCAGGTCGTGCCATTGCCGATTTCGTGGATGCACACCTGAGCAACTGGTACGTGCGCCTGTCGCGGAGGCGTTTCTGGAAAGGTGATTATTCTACCGATAAAATTTCGGCCTATCAAACGCTTTACAACTGCCTCGAAACAGTGGCCATTCTTACTGCACCCATCGCACCTTTCTTCAGCGACCGCCTGTTTACCGACCTTAACGGTTTAACCGGCCGCAACAAGGCCACTTCGGTACACCTGGCCGATTTCGCGAAAGCGGATGAACGCATGATTGACAAAGGACTGGAAGAACGTATGCAGATCGCGCAAAGCATCTCGTCTATGGTGCTGTCGCTGCGCAAGCAACACCGCATCAGGGTAAGGCAGCCGCTAAGCCGTGTCATGATCCCGGTTTCGGGGGATGGTTTCAAAGCACAGGTAGAAGCCGTTAAAAACCTGATCCTGAGCGAAGTCAACATCAAAGACATTGAATACATTACCGGACAGGGCATATTGGTGAAGAAGGTAAAAGCCAACTTCAAGGCCCTGGGACCACGCTATGGCAAGTTAATGAAACAAATTGCCACGGCGCTTGCCGGGATTGAACAGACACAAATTGCCCAATATGAAACCGAAGGAAAACTTAACCTAATCATCGAAGGTGAAGTAGTTGAGTTGGTTGAGGGCGACATGGAAGTGATTACCGAAGACATTCCCGGATGGGTGGTGGCCACTGAAGGCAGCCTCACCGTGGCATTGGATGTATCCATAAGCGAAGAATTGCGCCACGAAGGCATTGCCCGTGAGCTGATTAACCGCATTCAGAATATCCGCAAGGACAAGGACTTTGAGGTAACCGATAAGATTGCCATCGAAGTGGAGAAAAACAACGGGCTGAGTGAAGCCCTTAGTAATAATAATTCGTATATTTGTTCGGAAACGTTGGCCGAATCGCTTCAGATTATTGACTCGATTGAACCCTCGAAACGAATGGTTGTTGATTTGGCCGACGATATGCAGGCTGCCATTAGCATTGAACGGTTGAGCTAAAATTGAACAGAGGTACGGACCTAAAACTAAAAGTAGCTATGAAAAAAGTTGAACCACAGGAAGAAAGTGTAAAAAACAAATATTCTGACGAGGAGTTGGAAGAGTTCAAACAAATTATTCTGAACAAGCTCGAAAAAGCGCGCCGCGATTTGAAAATGCTTACCGAAGCTTTTGCCAATAGCAATGAGCACGACATCAGCGACACATCGCCCACGTTTAAGGTGCTTGAAGAAGGTTATCAGGTGAACTCCAAGGAAGAGAACAGTAAACTAGCTGCCCGTCAGGATAAGTTTATTACTGCCCTCGAAAACGCTTTGGTGCGCATCGAGAATAAAACCTATGGTATTTGCCGGGTTACGGGTAAACTCATCTCGAAAGAGCGCCTGCGCATCGTGCCGCACGCTACCCTGAGCATGGAAGCCAAACTGAATCAAAAACCCTGATTTGGCTTTCTGCTTGCAGATGAAATACTTCCTGTTATATACGTTAAAATGTGTATTGCCCGGGCACGGCTGATTGATGCCCTGTGCCCTGATTTACTGCTCTAAACAATAACCTTCTTGAAAAAAGCATTTTTCATCGTATCCCTTGTACTGATAATAGATCAGGCGCTTAAGTTGTGGATTAAAACCACCATGAGCCTTGGTCAGGAATATAACGTGCTGGGCGATTGGTTTATCATTCACTTTACCGAAAACCCGGGCATGGCTTTCGGGATGCAGATTGCCGGAGACTATGGCAAATTGTTGCTTTCCGTTTTCCGCATTGTTGCCATCGTGGGCATTATTTATTATTTATACATCATCACCCGTAAAAAAGTGAGCAATGGGCTGATTATCAGCCTATCGCTGGTCCTTGCCGGTGCTATTGGCAATATGATTGATAGCGCCTTTTACGGCATGATTTTCAGCAGCAGCAATTATTTTGAAGTAGCCCGCCTCTTCCCTACTGAGGGCGGTTATGCTACCTTTCTGCATGGGCGGGTGGTGGATATGTTTTATTTTCCCATTTTGCAGGGCATTTATCCCACCTGGGTGCCCTACCTGGGTGGCTCCGAATACATCTTTTTTCGGCCGGTTTTCAATATCGCCGATTCCTCCATTACCATTGGGGTGTTGCTGATGATTTTCTTTCAGAAGCAGTTTTTTAAGAAGTAAATTAACTGCCACTAAGGCACGAAGCGATGCCCTGAGCTTGTCGAAGGGGCACTAAGTTGCACTAAGGATTTTTGAAGTTCTAACAAATCCAACGCCTATCTGCCTGAGATCTCAGGCAGGCAAGCGCAATGACACAAAATATAATTTAAAGTGCCGGGGCAATTTTATCACATGCGAAGTATTGACTCTGGATCCAGCAATGGACGAATCACTTGCTTATGATTAGTTTTTCTACAATAACAGCGCCAGTTCCTGACTTTAACCTGCACAAATAAATTCCAGAAGGGAAATTGGACAAATTAATGATGGTTTCAAAATCCAGACTACCATTAGCGTAAATTAATTGGCCAAATGTATTGTAGATTTTAATTTCCTCTGGTTTTATTTCTGTTGATAGAACAAAAATTCCATCAGAAGGATTTGGAGAGAACCGGTTTGGTTTTGGCGATGGATACTGTTCATTAGCCACCAAAAGCTGGCAAACCCCGTTTGAATTTGGGTATATCTTCTGGTTATCAACTGAATGGCACATTAGCCAACCACCACATTCAAAATTAAAAACATCCTCAGTTAGCCCTGTGGTGCTACCAATTCCCTCAATAATTTCGGTATAATATGTTTCGGCGATAACGTATGTCCTGCGTGGAATGCCACCTATGTTGCGCATATAAATTGACTCAATGATTGCAGCAGCTCCCAAAAATGTGTTGTTAATAGTGTAAGGCAATGCATCGCCAACTTCCAGATTGAAATCATAGAGTAAACTTTCGTATGTATGTCCGGCTTCTATAAAATAAACTTTACGGGCAATAGTATCATCTCTTAAGGCGCCGTGATAAATGGAATTGTCATAATAAACCCAATTATCACATTGCCTTGTTTGATAATTTGGGGAGCCGGAATAACCTTTATGTATGATTTTCTTATATGTCTTGTTATTGATTAACGTGTCTCCGCTCATGTTTTAAAAACGCCTGTAGCACACTTCGCATTCATATCCCTGGTGATTAACATCCCATTCAGCATCATTTTGTGGAAAGGGTACATAGCTATGTTCCTGTGCTTTGGACGTAAGGTTAGCCAGTAAAAGAATAATGACAAAAAGGAGTTTCTTCATATTTCAGTTCTTTTAAAAGATAAATAATTCACATTTGAAAACTTTAAAAAATGAATGCTATATAATTATGATTACATTTAATTAAGACAATCAAAATGAGTTTCACCCTTATTGAATGCATGAATAAAGTTGAAAGGCCCGTCATCTTTTTTCGTCCGGTTTTTAATATCGAAGATTCCTCCATCACCATTGGGGTGCTGATGATGATTATCTTTCAGAAGCAGTTTTTTAAGAAGTGAATTAACTGCCACTAAGGCAGTAGAGTAGAGCGCAAAGCCAACAGTTAGTCAGCTTTGCAACCCCCTCGTCAAACCGTACGTGCGGTTTTCCCGCATACGGCTTTCCTAAAGACTTCATCATTAGCATTCACAGGCAGTCAGTGTACAATGTACTTTGTCGGGTCTATTAAACCGTATTGATTTACCAATAACTCAAAGGCTTTTTGTCTGTAAAGCCTACATTTTCGCTGACTTTTCCGGTTAAAATAGCGATAGAGTTTTGTGGTCAAATAAAAGCGAAGTCTCCTCTTGCTCAAATATGGATAGCTTACCTTCTCTATTGAAAAATAGTTTAGCCACCCCCTGATTTTAGAGTTAAGTCCATCAGCAATTGTTTGTGCAGAGCTATGTCCATGACTATCAAGATAATTCCTCACGTTTTCCCTAAGCTTTAGCTCCGACTTTTTGCCGGGTATAATTGCCCAGAATTTATCGCTTGTGACGTAAATACTGTTACTATATCGAACTGTAAACCCCAAGAAATTAAAGCTCGTTTCCGTGGCTTTAACTTTCCGGGTTTTATCCTCATTAAGAGTAAGTCCCATACGGTCTATCAGATTAGTCAACTGATTCATTACCTCATTAGGTATGCTTTTGCCCATTAACACAAAATCATCTGCATATCTTACCATTTTAACCCCATATTGATAAAACAAGCTTCTTGGGTGGCTCACTATTCTGTCCAGCAAGTGTAGGTAGATATTCGCCAGCAGGGGTGATATAACCCCTCCCTGCGGTGTACCTTGATTATTCTTCTTGCCCCCTTTGAACTGCCCATCATCGAAAATCGGGGCTTTCAGCCAGCTTTTGATAAGTTTTAGAATACGAGGATCGGAAATCCTTTCTTCTAAGGCTATCATCAGCTTAGTATGGGGAATGGTATCAAAGTATTTGCTCAAGTCGGCATCAAGCACTTCTGTCCTTCCTTCTTGAAGGTGTGCTTTGATGGACGTCATGGCATCCTTTGAACTACGATTTGGACGAAACCCCTGCGAACTTTCCTCGAAGTCTGCTTCAAATATGGGTTCAAGTATCATCTTACATGCTGTTTGCGCAATCCTGTCTTTTACTGTGGGAATACCCAAGGGACGCTCTCCTCCATTAGCTTTGGGTATCATTACCCTTTTTACGGCTTTTGGACGATAGCTCTGACACCTTAGTTCTTCTCCCAATTCTGTCAGGAATTTTTCAACGCCATATTCCTCTACATCCTTTATAGTCATACCGTCAATACCGGGTGAACCAGCATTGCGCTTTACTTGCTTCCAGGATTCCCGTAGAATATAGGGAACAAACATTTTATCATACAACACATAAAACTTATACTTCTTTTCCTGCTTGGCTTTCTGATATAGTTGCCCTTGGAAGGTTTGCAACCTTTCTGCATCGGGGATTTCACTGCGGCGTCTGCCAAACAGTTCAAGTTGCCCTTCTACTCCGACTTTATGGTAATGGTTGTCCATCAATTTTGTCTGTTGTAACCTTTGAAAACTTCATCTAATAGTAATGTCCCTTCGCTAACCACGCTTTTACCTTTTCGTGGGTCAATCACTACTATGAACATCTCCGACGCCCTCGCCAGCCTTGACAGTGCCGCGTTAGGGTTCTCCCACGTTCATGTGCTACCTTATTCCTGCACGCAACATCATATTACTCCAGGTATCTATCGTATTGCACGTTGCCATTGCTTCATACGATATATCAGGTTTCAGCATCTTCGAGAGATTGACCGATACCATTAGTGTAACGAAGCTTAACTGATGCAGCTTACAGAAAACGTATTTTCTGAGCTTCACAGGGTTAGTTTCCGCTCCCTGTGTCAGGAATACTTCAACCTGAACGGCAAATTGGGTTGAAAAGAACTTTCATCTTTTTAGGTATTTAATTTATAATTACACACGCCTCGTGGCGCACCAAAGA